>Ga0209810_1000924_pt1 | contig 51416 bp, 36 predicted proteins | sample Coa_R1_7_FD_187159 | JGI IMG/M metagenome (GOLD analysis project Ga0209810, IMG submission 187159) | Surface soil microbial communities from Centralia Pennsylvania, which are recovering from an underground coalmine fire - Coalmine... | ecosystem: Environmental > Terrestrial > Soil > Unclassified... | reverse complement strand
TTGCATGGGACACATACGCGGCGTGATTCTCGACGTCGATGGCACGTTGATCGACAGCAACGATGCCCAGGCACGCTCCTGGCTTGAAGCAATGGCACAGTACGGCCATTTCGTTCCCTATGAAGAATTACGCTGGTCAATCGGGAAAGGTGGCGACCAGTTGATGCCGCAAATACTTGGCCTATCCGCGGAGAGCAGCGAGGGGAAAAAGATTTCCGCCCGCCGCAAAGCCGTCTTTAACCAGCTCTACCTGCCGACGCTGCAACCTTTTCCCGAAACACGCGAACTGGTACAGCGCATGTGCGAGAGTGGGCTGAAAGTGGCTATTGGTAGCTCTGCACCACAGGAGGAACTGATGGCGGAACTGCGCATCGCCAATGTCGAAGACCTGGTCGATGTGATCGTCTCGGCCAGCGATGTCGCGCATTCCAAACCCAGTCCTTCCATTGTGGACATGGCCTTAAAGAAACTGGAGCTTTCCCCCGACGAGGTAGTGATGATCGGCGATACCCCTTATGACATTGAGGCGGCAGCAAAAGGACATATCGGCACCATCGCCATGCGCTCCGGCGGCTGGACCGATAAAGAACTCGCCGGAGCCATCGCCATCTACAACGATCCGGCTGACCTGCTGGCCCATTACGCTACCTCGCCGCTTGCGCCGTGAGCCTCATTCTAACTCTGTACTTTTCTCATTTCAGTGCAGAGAGAAGAAAAGAAGATCATTTCATCTTCTCTCTGCCTGTTTATCGATCTATGTATTTCTCTGTCTCTTCAGTAGAGTTTGCGCAGGGAAAGCCATTTCCGCCAGGGTGAGATTTGATGAGTACACAACACGAAAACGAAATCAGTACAGCGCGTACCCAGGTGAGCAAGCCACAATCCATGCAGCAGTTCCTGCCGCTCGATAAGAAACGGGATGAGCAGCCGGGGCATACAACGAGCAGGCAAGCTGGTCTGCCTGGCCTCTGGCGTTTTCTGCATGACTGGTTTGTGTTAAACACTTTTGCCCCTGCCTGGCTTCCCACGGCGCTGCGCCATCCGGCCCTGGGCTATCTTGCCGCTCTTCTGCTACAGGTAGCGGCAGTCATTATCACCACCATCATTACACAGTTCTTTCCCACCTACTCTTTTGTTGGCCTGCCGGAGACGCTGGCGCTGGTGCTGGTAGCCTTGAGCTGGGGAGGCAGCCCCGCATTCTTCGCCACCCTGCTCGGCGCCATACTTTTAGGTTTTACAACGCTGTCCCCGATCTTTAGCCTGCGACTGGATACAACCTCTGAAGGCGTAGGAATACTTGTCTTCTTGCTGGTTGGCTGCGCTATCAGCATCGGGGCCAGCCAGACCGAACGCGCGCGGCGCCAGAGCGAGCAACTGGCTCAATCCCTGGCGGCAGAGCGAACGCGGCTGGCAACCATTATCGATACCGTTCCCGATGCCGTTTCCATCCACGATGCCGCGGGTACGATTGTCCAGCTCAACCGGGCAGGCCGACAGAACGCAGGGCCGCAGGGCGGCGCTGAGACAGTGGATGCCGCCCACCACAAATACCAGGTACGCAGTGTGACGGGCAAGCTTATATCAACAGAGGAGTGGCCGGTGGCACGGGCGCTGCGCGGCGAGACGGTCACGAACACCGAAATTATCTTTCTCGATGCCGACGGCCATGACCGACAGGCATTACTCAGCGCGGCCCCCCTGCTCAATGAGCAGGGCAACATTGACGGCGTTGTCCTCATCACGCGCGACATCACCGCTCTGCGCCAGACGGAACGCGAGCAGCAGAACCGGGCTAACGAACTCATCGCTACCTTTGAAGCAATGGCCGATGCCATTTTCGTCTTTGACCGGCAAGGCGGCGTGCGCCAGATGAATGCAACCGCGCGCCAGTTTTTTGCCCTCGACCCCGATTTCGATTACTCGCGCCCACAGGCCGAACGCGGCTATCGTACCGTCGTCCTCGATGAAAACGGACAACCTCTGCCTGAAGACGCATGGCCATTCGCCCGTGTCCTGCGCGGTGAGACGCTGACCAGTGCCAACGCGGTGGATATGCGCCTGCGCACCGCCGATGGCCGCGACCTCGAATTGAGTGTGAGCGGCTCCCCCGTCCTCGGCCCGGATGGCAGCATTGTCGGCGCCGTCTGCATCTGCCGCGACGTTACCGAACGCCGGAAACTGGAGCGGCGCACAGCCGAGGCGCTGCAGGCCCTGCTTACCATGGCCGAGACACTGGTCTCAACTTCGGCCAGCAGCGCAAAAAGCGGCGAGATTCTCCCTGGCCCGACCGGCACCGTCTCGCATCGCCTGGCCGAGTTGACCTGCAGTATCCTCAATTGCCAGCGTACCGGCATCATCGCCATCGATGAAAGCAACCGGCTCGTTCCCGTTGCCATTGTCGGTCTTTCCCCTGAGCTTGAGCAACACTGGTGGCAAGATACGGCGCAGGCGCGCCTGGAGGACGTGTTCGATAGCTCAGCCATCGAACGCTTGCAGCATGGGGAAGTTTTCTTGCTGGACACCAGCCTTCCCTCTCTGGCAACTGCGCAACAGGTCTACATGCTCTCTTCCCTCCTCTGCGCCCCTATGAACCTCGGCGATCAACTGCTTGGCTTTATCGCCCTCGACTATGGAGGCGCAGATCATGAATATACCGAAAACGAGAAAACTATCGCAAAGGCGGTCGCCAGGCTCACAACACTGGTGATTGAACGCGAGCGACTGCTGCGCGAGCGCGAAGAGGCTCGCGCCAGCGAACTGGCCCTGCGGGAAGCCAATCGCCGCATGGAAGAGTTTCTCAGCATTGCCAGCCACGAACTACGCACTCCTCTGACAACCATTAAGGGCAACACGCAGCTGGCCATCCGGCAAATGCACGCTATCTCCGAGGCATTTGACCGCATCCTCAAACTCTTTGAAGGCACAGACCGCCAGACACGACGACTGAATCGACTGGTTGACGACCTGCTCGATGTCTCGCGCACGCAGGCCGGTCGGCTGGAACTCTTCCCCGTCCCCTGCGACCTCGCTGCGATTGTGCGCGAGGTCGTCGAAGAACAACGTTCCTCCTGGCCCCGGCGCACCATCACGCTCGATCTCTCCGATGAGGTGAAAGCGCCCATCTTCGCCGACCCGCAGCGGATCGCTCAGGTCATCAGCAACTATCTCAATAACGCGCTCAAATACTCTGAAGAGGAGAAACCCGTCTCTGTTCGCCTGCAGGTGGAAGGTGAGCAGGTACGAGTCTCCGTGCAAGATGAAGGGCCGGGTCTGTCGCCTGAAGTCCAGTCACACATCTGGGAACGCTTCTATCGGGCACCCGGCATTGAGGTGCAAAGCGGCTCCAGTGTGGGTCTGGGCCTGGGCCTGCACATCACGCGCGTCATCGTCGAACAGCATCACGGGCAGGTGGGCGTCGAATCCACGCCGGGACAGGGATCGACCTTCTGGTTCTCATTGCCTGTTGCTCCATCCCCATGATGTCACAGCCTCGTTACCCTGCCCTCCCCGTACCGTCTCAAGAAACAGAGAATATCTTCGATTATCTTAACCTGAGACAAAAAAGATTACCCGGACGGAAGGAAAGAGGAAGCGTATGGCACAGGGGACACCATTATTGCCACCCACAACGCCTGAAGAGGAAGAGCTGCGCCAGCAACGGCGCGAGGCCCGCATGCAGCGCAAACGCCAGCGTCGGCGAGCGCGCATCCTGCTTGCTTCAACCGTCACAACCTGTGTGGTTCTCGTGGCTCTACTGGGTTACTTTCTTCTGCGCCTCCAGGCCGCGCTCACTCCCACCTACCCGCCCATCAACGGCATCAGCTGTGACCCTAACATGAGTATCACCTATCACATCCATGTGCATCTTACCATCTATATCAAAGGCAACCCCGTCACCATTCCCCAGGGCATCGGCATTCCCTCCGGCGGCAGTTGCTTCTACTGGCTCCATACGCACACCCCCGACGGCATCATTCACGTCGAGGCTCCCAGCAAAAACGATACCTGGCTGGCCCTCGACGACTTCATCGCCATCTGGCACAACGGCTTCGCCAGCCTCAACTTCCCGCAGCAGCTCGAACAGCCCGGCTGGAAGCTCTACCTCAACGGCCAACCTTTCACTGCCACCACCACCCCGGCCAGAGCGGAGATTCGTTTCCGCTCGCACAACGTCATCACCCTCGAATACGGCGCCCCCTACTACCCACCCGACCGCCCCGACACCTACCACTTCCCCGCCAATCTGCCAACCTGAACAATCGGGCCGCTCCTGCTGGCCCTTATGAGTGGCCTGATTATCGCAATTTCTGGCTATTGACAGCCTACCCCTGCTATGGTAAGATACTCTCGTACTAAGGAGAGGTCGCATAGTGGCCTAGTGCGGCGGTTTGCTAAACCGCTGAGGGTTTATCGCCCTCCGAGGGTTCGAATCCCTCCCTCTCCGCCAATGCTAAAGCTTATGGTCCTCGATCCAATGGAACCGGGGATATTTCGAAGGGGCATAGCTCAGCTGGTAGAGCGTCCGTCTCCAAAACGGAATGTCGCGGGTTCGAATCCTGCTGCCCCTGCCAGAAAGCCTGAACCGTCGACGGTTCAGGCTTTTTTCTTTTGTCTCAATGTATACGGCAAACCCATTCTTTATGTCCTGTTTTCTTGAAAATGTTTGTTGTTCAAACTGGCAAACATCTGACATCCACTCATAAATCCGAGGCGAGAAAATTGACCTCTGTCCAATAGCGGCTTCGGCCTTCAAGGGATGATTTTCCCGCTGAGCCATTCAAGTCACCTGACCGAGTTATGAGTGGATGTCAGGCAAACATTTCTTGACCTGAGCAGGCCGATGGAGTATAGTGAACGCACATTATCTCTGTTCCTGGCTACCTCTGTGTATCCTGATTTTCGTGGTAAGGTGAGGAACTATGACTTTCGGGCGGACAAAGAGCATTCAACTGGGCCTGTTACTGCATAACCATCAACCGGTAGGCAATTTCCCCTGGGTGTTCCAGAAAGTCTATGACGAATCATATTTGCCGATGATCGACGCACTGGAACGGCATCCCGGTATTCGCCTTTCGCTTCACTATACCGGCTCGCTGCTGGACTGGCTGGAAAAGGCACACCCGGAGTTTCTGGCGCGCGTGGCCGCGCTGGTGAAACGCAACCAGATTGAACTGGTGAGCGGGGGCTATTACGAACCCATTCTTCCTTCTATTCCTGATAGTGATAAGATCGCGCAAATTCGCCGCCTGACCGCACGGGTCGAGCGTGATTTCGGCATGCAGCCGACGGGCGCGTGGATCGCCGAGCGCGTGTGGGAGCCGAGCCTGCCGCGTTTGCTGCGCGAGGCGGGCATCGAGTGGATTGTTCTTGATGACATCCATTTCAAAAACGTGGGGCTGGAAGATAGCGACCTGTACGGCTATTACGCGACCGAGGATCAAAGCAGCATCTTGAAGGTCTACGCTACCAGCAAGGCGCTGCGCTACACCATCCCCTGGCGACCGGCGCGCGAGACGATTGAGACGCTGCGCTCGCTGGCAACCGCCGACGGCAGGCGCATTCTGGTGATGGGCGATGATGGCGAGAAATTCGGCAGTTGGCCGGAGACAGGCCCCTATTGCTGGGGCAGCACCGGCCATAGCGGCTGGGTTGACGAGTTTTTCTCGCTTATAGAGGAGAACAGCGACTGGCTGCGTATGACACCGCCAGGCGAGTATGCGCGCACCTATCCCGCGCTTGGACGCATCTACATCCCCACATCCTCGTACATCGAAATGACGGAGTGGGCGCTGCCGCCACAGAAATCGTACCAGTTCGGCAAGTTGCTGCATCAGCTAGAGGATGCCCGGCGAGACGATATCACGCAATTTATGCGCGGCGGCTTCTGGCGCAATTTCCTGGTACGCTACCCGGAAGTCAATAACCAGCACAAAAAGATGCTGCGCGTGCATGACGCCGTGTATGCCGCCTGTTCCGCTATGCCAGCATCAACCGCCACTGGAGAGTTTCCAGGGCTGGTTCAGCTGTGGAAAGCGCAGGCCAACGATACCTACTGGCACGGCCTCTTCGGGGGCATCTACACGGGCCACATGCGTTCCGCCATCTACCACCACCTCATCAAGGCCGAGAATGCAGCCGACGCTATACGCTTCGGCCCTGGCCCCTGGCAGCGTTTCGAGTTCACCGATTTCGACCGCGACAGCCAGGACGAATTGCTGATCGAAAGCGACCGGCAAAACCTCTATATCGACCCGCAACGCGGCGGTACCCTCTTTGAATGGGACATGCGCCGCAGCATGCACAACCTGCTCTGCGTCATGACACGCCATCAGGAGAGCTATCATCAGACACTGCGCGAGTTTGAGCTGGAACGGCGCAAGCACGAAGCACGGGAACGGCAGACCCAACTCGCGCAAGCAGGCAGAGGGCAGAGCGGCGCGGAACCGGCCTCGCCCCACACGACGGTACGTACCAAAGAACCGGGGCTTGACCGCTATCTCGTCGTTGATCGCTACCGCCGCCATAGCCTGATCGACCATTTCCTGGCCCCCGGCATCACGCTGGAAGACTTCGCACAGATGGGCTTCGAGGAGCAGGGCGATTTCGTCGAAACACCCTATCAGACAGAGGTGCAGCAGGATGAGCAGGGCATTACGGTTACAATGACACGAGACGGCGCAGTCAAACGGGCAGGCGCGCTGGGGCCAGTGCCGCTGTACGTGAGCAAAAAGCTTTTCATACCTGTCGGCGAAGAGCGGCTGCTGGTCTCTTACACCATCCAGAATCTAGGGCAATCGCGGCTGCAAACGCGCTTTGCCTCAGAATGGAACTTCCATCTGCTCGGCGGTGGGGCCAACGAGGAAGCATATTACCGCGTCAAAGATCACGAGCTTGAGAACGGCCACTTCGACAGCACGGGAGAGGTACTAGAGGTACGCGAAGTGCATATCGGCAATCGCTGGCTGCAACAGGATATCGGCTTCACCCTGAGCAAACCAGCCACGCTCTGGCGCTTCTCCATCGAAACCGTAACCGGCTCCGAGGCGGGCTTTGAACGCAACCACCAGGGCAGCAGCCTGACTCTGCTCTGGCCCCTGCTACTCGATGCAGGCGAAAGCTGGAACGTCGAAATCGCATGTACCGGCAGTCCCGGCGCATAACCAGATGTAACCATTGCATTATAGACAGCCGAACTATTGCAGTGGTTGTTTTTCTGGGATATGATTTAGAGCAAAGGGAACTGGCGAAAGAACAGGAAAAGGAACTTCACTTTGACAAAGCGAGTGCTGGCGCTGCAACACGTCTGGGATGATCCGCCCGGCTATCTGGGCGAGCTACTGGCAGAACATGGCATTGGCTGCGATATAATAGATGTTGAGAAGGAGGACATCCCTGACCTGAACGACTATGATGCCATGCTCTCTCTGGGCGGCTGGCAACAGGCTTACGACGATGAGCGATTCCCCTATCTGGCGCGGGAAAAAAGGGTGATTCGAGAGGCAATTGCGCAGGAGATGCCCTATCTGGGTATCTGCCTGGGCGCGCAACTGCTGGCCCACACCCTCGGTGCGCCCGTCACCCGCCACCACCTGACCGAAATTGGCTTCTATCAGGTGGAATTTACCGAGGAAGGCAGGAGCGACCCGCTTTTCCAGGGCCTGCCAGCCCGGCAGCACGTGATTCACTGGCACGAAGACACCTTTGCCATCCCACCGGGCGGCGTGCTGCTGGCAACAAATCAGTACACGCGCAATCAGGCGTTTCGCTACGGCCACAACGCCTATGGCCTGCAATACCACATCGAGCTTACCCCGCAGATGCTGGACACCTGGCTGCGCTTTCCTGACTATAAGAAGGAAATTGCCAGAGTAATGGGAGAAGAAGGACCGGAACTGATCGAGCAGAAGCGCAACACGTACTACCCGCAGGTGAGGGAGCATGCGCGTATCCTTTTCGAGAACTTCTTGCGCATTGCCGCTCTGGTATAAAGCGATTCGCAGGTGTCATGTTGAGTGGAAAAGCGAAGATGCTTCGCTCCCGCTGGCATGATATGGGAGACAGGCTGATGGAGTTTTTTCAGGTTTCCTGTCATATCCCTTTTCATTTTGACCAGTTTTCTGTTATACTTGCACTCAAACAAATTTCTTAAACGTCTACTGTGCTTGACAAAGGACGATATGGCGCTGAAGATTCCAGCGCAAGGAGCTTTTTATCCATATGGTGCAACACAGGACAGGCCGACGAATATGTAGTGCTGTGAACGGCCATGCCCTCGAATTACTTCCATTTACCTATGCACGACAGAGTATCGCCTGCGAACGACATCCTGAGAGAAATGAAGATAGCCTCATTGTTGATGAACGCAGTGGCCTCGTCGCGGTCTTCGATGGCGTTGGGGGTAGCGCCGCCGGTGAAATTGCATCTCAGACGGCAGCACGGGCTACGCGCAACTGCTGGAAACAGGCGCTGCAACAGGTACAAAAGGGGCGGAAAATCCAGACATATCTGGAGAGCAGCGACGATATCGATTTATGTGCTATCCTGCAACAGATCATCGAGACCGTCAACGAACGGGTACGTACTGAAGGAGCGCAACGGGCGGGAACCGATGATCTGGCTACCACCGTCGCTCTTGCCGCCTTTCGCCGCGAAGCATCCTTCCGGGGCTATACGATGGTTTATGCCCATGTCGGAGACAGCCGTATCTACCTGCTGCGCGAGAACGAGCCGCTCAAACGCCTGACCAACGACGATGGGTTGCTGGCACGGCTGGTGGAAAATCAGATCATCAGCGAAGAGGATGCGCTGCGTATCGACCAGGCCATGCTGGCCAGCGAGTTGTCTGATATCGAGTTTAGCTACTTCCGCCTGCGCGGCGGTATCACCCAGGCGTTGGGCAGCCCGCTCGCGCCTGTCATCCATGTCGATCAGGTGCCAATCTACCCCGGCGACCGCATTCTGCTCTGTACGGACGGCATTCATGATAATTTAATCGACGCCGAAATTGAAGAGATTTTGCGCAGCAGCGAGCGGTCTTCCGCCGCGCGCGTGCTGGTCGAGCGTGCGCTTGAACGTTCGCGCGAAGAACGAGAGGTAACGGTGCGGGCCAAGCCCGATGATATGACCGCTATTGTGATTACCTGTCGCCTTTAAGCTCATCAGGATATCATGCTGTGTCAGGGCAGTCCAAAAGTACCACCTTCATCTGCGAGTTTGCATCGAGCAATCAACTATGCTAACCTCCTACTAAGCACCGTTTGTTTTGTAGAACGTTTCTCAGGAGGAGTTGAGCATCGTGGGCAGAAAATGCTGGAGCCTGTTCGGATTACTTCTTATGCTGGCGCTGGTAGGCTGCGGCTCCGGACAAAACGGCCAGAATAACCGAACGTCTCCATCGCAACCGGCGCTGGTTGACGCTGTGAACGTCGAGCAGCGGCCAGACCCCACCCAGGTGACCATTCCCAGCCAGAAAGCAACGCCAACTCCCACACCACAGCCGCAGGCCAATTCTCCTGGCTCCATTCCAGCAAACAACGGGTCGGGGCTTGAGCCTTATGGCCCCCCACCAGCGCAGACCCCGGAAGAGATGCAGTTGACACAGATGCTCTTTGCGCAGATCAATAAAGACCGGGCGGCGCGCGGCCTTTATCCCTTTGTCTGGAACGCGACACTGGCAGCAGGGGCGCTGCTCCATAGCTGGAATATGTACCATTGTGGCTTCAGCCATACCTGCCCGAATGGGGAGGATCAGTGTACGCGCATCGCCAACGAGGGCTTCGCGGGCTACACCGATTGTGGGGAATGCATCGGGCTTGCCGGTCCTTCCAATCCTCCCTGGACGAATGTCTACGCTGTGCAGGAAAGCATGATGAACGAGGGACCAACCGGCTGGCACTACATTCACCTGACCAGCACCACACTGCACCGCGCAGGCGTGGGCATCTACGTCGACCCCGGCGGCTGGGTCTGGTTCACCGAAGACTTAGTCAGTTGATGCCGACGAGGAGCGAAGGGTGATTGTTTTGCCTTCACCCCATACTCCCTCCCATTCAATCACCTGCTCAGGCGCTTGCTCGCTGCCCTCTCCCATCGTTTCCCCTCGTTTTTCCCGCTGTGTATAGCGCAGGACATAGCTCTTCGCATCCCTGACCACACACTCGATCGCCAGGGCGAAATCCCCCCATTGTACCTGCTCAATACGATAGCAGGCCCCGGCATGGCGCAGCGAGCGAGGCAAGGCGGGAGCGATTGTCAGTTTTCCGGCCTCTTCCTCTCGCAGGCCCAGCACGTAGCGCAGCAGCAGGTGAATACTGATGGCCCCCCAGCCATAGCCCTCGATACCAGCGTTGGCATAGGTCAATGTGCCATCTTTTCTCCTGCCGGTGACCTGGTGATATTCACGGGTGACGCCGGGCAGTCCCCCGTGTTCGTCAGGAACACGACGATCGATGCTGGCGTAGGCGGCATCGATGAACTGAGCGGCCAGTTCGGCGGCTTCAAGGGGCAAAGCAGCCTCAGAAGCCGCGCCAACCAGCGTCATGACGACGGGGGGCCAGCAGAGGGGCGCCCAGCCGCTGTGCATGGGCGGCTGAACAAAATACGGGCGTAGCTGCTCAATGTGTCCCCAGTCGGCCACGCCACAGAAGACCGGCGCGAGATGCATCGTATCCTGCTGCGTTGACCATTCGCGGGTTACCGAGTCATAGTCGCGGAACCAGCCCTTCTGCCACATCGCGCGCGTCCTGACGGTAAATTCGTCGGCAATGGCCTGCCACGCGGTTGCCTCGGCGCTAGAGTCAATATCGGGAAATGGAGCGAGCAGGGCAGCCCAGCGATGAAGGATGGCCGCGCCTTGCGCTATACTGGCCTGCAAATCGACGGGGCGCACGTGCTGGATAATGGAGCCGCCGGTCTGCTGCGGGCCAAAGCGGCTGGAGACATCCTGCCCGCTTTCCCACGAGCAGGCGTAGACCAGCCAGCCCTCAGCGTCGCGCCGGTTGTCCAGCCACCAGCGCAGGTAGGCTGCCGCGTGCGGATAGAGGCGGTGCAGCCAGCGCAGATCGCCTGTGCGGCGGAAAAGCTGGTCGCAGCACCAGAGCGGGAAGCCCCACTCCGGCGCGGTACCGCAAATCTGCCCATCGTCGGCCACCATATTATAGCTGCCATCTTCGCGCATACAGGGCAATTGTGGATGCGGAGCCGACTCGAAATGGCCGAGCAGCACTTCGGCAGCCAGTTCGGGATCAGCATAGCTGAGGAAGAGGCAATCCATTGCAGCCTCGGCAATCACGGTGCGTGGAGCCTGGATTTGCATGCCATCCCAGAAGTGCGGGATGACGCCTACCGGTGGGCGGATGGTCATACGCAACGTCTCCAGATCGTAGACCAGGCCGCGTCGCCACGTGGCGGGCCAGTCGCCGGAAAGCCGGGGAGCTTGCTGCCAGAAACGTTCATCGTCGGTGCAGTGGGCGGCCCCGGCACGCGCAATCTCCTCGATGCCGTCTTCCCAGTGTCGATAGGCTTGATCCTGCGAGACGCCGCGCGACAGCACGACATTCAACGTGCGCGGCGTCTCACCGCGAGCATCCAGCGTCAATGTGCAGGGCAAAGAGAGCGCGCGCAATTGCCAGCCCGTCTCCTCCTGATGCTGCGTAACCGTTGGCCGGGCGACGCGGCGGCCACGCGCCCGGTCGGCGATATCTTCAAGGCCGACGCCATAGCCCATTTCGCCTATCGTCAGTGGACCGCCATCGGCGGGGCGCACCCCATGCATGAAAACATCGCCCTCGCTGGCAATGCCCAGCATCAAGCCGCCTTCGCCGGGTACTTCGCGGGCATAGAGGCCGTGTTCCCACAGGCGGCTGGTAAACGGGTTATGGGTATGTACATGCGTCAGGTAACAGGTCACGGGCAGCGGTTCGTCCCAGGTTGAGGAGAGCGTGAGGACGCAACCAAGCGCATGCTCATGCACCAGAAAATAGCAGGCAGTCAGCGTCAGGCCATAGGCAGGCACAAAGCAAGTATATTCAAAGCGGTTCTTCGTGTGCAGCGAACTGTTGATCGAGCAACCCTGACGCTGGAAATCTTCAGGCGTGATCAGCAGGAGGTTACCCACCTTCAGGCCGATGGTGAGATGAGCCGTGTACTGAAACTGGTTGCGCACATACGTCCCCAGATTTGGGACATGCCAGCCCATGCCCAGCGGCTGCATCGAACGCAGCACCCCGCTCGGATTGAGCTTCCAGCTATGATACGGGTTATCCAGATACCCGTGCGGCGTGAAATCATCGCGCGGAATCATGCATTATTTCCTTCCTGCCTGTCTCTGTCTCCGATGAGCAAGGTGATATAGATACATTGTACAGGTAGGTGGGAAAGGAGGTCAACAAAGCAAAGCCGCTCTAGCTCTCCCCCGGTTTCCCATCCATGACACTTTCCTGTAACCGCTGACGTATTACCATTGCAGGAATTCTCATTCTTTGAGAATGCGCAATTTCAAGGGAAACAGAGTGTGGTTACGAACATGGGAGATTTTCCTGAGAGAACAGCTATGAATAGCCGGTATCGCGGTCTTACACAGGCAGCCAGTAGTGAGCTGGAACGCCCTTTGCTGCGCGTCCTGGATGAACTGAACAAAAGCTTAAAAAGCGAACGAGAAGAACACTATCGATACGTCTTTTCTTCGCTGACGCGGGCGATGCAGGCAAAAGATGCCGAACTCTACAGGCACTCTCGGCGTGTGCAGCAGTATGCGTATCAGCTTGCGCGAACGCTTGATCTGTCGGAAGGTGAACTGGAGACGATTAAGCTGGCCGCGTTCTTCCATGATATCGGCAAAATTGGCATACACGATCTTGTCCTTAACAAACCTGCCCGCCTCACGCCGCTTGAGTATGAGTACGTTAAGGAGCATGCCACACGAGGAGCATTGATTCTTACTCATAGCCATGTGCTGCGCCATCTGGCACCGCTGGTGCGCACCCACCACGAGCAATGGGATGGCTCTGGCTACCCCTTTGGTCTGCGGGGAGAAGCCATCCCTCTGGGCGCGCGTATTATCTCCATCGCCGATGCCTTCGAGGCAATGACTGTGAACCGGGTCTATCAGGCGGCACGAACGCCACTGCAGGCGCTGGAAGAACTGGTGCGCTGCGCCGGAACGCACTTTGATCCTCAGCTGGTCGAGCGTTTCTGCGCCAGCATGTTTCAGTCCACCGGAAAGGCCCTTGCACCAACCAGAAGATTACGTATCGGCCAGCAACTGGGCTACAATGTCCAGCAAATCGGTCAGTTCAAACGGCTTTCTGAGCAGATAGATGCCGCGTTCCCGCAGTGCCTCGAAGGGAAGTGTGGCCAGCGCGCTGATGAGAACGACCGGGACGCCGCGTATCGCTTCGATCTCCTGCATGCGATCATAGAGCTTCAGCCCGTCCATGATGGGCAACATATAATCCAGCAGGATCAACGAGGGGCGAAACTGATGTGCCGCCGCCAATGCCAGGTCGCTTTCCGCAATCCAGACCGTCTGGTAGTTCGTATTCTCCGTAATGATCTTCTGTAAAACGTCGCCTATTTCGAGGTCATCATCCACAATCAAGACGACTTTCTCAGCGCCGGGTACCATCGTCTCCCCTGTTTGACTCATCATGTCATCATGCTCCTTCCTCACCATCCATGCCCATACCATACCTCATTTTCAGACGAGCGTGCAACACAAATCAGGTAGATGCCGACGGCAATAGTACTTATAGGCGAGTATTCTCTGTCTCATGCGGTCAGAGCTTGCTGAAGCGAACGGTAGCAGAGGCACAGGTATTCTTCCAGTCTGGCCCAGTCTTCTTCAATGCTGGTGGAGAGCTTGCCGGTAATCAGGTCGACGATGTCGGCGGCGCGCACGCGCCATTGCGCCGATTCGCGGACGGCTTCGGGCGAGAGACCGAAGATGGCGCTGTGCAGTTGCACCAGTGTCTCCACAAACTCGCTTTTGTCCTCCGCGCCGACGAGTCGGCGATGCACGTCAAAGTATTGCAACTCCAGTTGCGCCACGCGCTCCGGGTCAAACTGCAGGCCGGAGTAGCGACGCGCCACTCGATAAAACTTTTGCAGGTAGGAGAGGACTTTCTGCTCATCGTGGTCAACGGGAACCCAGGCCGCTGAGGCCCGCGTCGTGTAGTAGGCGGCCAGCAGCGACATGGGGAAGGGGATATGGAATTGCTGCTGGCACAGGCCGACGATCAGGCGCAGCACCTGAAACCATTTACGTTCGTAATAGGCGCGCCAGCCATTGGCTTCGTAGTAGGCAACGCGCTCCGGCTCAAACTGGAACTTTACCGCTGAGGCCATACGTTTCCGGCTCCTCTCTATCTCAATGAGATGTTTCGAGTATGTTCGCCCGTAGCTGGTTCGCGCTGTACAACGCCAGGCAAACGGGGCAGATGCCCTCGTGCCATACTTCGAGGGAAGCGGCGTCCAGTTCCTGCCGTGTCGCCTTCTGGCGACGATAGGCCACAAACCAGAGGGCGAAAACAACTACCAGCAGAGCCAGCACGGCCAGCAGCACCCCGGTAGATGGCAAGAGCTTGCCAACAGTCACAAACAACGCGCCGCCGACGAAGCCCAGAAAGACGTGCAGGGCAACAAACAGGATGCTGCCGAGTGTGAGGCCAATCAGGAAGACGGTGACAGGTATGTCGGCAAGCCCGCTCGCCACAATGGCAGCCCCGCGCACGCCCGGCACCAGAATTGAGAGGCTGATACCTGCCACGCCACCTTTTTTCACCTTTGCCGAAGCGACATCCAGTCGCTTCGGGGTGAGACCGAGATAGCGCCCAAAGCGATAGAGCAACCGGCGCCCCACTGATCGCGCCAGCAGATATTGCACCATGCCGCCCAGCACAAGGGCCAGCAGGATCGCTACAATCGCCTGCCACAGAACCAGTTGTCCCATCGCCGACCACGCGGCAGCAGTCAGGATAATCACATCGGCGGGAACCGGGATGGGAACGCCAATAGATTTAATCAGCAACAGGGCAAAGATGGCAAGCAGGCCGTAATGAATGAGAAACATGTTGATACCACCCATTACTCATACCCTCCTCATAAATGCGTACACTCATGTATACAATGTAGAAGGTACGAGCAATGGAACCGGTGAGATCACTTCGTGTTGCTATTCAGCTGTCAAAGTTCGTCGATGAGCTGGCTCAAAAATGGGTCGCTGAAGACGAGTCTCTGGACGCTGGAAACCGCCTCCGCCTCCTCGGCCTGCTTGACCTGTGCCAGTTCCTCCGGCAGCGTGCCAACTTCAAGCGCGAACACCTCGTTGTGGGCGGCAGCATACTTGAGCCACATCAGCCAGACCTCACCCCAGGGGCGCCAGTCATCGGAGACGAGACGAACCAGCGCATCCGTGCTTGGCCCTTCCCGATTCAGCAGCAACCACCGGCAAAGCTCATAGGGGATGGCGTCTCTGTTAAAAACCAGGCTGGCAAACATACGGAATTTGTTTCTGTCCTCAGTATCATTCCATCGACTGTTTTTCTCACCACGGAGCCAGATGATATTAATCATTGTCACCTCACGCTTTCTTAGCGAAGAGCTTATTATAGACTCATTGTAACTGAACTATACAAATTTTTCAATGGCTGTGGCTACGAGGAATGGAGATTCTGCCTCAAGGTTGAAATTTCTTTACCTTGCATTGGAAGAGTGTGCGTCAGGATAGTATATTCTGTATTATCGGGAACCTCTGTCATGGATTCGGATAAAGAAAGGCTGTGCTATGTTCTACCATCTGGGGCGAATCGCCACCCGCTTTCGCTGGTTGATTGTGGGCCTGTGGATGGTTGCCATCTTCGTCTCCCTGCCCTTCGCGCCGCAGGCCAGTTCAATCTTGCGCCCCGGCGGCTTCACCAGCCCGGACGCGCAATCAGAGCAGGCCATTAGCGTGCTGCAACAGAAGCTGCATCTCAACCTGACCATCGTGCAGGTAATTTTTACCAGCCAGCGTTACAGCGCCTATAGCGCGCAGTTCATTCAGCAGTCGCAGCAGGCGCTGGCGAATATCCGCGACTGGTCGGAAGTGACGGGCATGACCAGCTTCACGGATAATCCCCGCCAGATTTCGCTGGATCAGCATGCCGCCTATGTCAACGTCATGCTCAAATCGGACCCGGACAGCGCGCCGAAACTGCTGCCGGAACTGGAACACCGCTTGCGACCGGTTCCCGATTTGCAGGAGCATGTGGGCGGCGGCCCCGTCTTTTATGAAGATATCCAGACCGTCAGTGAAAGCGATCTGCGGCGGGCCGAGGCTCTCGCCTTTCCCTTTGCCATCATTGCCCTGCTACTGGTCTTCCGCTCGGTTGTGGCTGCCATCCTGCCGACCCTCGTCGGCGGCGGCGCGGTGGTCGTCACGCTGGCCCTCATCTTCGGCCTCGGCCACATCACCGATCTTTCCATTTTCGTGCTGAACATCACCACGCTCTTCGGCCTCGGCCTCGGCGTCGACTATTCTCTCTTCATCGTCAGCCGTTTCAGAGAAGAACTCTCGCACGGTCACAGTGTCGACGATGCCGTTGCCATTGCCATAGCAACCGCCGGGCGGGCCGTCACCTTCTCCGGCCTCACCGTCTCTATTGGCCTGCTCGGCCTGATCTTTTTCCGTATCAATATGCTACGCTCCGTCGGTATAGGCGGGTTGCTGGTGGTGGCGCTGGCCGTGCTGGCGGCGACGACGCTGCTCCCTGCCGTTCTCTCCATCCTCGGCCCGCGCATCAACGCCTTTCCCGTGCGCCTCTCCCGGCTCTGGCCCTGGCGACGCAGCAAAGTCACAGCCAGCCGCTCACAGCAACTGGCAAAGCAGCCCTATGAGAATTTCTGGTATCGGCTCTCCCATGTTGTCATGCGCTACCCGTTGCGCGTCCTCTTTCCCGTGTTGCTGGTGCTGATCGGGCTTGGCCTGCCCTTCCTGGGCGTGCGCTTCTCCGCCCCTGATGCCTCCATTCTCCCAACCTACGTGCCTTCACGCGCCGCCTACGACATCTTACAGCAGCGTTTCAACAATCAGGAGACGACGCCCATCCTGCTGGCCGTCGAGACGCAGGGTTCCGCGCTCTCAACGCAGAATATCCGCAGCCTCTACGCCTACGTGCGGCGCATCGAAGCCGATCCCCGCGTGGCGCGTGTGGATAGCATCGTCAGCGTCGACCCTCGCCTGACGCTGGCGCAATATGAGTTCTTTTACGCGCACCCGCAGGACATTTCGGACCCCTACCTGGCGGCATTCTACAAAGGGTTCGTGGCGGGCAACACGACCATGATGCAGGTCATCAGCAAATATGGCATGCTCGACCCACGCTCGCAGGCGCTGGTGGAGACGATTCGCAACACCAACCCCGGCAGCGGCATGACCGTGCTGGTAGACGGCAGCACCGCCGCCGATATCGACTATGTGACCTCGCTCTACACCGACTTTCCAAGAGCGGTGCTGGTCGTCGCCATCACCACCTATATCGTGCTGCTGCTGCTCTTCCGCTCGCTGCTGCTGCCCCTGAAGGCCATTTTGATGAACACGCTCTCCATCCTGGCAGCCTACGGCGCGCTGGTTCTCATCTTCCAGAACGGCTTCCTGCACCAGCTCCTGGGCTTCACGCCGCTGGGCTTTGTCGAAGCCTCAAGCCCGATCCTGCTCTTCTGCGCCCTCTTCGGCCTCTCGATGGACTACGAGGTCTTCCTGCTCTCGCGCGTACAGGAAGCGTTCTGGCAGACAGGCGAGAACACGCAGTCTGTCGCGCTCGGTCTGCAGCGCAGCGCGGGCATCATCACCAACGCCGCCATTATCGTCGTTGTAGTCAGTGCCTGCTTCGCCACCGCCGACATGATTCTGGTCAAGGCGCTGGGTCTGGGCATGGCCCTGGCCGTCGTCCTCGATGCCACGCTGGTGCGCGGCCTGCTCGTTCCCGCCACCATGCGCCTGCTCGGCAATCTCAACTGGTGGCTCCCTTTCGCCGGTATCCAGCGCCACCCACCCGCCCTCGCCGAGTATATGCAATCAACACAGGATAAAACGACCGCCATGCAGGACAGCGCGTCCAACGAAGCGGAGATAGGGGGAAAGAGATGAAGATGCTACTATTCAGATTGATGCACCACAGGCCGCGCCATCCCAGGGTCAAGATACCCGTGAGTACCAGGGTACCCGCAAGGGATACCCCTACTATATACGTTCCCGTTAACGCGGCTCTGCAAGGCGCGCTCGCGTATAGTAGGGGTACCCCTTGCGGGTACCCTGGTACTCGCCCTGGTTGGAGACGAGGTTATCTTATCGGCCTATGTCTCCTGCTGCTATTGCTCACCTCGTGTAGCTTCCCCGGCGTGGCCTCCACAACACAGCAGTTGCCGGTTGTCAAGACGACGCCAACGCAGGAGCCGCTGCCGCCAATACGCTTTCCGCAGGATGAGGCGCCGCATCGCGACCTGACAGAGTGGTGGTACTATACCGGCCATATGAATGCCGTCACCCCGGATGGCAAGGCGCATCACTACGGCTTTGAACTGGTCATCTTCCAGGCACTGCGCAGCGATTTTCCCCCGGTCTACGCCGCCCACTTCGCCATCAGCGATGTGACACGCGGCCAGTTCCAGTTTGCTCAGCAGCGACTCACAGAATCCGACACCGTCATCCCCGGTGGAAACTCGACAGCCGGGATGAACCTGCATGTCGGCAACTGGTCGATTCAGGGGCTCAATGGACGCGATCACCTGGTGGCACAGATGGCGAACTATGCTATTGACCTGAGCGTGCAGGGACTCAAGCCGCCCGTGCTGCACAACGGCACCGGGTTGATCGCCTATGGCCCCGGCGGATTCTCCTACTATTATTCGCGCACGCGCATGGCGATCAGTGGCACCCTGCTCGATCACGGACAGTTGCTCAAGGTAAGCGGGCAGGCCTGGATGGATCACCAGTGGGGCAACTTTTTGCCCCTCGGCGCCGGTGGCTGGGACTGGTTCAGCATCCAGTTGAACAACTTCACGGAAATGATGATCTATCGCATCCGCGATGCCAGCGGCCATATCATCTCCACCTACGTCAGCTACATCGACCCCACCGCCAGAGATTTCGTCCTGCCCACCGGCGCGCTTGCCATCACCGTTCTCAACCACTGGCGCAGCCCCACAACGGGCGCAAATTATCCTTCAGGCTGGCAACTTGAGATCAATAGCCCGCAAATCCGCATTGCCCTGACGTTGACACCCGAACTGAAGGATCAGGAACTGCTGACCTATCAATCAACAGGGAACAGCTACTGGGAAGGCGCGGTCACCATTACAGGGCAGAGCGCAGGCAAGCCTGTGCAGGGTGAAGGCTACGTCGAATTGACCGGCTATGCCGGTCAATCCTGAGCGTTCTGCCGGGCAAATTGCCCCGGTCTTCAGGAAATTTGCCGTGTCCGCGTCGCTATCGACATGGCAGCGATAGACAAAAGTACTAGCAGGAGGGACAACAGTAACAATCCTGAGCCAGCGATATTACTGTTATCCGGCTCTATGCTTGTGCTTACAGAAAGCGTCCGCTCTTGCAGGCGTAGCAGAGGTAAGAACCATATGGTATACTTTTTCTCTGGGAGTCGTTGTAACAGCCCATGAGTTTTGTCTGGAGCGAGACAAAAGACAATGCCTGCTAACAATGCCGTACCATTGTTAGCAGGTAGTATTGTTCTGTTTGTTTTTTATGTTATACTAAATGGCGTGTTCAGGAAGAACAGAACCATTGGCGGGTAGGGTGACTGGCGCTGAACTGACATGGGGAGAGAAGCACACCCTTTTCTTCGCAGGAGCAGTAGTTGTCGCAGCGACGAGGAGACGCATGGAGACAAAGATACAGGTACCAGCACAGCAGGAATCAACAAGCATCGTCGAGCGTGTTGCACGTGTCATCTCCAATGTGCGCGGCGTAAAATCCGATTATACGAATCTTGCTGCCGAACTGGCGCCCATCATCCCTTTTGATATCTTTGGCATTGTCCTGCTACGCCATGACCGTGAGGCGGTGCGTGTCACCACCTGCCAGCGTGAGGAAGGCACCCGGCTCTGGGTCGCCAGCTATCACCAGCACCCCCTCTCCGACTCGAAGCTGGAGCAATTGCTGAACCGGCTATTTCCGTCTGAGGACAACACCGGCAACAAGGAACTACACGAGCAATTGCTCATCGTGGAAAGCTATCCCGACGGGCTGGATGGCCCGCCAGCTAGAAGTGGTGATGCATTAAGCGGCTTTCACCAGGTGCATTCCAGTTTGATTGTTCCGCTCTGTATCGGCGAGCGCGTGCTGGGAACGCTGGAACTGGGCAGTGTCGGCCTCGATACCTATCGCGATGAACGCCTGCAGCGACTGATCGGCAGCGTGGCACAGGTGCTGGCAGCAGCCATCGATGGGGCGCAGGTGGGCGGCAATGTAGCCATTCAAGATCGACAGCGCCAGGCGCTCAAAGATGTTTCCAGCGTCCTGACCTCCAGAGTTGACCTGTCCGCCATCCTCAACTCTATCGTCAAGGGCATCGCCAGTTCGCTCAATGTTGCCGCCGCCATCGTCATGTATCACCCGCACCCAAAGAGGCCTGTCGCCACATCCGCGTCTGAACCCGCAAGCAAACTTTCCCTGGCGGCCCAGACAGGCATGGATGAAAGTATCCTGCGCCAGATTATCAGCAGGAAAGTGGTATTGAGTGAGCTTTCCATTATCGGCGCGGCCCTGCGTCGGCGCCAACCCTGCATTTCACAGGACACGCTTGAAGACGAACAAACGTTTCCGGCGAGCCGCATTTTCGGCCTGAAACTCGGCCTGCGCTCCCTCTTCAGCTACCCATTGATGACCGGCACAACCGTTTATGGCGTCTTGCTGGTCGGAGCTGCTGAGGCAGGCGGTTTCACGCCGCTCAAAGCAGATATCCTCGCCCTTTTCGCCAGCCAGGCGACTATTGCCATTCACAATGGGATGCTGCTCGAATCCGCCCATCAGCGCAGCCGTTTCCAGCAGGCTATCGAACAATTAGAGCGGGCCTATCAGCAACAAATTGCCCTTGGCGAAGCGATGTCTTTGCAGGATGAGCAGGAACTGTTCATGCGCGTGCGTACCGCTTCTGAGCAGACCTTTGGCGTCAGTTTCGCCAGCCTCCTGCGCTTCCTTGGCGACCACCTGCTGACACGCAGCGAAAATAACCTGCATGCCGCCGTACAGCAGGCGGCAGAAGAAGCCAGTGAGCGTGCCTTCTCTTCCGCTACGGCATCTGAAGAAGCGGAGATTGTGGCTTTCAATGATATAGCAGGCGAAACAGAGGCCCCTGTGGCCGGACAGGTAGCACATGAGGGACTCACGGCATCCCTCTCTCAGCCCGATAGCCTCACGCTGCTCACCCGTACCGCTGAAGAGGCGCTCACACGCACCGGAGTCCTGAGCGAGCTGAGTCGCCTGCTTCTCCAACTCCAGCAATCAACCGGCCATATCCAGGACGCCTGGTTTGCCGTCGACCTGAACGGGGATTGCATTTCGATGAATCCGGTCGCTGAGACCTTCTGTGGCCTGAGACTGGGCAATACCGCCCTCTCACTGAAAGCTATCTTCGCCAGGCTCCTGCCGCGCATTCGCAATAGCGAGGAAGTCAGTACCTATCTGCAAGAGTTTCTTTCACCGGCCCTGGGCAGCGAGCGCGCGCCGATCTGCCGCCTCGTCCTCGCCGTAGAGCCGGTGCAAAGGCAGGAACGGGAACAACTGGAAGAGCGCATGGCGGCAATGGCATCAGCGCCATCCGCTGCTGCGCGTGAAGGAGATGAAATTGAGATCGGCGACGGCGAAGAAAATGCCGAGCTGCCGCTTAGCAGCGCCCCCTCGGATCATCACTACCTGATGACACGCTACCCATTGTACAACGAGTATGGACAGCTGATGGCCTATGCCTTGCAGGTTCATGATATTACCGAGCAGGTGCGCGATGAGAGAAATAAATCGGCGTTGCTCTCTGCCGTCTCGCATGATCTGCGCACTCCGCTCACCATCATCAAAGCAGCGGTGAGCGGACTTCTGCAAGAAGACATCCCCTGGGATGAAGAGGCGCGGCGAGAGATTCTCACCGAAGTCGATGAAGAGACCGACCGGCTGACCAATCTTGTCGACGCGCTTGTCGATATGTCGCGCATCGAGATGGGAGCGTTGGCCCTGGCAAAAGAATGGTGCGATGCCATCGAGGTTGTGCATGGTGTCCTGGTACGCCTGGAACGCGCTCTCTCCGGCTATACCGTCAAGACCAGGTTCCAGACCCCACTCCCGCTCGTTTATGCCGATCACGTCCAGTTAGGGAAGGTTTTCTTTCACCTGCTGGTCAACGCGCTGCATCATAGCCCACCGGGTTCCGAGATTCTCATTACGCTGGAAGCCATCGAGTCGTCCTCGCACGGGCCACAGTTGCGAGCGCAGGTCATTGATCGCGGCAATGACATCCCGGAAACCGAGCGCGAACACATCTTCAAGTCATTCTATAACCTCAGCCCTCTGACATCCGGGCTGGGGCTGGCTATCTGTAAAGGGATCGTTGAAGCACACATGGGACATATCCAGGTAGAACCGATCGAGGGTGGCGGCTCCTGTTTCGTCGTTACCCTGCCGTTCTCACCCTACAAAAATCCCACGCGGGATCTGCCTCATGCCTACTATGATAATTCGGATACTACACAACAGGGATCACCGGAGGAGCCACGATGAAGCCTCACAAGGGAAAGTGCATTCTGGTCATCGATGATGAAATTCCTATACAGCGGATTTTACGCCGCAATCTTTCCGCCAGCGGCTATGAAGTGCTTGTAGCAGACAATGGGAAGGATGCGATCGAACTGGCAAGAACGCACGAGCCTGACCTGATCTTACTTGACCTCTGCTTACCGGGCGAAATTGACGGCCTGGGAGTATGCGTGCAGGTGCGGCGTTCCCTGCAAACGCCGATTATCGTCCTCTCCGCTGTTACTGATGAAAAGCACAAAGTGCAGGCGCTCGACCTGGGGGCCGATGATTATCTCACCAAACCGTTTAGCAACGAGGAACTGCAGGCCCGTGTCCGTGCGTGCCTGCGCCGCGCGCATGCAGGAGAAAGCGATCTGCAACCGGTGATCCTGCAAAGCGAAGACGGCTACCTAAGCATGGATGTCATGCGACGCCAGGTGCGTGTAGGCGACCAGGAGGTGCGCCTGACGCCCACCGAATTTGAACTCTTGCGCCAGCTCATGCTCTACGCCGGCAAGGTTCTCACGCATCGTTCGCTGCTCAAATCCGTCTGGGGGCCGGAGTATGGCAATGAAGCGGATTATTTGCGCGTCTACGTGCGCCAGCTACGGCGCAAGGTCGAGGTCGAACCTTCGCGCCCGCGCTATATTTTAACTGAACCCGGCATTGGCTACGTTTTCGCGGGCAATGTCGAAATTCAGAATACTTAACGCAATTTTAATATCTTGCGCACGTTTTTTAATACATATCTAACTCATCTTATCGTACACTGTCTGGGGGAGTATGCTCTGCTCACCCGCCCGCTATGCGTCCAGTGGCATAGCGTCGCGATGTTGTAGTAAAGCGAATTTGTTATGAGGTAAGATCGATGGATCGAGGGAAAGTTCAGCGCCTCCGCGTTCTGGTTGTTGGCTCACAGAGCAGTTTCGATCACGTGCTTGTAGCTAACATTCGGCGCTGGGGCCATGAAGCTGTTGTGCTGCCTTCGGCTGAACTGATGATGAAGGTGGAGTTTGAGGAGGAGGGGGATGTCCTGTTATATGATCTGGATGCTTCTTTCCGTCCTTCTCCTCTGGAGAAGGAGCGATATATGTTTGCCGCTCAACGGTGGTTCGGCCCATTCGACATGGCAGACGCACTGCCTGTTTCAACCGCCGTCTCAACGCTGGTCGAGCCTTACCCGGTGAGCGCGGCCCCCATTCTGCCGGGGGTGCGACGGCACTTTACGATCGCTATGAGCAGTTATTCGCTCTCACGTCTGGCAGTCGAACAGATCGGGGCGGTGGCTCTTCTCTACAAACCGTTCGAGATCAAGCAACTGCAACGCTATTTCTCCGTCCTGCAGCGACTTTTACAGGAGCGGGAAGACCACCCTGCCGTGAGTAGCAATCAGCGGCGCGTCCTGGTGGTGGATGATGACGTAGAAGTTGCCAGGGCCATTAAACGCTGCCTGCTCGATGAATCATGCTATGAGGTAGCGGTAGCGTATGACGGCTTAGAAGCTCTGGAACAGTGCCTCGACTGGCATCCCCGCTGCGTCGTCACCGATTTGATTATGCCCTACATGAACGGCTATCAGGTGATGCGCTGCCTGGCTGGTACCCTCTGTACCATACCCGGTTTTGTCATCATGAGCGCCCTCAATCAGCGAGAAATGCCGCTCAAGCGCACCTATCTGGAAGGAAGAGCGGTCGAATACATCGACAAACCGTTTCAGATTGACCATTTACTTAGCGCCGTAGAGCGGGCCTGTTCGGCGTAATGCACTTTGCAATGTGTCCTGAGAATTGAACAGTATTTGAAGTGAGAGCAATCGCCATGCGCATCTCTATGAATGGAGGTTCGCGCATTCGGTTGGATAAAGGAAACTGACGATATGGAGCAACAAGATCGAATCATGGATGGAGACCTGCAGACGCTGGGCCTCCAGGCTATTTTGAAAATGCTTGCGTTGAGCGGGAAAACCGGAACCCTGTTCGTCCATTCCGGGCAGGAAACACTCTCAATCAGTTTGCGCAAAGGCCAGATCATAGCCTTGCGCGAGGATGGAGTGCCGCAACCGGACCTGCCCGGCATGCTCTGTCTCGTCAACAGGCTCGATCCCGCGCGGGTACAGCCCATCCGTGAGTACGCTCGCGGCAATATGCAGGTCGCGCTGGCCCTCTTACAGGAACAGGGCCTGATGGGAGCAGCCGAGGTGCAGCAACGGCTGGAATTTGCCGTCACCCAGTCCATCAGCCACGCGCTGCGCTGGATCAACGGGCGTTTTGCTTTCCACCGCCAGCTGGTCACCATGGAAAGCCACATGCGACCCCTCGATATCGACTCGACGCTGCTGGAAGCCCTGCGCCAGGCCGACGAATGGGAGGAAATGGGCGAAACCTACCTCACTCGAACGACCGTCGCCCGCTGGCTACCAGAAGTGAATAACGATGTACGCAATCTTGGCCTCAGCCAGGAATTTATTGAAGTCCTCTGCCTCTGCAATGGAGAAATTCCGCTGCAGGCGATGGCATTAGCCCTGATGATGCCCGAAGCCAGAGTTGCACGTATCATGCACCGCCTGCTCGAACTTCACCTGATTGAAATCGTCGATACTGCTCTGGAAACCGAATTACAGCAAGATCTCTCTAATGTTATCATTCGCTGCCAGCATGTCCTGGTGCAGCAAAAGCAATCACCGAACCCGGAACAACACCTGCTCGGGCTGATACGCACCCTGTCTGAATGCATCAACGGGCTACTGCATCATCATGGCAGATATGCAAAAAGCCTGCGCGGTCGCGGCCACATCCCGGAGGCGGAAGTAGCGCGCTACCTGGAACGGCGTTTCGCGCAGCCGCTGCAATTGCTGGCCCGGCAACATTACCCTATCCTCGAAACCGCCAGCTTCGTTGATGGACAACTTGACTGCACTGATATCCTTACACTGGATAAACTGGTTAAAGGGGAGAAATTAGAGGAGTTTTACTGGGAAGCGGTACAGGGATTAGCCGCATACCTGCGCATGGTCTTTGCGGAGTTATTGCGTGACGAGGTCGGCAATTCGCACACCGGGCGGCAACTCAACGTCGTCTGGAAAGCGTTTCTGACCGAAGTCGATCACGAAATTCAACAATATCAGGTCTATCTGGCCTATCGGCATACCCAGATGCACGGTCGTGAGGGCACGCACCCATCACAGATCGCCCTGGCGCCAAACTGGAATACTGGCCCGCAGAGCGACGGCGGTCCTCTCTGGCCAGGGGAGATGCGAAGGAGGACTATTTAACGATGCAACAAGAGCCGACAGTGTTAGTGGTGGATGATAGCCCGACGGTGAGGAAAATCGTCCAGATGACCCTGCAACGGGAAAATATCCGGGTGATTACCGCCAGCGATGGCTTAAGTGCGCTCACCTCGGTAGCCGACGAAATGCCCGCCGTGATTCTCCTCGATATCCAGCTTCCCCGCATGGATGGGTACCATATTTGCCAGATTATCCGCAAAAAGTTGCAGTTTCGACAAATTCCCATTATTATGCTGAGTGGGAAAGACGGTCTTTTTGACAGGATGCGCGGCCGCCTCGCCGGTTCGACAGAATATCTGACGAAGCCGTTTGACTCGGCAGAGCTGGTGCAAACGGTCAAGAAACACCTGGCCAACTGGCAGGAACGCATGCCACCCCCGCAAGAAAGCGTGCGCCCGCGTTTGCGCGCCGCCCGTCGTGGCTGACGCCTGTCCTCTCACAGGGAGGGCAGACCGCGCTTGAGCCGGTACGCGACAGACCGCTGTGATGCAGGGAAACAGCGCCACCTGCTTCCAGGCTTCCTCGCCGCGCAGGCGAAGAAACGGAAAAAGGGGCGGCGAATGGGTGGAACAGGCACCTTTATCGGTACGTAGAGATGTATCGGTAGGAAACATAGCCCATATCTCCTATTTTGCTAGCGTTCCCCCCATATGGGAAGAGTATAATAAGGTGCCAACAGGTTGTTGAGCGAAGAAGTGTGCGAAACTGACTCACGCGGAAAGGTATAATAGGATGCCTGGACAGAAGGTACTCGTAGTAGACGACAGCTGGACAGAGTTGACTATGATCGTAACGCCACTGCGCAACAGTGGCTTTGAAGTCATCACCGCCGTTGATGGTGATGAGGCCCTCGAAAAAGTCTTTCGGGAGCGTCCACAGTGTATTGTTCTGGATGTCGTGTTACCGAAACAGAACGGGTTTCAACTGTGTCGCAAACTGAAGAACTTTGAGGCCAGTAAACATATCCCAATTATCCTGTTAACCAGTAAGAACACCGCGCTCGATCGGTCGTGGGGGCTGAGACAGGGAGCGGATGTCTACATGACGAAGCCGTTTAATACCGACGAATTGGTCGCCAGCGTGCGCCGGTTGATCTAATTCGCTGGTAGTAAAGGCGAGGGGCGACTGGAACGGCAGTCGCCCCTGCCAGGGAGTTTTTTGAGTGACCAGTGACGATCGAATGATGCCACAACGCAACGCTCCGGGAGCAGCAGGCGCTCGCAGGATGGAACCAGGCGCGGGGTTTGTTTCACCTTCCCCGGCCATGCCTGCATCTCTTCTTGCCCGGCAGACGGCATTGCAGGCTCAGTCTCTACAAACTGTGCCACCGGTGCGCATCGGGCAAACCCTGACCAACGGTTTACCCACCCTCCCGACCGGCCTGCCGGAAGTTGTGGGTGAGCAGTACCTGGTTTTCTCACTATTTGAGCGGGAGTTCGCTTTCAAAGCGGAATGCATTCAGGGCGTGGAACGCATGGTGGATGTCACCCCGGTTCCCAATGTCGCTTCATGGGTCCAGGGCGTCATCAACCTGCGCGGCTCTATCGCCTCCGTCGTCGACCTGCGGACTTTCCTGGGGCTGGAGCCACTGCCCTACAACCCGCGCACGCGCCTGCTCTCAGTACAGTATAACGAAATGGTGATCTGCCTGACAGTGGATGGGGTGAGTGAGATGGTGCCAGTGCCTGAGAGGGCTATCATCGGTGGAAACACACACCAGAATCTGATACCCCCGTGGATAGCCCCCTATGCTTCTGGCTGTGCCTTGCTTGATCGGCGATTGATCGTTTTGCTAGACGCGGCGCGCCTGCTGTTTTCGGAAAAAATGCAGCGATACACCGAGTAAGAATATTTATGCACCGACTGGCACGGTACACATCCAACTGAAACGCGCTCGGTACAGAGAGAAAAGGGCCGACGGCGCGCAAGGAAGGCTGAACAAAAGGAAACGGTAGACTGCTTCATTTGAATTGATGATTTGATTGGCGTAGAGGATTACGTCAATCACAAGACCTGGACGGTCACGCGCGCAATGTATTGGCCCCAGTCCAGATGCCGGGAAGGCTCAATTGACTGCCTGCGTGATCTCTCTACAGAAAAAACAGGAGGCCTGGCGGATGAATCCTGATCGTAACAAAGGTGGAATGACCTTAAGCTCGCTGATGCACGTGGGGCTTGCATCGGCAGCCGTTCCCATCGTTCTCATCACTCTTATCAGTGTCGTAGTAGCCTCGCAATCGATGGCTGATCCATCACGGTTTGAGATGGTCGTACTCATTTGCGCCATCCTCATTCTGATCGCCATACTGGCCATCAACTATTTTGTCCAGCGCCAGATCAAAGATCGCATCCTTACGCTGGTTGATGTGAGCCGGGCGTATGCCAGTGGAGAACACAGTGTGCGCGCCCCCATCAACGGTGAGGATGAATTTGCCATGCTGGCAAATTCGATGAACGCCCTGATGGAGAACGCTGGCAATGGCAACGTTGTGCTGGCAGGCGGCGACGCGGCAACCTTGCAGGCACAGATTGAAAAGTTGCTGCAAGAGGTCAGCGCGGTGGGTGATGGCGACCTGCGCGTACAGGCCGAGGTTACGCCCGACACCCTGGGAGTGCTGGCCGACTCCTTCAACTATATGATTGAAGAGCTGGCGAAAGTGGTGGGTCGCGTCCAGTCGACGGCGGTCCAGATCAACAACGCCACGAGGCGCATTCTTGACGGCTCCGCCGAGCTGGCCCAGGCATCCGAAACGCAGGTAGCGCAGATCTCACAGACTACCGCTTCCGTAGAAGCCCTGGCAAGCTTCATTCAGGATGTCGCCCGCAATGCTCGTATGAGCGCCGAGGCCGCGCAAGAAGCCCTGCGCAACGCCGAAAGCGGTCAGCAATCGGTGCGCCAGACCATCGACGGTATGATGGTCATTCGCGAGAACGTGCAGGAAACATCCAAGAAGATTAAACGCCTGGGCGAACGCTCCAACGAAATCGGTGAAATCCTGCGTATCATTGAGGACATTGCCGACCAGACAAACCTGCTCGCGCTGAACGCCGCCATTCAGTCCGCGATGGCAGGCGAGCATGGACGAGGGTTTGCCGTCGTGGCCGATGAAATCCGTCTCCTGGCCGAACGCTCTACCGAGTCTACCAAGCGTATCGCCACCCTCATCAAGAGTATTCAGGGCGATACCTACGAAGCCGTCGTCGCTATGGAAGACAGCACGCAGGAGGTGGTCAAGGGATCGCAACTGGCCGATGAGGCCGGGCGCGCGTTGAACTCCATCTATAACGCGGTGGCGCGCCAGGCACAAATGATCGAAGGCATCGCTCGCGCCGCCAACGAGCAAACACCGGTTGCTCACAGCGTCGCGGTTGCGATGGGCCAGATTTCCGAGATCACACGCCGGACAGACATGGGAACGCAGGAAGCGGCTGCCAGCGTCAGTTATCTGGCCGAACTGGCGGAACAATTGCGCGCCTCCGTCTCTACCTTCCGCCTGCCCGATCGCCCTGCTGAAATGGTGGGCGCGCTGCCCGGCGCAACCTCAGTCAGCGAGTTTTCTGGCAACGGCTTTCCGGCCATGGATAGCCAGTGGTCTCAGGATTTTGTCGGCAACTTTCCGCCGCTACCCGAACCCGGCACTCCTTCCGGCTCACTGATCGCAACAAGCGCCCGCTCTGGCCAGTACATGCCCCAGGAGATGAATACGGGCTTTAACGGCCAGTTCCAGTTCAACAGCCAGCCCGGCTTCGATACCCGCTTTGACGGTCAGCAATTCTTTGACGGCTCATCGGGCTTCGATCAAGGCTTCGGGGGCCAGCAAGGCTTTGAGCAAAACTTCGGGCAGCACAACTTCGAGCCGAGTTTTGGGCAGCAAGGCTTTGAGCCAGATTTCGGGCAGCAAGGGTTCGATCAAAGCTTGAGCGACCAGCAAAACTTCGGGGCATTTCCCGGCTTTGACAACCAGCAGAACTCTGGCAGCCAGTCGGGATCGGGCGGTCAGCAGCAGTTCGGGGCATTTCCCGGCTTTGACAACCAGCAAAGCTTCTCCGGTAGTCAGCCCGGTTTTCCTGGCCAGCCTGGCGGGCAGCCATCCTTCGGCGGGAACGAAAACTCGTTCTCCAGTCCCCCCACTCGATTCACCAGCCAGCCCGGTTTTCCTGTAAACCCGACGCAGGCTCAAGCGCAAATGCCCAGAATGCGGACATCGGGCGGCCTACCGCCGCAGGGGCGACCGCGCTGGCAGGGGCAACCAGATGCGCCACAGAATCAGGGGCAACCACAGTTTAGTCAAGATCAGACGCCTTTCCACAACCGGCAATCTGGTCAGTAGCATATCGAGTTTCACTTTTCTCATGCGTTGAACGTTGCAGAGAGGGCGGGGGTAGCTACCAACAACGCTTCAACGCATGGAAGCCGTGAAGCTAGAATACATGGGTGCGAGCAGCATGTCGAATACATCTGATAAACTATCTATCCTCGATTCGTTTATCGAAGAGGTAAATAGCTATTTGCCGGAAATCGAGGCGAACCTTGAACGCCTGGCAGAAGCACCTGGCGACATGGACGCTCTTGAGGAAACCTATCGCCGCACACACACGATTGGCGGCTCCGCTTCGATGATGGATTTCCCAGGGTTGTCCCACGTGGCTCACGGCATGGAAGATATCCTGGGGGATGTACTGGATGGTCTGGCCACCCTCGATCCTCCCACTATTGGCCTTCTGCAACGCTCACTGGGCCGCCTGCATCGACTGCTGGCGGGCATTCAGAGCGGCATTGACCAGGAAGCTATCATTGCCGAAGATGACGAGGATTATACCCGCTACCGGATGACGATCGAGGCCGGGGAGCAGGCAGGGCAGTCCGATGGGGCGGCCAGCGGGCAACTGCCGACAGGTGTGACCCCATCTGCCGCTCCTTCCATGCCCTCGCTCGATGAGGTACTCGCCTCTTTCCGCACCCCCAGCATCCCGGAGGGTGAAGAAATCGAGTGGCCCGAAGACCCGGCGAATGAGCAGACGGCCCCTGCCATCACGCCTGCTACTTCCACCTCCATTGCCCGGGAGACGGCACAATCCTCGATGCAGCCTGTACAGCCCACACAACCTGCACAGCCCACACAGCCCGCGCAAACTGCCGAGCCGGTACAGGTCAGCGCACTGGATATGCTGGTCGCCACAACCCGGCAGACTGCACCTCAACCTGCAGTTCCCGCTACCCCGCATCTCTCGCCGGAACAGCAACTTCCACCAGCAGCATCTGCGTCACCAGCGTCACCAGCGTCACCAGCGTCGTCGGCGCCCGTCTCCGCGCCTCTACCTGCCGGTAGACTTACCCCGACAGCGCCGAAACAGTCCGGTGAACTGGTTCCCGTACAGGGGGAAAATACTCCGGTAGATAGCTCGTTCTTACGCACCTACGGAGAGATGCAAAACGAAGCGCAGGCGCTAGAGGCCCAGGCCTCTTCTCTGAGAAATCTGGTTGGCCTCCTGCGCTCAGCTGTTCACGTCATTGAAGAGCAGCGAGCAGAATTCAAGGGCTTCCTGGATGGCTCAAAAGACGCACTGGATCGCATGGAAGACTGGGCCGGCAAGGCTATGGGCCTTAACCTGCGCAATAGCCCGGAGCAGGTGCGACGCTACCTCCCGCTCTCGGTGATGTGGGTGGCCAACAGTAAGCTGAAGAAAGTCCTTGAACTGTTGAACGCCATTATCAGCGGCGCGCAGATGACCGATGAGCAGATACAGGAGATTGTACAGCAATTACATAACTCTCTGGTCTCCTGCGGAGTCGCCTTCCAGCAACTGCAGGCACAGGCAAACACGACCGCTCCCATCTTCAGGCAGGAACCCGGATGGACGCCCTGGGAAATGCAGAGCGCGCAGGAACCGAACACCGTGCGCGAGCGCGTCACCTTTGAGCGGCAGGGAGACCTTGCCATGCTGCGGGCGCAGATCGAAGCGCAGTTGCAGGGGGACCTCGCCGCGATCCGAATGCAACTGGAGCGGCAGATACGCGAGGAATTACGTCAGGAGTACGAGGCCCGCCCGATCTCGCTGGCCGCTCGTGCCGAGCTAGAGCAGCAGATACGCAATGAAGTGCGCCAGGAATACGAGGCCCGCCGCCAGTTGCAGGCTCAGGTCTCCGGCAGCGAGAGCAGCGAGACACTTCACGAACTGGAAGCACGCCTGCGCAGCGAGATAGAGATACAGGTGCGCCAGGAGTTTCTTAATCAGATTACCGAACTGGCAGGCAACAGCGCCATCTCTGGAGCGCCATCCCTTATACCTCCTCCGGCAGCAACGCCTCGCACCTCCAACTTCCTGGATCAAGCACGCGAAGCTACCGGTCTGGCCCCTGCCGGGGAAGCCGCGCCAGACTCGCAGTCCTCTGCCGGGCCTCACACGGCTGCTATCCCGCCAGCGCCAACCCTGTCAGCTTCAGTTACACCCGTACCGCAGGCTTCCACACCTCCACCGGTATCTGCGGGAATACCTTCTCCGGCTCCTGCCTCAACCGCTTTTAGCAGCGATTTCGTGGAGGAAGCCGCCGAGATATTCCGGGTGGAAGCGGAAGAACACCTGCAAACGATCAGTATGTACGTGGCAGCCCTTGAGAAGGACCCGACCAACCGCGAACTCATTCAGGGTGTACGTCGCGCCACTCACACCCTCAAGGGCGCTGCTGGCATGATGGGCTTCCGGGCCATTGCTGACCTCAGCCATGTCTCCGAAGACCTGCTCGATAGCATCATGGAGGGAACCACCAGCATCTCTCCAGCCGTCCTCAGCCTGATTCTTGATACGGCTGAAACCCTGGATATGCTCATCAACAACCTGGGCGCGGAGCCTCAAGAGGCGAAGGTGCAAGAGCTGCGTACTCGCTATGCCGCCATCCTGGGTGAACATAGCACCATCCAGGATACGCTGGAGGAGGAGATAGATAGCGACCTGGAGGCCAACGACGAGGCGATGCATGACGCTGCCAGCGTTGCCGGGGTCGTTGCCGACAGGCCGGTGCAGGAAACGAACGCACAGCGCGCGGCACGTGGTGACCTGAGTGTTCGTGTGCGCCTGCAAAAACTCGACGAGCTTGTCAATCTCTTCGGCGAGTTGCTCGTCAACCGCACAGTGCTGGAAGAACGCATTGAACGATTGATGCGGCTGGTTACTGACGCCGGCATGAGTAGCAACCGCCTGCGTGATATTGGCCAGAAGCTGGAAAGTCGTTTCGAGGCGGCAACGCTGCCCAGCGGGCGTTCGGTCTCCGTCATGCCAGGCGAAGGGCATAGCAGCAGCCGAAACGGGCATGACAACGGACGCGTCGAACCATCGCACATCGCCGAATTCGATGAACTGGAACTTGACCGCTATACCGAATTCCACCAGCTCGCACGCGGCCTGAGCGAATGTGTCTCCGATATGACCACCCTCAGCACCGAAATGGAGGCGGTCATCCGTGAGTGCGAGGGCGTTTTCTCACGAGAGAATCGCCTCAGCACCACCTTCCAGGATCGGCTGATGAAAGCGCGCCTGGTGCCGCTCTCCAGCATGACGCCGCGCCTCTATCGCGCCGCCAGAGCCGTCGCACTCAAGCAGCACAAAGAATTCGAGTTCTTACTGGAAGGCGAGGAAACCGAGGTTGACCGCACGGTCTACGAAGAGATCGCCGGACCATTGCTGCACCTGATGCGTAATGCTGTCAACCATGCCATCGAAACGCCGGAGGAGCGTGTCGCGAAGGGCAAATCTCCCGTCGGCCACATTACGCTTTCCGCTGCCTACGAAGGCAACCAGGTGGTAATCACCGTAAAAGATGATGGTACCGGCATCGATCCCAACAAAGTACGCAACGAGGCCATTGCTCGCGGCATCATTCGCCCCGACCAGGTCTTGAGTGACGGAGATGTGCTGGAATTGATCTTCCGCCCCGGTTTCTCAACCGCTGGCGCGGTAAGTGAAGAGAGCGGACGCGGCGTCGGACTCGACGTGGTACGCGACAGCGTTGCGCGCCTGAGAGGCACACTCGCCGTCGACTCGGCGCCCGGCCAGGGAACGGCATTTACGATGAAGTTCCCCACCAGTCTGGCAATCCAGAGCGCCATGATGGTCATGGTGAGCGGGCAACAGTTCGCCATCCCTACCGTGATCGTCGATGCCATTGGCCGCCTCGACAGCTACAAGCAAACCGTCTTCGGCGGTCGCCCGGCAGTCGTGGTACAGAACGACATCTACCCCTTGAGCCTGCTGGCCCAGTACCTCAATCTTCCTGTGGAAAAACCGGACGAGAAAGCGCCGCTGCTGCTCATCAATACCGGCGAACAGCGCGTGGCCCTGCTGGTCAACGAAATCAAGGGGAAGATGGATGTCGTGATGAAGAATCTTGGCCCGCATCTGCGTGAAGTGCATGGAGTAGCCGGTGGCACCGTTCTCGGCAATGGGCGCGTCGTCCTCATTCTTGAACTGGCCGAACTCCTCTCGACCCGCAGAAGCGCAAGCGCCCTGCCCAGAGCGCCCATCTCTGTACCTGCCCAGAGCGAAAGCGCGCTATCTGCATCAACGGCGGAGAAGCTGGTCGAAAGCGCGCCCATCAGACGGGGAGGCATTCTCGCCGCGCCGCCAGTCGCACCGACACAGGCAGCAAGAGGAAAGCATATTCTGGTTGTGGACGACAGCCCCAGCGTGCGCCGCGTCGTCAGCAACATGCTTAAACAGCATGGATGGGAAACCCAGATGGCCCGCGACGGCGTTGAGGCACTGGAGTTGATTTCGCAGCAAACGCCGGCTGCCGTGCTGCTCGACATCGAGATGCCGCGCATGGATGGCTACGAACTGATGGCGACCATCCGCGCCCAGGAGCAGTACCGCACCCTGCCGCTCGTTGTTCTTACATCCCGCGCGGCTGTCAAGCACCAGCAGCGCGCCATGCAGATCGGCGCCAACGGCTACGTCGTCAAGCCCTATCAAGACGAGGAACTCATCAACATGCTCAACACTCTCGTCTACGGCACTACGGTCTAGCCATGAGCAGGCTTCCACACATGCCATGCCGGAAAAACGTAGCTGGAACCTGTCATGCTTCGCTGCCGCCCAGTATGACAGATCGGCGCTGCTCTTCTACGGTCCCTGAACTGGAGCAGGTCTATGGCAAGCTCTTACATGCCGTCTACTTTAATGTCCGCTCTCTGGCAGAGAACTGCTGATTTTAGATGAACGAGACACCTCTGTGCAGTGGCTGTGGCACTCTCAAAGACATGCCACTCTACAAGAGGACATATCACTGTGATACCTGTGGACTCATCATGGACAGAGATGAGAACTCTGCTGTGAATATCCTTCACCGGTATCTTGCCCGCCTAGAGCCACACACTCAGAGCGAGCGCGGTGTGCTGCATGACACTCAGGTTGAAGTAGTCAGTAGGGAACTGACTCAACTGAATGAAGCGCAGCAACTGGATTTGTGGTCAACATGTTTGACCACGTTTTGAAAGGCAGAAATAACAACGTGGGAGTGGAACGCGCCGTAACGCGCTGGTATGCGCAGCGTCAGGTAATTCTCGACGAGATTGCCGCTTTGCAGGCCAGTCTCGCCAGCTTGCAAGAGCAGGCAGCGATGCAGCCGACGACAAAGCAGCTAACCGGTGAAGCAGTCGCGGATACAGACAGGCAGGCCAGTTCAGCGCCCAGTACCGAAATCGAGCGCAAACTGGCCGAAGCGCACTCCCGCCTGCTCGCACTCGGTCCCTGCCCAAAATCGATGATGGGCTGATTCACTGCGGGTGGCCACACGGATACGCATACCCACCAGGCCACACGCCGAGCAGGCCACCCGCAAGGGGTGGCCCTACTATACGCGATTCGCTCGCGAGCGAACGGCGCGGGGTGGAGACGTATATAGTAGGGCCACCCCTTGCGGGTGGCCTGCTCGCGAACGCCTGCTCCTGCGGCTCGCCTGCTCCTGCGGCTCGCCTGCTCGCGAACGCCTGCTCCTGCGGCTCGCCTGCTCGCGAACGCCTGCTCCTGCGGCTCGCCTGCTCGCGGATGGCTGCACGCGGATACCTGCTCCTGCGGCTCGCCTGCTCGCGGATGGCTGCACGCGGCCTGTGCAATCAGGCAACAGCGTCGGCGATCAACCGGCCCATTTCTTCAGTGCCGACCGTCTTTTTCCCCTCTTCGCGCAAATCTTCCGTGCGATATCCTTCATTGATGACATGTTCCACTGCCGCCTCCACCGCGCTGGCTTCCCGTTCCAGACCCAGCGAGTAGCGCAGGAGCAGCGCCAGTGTCAGGATGGCCGCGATCGGGTTGGCTTTGTGCTGACCTGCGATATCGGGGGCCGAGCCATGAATAGGCTCGTAAAGACCAAAGAGGCCATGTTGCGTGCGCCTCGTCCCCAGGCTCGCGGAAGGCAGCATCCCCATTGAACCGGCCAGCATGGATGCCTCGTCGGTGAGAATATCGCCAAACATATTCTCCGTCACTATCACATCGAAGGTCGCCGGGCGGCGAATGAGGTGCATTGAACAGGCATCGACGAGCAGGTGGTCAAATTCGATATCGGGATAGTCCGCCGCCACACGGTCAGCCGTGCGCCGCCACAACCGCGACGAACTCAACACATTGGCCTTATCCACCGAGGTCAGCTTCTTGCGCCGTCCCCTCGCCAGTTCAAAAGCCGTGCGCACAATGCGTTCAATCTCCCCATCGGTATAGATCAGCGTATCAACGGCCTCAAAGCCGATGGGCGTTTCGCGAATTTCGCTCGGCTTGCCGTAGTAGAGGCCACCGGTCAGCTCGCGCACCACCAGCAAATCGGTCCCACGCAGCACTTCCGGCTTAATCGTCGAGGCATTGAGCAGCGCCGCGAAAGGGCGCACGGGGCGCAGGTTCGCATAGAGACCAAGTTCTTTGCGCAGGCGGAACAGCGCGCGCTCCGGCTGTACCTTTGAATTCGGCCCCTCATAGCGCGGTGAGCCGCCGACGGCGCCAAATAGCACCGCGTCGCTCTGCTGGCAAAGCTCCATCGTCGCGTCAGAAATAGCATCGCCCTCGGCCTCAATCGCCGAGACGCCCACCAGCGCCTTCGTCGTCTGAAAGGTATGCCCGTAGCGGCTCGCAACCCGCTCAAGCACAAGCAGGGCCTGTTCAATCACCTCCGGCCCGATACCATCGCCCGGCAACACCACAATCGAAAATGTTCTCACTGCAAAAGTTCCTCCTCACAGATAAGATGTTGATGTCTTTATCATACCACGTGAGAACAGAAACGTCCCCCTTTCCCCCGGCTGTCCTCATCGCCGCCATTCTCCTTTTTCAGAAAAATCTCTTCTTTATGCTCTCGGAAAAGCTCTCCCAATTGATGGGCTATACACTATAATGCTTCAAATACCTCACCAGTAGAAAAAAGCTGAAAAATCGGGTACAATTGTGGCAGGAGGGTACTGTTATTGTCAAGACTCGACAACCGAGGAGGCATTGCATGTTCCATCAGGTACTCGATCCTACAGGCAATCTTGGTCTGACCGTCTTAGCTTCACTCATTCCCGTCATCCTGCTGCTGGTCTTACTGGCAGCGTTCCGCGTCACCGGCTCGCCACATTGATAGGCTCCATTTTCACCCTGATTATCGCCATTCTGGTGTGGCACCTGCCGTTGAGCAACGGTATTGAGTCGTACCTCATAGGCAGTGCCAATGGTATCTGGGCGGTCGACTGGATTACCTTCTGGGGCGTGGTCATCTTCAACACGCTGAAGCTGACCGGTCTCTTCGACACGCTCAAAAACTGGCTGGTCGAGCAGGCCACCGCCGATGTGCGCGTGCAGGCCATTCTGCTGGCCTGGGCGCTGGGGGCGCTGCTGGAAGGGCTGGTCGGCTTCGGCTATCCCTGGGCGGTTGTGGCCCCCATCCTGGTCGTGCTGGGCGTGGCCGAACTGGATGCGCTGCGCGTGGCAGCGATTGCCAACAACGCCCCGGTCTCCTATGGCGCGCTGGGCGCGCCGATTATCGCGCTGGCCGCCGTCACCAACCTGCCCCTGTTATCGCTCTCGGCCTCGGTCGGGAAAATCGTGGCGGTGCTGGCGCTGCTGCCGCCCTGGGTACTGATCTACCTGGTCGCGGGCCGCAGGGGATTCCGCGATGGCTGGCCGCTGGCGCTTGTCGGCTCGCTGGCCTATATCCTGGGCCAGTTCCCGGTCTCGCAATTCCTGGGTCCCTATCTGCCCGATATCGTCGGCGCGCTCGTCTCCTTTGCCGCCATCCTCCTACTCTTGAAGGTCTGGCGCCCACGCACCGTGCTGGGCTACGGCGGGGTGCCGCTGAGCGAAGAGGAGCAGCAAACGCAGCGCGCATCCAGAATTGAAGAGGAGACCTCCAGCCATTCGGTGCTGGCCTCCCTGCTTCCTTTCCTCATCCTGATAGTCGTGGTTGTGCTGTGGACCGGCCCCTGGTCTCATCTGCCAAAGATCACCGCGTTTAGCTGGGTGGTCAAAGCCGTCTCTTCCATCAGCAATAAACCCACCTCCGCCTCCTTCGCCTTCGCGCCCTTCATTGGCGGCACAGCTATTCTAGCTTCCTGGCTGATCATGCTCCTGTTCATTCGCCCCCCGCTCGCGCTGCTGGGGCAGGTATTTCGCGATACCTTCCGCCAGATGTGGGGCGCACTGCTGGTCGGCGTCTTCATCTTCGGCCTGGCTTTCGTCTTCAACTACTCCGGTATGGGCGCGTCGCTGGCTTACGGCTTCTCAAAAGTGGGACCGGCATTCATCTTGCTCGCCCCCATCCTGGGCTGGATCGGCGTCGCGCTGTCCGGCAGCAATACCTCCACCAACAGCCTGTTTGGTCTCGTGCAGGTACAGGTTGGCAGGCTACTTGGCTTCCCCGTCCTCCTGCTGCCCTCCTTGAACTCCGTGGGCGCCGAGGTGGGCAAGCCGGTCGCCCCACAGACGGCCAGCGTCGGCGTTTCCACCACCAAGTTCGTGCGCAACGAGGGCCAGGTCATCCGGCATAACATGGGCTGGACGCTGGTTCTGCTCGCCTGGCTCATCATCGTTGGACTTCTCTACTACTTCCTGCTGCCCGGGCTGATGGCCCCTTAAGCCCGGCCCAACCCTACCTTTACCCTCCTACCGCACGCAGGGAAGTGGTGGTTGAGTGAGGTTGCTTGATGGCAAAAGAGAAGGAGCGCCGGAAGGGGTGCAAGCCTTCCGGCGCTCCTTCCGCATTTTCTTCCCTCTCTTCCATCCGCAGAAATATACTTGCACCCCTTGACAAATTCATCGGTACAGACTACTCTTTATTACAGAGTCCTTTGTAGTGAGAAGGAGCGATGAACATGATGGAAATATCGCCAGAGGAAGCGCAGGAGGCCCTTGAAGCGGTCAGGCTTTCCACAGCAAAAATGCGGCACGTGCAGATGTTAGGTGCAGTGTATCAGGTGGCCTGGGGATTGGTCTGGTTCTTCGGCTTTCTTGTCTGCCAGTTTGTACCGGCAACTCTGACCGGTCCGGTACTCCTGGCAATGCTGATTGTTGGCATGTTGAGTTCTATGGCGCTGGGTCTCTTGCAAGGCAGGCGCCAGAGCGAACGAATACGGGCAACGCCCGGTTCCGATCTGGCAAACCTGGGAGCGCGTATCGGCCTGTTTTTTGCCGCCCTGACACTCTACAGCCTTGTCTGGCTCTTGATTGCACAGCCGCTACACGCGCAACAGGTGGCGCTGCTCTGGATCACCTTCGTCATGTTTGGCTATGTCGTCACAGGAACATGGCTGCGTCTGAAGCCGCTCATCGGCATAGGGGTGGTCATTACCCTGCTCTCCTTGCCCGGCTACTACCTGCTGCCGCAGTTCTTCTGGCTCTGGATAGCCATCAGTAGTGGCGTGATACTGACCGGCACAGGCCTTTCTATCCTGCGGAGATAGTCATGGCAGCATTGAACGAAGTGATCCACCAGCCTGTACGGCTACAGATTATGGCCTCATTAGCCGCGCTGGGACCAGGAATGGAAGTCGGTTTTACCTACCTGGCGCAACTGCTCAATCTGACCGACGGCAACCTTGGCGCGCACCTGCGCAAACTGGAAGATGCCGGTTATGTCACGATCACGAAGACATTCGTTGATAGGAAGCCACACACCTATATCGCTCCAACCGAAGCGGGACGACAGGCGTTTGCCGAACACGTAGCGGCGCTCGAAAACATCTTACAACAAGGGAAGCCAGAGAAGGGAAAAGGCGCTTAGCGCATCCCGGAGCAGTATCGTACATAGCGGAATTCCACTCGAAGCGGAAAGGACAAAGCCATGCAAAGCTCAACAGACATCGTTCGTATTCCCACGATTGAGGCCAAGCCGCAAAGCGCGCTCGTCGATGAGCCGATACAGATTCAGCTTAAGGGGTTTGCCCCACAACAGGCGGTGACCCTGAGAGCGAAAACGATAGACCACGCGAAGAAGGCATGGGCTTCGTATGCCGTCTTTCAGGCTGATGCGCAGGGAAACATCGACCTCAGTACGCAAAAACCACTTTCCGGCACCTACCGCGACCCTGACGGAACCGGCCTCTTCTGGTCTATGCTGCCGGTCGACACAAAACAGACAACGCCTTTCATCCACAGGACGCAGCAGCCGCTTGTGATCGAGCTTGTCGCGGAAGTAGAGGGCGAGGTCGTTGCCAGCACACAGGTCACGCGGCTATTTGTCGCCTCTGGCGTCAAACGCCAGCCTGTGCGTGAGAATGGGCTGGTTGGCACCTTCTTCTCCCCTGCCGGGCCGGGGCCGCATCCCGCCGTCATCGTACTCAACGGTTCCGACGGTGGGCTGCGTGAAAATCCCGCTGCCCTGCTCGCCTCGCATGGCTATGCCGCTCTTGCGCTGGCCTACTTCAACTACGAAGACCTGCCCCGATCGCTGACCGATATCCCTCTCGAATACTTCGAGACCGCTATCGCCTGGCTACAGGCTCAGGAAGCGGTCAATGCAGAGAAAATAGCCGTCATTGGTCTTTCAAGGGGCGGCGAACTTGCTCTGCTGCTCGGCTCTCTGTTTCCCGCCATCAAAGCGGTAGTTTCTGGCGCGCCCAGCCCCTTTATCCAGGCGGGCATCAACGAAACTGGCAGACCTTCCGGCCCGGCATGGATATTTCACGACGAACCGCTGCCTCATGTCAACGTTCATGTCAACTTCTTCATAGCCCTGGCCCTCTGCTGGCAGGCATTCAAACGCCATGCGTTCGCCATGCGCACCATGTTTCTCACCACGCTGAAAGATCGCAAAAATCTGGAAAAGGCAACCATACAGGTAGAACATATCCAGGGGCCGGTTTTGCTGATCTCAGGCGAAGATGACCAGCTCTGGCCCTCCACCCTCTTCGCCGAGCGAATCATGGACAGGCTCGCGCGCCATCAGCATCCCTACCCCTACGAACACCTGCGGTACAAAGGCGCCGGTCATTTCGTCTGTTTCCCCTACGGCCTGCCATCCCTGCCGCCCTACGTCCAGCCTGCCCCCGGCATCGCCTTCGGCGGCAGCATCGCAGCCAACGCTCACTCCGTTCGCGATTCCTGGCCGAAAATCCTGGCGTTTCTTGAGAAGGCGCTGAGGTAAAAAGGGCTTTCACGTTACAGATAAAGCAACTTGACGTTACATATTACAGTAGAGTTTCTTCGGCATAACTCTACTCCTTAAAGCCTTGTTAAGAAAAACGGAGGGAATCCTTTACCGTTAATCCCTCTTTCTGCCAGGAAAATTTGCAATGATCGAGCAAGGGGCATTCGAGCAGTTTATCGGAGCGCAGTTCGGACAGCATCATCTCAAGCAATTGCTGGCAGTTGACTACCATACTCCTCTCTTCCTGGCACACTCTAAGAAGAGTTCCGCTACCTGTCTCGTGCGCTTGCTCACAGAATCGACCTCCCTGAACAGCGGCAAGCGGGACGAATATCTGGCGCGTTTTGAGCAGAAAGCGGGTCAGCTTGCGTCCCTGCGCCACCCCTGTCTGCTACCGGTGATCGATTACGGGGTAGAGGGCGACACTCCATTTCTGGTGATGCCGCAGGTCGCTATGCAATCGCTGCGTAGCTGGCTGGATAACAACGGACCAATGGACGCTCTCATGGCAGGACACTGCCTTGACCAGCTTTGTGGCGCCTTGACATATGCCCACCAGCATGGCATCCTGCACGAAAGCCTCACCATTGATTGCATTTACCTGCAACCAGATGGACGCCTGCTGATAGCCAATCTGGGCCTGTTCAGCCTGCTCGATCTGCAACGGGATGGCAAACTCTCTGATCTGGATGCAAGAGCCGGTGAAGGAAGCGCGCCAGAGCAATTAACGGGCAAGCCTGTTGGCCCGTTCACCGATGTCTATGCTCTGGGAGCCGTTCTCTACCATCTTTTGACCGGAGAGCCTGCCTTTTCTGGCTACACACCGCAAGAGCTTGCCAGCCAGCACCTGTACGCCTCCATTCTCCCGCCCAACCGGTGGCGCGCCGATTTACCGCCAGGACTCTTTGGCATCTTCGTCAAGGCGATGGCAAAGAATCCGAAGCAGCGATTCCAGCAACCGGGTGCGCTGGCAGAGGCCTATCACCGCGCGGTCAACCCCAATGCGCGCAACCAGCTATCATCAGCCCTCATCTCCGCACTTACCGGGCCGGTTCAACAGCCCTTTGTTCCTGAAACGCCACAGGCAAAAAGACAACATATAGACCTTCAGGTAACTGGCAGGCATGAATCAGACACCGATAAACCAACCGTTGTCGATGGCCATGACGGCTCGCGGTATTCACAGCCAGCACGCTCGCTCCTGGTAGAGGGCGGAGAGGATCTATCAGACAGTCCCACCCTCAAAAGAATACGGGCGCTACCCGGGCAGGCAACATTACCACTCACCCCCGAAGACCTCTCAGATAAACCAACACTTCCCAGAGTGGCAACGCCGCCCGGACAGAAAACAGGGTCATCCACCTTCCAGAATTTACCAGATACGAATACAGATACCGGTAATGATCTTCAGGCTGCATTGCCGCGCAAAACTGACCGACGGAACATAGTAATCACCACCGTAGCTGTCCTGATTGTAGCCGGTGCCGCCGGAGTTTTGCTGTTCTTCAGACAACCGGTAGGGCAGGGAGACCTCTTCGGGAAGCCGCAGCTCCTGCTGGGGCTATGCATTGTCCTGTCAATTGCCTTCACTGTTGGCTTCAATATCATCTCGCGCGTCAGTCTGTCAACAACGAAACACGAATCGGCTTATACGATCCTGTGGCAGTTATTCTGCGCGCTGCTCGTTCCCTTTTTCCTCCCGTTTGACCGCTTCTCCATCGACGCCAGCCCGCGCGTGCTGCTGCTCTTCGCGCTCTCAGTCATCCTGTGGGCGCTGGTCGATGCTTTCCTGTTTTCTTCCTTCAAATATGAAGAAGCCAGCATCCTCTCGGCCATTTTCCCGTTGAACTACGTATTCACCTTTGCCGTCAGCGTCGTCTTCCTTCACTCTGCCATCCACTCGACTATCGTGATCGGCTTCCTCATCATCATGACCGCTTCGCTCTTGATCGGCCTGCGCTATCTGCGCGTGCGACCGTCAAAAGGCATCATCTTCGCGCTGCTGTACAGCCTCTTTCAGGGCGTGGCACTGGGCTTCAACAGTGAAGTCGTCAAAAGCTTTTCCATTCCCCCCTACATGCTCGCGGCCTTCCTCTTCCCCGCCATCGCCAACCTGTTCATCTTCCTGCGCCCGAAAGTATCAGAGCTGCGTTATGAGCTGCGCGTCCAGTGGAAGAAAATCCTGCTGAACGCGGCGGTGATGGATATCTCCTTCTTTTTCCTGCTCAAAGCCTTTGAGCTGGGCAACGTCCCCCAGGTGGTAGCCCTCTCGGCCAGTTCAACGCTGCTGACAGCGTTGGCCGGTATCGTGATTTTGAAAGAAGACAGCCACGTCGCCCTCAAAATCCTGGCGGCGGCTCTGGCAACACTCGGCATCATCCTGGTACAACTCTAATCGTCCGACCCAACGGCCTCTTCTCTGCTATCAGTAGCCCCTGTCATGCTGAGTGCAGCGAAACAGCTGAGGCAAACGACAAATATGACCCTCAGCTGCTTCGCTGCACTCAGCATGACAGGGCCGCGTGCTACAATAAGAGCATGATTATCTGAGTCGAGAGCGATAGCGAAATGGAGACCATCATGAGTACAGGCGAGCGCGTAACCTTGCTGCCCATTGACGGGGCAGATGTGACCATCCTGGTAGATAATAGTATCGATGTTCTCTTGCAGAGCAGCGAGGTGGCGCAGCGAGCGGCCATGCCCTGGGATTTTTTTGAGCGCGAGCAGCAATTGATCGCCGAACATGGCTATTCGCTGCTGGTGACAGTGGAGCGAGAAGGCCATCGCGCATCCGTTCTCTATGACGCGGGCCTGGGACGCGACACTGTGCTGCACAATATGGATGTGCTGGAAGTGCGCGCGAACGAACTGCGCGCCGTCATCCTCTCGCACGGCCATGCCGACCATCACGGTGGTCTGGAAGGCATCTTCCGGCGCGTTGGTCGGCACAGGATGCCGCTGCTGCTCCATCCCGACGTCTGGCGCGACCGTCGCGTCGTCTTTCCTACCGGCCATATGCTACATCTGCCGCCGCCCAGCCATGCCGATCTCGACCATGAAGGCGTCGACATCATCGAGGAGCGCGGCCCCTCGCTCCTGCTCGACGGTATGCTCCTGATAACCGGTCAGGTGGAGCGCGTCACCGACTTTGAAAAAGGCTACGCGCTGCAACAGGCGCGCACAGCAGACGGCCACGACTGGGAACCGGATACGTGGATCTGGGACGACCAGGCCGTCGTCTGCCACATCAAAGATAAGGGATTACTTGTCCTCTCAAGTTGCAGCCATGCCGGCGTCATCAACGTCCTGCGCCACGCCCAACAACTGACCGGCATCAATACCATCTACGCCTTCGTCGGCGGCCTGCACCTGTCCGGCGCCCTCTTCGAGCCAATCATCGGGCGTACCGTCGCCGAACTGGTCGCCATCAGCCCGACGTTCATCGTCCCCGGCCACTGCACCGGCTGGAAGGCTATCCACCTTGTCGCCCGCCAGCTCCCCGATGCCTACATCCAGCCCAGCGTTGGCACCCGCCTGCACTTCTCATAACACACAGACGGACGATGACGGGCAAGATGAACAACCTGCCATTGAAAAGGCTCCGGAGCGGCCCATGCAGCGTGCAGCGAAGTATCCGAACAGGCTGTCCGCAATACGTTTTTCCCTCAGAGGCTTCGCTGCACGCTGCATGTCATGTCCGAAACGGCAGTCCTTATAGCCCACCATCTTCCGTCCCGGACCAGATCACACACCTACGTCACCGGCAGCAAACGCCCGCTCTTTACATCATAGATGAAGCCGCTTACCGAGATGGATGCGGGGATAAGCGGCGAGTTCTTGATGGTCGCTACATCATCGCGAACGGACTGCGCGAGATCGCTGAAAGGCAGAAAATCGATGTTGCTGGCATCGGCATGCAACTCCTGCTGGAGCTTTGCGCGCAAATCCTCATTGCTGAAGGTCAGCATGCCACAATCGGTGTGGTGAATGACCACAACAGTATCAGTGCCGAGCAACTGCTCTGAAATAACCAGCGAACGAATGGCATCCTCACTGGCGCGCCCTCCCGCGTTGCGAATGACATGCGCATCTCCCAACTGCAAGCCCAGAAAAGCGGCAGGATCGAGCCGCGCATCCATACACGTCAGCACAGCCACCTTCCGTCCGGGCGGCATCGGCAGATTCCCCTTGTCAAACTGCGCGGCATACGCCTCATTAGCCTGCTGAAACTCCTGAACAACCGACATCTCTGTCTCCTTTCATGACAAACTTGATCTTCTAAGTCAAGAAAACCTTCCTGATAATTATAGAATCATGGGAAGAGGTTTTGCAAGAGGGTTAAAGAAGACCTATTTTGAGCCAGGACCTCTATGGTCAGCATGTAACAGGGCCACCAGCGCCCCGATGAACGCAATAAGCGCAGCCGAGGTGAGAAGCGTGATCGAAATGCCTGTGGTCTGGGCAAGAACGGCAAGGGAGAATCCACCACAGATCTCACCAACGGACTCGCTCTGGGAGAGAAATGAGTGGACGGTCGCCCGCACGTCGCTCGGAGTGCGCCGATTCACCCAGATGATGCTGACCGTCCGCGTAACGTTGAACGCGATGCCGCTCACCAGCAGCACGCCGAGGCTGCCAGTGAGAGCATCTGGCGCATAGGCCAGCACGATCAGGCCGAGTACGCCAATGAAGCAGGTGAGCGCGTACATACGTCGGGCGACACCCAGGCCATCGATGCGCGCCTCGACGATATGCAGCGCGACGACGCCCACCGTCGAGGCGCAAATCCCCAGCGCCGTGTACCACAGCACGGGATCACCCGGAAAGCCCAGGTTCACCAGTTGTCTGGGAAAGAGCCACGTGACCATCGCCGCAGCGTTGACGATCATCGTTGCGACGAAGACCAGCAAAATCTCGTGATCGCGCTGAGAAAGGCTGACGCCGATCCGGAAAATCGAGAGCGAGGCACTCCAGCGTTTCTCTCGCACAGGATTGAAGTTGCGTTCGCTGAAGCGCGCCGCGACGAAGAGGGCGAGCAACGCCATGCCAGCGCCTGAAATCACAATTGCGATCGCCAGGCTCGTTGCCCGACCAAGTATCCCGAACAGAACCATCCCCGTCGCCCCTCCTACAAGATCCCGGCGACCGCTTGCCGTCAACACGCGAGCGATTCTGTCGGGTTGATCAAGTTCGTCCGTGATCCAGGCCACATCGGCGCCGTTTAAGAAGGCCCAGCCTGCTCCCCATAAGACTTGCGTTACCATCAGTGGCGGAAATGCCCTCACCACGCCGGTCATTGCCATACCAGTAGCCAGCAACATCTGCCCGATCACCAGTGGCCACCTGCGTCCAATGGCGTCTGACCAGACGCCAGCAGGAATGTCCGACAGTACCAGGGTGACGGACATGGCCGTGCCGAGGAAGACAAGCTGAGCGGCGGAAAGATGTGCATCGACAACGAAATAGAGGCCAGACGCCAGCACATAGCCCCGGTGGAACATCGAGCGCAGAAACATCCACTGCAAGAATGTCGTCACTACATCACGCCCATCATCCGGGCGTTTACGAAACATGCGCGCCATCACTCGCCTGTCCTCTGATAGCAGGCAGACAGCCAGAAGTTCCATCTCAACTGAGTGTCCATCAATCTCTTTCCCTCTTTTCGCAAAAGCAGGTTGCCAGGCTGGCCAACATGAAAAAACACGGCCTGAGTGGCGTTCGTGGGAGCATCGGGTCAAGAAGATAACTGAGCTGTGCGCGAACGTACTCAGAGAATGGTGAGCGGAAATGTCATTTGCATACGAGGAGCGAACCGGAGAGGAGAGGAACAGGGAGAGACAGGGGAAGAGAAGAGTCATAAGACCGTAGAGCTTATGCTAACAGCTTCTCATTCTCACAGGTGAGATAGCTTTCCCTGCCTCGCAACGCACTCTCGAACGGAGGTCGCGCATCGTGAAACAATGATCTCCAGGGATTGCATCAAATGCACCACCTCCTTTCCTGAAATTTTAGCTAGCAGCGCAAAATACAATAAAAAAGCCGGAGGTCGGATTCGAACCGACGACACTCGCTTTACGAAAGCGATGCTCTACCCCTGAGCTACACCGGCTCGCCAGCATTCACTCTCTGATACCCCTTGCAAAGCATCACGAGAGCTATCTGACGAAGACAATTATACGCCTCTGCGGCCCTCCTGTCAAGCGTTTTTCTCAGTTGCAGTTCTGACAACCTTTTTCGCAGAAAGAGAAATTTGTTGTGCTTCATAGCAGCAAAACCTCCTCAGGTTCGGGATTGGCATACAACGAAAAATCATGAGGCGGGTTTATTGGTTCCCTTGTATTGCCATCTGTATGACCTGCGCTAAATGCAGGGCATGACGATCTGTCATCTGAGCGATCTGCTCGCGGCAACTGAAACCGTCGGTAATGATCAGAGTATCTTTCCCGGCATTGCGCACAGCGGGAAGCAACACTCTTTCACCAATCTTGATAGACACCTCGTAGTGGTCTTTCTCAAAACCAAAGGCTCCTGCCATGCCGCAGCAACCGGAGTCAAGAATGGTATAATCCAGGCCCAATTTTGAGAGGACGTTCTCTTCATCTGTCATCTTCATAAGAGCCTTGTGATGGCAATGCCCGTGTACCAGCGCCTTAGCGTGAAGCTGCGGCAACTGGTAATGCGCTGTTTGCTTTGCGATAAATTCGCTAAAGAGGAACGTTTGCTGACTGAGCCGTCTGGCGACCTCGTCGTCGGGGAAGAGATTGAGCAGCTCATCACGGAAAACCGCAACACAACTCGGCTCCAGACCGACCACAGGGACACCTTCCTCAATCTGTACCCGTAGCGCATCGAGAATGTTCCTCAGCAGGTGTCTGGCTGTGTTGAGCATGCCGTAGTCATAGAGCGGGCGACCGCAGCACAGTACCTGCTCTGGCACCTCAACCTGGTATCCCATCGCTTCAAGCACTTCAACAGCCGCGATGGCAGTCTCAGGATGGAAGTAATTGTTAAAGGTGTCTGGCCAGAGGATGATTCTGGGGTTTCCTTGATTGTACACACCACGTTTGCGGAACCAATGCCTGAAGGGCTGCGCAGCAACCACCGGAATCCGTCGCTGTGGCGCTATCCCCGCCAGCCTCTTTGCTATGCTGCGCAGTAGCGGCGTTTGCGTGAAGAAGTTTGCCACAGCCGGCATAAGAGCGGCGAGGCGTACCCACCGGTGGATCAAGCCCATAGTATAGCCCGTTATGGGCCGTAATCTGCCTCTGTAGTAGTGCGAGAGAAATTCTGCCTTGTAGGTAGCCATATCAACATTGACAGGGCAGTCGCTTTTGCAGCCTTTGCATGCCAGGCAGAGGTCGAGTGCATGCTTCACCGCCTCGTTGCGCCACCCACCGTCGAGAGCGTTGCCTTGCAGCATCTCGAAGAGTAATCGAGCGCGGCCTCGTGTCGAATGCTGCTCTTCTCGGGTGACCATGAAGCTTGGACACATTGTACCACCTTCCAGTCTCCGGCATTTGCCAAAGCCGATACAGCGTGCCGTTGCTCTGGCCATGTTTCCGCCATCGTCAGCAAAGGCGAAATGCGTCCGTGGCCGGGCAGAGATATAGCCGGTGCCAGCGCGGAGATTTTCGTCCAGCCGATAGGCATTTACCACCTTGCCAGGATTCATCTTCCCATCGGGGTCCCAGAGAGCCTTAAATTCGCGGAATGCCCCCATCAGCTCTTCCCCGAACATCCTGGGAAGCAATTCTGCGCGGGCCTGCCCATCGCCATGCTCCCCTGAAAGGGAGCCACCGTAGTTGAGTACCAGGCCAGCGGCTTCGTTCATAAAAGAGCGAAACTTCTGGATACCGGCACTGGTTTGCAGATCGAAGCTGATGCGGGTATGGATACAGCCCTGCCCAAAGTGTCCATAAAAGGCCCACCGGTACTCGTATTGCTCAAGCAGTTGACGCAGATCTCGCAAGTAGCCTCCTACTTTATCAGGAGGTACCGCTGAATCTTCCCAGCCCGGCCACACATCTTTCTCACCGGGGACGCTCGCGGTTGCCCCTACCGCTACCTCGCGAATCAGCCAGATCTTCTTCGCAACCTCTGGATGATCAAAGAGCTTCATATCCGGTGGGTTGCCTTTTCTTTCCAGTTCCTCCATCAGGCCGCGTGCGCGATCCACAGCTTCTTGCATGGTGTCACTACCGAACTCCGCCAGCAGCCAACCGCCTCCTGACGGAAGAAGGGCAATATCGGCAGAAAGAAGATTCTTCCTTCTGGCGTCCTCGATCAAGCGATCGTCCATACCCTCCAGCGCAATCGGCTCGTGCGCCAGAATCTCCATTACATGATCGCATGCCCTGTAAATGTCTGGATAGCCCAGCACGAGCAACGCGCGAGCAGGCGGACTTTTCACCAGCCGCGTTGTAGCTTCCAGTACAGTTACACAGGTGTTTTCCGTACCGACCAGGGCGCGTGCTACATGAAATCCATTTTCTGGCAGTAACTGATCCAGATTATAACCGGAGACGCGACGTGGAATTTGAGGAAAACGCTCGCGAATCAAGTCAGCATATCTGTCACGCAAGGCCTTGAGCCGGGCATAGATTTCTCCACGCCTTCCACCTTCCCTGATGATGCGCTCAAGCTCTTCGTCAGCGGTCTGGCCAACTCGCATACGTAAGCCATCATAGGTGAGAATCTCCAGTTCTTCGATATTATCGACCGTTTTGCCGGCCATCAACGAGTGCGTGCCACAGGAATCGTTGCCGATCATGCCTCCCAGCGTGCAATAACCGTGTGTAGAGGGGTCTGGCCCGAATGTAAGGTGAAATTGCTCTGCTGCATGGCGCAGATCATCGAGAATGGTGCCAGGTTGCACTCGTGCCAGCCTTTTCTGCGGGTCGATCTCGATAATTCTGTTCATGTATTTGGACACGTCTATGACAACCGCGACATTACAGCATTGCCCTGCCAGGCTCGTGCCGCCACCACGCACAAGGAGAGGAGCAGCATGGTGGCGGCACACCTCCACAATCTTGAGAACATCATCCACGTCTCCAGGAATGACAACGCCTATCGGCACCTGACTGTAATTGGAAGAATCGGTGGCATACAGCACCCGACTCCCCGCGTCGAAACGTACTTCGCCACGAATCTGGCCGCGCAGTTCAGCCGCCAGAGCCTCCGCATCGATAGTCACCGATTTCATCGCCTGGATGCTCATGTCCCTGCCCTTCTAACGGGGAAATGCCCGCTAAGACCTGATTCAAGCCGCTTCCCGTAGGTGTAGACGCTCCCATGATCTTCTCATTCACTGTGACTGGCTCACTCCCTCTATCTTCTACCAGTATTCGAAACTGTTCTGGATGATGTGCTGGAGTTCTTCAGCGCCGACATCACGGGGGCAGTTGACCAGCAGACGCTGCTGCTTGAGCGTGCCGTCGATCAAGGCAGGCACATCTGCCTCCCCATACCCCAACGCCGCCAGGCCGTTTGGAATGCCCGTGTCACGCATCAGCGAGAGTAACGTGCGCGGAAGCACCTCCGGCATCTCAGTCGTCGTCAGCCCATTGACGTTCGCTCCCAGCAATTGCGCGGCACGCAGGTGCCGTTGCGGGCTGACGGGGTAGGTCCAGCGGAACGTCGCAGGAGCGGTCATCACAACGGACAGCCCATGCGGAATCATTGGCTCGTCTCCAGGATAGTCCGGGGGCGAGAAGTTTTTGACCAGACCGGCAATAGGATAGGCAATC
>Ga0209810_1000922_pt1 | contig 51549 bp, 39 predicted proteins | sample Coa_R1_7_FD_187159 | JGI IMG/M metagenome (GOLD analysis project Ga0209810, IMG submission 187159) | Surface soil microbial communities from Centralia Pennsylvania, which are recovering from an underground coalmine fire - Coalmine... | ecosystem: Environmental > Terrestrial > Soil > Unclassified... | reverse complement strand
GGCTTCTCGACGGTCGTCGGGTGCGTGTTCGGCACGTATCCGGCGTTCCGCGCGGCGCGGATGGATCCGATCCAGGCGCTCCGCGCATGATGTTCGGTCAGTATCTCCTCGAAGCGCTCGGCGTGCTGACCGCGAATCGCGTGCGCAGCATCCTGACCGCGCTCGGCCTGATCATCGGCGTCACGGCGGTCATCGCGATCCAGGTCCTCGGCGCGGGGATGGCGGGCGCGATCTCCGGGATCCTCGGCGCGGTGAACGACCGCACGTTCGTCGTGTTGCCGAACCAGCAGCAGGCGGACTTCACGCGCGCCGCGATCCGCTTGAGCGATCTGCAGCGGGCGAAGAACGAAGTGCCGAACGTCATCGACGCGATCCCCGCCGGCGGACAGTCCCTTCGCGTCTCGTACGAGCACCTCTCGCGACGGCTGCTCGTCGGCGACGTGCCCGACGAGCGGTTCGCGACCTCGACGCCGATCCGCTACGGCCGCAAGATCAACGCCGACGACATCGAGGCCGGCCGCCACGTCTGCGTATTGTCGGCCCGCGGCTACACGGCGCTCGGCATCACCGGCGATCCCACGGGCGGATCGCTGCACGTCGGCGACCGCCGCTACACGATCGTCGGCGTCCTGGGCACCGATCGCACGGGGATCATCCCGGCGAACGTGAACGCCGACGTGCAGATCCCGTACACCACGTACGAGCGCGAGTTCGTCCACGGCCACGCGCTGCTGTTCGCCCGCTTTCTGATGGACGATCCCTCGAAGGTCGAGCAGACCGAGGCCGACGCGCTCGCCTGGCTGCGCCATCTCAAGGGCGGGCGGGTCCAGTATCTCAGCTTCGACCGCAAGTCGTTCACGAAGGCGGTCGACGGCATCTTCGCGGGGATCACGGTCGTCGTCGGGCTGATCGGCGCGGTCTCCCTGCTGGTCGCGGGGATCGGGATCCTCAACATCATGCTGGTCAGCGTCGCCGAACGGACCCGCGAGATCGGCTTGCGCAAGGCGATCGGGGCGACCCGCTCGCAAGTCCTGCTGCAGTTCTTCATCGAGGCGCTCGCGCTCTCGGCCTTCGGATGTCTCGTCGGGCTGCTGCTCGGCGTGCTCATCGGCGCGCTCGTCAACGACCTCGCGATCGTCAAGCTCTCCGGTGTCGCGGCGCCGATCCCGTGGCTGCGCAGCATCGCGATCGCGACGGGATTCGCCACGATCGTCACCGTCGCGTTCGGCACGTATCCCGCGTGGCGCGCCGCGACGCTCGACCCCATCGAGGCGCTCCGCTATGAATGATCGCGTCCCGGCGATCGACTGCCGCCACGTGGTGAAGACGTACGACCTCGGCGAGGTGAAGGTTCGGGCGCTGCGCGGCGTGAGCTTCACGATCGCGCGCGGCGAGTACGTCGCGATCATGGGACCTTCGGGCTCGGGGAAGTCGACGCTGATGAACGTCCTGGGCTGCCTCGACCGGCCGACGTCCGGCCGCTACGCGCTCGACGGAACCGACGTCTCGACGCTCGGCGACGACGAGCTGGCGGCGATCCGGCTCAAGAAGCTCGGCTTCGTGTTCCAAGGGTTCAACCTGCTCGCGCGGACGAGCGCGGTGAAGAACGTCGCGCTGCCGCTGTTCTACGCCGGCGTCGGCTCGCGCCGCCGGGTCGCGCTCGCCGCGCAGCGGCTCGGCGAAGTCGGGCTCGCCGACCGGCTCGATCACAAGCCGAGCGAGCTCTCGGGCGGACAGCAGCAGCGGGTCGCGATCGCCCGCGCGCTCGTGAACGACCCGGCCGTCCTGCTCGCCGACGAGCCGACCGGAAACCTCGACTCGGAGACGAGCGAAGAGATCATGCAGCTCTTCCGCGACCTGAACGAGGGCGGACGAACGATCATCATGGTCACCCACGACGAGGGCGTCGCCCGCCACGCCCGGCGGATCATCCGGCTGAAGGACGGCCTGTTGGTGGACGACCGCGCGACGGGTACAGATTAAAGCCTCAAGAAAAATCCGGTCGCGCGGCGCTACCAACCGCCATCGGCGCAGGTAGTAGCCCCCCGTGAACCTGTCAAGGAGAATCCCGCAACCGTGAACTCTCGTCCGAACATCTTCGGGACGGCGGTCGTCGGGCTGATCGGCGCCATCGTCGGGAGCTTCTCGATGATGCTCTACGCGAGCACCCACTTCGCTGGGGTCGCCGGGCCCGGAAACACGCCTCCTTCCGTCAACGCAGCACCGCTCGCCATGCCGGCCGGGGCCGTCACCGACGACCAGAGCCGCATCGTCAATGCCGTCAAGCGAGTCGAGCCGTCCGTGGTCGCACTCGAGGTGACCGTCAACGGGACGCAGATCGTCCCCACCGACCCGTTCGCGCAGATGTTCGGCGGCGGCAGCCCGTTCCAGCGCAGGCAGTTCCAGGAGCGGGCCTCCGGCTCGGGCTTCGTCTACTCGCGCAGCGGCCTGATCCTCACCAACGCGCACGTCGTGCCGAAGGGCACGTCCAAGATCACGGTCGTCTTCAACAACGGCGACCGCGTCCCGGGCCACGTCTACGCCTCGAACCCGGAGGCCGACCTCGCCCTCGTGAAGGTCGACAACTACGCCAAGCTCCCGCCGCCCGTGGAATTCGCCGACTTCAGCAAGGTCGAGGCCGGCCAGTGGGCGATCGCGATCGGCGAGCCGCTCGCGCTGCAGCGCTCGGTCTCCGTCGGCGTCGTCTCCGGATTCAACCGCGACGAGCCGATCCAGGGCGACAACGGCCAGCTCCACCTCTTCCGGGGCCTGCTGCAGACCTCGGCCCCGATCAATCCCGGCAACTCCGGCGGCCCGCTGGTCGACTACGACGGACGCGTGATCGGCGTGAACCAGTCGACGGCCAACCCGGGATCGGCGCAGGGGATCGGCTTCGCGATCCCGGCCAGCAACGTGACCCGCGTCGCCGCGGTCCTCGAGAAGAACCCCGGCAAGGTCATCGACGCCACGAGTACCGGGACGGGCAAGGGCTTCCTCGGCGTGGCGCCGGTCGACATCACGAACAACGTCCGCACGCAGCTCGGCGGCTACCACGACCAGGGCGGCGTCGCGGTCGCGCAGGTCTCCGACGGGACGCCGGCGGCGAACGCAGGGCTCGAGCCCGGCGACGTCATCCAGGCGATCAACGGCAAGCCGGTCAACTCGGCGAACGACTTCCGCAGCGAAATCGCGGCGATGAAGCCGGGCACGCGGGTCACGATGCGCGTTTGGTCCCAGGGCGTGAAGAAGAACGTCGAGGTCACCCTGGCCGAGCAGCCGGTCGAGACCTACCTGCAGAACCAGCAGCAGAGCGGCGGCAACCCCTAGCGGGTCGCCGGCCGCTCCACCGAGGGCGCCCCGCCGGGGCGCCCTTTTTTTTCGTGCAACCGGTGTGCCGGAAAAACTGTCATACCGGGTGAGTGGAACAACGCCGCCCGGGCATCGTATGATAGGGCGGCACGCCGCGGCAGCGCGGCATCGGCTCACATCCCTTGAGCGACGGTAAGCGGCAAGGCCCGAACGGCCCGCGAGAGCGGTTCGCGACGGATGGTCCACGTTGCTCGGAAAGCGAGACACAGAACTTTTATGGCTAAAGTGGTCGGCATCGACCTCGGCACGACGAACTCCGTCGTCGCCGTGATGGAAGGGCAGAGCCCGACCGTCATCGCCAACTCCGAAGGGTCGCGCACGACCCCGTCGGTGGTGGCCTTCACGAAGACCGGCGAACGGCTCGTCGGACAGCTGGCGAAGCGCCAGGCCGTGACCAACCCGGACCGCACGATCTCCTCGATCAAGCGGCACATGGGCACGGACTACAAGGTCAAGATCGACGGCAAAGATTACACGCCGCAAGAGATCAGCTCGATGGTGCTCCAGAAGCTGGTCAACGACGCGTCGTCGTATCTCGGCGAGCGCGTCACGCAAGCCGTCATCACCGTCCCCGCGTACTTCAACGACGCGCAGCGGCAGGCGACGAAGGACGCCGGCAAGATCGCCGGGCTCGACGTCCTGCGCATCATCAACGAGCCGACCGCGGCGGCGCTCGCCTACGGCCTCGACAAGAAGGCCAGCGAGACGATCCTCGTGTGGGATCTCGGCGGCGGCACGTTCGACGTGTCGATCCTCGAGGTCGGCGACGGCGTCTTCGAAGTGAAGGCGACGAACGGCGACACGCATCTCGGCGGCGACGACTACGACCGCCGCATCGTCGAGTGGCTGGTCTCCGAGTTCCGCAAGGAACAGGGGATCGATCTGTCCGGCGACCGGCAGGCGATGCAGCGCCTCACCGAGGCGGCCGAGAAGGCGAAGATCGAGCTCTCCGGCACGGTGCAGACGTCGATCAACCTGCCGTTCATCACGGCCGATCAGAACGGCCCGAAGCACCTCGACATGACGCTCACCCGTGCGAAGTTCGAGGAGCTCACGCAGGATCTCACCGACCGCTGCATCCAGCCGTTCAAGAACGCGCTGGCCGACGCGAAGCTCGACGTGTCGAAGATCGACGAAGTCGTGATGGTCGGCGGCTCGACGCGCATGCCCGTCATCCAGGAGCTCGTCAAGAAGCTCACGGGCAAGGAGCTGAACCAGTCGGTCAACCCGGACGAAGTCGTCGCGGTCGGCGCGGCGATCCAGGCCGGCGTCCTCGCCGGTGAGGTCCGCGACGTCGTTCTGCTCGACGTGACCCCGCTCTCGCTCGGTCTCGAGACGCTCGGCGGCGTGAACACGCGCCTCATCGAGCGCAACACGACGATCCCGACGCGCAAGACGCAGGTCTTCACGACCGCGGAAGACGGTCAGACGTCGGTCGACATCCGCGTGCTCCAGGGCGAGCGCGAGATGGCGAACGACAACAAGGAGCTCGGGCGCTTCCGTCTCGAGGGGATCCCGGCGGCTCCGCGCGGCGTCCCGCAGATCGAAGTGACCTTCAACATCGACGCCAACGGCATCGTGAGCGTCTCGGCGAAAGATCTCGGCACCGGCAAGGAACAGCAGATCACCATCACCGCATCGACCAACCTCAACAAGGACGAAGTCGAGCGGATGGTGCGCGACGCCGAGACCTACGCGGCGGCGGACAAGGCGAAGAAGGAAGAGGCCGAGGTCCGCAACACCGCGAGCTCGCTGATCTACTCCACCGAGAAGTCGCTGAAGGAAGTCGGCGACAAGGCCGAGGCGGCCGTGAAGGGCGAGGTCGAGTCCGCGCTCGCCGATCTCAAGCGGGTCAGCGAGAACGGGACCGCGGCCGAGGTCAAGGCGGCGACCGAGAAGCTCCAGCAGGCGTCGTACAAGATGGCGGAGGCGCTCTACAAGCAGACCGGCGCGTCGACCGACGGCGCCGCCGGCGCGACCGACGGCGCGACCTCGCACGAGGGCGCGGCGAACGGCGCCGGCGCCGCCGACGACGTGATCGACGCCGAGTTCAAGGAAGCGAAGTAATTCGACCGTGAACGAGGAGACCGCGACGGACGCGACGCCGGTCGACGAGACCGCGAGCGCGCAGAACGGCGCGGCCGCGGAGCAGCAGCGGAACGGCGGCGAGGGCGATCTCGCCGCCGAGCTGGCGGCGGCGCGCGCCGAGGCCAAAGAGAACTACAACAAGTTCTTGTACGCGATGGCCGACTTCGAGAACTACAAGAAGCGCGTGGAGCGCCAGCTCGCCGAGATCGCGCTTTCGGGGAAGCGCACGGTGCTCATCAAGATGCTGCCCGTGCTCGACAATCTCGAGCGCGCGCTCGCGTACGAAAACTCCGAGGGCGTGCGCGACGGACTGCAGGCGACGCTGCGGCAGTTCGAGACCGCGCTGGCGAGCGAGAACGTGAAAGCCGTCTCGCTCAAAGGCGAGCGCTACGATCCGAACCTGGCCGAAGCCATCGCGACGCAGCCCGCGCCGGACGGCGTCGCCGACGAAACCGTCCTCGAAGAAGCACGCAAAGCCTACACGATCGGCGACGAGATCCTACGCCCCGCACAGGTCGTCGTGGCAAAGGCCAACCCCGGATCTTGATCCCGAACGGCAGAATGTCGTTGCGCGCGCCCTCGGGGCATCCCGCGCTCCGCACCATCGTGAGCGCGCGCGGGCCCGGGGGCCCCACGCAACGCGTGGGGGGCGCGGAGCCCGGGGCGGAGCGCCTTTAAAATGAACTACAAAGACTACTATGCGATTCTCGGCGTGCCGAAGACGGCCGCCGAGAAAGACATCAAGAGCGCGTACCGCAAGCTCGCGCGGAAATGGCACCCGGACGCGAATCCGGACAACCAGAAAGCCGCGGAAGAGAAGTTCAAGGACATCCAGGAAGCGTACGAGGTTCTCGGCGATCCCGAGAAGCGCAAGAAGTACGACGTCCTCGGATCGGACTGGCAGCGCGCGGCGCGCGAGGCCGAGCAGCAGCGCTCGTACCGTCAAGCGCAAAACGCCGACTTCGGCGGCTTCAATTTCAACGTCGGCGGACCGGGCGGTCCCGGCGGCCCCGGCGGGGCGAGCGGGTTCTCCGACTTCTTCGACATGTTCTTCTCGGGGATCGGCCGCCGCGGCGGCACCGGTCCGTCCGGGTTCACCTCGACGCAGCGCGGCGAAGATCTCGAATCGACGATCGAGCTGACCCTGCACGACGCGTACGAAGGCGGGAAGAAGCAGGTCTCGCTGCAGATCGAGGACGCGTGTCCGCGCTGCAAGGGCTCCGGCACCGACCGCAATCGCATCTGCCCGCAGTGTCACGGCACCGGCCGCGTCCGCGAGACGAAGCGATTCGACGTGACGATCCCGCGCGGCGTGCGCGACGGCCAGCGGATCCGGCTCGCCGGCCAGGGCGCGGCGGGGCCCGGCGGCGGTCCGCGCGGCGACCTGTTCCTGATCGTCCACGTGCAGAACGACGATCGCTGGGAGCGCAAGGGCGACGACGTCTACCTCGACGTCCCGGTCAGCATCTACGACCTCATCCTGGGCGGCGAGGTGCGCGTGCCGACGATGAACGGTGAGGTGACGATGACGATCCCCGCCGGCACGCAGAACAACAAGCTGCTGCGCCTGGCCGGCAAAGGGATGCCGAAGCTCAAGGACGGCGGCTACGGCGACGAATACGTCCGCCTGATCGGCCAGCTCCCGACGAACCTCTCGGACAAGGAGCAGAAGCTCTTCCGCGAGCTGGCCGGGATGCGGAACGGCAAACCGTAGGGACCGCGGCAGAGACGCTTGCCTCGGTGGCGAAGGGTGCGGCATGAGCACGACAAGCGGCGCCGTCGCCAGCCGCGAGATTCGCCTCGCGTCGCGTCCGTCGGGTGAGCCGACCGACGCCAACTTCGCGCTCGCGACGGCGAGCGTCGCGCCGCCCGGCGAGGGCGAGGTCCTGGTGCGCAACACGATGATGTCGGTCGAGCCGTACATGCGCGGCCGGATGAACGACGCGAAGTCGTACGTTCCGCCGTTCGCCGTCGGCGAGCCGCTGCAGGGGTCGGCGATCGGCACGGTGGTCGCATCCCGCAGCCCCGACGTTCCCGAAGGGTCGACGGTGCAGCACATGCTCGGCTGGCGCGAGTACGCGGTGCTGCCGGCCAAGCACGTGCGCGTGCTCGACGTCACGCACGCGCCGCCCGAGCTGTACTTCGGCGCCCTCGGCAATACCGGGTTCACCGCCTGGGTCGGCCTGCACGAAATCGCGCGCATCAAGGAAGGCGAAACGCTGTTCGTCTCCGCGGCCGCGGGCGGCGTCGGCTCGATGGCCGTGCAGCTCGCGAAGCGCGCCGGGCTGCGCGTCATCGGCTCCGCGAGCTCGCCACAGAAGGCGGCGTTCGTGCACGACGAGCTCGGCGCGGACGCCGCTTTCGACTATCACGACGGGATCGCGAAGCAGCTTCGCGCCGCCGCGCCCGACGGGATCGACGTCTACTTCGACAACGTCGGCGGCGAGCATCTCGAAGCGGCGATCTTCGCGACCCGGAACCACGCGAGGATCGTGTTGTGCGGCGCGGTCTCGCAGTACAACGCCGCCGAGCCGCCTCCCGGCCCGCGCAACCTCGGGATCGCGATCGGCCGCCGGCTGCGGCTCGAAGGCTTCATCGTGATCGACCACATGGCGCGCCTCCCCGCGTTCGTCGCCGAGGTCGCGCCGCTGGTCGCCCGCGGCGAGATCAAGGCGCCCACGACGTTCGTCGACGGTCTCGAGAACGCGCCGCGCGCGCTGATCGATCTTCTCCGTTCGAACGCCAACCTCGGAAAGGTCGTCGTCCGAATCTAACGGGGCTGGTGCCCGCGGGCCGCGACCGCGAGTGCGGCGGCGACCTTCGCGAACGACGCGACGTCGCGCTTCGTCAGCCGCGACGAAGCGCGGGCTTCCAGCTCTTCGAGACGCGCCGTGACGGCACGTCCCAGCGTGGTGCCCGAGCGCGTGAGTGAAAGAAGGTAGGCCCGCCCGTCTTCCGGATCCCGCTTGCGCACGACGAGGTTCCGGGCCGCGAGGCGGTCGATGACGCTCGTCAACGTCGATCGGCGATGGCCGAACGATGCGTGGACCTCCGCGAGCGGCGAGCCGCCGCGCTCGTAGAGGAACGCCAGGACGTTCGCCTCCGCCTGCGTGCACCGCGGGCCGGCCTGGGCTTGGACGTACATGCCGACCGCGTGCGTCGCGCGTTCCAAGGCCGGCACCAATCGGAGGCGGCGTCGGAACGCCGTGCTTTCACTCGTCATGACCGTCGCACACGTTTTCCCGGCCGCGAGCCGATGCACGCGACACGGCGCCCGCTTCCTACCGGCGGGCCCTTGCGCGGCGGTTCGATTCTCGTCATACTAGTACGAGATCGTACTTCTTTGCATTCGCCCGAACCTGGAGGGAACGGCATGGAACCGCTCGCGCACGCCGAGGCCGCCCTCGGATGACGCTCGCCGTCCTCGCCGCGGCGGCCGCCCTTTGCGCGCCGGCCGCATGGGAAACGCGCCCTGAGCCGATGACCGCATCCGCTTCGATCGTCGTTCGCGTGCACGCGCCGGCCGACGTCGCATTTCCGTTGTTCGATCCGGTCAACGAGACGAAGTGGGACCCGGACTGGAAGCCGCGGCTGCTCGGACCGCGCGTCGAGGAAGGGCTGGTGTTTCTCGTCGGAGACGGCGACGACAAGAGCACGTGGCTGATCGATCGATACGAGCCGGCCGCGCGCTCGATCGGCTACGTCGCCGTGACCGCATCGCTCGTGACCCGAATTCACATCGTCGTCGTGCCCGACGGAGCGCGGTCCGTGGCGACCGTCACGTACGCGCGCACCGCGCTCGACGGGCACGGAGCGAAAGCCGTCGAACACCTCGCCGCACACTTCGGCGCGCAAGGGCCGCATTGGGAAGCCGCGATCAACGGCTACTTGGACGCGGCGAAGCCCGGCTCGTAGCGGCTGCTCCGCGCAGCGGACCGCCGAGCCGGCGGCGGCGCTGCACGGTCCGGGCTGATCGAGCGGCTCGGAGCGCGGGCGCCGGGCGGGAACCCGCTTCGTCCGTGACGGTTTGTACCGGATAGCATGCTCGGCGGCGGTCCTCCGGTCCACCTGATGTGGTCGAACGCGTTCAACCCCAATCGTCCCAAGGTGACGAAGCGGGTCGACGTGCGGCGCATCGGCGCGTTCTTCAAGCCCTACTGGTTCCAGCAGGTCCTCGTCCTCGCGTGCATCATGGCCGGCGCGCTGCTGGGGCTTCTCCCGCCGCTGTTCACGAAGTGGCTGATCGACCGCGCCATCCCGGCCCGCGACATGCACGAGGTCTGGATCATCGTCGGCGGGATGATCGTGAGCGCCCTGCTCGCCGGCATCATCGGCGTCTATCAAGGCTATCTCAACTCGCTGGTCGGCGAGGGGATCATGCGCGACATCCGCACGAGCCTCGTCGCGCACCTGCACAAGATGCCGCTCTCGTTCTTCACCGGGACGAAGACCGGCGAGATCATGAACCGCGTCTCGAACGACGTCGACAACATCGACAACGTGGTGACCGGGACGCTGGTCTCGATCGTCACCAACGTCTTCACGATGGTGACGACGGTGGCGACGGTCTTCGTCCTCGACTGGCGGCTCGCGCTCGTCGCGCTGGCGATCATCCCGCTGATGATCCTCCCGCTCTCGCCGGTCGGCCGGCGCATGTACGACGTGCGGAAGCGGACGCGCGAGAAGCGGGACGAGATCGAGTCGATCACGCAGGAGACGCTCTCGATCTCCGGGATCACGCTGATCAAGTCGTTCGTCCGCGAAACCTTCGAGCGCCGGCGCTTCTACGAGGTCGGCACCGACCTGATGAAGCTGGAGATCCGGCTCGCGATGGTCGGCCGCTGGTTCATCGCGGCGATCACCGCGATGGTCGTGATCGGCCCGGCGATCGTCTGGCTCACCGGCTCGTGGCTCGCGATCAACGCCGGGCTGTCGATCGGCACGATCGTCGCGTTCACCGCGTACCTCGCCCGGCTCTACGGTCCGGCCTCCGCGCTCGCCGGCGTGCAGGTGCAGATCGTCTCGGCGCTGGCGGTGTTCGAGCGCATCTTCGAGTACCTCGACATGGCGCCCGAGGGCGCCGAGAAACCGGACGCCGTCACGATCGGCCGCGTCTCCGGCGACGTCGTCTTCGACGACGTGCGCTTCTCCTACACGCCCGAGCGCGTCGCCCTCGACGGCGTCTCGTTCCACATCCCGCCCGGCCGGATGGCCGCGTTCGTCGGCCCGTCGGGCGCGGGGAAGACGACGATCACCCAGCTCGTTCCGCGCTTCTACGATCCGCAGTCGGGCGCGATTCGGATCGACGGGTACGATCTGCGCGACCTGACGCTCGCGAGCCTGCGCGAGAACGTCGGGATCGTCACGCAGGAGACGTACCTCTTCCACGACACGATCGCGGCGAATCTCCGCTACGCGAAGGCCGAGGCGAGCGACGCGGAGGTCATCGCGGCGTGCCGGGCGGCGAACATCCACGAATTCATCGCCTCGCTCCCCGACGGCTATCAGACCGTCGTCGGCGAGCGCGGTCACAAGCTTTCGGGCGGCGAGCGCCAGCGGCTCGCGATCGCCCGCGTCCTGCTGAAGAATCCGTGCGTGCTCATCCTCGACGAGGCGACCAGCGCGCTCGACTCGGCGAACGAAGCCGCGATCCAGGCGGCGCTCGTGCCGCTGATGGAAGGGCGCACGAGCCTGGTGATCGCGCACCGGCTCTCGACGATTCTCAACGCCGACGTGATCTTCGTCGTCGAGGCGGGCCGGATCGTCGAGCACGGCACGCACGAGGAGCTGCTCGCGCGCGAGGGCGCGTACGCGCGGCTCTATTGGAAGCAGTTCCGCGACCGCGCCGCGGAAGGCGTCATCGCCTGAGCGGGCTCGCCGTCGACGGCCTCACGAAGCGCTTCGGCGGGAAAGTGGCCGTCGACGGGCTGAGCTTCGCCGTGCGGCGCGGCGAGACGGTCGCCGTCGTCGGGCCGAACGGCGCGGGGAAGTCGACGACCTTCCTGTGCCTGGCCGGGCTGCTGCGCCCGGACGCCGGGACGATCGCGTTCGAGGGAGCACGTCTCGGCGGCACGCGCGGGCGGAAGATCGCGCTGATCCCGGAGAGCCCCGACGTCTATCCGCTGCTCACCGTCTGGGAGCATCTCGCGTTCGCCGCCGCGCTCACGAAGCAGCCGCGCGGGTGGGAGCAGCGCGCGAACGCGCTGCTCGAGCGACTGCGTCTCGACGCCGAGCGCGATACGCTCGGCAGCACGCTCTCGAAAGGGATGCGCCAGAAGACGCTGATCGCGGCGACGGTTCTCGGCGGCGCGCCGGTGCTGCTGCTCGACGAGCCGCTGATCGGGCTGGACCCGCTCGGCCAGCGCGAGCTGCGCGCGATCGTCGCGGCGCTGCGCGCGGACGGGCACGCCATCTTGGTGAGCACGCATCTGCTGGAGAGCGCGGCGGCGATGTGCGACCGGATGCTCGTGCTCGATCGGGGGCGGCTCGTCGCGAGCGGGACGATCGACGAGCTGCGCGCGCGGCGCGCCGACGGCTCGCTCGAAGACGTCTTCCTCGACGTGACCGCCACGTGATCGCGTTCGCACCGCGCGCGTGAACGCGCTGCTCACGCTCACCTACGGCGACCGGCGCGGGCTGGCGAACGCGGCGCGCGCGCTGCTGCGCAAACCGGGGCGGGTCGTCGCGTGGGCGGCGTGGGCGCTCGCCATCGCGCTCTTCGCGGTGTTCCGCACGCGGACCGCGCGCGCGCCCGGCGTCCACGCCGATCCCGGCGCGATCTTCCTCGCCGATCTGTGGGTCGGCATGATGCTCGCCGCGTTCGGGATCGTGCTCACCACCGGCGCGCACCGTTTCGTCGGCGTCTTCTCCTCGCGCGCCGAGGCGCTGTTCCTCACCGGCTCGCAGGTCCCGCCGGTGCTCGTCGCCGGCTACCTGCAGATCCGCGCGGTCGTCGCGACGCTCGTGCAGAGCGCCGCGCGCTTCGCCTACCTCGTCGTCGTGGCGGTCCCGGCCGGCGCGCGGGCGCGCGGCTTCGTCTTCGAGGCGCTGTTCTTCGCGGCGGTCGCGGCCGCGACCGCGAGCGTCGCGCTGCCGCGCGCGCTGCTGCGCGGCGCCGCCCGCACCGCCGCGCAGATCGGCGGAGCGGCGATCGTCGTCGCGGCCGCCTTGCCGCTGCTCGCCGACGCCGCGGCGTCCGCGCACGTCCGCTCGCCGCTCGCCGCTGCGCTGGCGCGGGCCGCGTGGCATCCCGGCGCGGTGCTGTTGGCGCTGGCGCGCGGAGACGCGCGCGGGCTCGTCGCGCCGCTCGCGCTGGCCGTGCTCGCGAGCGCGGCGTTCGCCGCCGTCGCGCGCGACCGCTATCCCGAGCTCTATGCGATCGCCCTCGACACGCTCGAATGGCGCGCACGCCGCACGGCGCGGCGCAACGCACGGACGGCGAACGCGCGCGGCGCCGTCGCGAGCCGTCGCCTGCGCGGGAGCGCGCGCGGCGGCGCGCCGCCGGGGGCGCTCGCGTTCGTGTGGGCCGACGCGCTCGGCTTCGCACGCCGCAGCTCGCCGGCGCTCGTCGCCGCCGTCGCCTTGCTCGCGCTCGCGGGCGGCGCCGCTCTCGGCGCGCTCGCGCGCGCCGGGTCGGAGATCGTCGTCGCGGGCGCGGTCGCCGGCACGCTGCCGCTGCTGGTGATCGGCTTCGCGGCGACGAGCGGCATCCGGCTCGCGCCGCTGCTGCATCTCCCGCTGTTCTGGCTGGGCGACGTGCCGCTCGCGGCCCGACTCGCCGCGTGGACGTTCGGCGGCGTGTGGCGCGACGTCGCGCTGCTGCTGCTCGCGGCGATCGGCTACGCCGCGGTCACGCACGCGTTCGCGCTCGCCGCGACGGTCGTGACGTTCGGAGCCGGGCTGTTCGCGCTCACCCGCTCGATCGGCGTCGCGGTCTTCGCGCTGTTCCCGAACGCGCTCGATCAGCGCGGGCCGGCCGTCGTGCTGCGCACGCTCCTGACCTACGTCCTGCTCGCGCCGCCGCTGGCGGCCGCGACGATCGCCGGCATCGCGCTGCGCGCGCCGGCGCCGGCCGCGTTCGTGTTGGCGGCCGCCGCGCTCGCCGAGGCGGCCGCGCTCGTCGGCTTCGCCGCGTGGCGGCTCGCCGGGCGCGTCGACGCGCTCGCCGCGAGCTGAGCGGCGCGGACGCGCCCGCGCGAGCGCGGGCGGGAGCAGCCCCGTCCCGCGTAGCACTACCGCGTCTCGTATGGACAAAGTCGTCGCTTCGGCCGCCGAAGCGGTCAAGGATGTCCCGAACGGCGCGTCGATCGCGGTCGGCGGATTCGGGCTCAACGGGATCCCGCACAACCTGATCCAGGCGCTGCTCGAGCAGGGCGCGACCGATCTCGCGACCGTCTCGAACAACTGCGGCGTCGACGGCTGGGGCCTCGGCGTGCTCCTCGACGCGAAGCGCATCCGCCGCACGACCGCTTCGTACGTCGGCGAGAACAAGGAGTTCGAGCGGCAATACCTGACCGGCGAGCTGGAGGTCGAGCTGACGCCGCAGGGCACGCTCGCCGAGCGGCTGCGCGCCGGCGGTTGCGGGATCCCGGCGTTCTACACGCCGGCCGGCGTCGGGACGCAGGTGGCCGACGGCGGACTGCCGTGGCGCCACGACGCGCACGGCAACGTCGCCCTCTCGTCGCCGAAAAAGGAGACGCGTACCTTTCACGGCCGCGAGTACGTGCTGGAGGAGGGGATCGTCACCGACTTCGCGCTGGTCCGCGCCAGCATCGGCGACCGCCACGGGAACCTGATCTTCCACAAGGCGACGCGGAACTTCAACCCGCTCTGCGCGATGGCCGGGAAGATCACGATCGCCGAGGTCGAGGAGCTCGTCGAGCCGGGCGACATCGATCCCGAGCAGGTGCATCTCCCCGGGATCTTCGTGCAGCGGGTCGTCGCGGTGGGCCCGGGCGGCAAACGCATCGAGCGCGTGACGACGCGCAAACGGAACGGAGGACAGTAGGTGCCGATCACCCGCACGCAGCTCGCCGCGCGCGTCGCCCAGGAGCTCCGCGACGGCCAGTACGTCAATCTGGGGATCGGGCTGCCGACGCTGATCCCGAACTACGTCCCGCCCGGCGTCACGGTGGTGCTGCAGAGCGAGAACGGGATCCTCGGGATGGGGCCGTATCCGTTCGAAGGCGAGCAAGATCCCGACCTGATCAACGCCGGCAAGGAGACCGTCACGGTGAACCCGGGCGCGTCGTTCTTCGATTCCGCGACGTCGTTCGGGATGATTCGCGGCGGCCACATCGACGTCGCGGTCCTCGGCGCGATGCAGGTCGCGAAGAACGGCGATCTCGCCAACTGGATGATCCCCGGCAAGATGGTCAAGGGAATGGGCGGCGCGATGGACCTCGTCCACGGCGCCAAGCGCGTGATCGTGATGATGGAGCACACCGCGAAGGGCGGCACGCACAAGATCCTCGAGCGCTGCGATCTGCCGCTCACCGGGAAGGGCGTCGTGCAGCACATCATGACCGACCTGGCCGTGATCGACGTGACGCCGAACGGTCTCGTGCTGCGCGAGGTCGCGCCCGGCACGAGCGTCGACGACGTCAAAGCCGCGACCGGCGCCGAGCTGCTCACCCCGGCGCCTCCGGCGGAGATGCGCGTCCCGGCCGGCGTCGCCTAGCTTCGCCGGCGACCGGCCGGGGCCCGCGGTAGTCGCCGGCGTCCGGCGCTACGCCTCCAGCAGGCTCTCCGCGTGCGAGGTGCAGGGGAAGAGCCGGAAGCGGTTCGGCTCCCGCTCGCGCGCGACGCAGCCGCAGCGGTACCGCATGCGGACGACGCGCTCGCGGCCGTTATCGAAAAACTGGAACGTCCCCGCTCCTAAGCGTCTGCTCAAGAGCAGGCGATCGAAGAGCGCCTGCGTTGCCATGGACCCGCAGACTAGCAGACCGAGCATCCGTGCGCGAGTATCCGACGGCACATTTCGTGTCAGGTTCCGGCCAAGAAACGCGGCCCGCGCCGCGGCTCGGGACGCTCGTCCCGGCTCGCTTCGGTCTTTCGTCCCGAGGCGAGCCCACGCGGGGCGGTGCCCCACGCCGTCGAACCGTCCGGCATGGCCGTAGCACCGTTCCGCACCGACGTCTCCGAAGAGGAGGCGATGATCCTCGACGTGGTCCGTCAGCTCGTCAAGGAGCGCGTCGAACCGCGCGCCGCGGCCATCGACGCGGACGGCGAGTTCCCGTGGGACATCCAAAAGCTCTTCGCGGAGAACGATCTCCTCGGGATCCCGTTCCCGGCCGAGTACGGCGGCCTCGGCGGCTCGTTCGTGACCTACGTCAAGGTCGTCGAAGAGGTCTCGAAAGCGTGCGCCGCGTCGGCGCTGATCGTCGCGGTGCAGGAGCTCGGCGCGCTGCCGATCATCATCGGCGGCAACGACGAACAGAAGCGCCGCTGGATCCCCGACCTCGCGTCGGGGAAGAAGATCGCGGCCTACGCGCTCACCGAGCCCGGCTCCGGGTCCGACGCGGCCGGCTCGATGCGGACGCGCGCCGTGCGCGACGGCGACGACTACGTGCTCGACGGCACGAAGATCTGGATCACGCAGGGCAACGTCGCCGACGTCGTGACCGTGTTCGCGGTGACCGATCCGTCGAAGGGCGCGAACGGCATCTCGGCGTTCGTGGTCGAGAAGGGGACGCCCGGCTTCAACGTCGGCAAGATCGAGAAAAAGATGGGGATTCGCGGCTCACCGACGGTCGAGCTGGCCTTCGACGGCTGCCGCGTCCCGGCCGCGAACATGCTCGGCGAAGAAGGCCAGGGCTTCAAGATCGCGATGAAGGTGCTCGACAAGTCGCGCCCCGGGATCGCGGCGCAGGCGCTCGGGATCGCGCAGGGCGCGCTCGACTACGCGACCGAGTACACGAAGCAGCGCGTCGCCTTCGGAAAGCCGATCTCGCAGCAGCAAGGGCTCCAGTTCATGCTCGCCGACATGAAGACGGAAGTCGAGGCGGCGCGGCTGCTGCTCTATACCTGCGCGGCGAAGTGCGACGAGAACGCACCCGACGTGACGACGTGGGCCGCGATGGCGAAGCTCAAGTGCGGCGACGTCGCGATGAGCGTGACGACCGACGCGGTCCAGCTGCTCGGCGGGTACGGCTACTCGACGGAATATCCGGTCGAGCGGATGATGCGCGACGCGAAGATCACCCAGATCTACGAAGGGACGCAGCAGATCCAGCGCATCGTCATCGCGCGCGCGATGGTCGGGAAGTGGAGCCCGCCGCCGAAGGTCTGACCCCTTCGCGGCGAGCGGGGTAAACCTCGAACAGCGTGACGACCGCCGAAGCCGCCGGCCCGCCCCAGGTCAAGCTCAGCCGCGGGCAGTGGATCCGGCTGATCGTCGTCGGCGTGCTGGTGGTTCTCGCGGTGACGCGTACCGTTTCCGACCTGGCCCGGGTCTACTACCCGCTGCGCCTGTTCCCGTACGTGACCAACGGCGACGCCGTCGTCACCGAGGTGCTGCCCCAGCCGCACCGCACGCGCGGCAAGGCGCGGGCTACGCCGGCTCCCGCCGCCGATGCGATCCGGGTCGGCGATCGCGTCCGGATCGATCGCATCAAGCCCTTCGACCGCAAGCCCGGGATCGCCGGCGGCGCCGGCGTGGGCGGCGCGTACACCTACGACGACCCGCAGCGCTACCTCCCGATCGAGCGCGACGGACACGAGCGGATCATCCACCTCGCCGCGCGTCCCGAGTCGCCGCAGGCGCGGTTCCTGGCGGTGCTGCGCATCCTGCTGCTGCTCGTCGCGGTCGCGCTCGGCGCGATCCTGTACCTCGCGAAGCCGACGATCGCGACGGCGGCCTTCTTCGTCTTCTCGCTGACCGGCGTCGCCGCTCCGGCGACGTTCCTGGACCTCGTCACCCCGAATCCGTGGCGTCCCATCCTGCAGCTCTCGGACGCCGTGCTGCACGGGCTCGTCCGCCCGGCCCTGCTGCTCTTCGCGCTGTGCCTGATCGACGGCGACGAGGACGTCCAGCGCGAACGGATCTTCGCCTGGACGATGCTGGGGATCGGGCTGGTGCTCGGCGGGCTCAGCGCCTACGCGATCTGGCTCCTCGATTACGCCGGCCGTCCGGCGCAGCGCATCGACCTGATCGTCGGCCAGGCGAACATCGCGCTGAGCGTGATGATCGCGATCGCGCTCGTCGTCGCCTGGCTGCGCGCGAACGGCAAGTTCCGCCACCGCATCGGCTGGATCGCCGTCGCCTTCGCCGTCGCCGGCGTCGCGCGCACGCTCTCCGAGGCGTACTTCCCGCGCTACATCCCGCTCTGGCTGAACGGGGTCCTGGTCTCGCTCGCCATCGTGCCGATCATCGTCGTGTGGATCGCCGTCGTGCGGCATCGGTTCTTCGACGTCGACTTCGTGGTGAGCCGCGCGGTCGTCTACGTCGCGCTCAGCGCGTCGGCGATCGGCATCATCTCGGTCAGCGAAGAGGTCGGCACGTACCTCTTCTACTACAACACCGACCTGGCGTACGGGATCCTCATCGCGATCTCGATGGCGGTCGGGATCACGACGGGGAAGCTGAGCGAGGTGCTCACCTCGGTCGTCGACCGCTTCATCTTCCGCGACCGCTTCGCGCAGCGCGTGGCGCTGGAGCTCATCGCCGGCTACATCATCGACGCGGAGACCGTCGAGGACGTCTACCGCGCGCTGCTCGAGGACGCGACGCACGCGCTCAAGCTCGCCTTCGCGGGGATCCTCGAGCGCCAGCCCGACGGCGGCTACGCGCTCGGGCCGAACTATCAGTGGCCCGACCAGTACCACGTCCGCATCGGCCCCGACGCCGAGCTGGCCCGCCGCATCGGTCGCACCCGCAGCTTCCTGACGTTCACCGGAAAAGAGAGCGCGCTGATCCGCGACCTGTTCCCGCACGAGCAGCTCACGTTCGCGGCCCCGCTCTTCTTCGACCGCACCGTCACCGGCATCGTGGTCTACGGCCACAACGTCAGCGGCCTCGATCTCGATCCCGACGAGCGCGAGAATCTCGCCCGCGTCGTCGCCCACGCCTCGATCGCCCTGAGCGCGATCGAGCTCGCGAAGTACCGCACCTCATCGGCTCAGCCGCCGAACCTCGCCTCGGCCGTCGAACCCGCCTGACGGCGCCGGCAAGTCGCGCGCTCGCCGCGCACGAGCGGCAGGCGAGACATCCCTGTAACGAACACAACGAGGCCTCCGTGGAGGAGGCGCTAGTGGCCCACGCCCTGATAGCGGACGAGGCCGAAGCGCCAGAAGGCGTAGGCGACGGCGACGAAGACGACGCCGATCGCCGGGGTGATGAGACCGACGGGCGCAGGCAGCACGGCGCCTTCGTGGACCTTGTGCAGGAAGAACCGCGCCGGGTAGTAGTTCATGAAGGCGAACGGAACGACGAAGGTCAGCAGCAGCCGCACGCCGCGCGAGTAGATCGTGATCGGGTAGCGCGTGAACTCCTGTTCGAGCTGGACGACGATCCAGCGCAGCGCGTCGACGCGGACGAACCAGAACGCCACCGTCGAGATCACGAGGTTGAAGGCGAGATCGATGAGGGCGCCGCCGATCGCGATCAGCGGGACGAGCAGCAGGAAGAGCGCGTCGACGCGAAGGTGCGCGAAGATCGCCGCGGCGACGAACGTGATCAGCGCGAGGATGAGCTCGTCGGGGAAGACCTCGCCGGGCGTCGCGATCGCCTGGAACAGCGTGTCGAGCGGCCGGATCAGCAGCCGGTCGAACTCGCCGTCACGGATGTGCTCCGGCACCTCGCCGACCGTCGCGAAGAACGTGTTGTGGATCGCGTGGGCCAGCATCCAGAGCGCGTAGAGGAACGCCATGTCGCGGAACGTCCAGCCGTTCATCTGCGGGAATCGGGTGAGGACGATCCACAGCGCGCCGATCGCCGCACCGTGGTAGACGACCGTGAACACCGACCACATCAGGAAGTTCGCCCGGTACTCCAGCATCGTGAGGACGTTGATCCGCCAGTACTGGACGTACACGTTCCACATCACCCGCGCGCGCCGCATCAGCCGCCCTGCACCACGATGCGCTTCGTCCCGGCGCGCCACAGCAGCGCCGAGATCCCGCCGAGGAGGACGACCCACGCCGCCTGCACGGCGAGCGCGCCGGGCCACCCCGCGCGCGGGATGACGCCGGTGTAGATCAGCAGCGGCGTGGAGAACATCGCCGCGAACGGCAGCACGACGACGACCTTTTGCAATGCCAGCGGGAAGAACACGAGCGGGACCAGCTCGCCGCCGAGCAGGTCGCTGACCCACGTGACGATCATCTGCACCGCCGAGATCTCGAGCGTCCAGAAGGCGGTGCAGTTCAAGATGAAGTTGATGAAGAATCCGACGAAGTAGCCCAGCAGGAAGCTGAGCGCGAACGCGCCCAGCGTCGCCGCGTCGGGGACGTCGATGTGGACCAGGAACAGCGCGAGTCCCAGCGACGGAACGATCAGGAGCGCGTGGAAGAGCACCTCGCCGGTCCCGTCGGCGAAGAAGTAGAGCGGGACGACGATCGGCTTCATGAAGTCGCTCGCGATGCTGCCGTCGTGCAGCCGGTCGTGCAGCGAGCGCGTCTGGTCGATATCCATCACCAGCCCCATCAGCAGCGCGACGGTGGAGTAGGTGATGATCGCGTGGAGCGGGAGCTCTTTCGGCGCGGCGTTCCGCGCGTACAGCGCGATCCACACCATCCGCAGGAGATACACGCGCACGAGCACCGACGCGATGCTGGTGAACACGTCGAAGCGGTACGTCGCCTCGCGCGCCATCGCGCGCGAGGCGAACGCGACGTAGGGCTCGAGCCGGAACGGCTTCGGGACGCGGCGCGCGGCGATCACGACGGCGTCCCCGCCGCGCCGTCGTGATAACCCTCGAGATAGATGCGCCGCACGATCGACTCGATGTCGGGCTCGATGATCGTCACGTCGCTGATCGTGCACTGCTCGGTGACCCGCCGGATCAGCGCCTCCGCGGTGATCGCGTGGCGGTTGAACCGCAGCCGCACGACGTTCCCCTCGCGGCCGACGACCTCGGCGGGGACGTCGAACCGCTCGCACGACTCCGCCAGCGTGACGACGAGCGTGCGATGCGTCCCGTACTCCTCGCGCAGCCGCTCGAGCCCGCCGTCGTAGATCACCCGGCCGTCGTCGATGAGGATGATGCGCCGCGCGAGGCGCTCGACGTCCGCCAGATCGTGCGTCGTGAGGATGACCGTCGTCCCGCGCTCGCGGTTGATCTCGGCGATGAACTCGCGGATCGCTTCCTTGGCGACGACGTCGAGCCCGATCGTCGGTTCGTCGAGGTACACGATCGGCGGATCGTGCAGCATCGCCGCGGCGAAGTCGCCGCGCATCCGCTCGCCGAGCGAGAGCTGACGGACCGGCGTCGCGAGGAACTCCTCGAGATCGAGCATCTCGGCGAACTGCCGCATGTTGCGCTCGTAGCGCTCGCGCGGCACGTCGTAGATCGCCCGCAGCAGCTCGAACGATTCGCGCAGCGGGAGGTCCCAGTAGAGCTGGCTGCGCTGGCCGAAGACCGCGCCGATGTTCGCGGCGTTGTCCATCCGCCGCTCGTGCGGGACGATCCCGGCGACGTGGAGCGTCCCGCCGCTGGGGACGAGGATGCCCGTCAGCATCTTGATCGTCGTCGACTTGCCGGCGCCGTTCGGACCGATGTATCCGACCAGCTCGCCCGGCTCGAGCGCGAAGCTGATGTCGTCGACCGCGACCTTCTCGGTGTACCGGCGCGTGAAGAGCGCCTTCGCCGCGCCGCGCAGACCCGGCTCGCGCTCCGGCGAACGGAACACCTTGCGCAGCCGGATCGCCTCGATGATCGCCATGCCGGACGAGCGCCTTCGTCCGGGCCCTAGCGGGACCTTTACGTGAAGGGAAGGTGAGCCGGGCGGGACCGAGGAACTTGGCCGCACCGACGAAGCGTTGGTGTTCCGGATCCGGTCTCGTTTTCAGTGACCGGATCACTCTCACTCAGGGAGGGGGTGACGTTCGAATGGCCGCTAAGAAGAAGGCTCCCAAGGCGAAGAAGACCTCGAAGAGCAAGAAGAAGAAGTAAGCTCTTCTCCATCATCCGTAGAGACAGAACGTTTTCGAATCTCAGGAATCATCCAATCCATCTGCGCGGCCGGCGACGGCCGCGTTTTTTTCATCGCCTCGGCGAGAAGGGCAAGCTGCCGGGACTGCGGAACCCGCGCTCACCGACGATCGGTCGGCGCAACGCTCGGTTTCCGTTCGGGGACCGGCGCGACCTCACACAGTGAGGGGGTGAGAACGAATGGCGGCCAAGAAGAAAGCTCCGAAGAAGAAACCGGGCAAGAAGGGCGGCAAGAAGTAAGCCTCTCGGCTACGGACGGCACGGTTTCCCATCCAGGAATCATCTTCCATTCGCGCGGCCGGCAACGGCCGCGCTGTTTTCATCGCAGCGTCCGCTCCCAGAAGCCGAGCATCTTCGCGTAGACGTAGCGCTGCGGGGCGACGCCGGAGATCCCGTGGCGTCCGCCGGGATACAAGAAAAAGTCGACCTGCTTCCCGGCGCGGATGCAGGCGTCGAGCAGCGCGAGGCTGTTCGCCAAGTGGACGTTGTCGTCGGCCGCGCCCTGCATCACCAGCAGCGAGGCGCGCAGGTCGCGCGCCGCGGGCAGGACCGACGTCCGGGCGTACGCGGCGCGGTTAGCGGCGGGCGATCCCAGGTAGCGCTCCGTGTAGGCCGAGTCGTAGAAGCGCCAGTCGGTGACCGGCGCGACGGCGATCCCGGCACGGAAGGCGTCCGGGGCGTGGGTGAGCGTGTACGCCGTCAGGTAACCGCCGTAGCTCCAGCCCCACAGCCCGAGGCGCGCCGGGTCCGCGAACGGCTGCGTGCGCAGCCACGCGGCCGCGGCGAGCGGGCCGGCCGACGCGATGGCTCCCATGCTGCCCGCGAAGCGCCGTTCGTCGGCGCGATCCGGACGCGAGGCCGGCCCGTCGACGTCGACGACGACGAACCCGCGCTCGGCAAGGAGCTCCGCGTAGAGCCCGGGCCAGCGATCGTCCGAGGGCAGCCCGGCTCCGACGGGCAGCGGCCCGCCGTAGGCCGCGACGACGACGGGGTACCGCCGCGCCGGATCGGCATGCGGCGGAACGATGACCGTCGCGTCGAGCGGCCCCCAGCGGGACGGGAGCTCGACCGCGCGCGCGACGCCGAGGGCATACCGCCCGAGCGACGGCGTCCGAAAGATCGTCGCGCTCGCGCCCGTCCGCACGTCACGGCGCACGACGACGGGCGGACGGTTCAGCGCGGACCACGCGTCGATCGCCGACTCGCCGCGCTCCGGCATGACGACCAGGTGCGTCCCGCGCTCGGGCGTCAGATCGCGCACGGGTCCGCCGTCGAGCGGGACGCGCAGCAGCGCGCGCTCGCGCCGGCTCGGGTACCGCGCCGAGACGTACGCGGCGCCGCGCGCTTCGTCGACCTGCAGCACCGCCGCGACCGGATACGCGCCGGTGAGCCGGCGCATCGCGCCGGTGCGCGCGTCCAGGCGGTACAGCGCGCGGACGCCGCCGCGGTCCGAGAGCCAGAGCAGCGTCCGCCCGTCGCGCAGCGGGCGCGGCGCCGGCGACACGTCGACGAAGCGGCGGTCGGCGTCGCCGGCGATCGTCGCGAGCGCGCCGCCGGCGCGCGCGACGCGCACGAGCCGCAGCCGGCGCTGCGCGCGGTCGAGGATCTCGAACGCCAGCGCGCGGCCCTGCTCGATCCACGCCGGCGCGAGCACGTACTCGTCGCGCCGCGCGCCGTCGTACAGCGTGCGCACCGTCCCGGCACGCAGGTCCGCGACGCGCAGCGAGACGCGGGGGTTCTTCTCCCCCGCGAGCGGGTACCGCTGATGCTCGACGGTGTTGTCGCGCGCGAGATAGTTCTGGATCGGAAAGTCGGTGACCGGCGCGTCGTCGAAGCGCAGGAACGCGATCGCGCCGCCGTCCGGCGACCACGCGTAGGCGTGCGCGACGTCGAGCTCCTCGCTGTAGAGCCAGTCGGGATCGCCGTTCAGCACCGCGTCCGAACCGCCGCGCGTGACGCGCGCGTCGCGTCCGCTGGCGGCGTCGACGACGTGCAGGTCGCCGTCGCGAACGTAGGCGAGCCGCGTCCCGTCCGGCGACCACTGCGGGTCGTCGGCGTCGCGCGCGACGACACGTGCGCCCGCCCCGTCCGCAGGAGCGACCGTGAGCGCGCCGTCGTTCACGTACGCGACGCGCCGGGCGTCCGGCGACCAGACGAGCTGGCCGATCTCCCGCGAGCGCGTGCCGCGCGCGACCGCGCGTGCCGCGAGCAGCTCGCGGTCGCGGCCGGTCCGCATGTCGTGGACGAAGACGACCGGCGGGTCCTGCGCACGCTTTCCCGGAAGCTGGTAGGCGTAGCGCGAGCCGTCGGGCGCCCACGCGAACTGCGCGGGCGGCGTGCCGGAGACGGGACGGCGCGCGATGATCTCGTCGATCGTGAGCTGCTCGGCCGCCGCGGCGCTCGCCGCCGGATGCGGCGCGCCGCCGAACGTCGCGACGAGCACGACCGCAACGAGAGCACGAACCCAACGCAGGTGCACGAACGACCTCGATGGACGACAACGAACCGCAGCTCAACCCGATCGTCGCGCTCGCGCAGCGCTTGCGCGCGCGCCGCGACGTCGGCGCCGCCATCGATTCGGCGACGGCGGGACTCGCACCCAGCAGCGGTAGCGACGCCGAGGCGCGGCTGCGGGATCTCGCCGGCGTGCTCGCCACCGGCGCGAAGCGGCTCAACGCGATCCTCGGCCCGCGCAACGGCGTGACGGTGGTGAAGCTCGAGAAACCGCTGCGGGTGCGGCTCCGCTTCCGCGACAAGCGCATCGCGCTCGATCTCGATGAACCGCGCCAGCTCGTTCTCGTCGCCGGCGGCGGCCTCGACGGCGAGTACCAGTTCGTCGACGGCGACGTGCCCTCGCTGCTGAACCTCTCGCGCCTCTCGACCGAGGAAGGCTACGCCGAGCCGCTGACCGGCTCGCAGCTGCTCAAGACGATCGCCGAGGAAGCGGAGCTGCCGCGACCGGCGCACCTCGACGAGCTCGGTCCGATGCGCTTCTGACCGCCCACCGACCCCGCGAAGCTTGCTGTCTGTCGTCACTTCGTATAGCAAATGAGCTATAGCGACGGCTTTCAATAGCTCAAAAGCTATGGCGCCGCGTCAGCGGGTACCCTGGGCTCAGCGTGCGGTCGTGAGGCGGCGGCGCGGGCGCTTCGCCGGCGCGACGGCGCCGCCGGTCGCGAGGTGCTTTTGCGCGCGGGCGGCGGCGAGGTAGCGCGCGACGATCGGGCGGGACGGGCACATCGTCACGGGGCACTCGGCGCAGCGCGGGATCGGGGCCTTGCAGATCGCGCGGCCGTGCAGGATCAGCCAGTGGTGCGCGTGCCGCCACTTCTCGCGCGGAACGAGCTTCGTGACGTCGTCCTCGACCCCGCGCGGTGTGGTCGCCAGCGTCAGGCCCAGCCGGTGCGAGACGCGGAAGACGTGCGTGTCGACGGCGAACGCCGCTTGCTCGAAGACGATCGAGAGCACGACGTTCGCCGACTTGCGGCCGACGCCGGGGAGCGCCTCGAGCGCCGCGCGGTCGTGCGGCACCTCGCCTCCGTGCTCGGCGGCGATCTCGCGCGCGGCGGCGATGATGTTCTTCGCCTTCGTGCGGAAGAAGCCGCACGACTTGATGATGCGCTCGACGTCGGCCTGCGAGGCACGGCCGAGCGACGCGGCGTCCGGGTACTTCGCGAAGAGGGCCGGCGTGGTGAGGTTCACGCGCGCGTCGGTGCACTGCGCGCTCAAGATCACCGCGACGAGCAGCTCGTAGGCGTTCCGGTACTCGAGCGCGGTCACCGCATGCGGATACGTCCGTTCCAGGATCGCGAGCTCCTCGACCGCGACCGCGCGGGGCACCTTGCGCTTCGGAAACGGGATCGCCACCGACGCAACCTTCGCGCGCGGACGGCGAATCCTGTCTCACATGCCGTTCCTCAAGCAGAAAGACCCGAGCGTCCCGCCCGGGCAGACGGTCACCGAGGGCTTCCCGGTCCTGCACGTCGGCGACGTGCCGTCGATCGATCTGCGGACGTGGCGGCTGCGGATCTCCGGCCTGGTCGAAGCGCCGTTCGAGCTGTCGTACGAGGAGCTGCGCGCGCTCCCCGCGACGGAATGGCGCGGCGACATCCATTGCGTCACGCGCTGGTCGAAGAAGGACACGGCCTGGACCGGGGTGCGCTTCGACGACCTGCTGGCGCGCGCCAAGCCGCTGCCCTCCGCGACGCACGTGGTGCAGCACGCGGACAACGACTACACGACCAACCTGCCGCTCTCGGCGATGCACGGCGACGACGTGCTCGTCGCGTACGCGTTCGACGGAAAGCCGATCGCGCCGATCCACGGCGGGCCCGTGCGCATGGTGATCCCCAAGAAGTACTTCTGGAAGAGCGCCAAGTGGCTGAACGGCATCGAGCTGCTCGACCACGACGAGAAAGGCTTCTGGGAGGTCCGCGGCTACAACAACGACGCGGACCCGTGGAAGGAAGAGCGCTACGCCGATCTCCCGGCGTGGTTCGGCTGACCGCGCCGGGAGATCGCCAGAGGCGCGAGCGCTACTTCGAGTCGGTGTAGCCGAAGAGCGCGACGCCCGCGTTGCACTGGACGTTCGTGCCGGCCGGGAGCGTCGCCATCGCCGCGGACGTGCAGTCGAGCGCGAACAGCGAGGTCCCGACGCTGCCCGGGTAGTTCAGCGCGCCCGTCGTGTTCGGCTGGTTGAACGAGTTCGGCATGAAGATGTATCGCGAGTCGAGCGTCGCGATCGACGGCTCCGTCGTCCCCACCGCGGCGTTCGCGCCGACGGCGAACGTGAGGCTCCCCGAACCCGGCGCGGTGAACGTCACCGGCGGCGTCATCGTGTAGCTCGTCGGCGCGCCGTTTCCGATCGCCGCGGTGCCGAGCGTCGCGTCGGCGAGGACGCTGAACGGCGTGCCGGCGGGCGCCGAGGCGCTGGAGATCACGCCGAAGCCCAGCGAGCCGTTGCCGGCGGCGGCTTGATTCGCGGACGCGTCGTGCGCGCGGATCTGCGGCGCGCCGGTGTAGTTCGCGTCCTGGAAGAGCATGCAGTTCGCGCCGGCGCTGCTGTTCGTCAGCACGATGGTGTAGTTGCCGCCGGTGCTGGTCGCCGGGACCGGGCAGCTCGCGACGGGATGCGCCCCGGTGCTCGGCGCCTGGGAGCCGGCGGGCTCGGTGATGACCGAGCCGGCGACCACCGGTTCGGTCATGTAGTCGGTCGCCTCGCCGTACGCGAGCGGGCCGGCGACCTTCGCCGAGGGCGGCTGGCTTCCGGTCGACTGAATGTACACGTCGACCGCACCGGTCGCCGTGTCGCCGTTGATGAACCGAACGTTCGCGGTGTTTCCCGTGACGTTCGCGATTCCGGCGCCGGAGGTTCCTCCGCCGCACGCTGCGAGCGAGAGAACGGCGGGCAGTGACAGAAACGCGGCAAATCGCGCAGCTTTCATCGATGCAAATCCCATGTGCGTGCGAGCAGTGAACGAAGCGGTTCCTGCCCGGCGCCCGGCGGCGCGAAACGGCATTCAATGAAAATGCCGTTAGCGTTCGCTGGGATCGCGCTCAGCGCAAGCGCACGCGCTCGCCGTCGCGCACGACGATCCCGTCCCGTTCGAGCACGCGCAGCACCGCGGGAATCTCGGCGATGCGATCGGCGGGGACGACGTCGTGCAGATCGCGCTGCAAGGCGTCGAGGGCGAGCGTCTCGCGAGCTTGCAGCTCGCGCAGCCGGTCGACGATCCGTCCGCGCAGGAAGCGAACCGTTCGCTCGAACGGAATGGCGTTCTGCGGCGCTTTGCGCGGCGCGTGCTCGCGCGCGCGGAGCGCCAGCGACGCGGCGTCGACCGGCGCGGCCGCGCACGCCGTTTGCAGCGGGCACACGAGACAGCGAGCCGCGCGGGCCGTGCAGAGCGTCGCGCCCAGATCCATCAGCGCCGAGTTCCAGTCGTGCGCCGCGCCGCGCGGCACGGCCGCGAGCGCGAGCGCGTCGATCGTGCGCTCGGGCGCGCGCGGCGGATGCTCGAGCCCGAACGCGACGCGGTGAATGACGCGGCGCACGTTGACGTCGAGCGCGGCGTCGTCGAGCTCGAACGCGAAGGCGCGCACCGCGGCGGCGGTGTACGCGCCGATCCCGGGCAGCGCCCGCAGCGCGTCCGGATCACGCGGCAGCGTGCCGCCGTGCCGCTCGACGACCGCGCGCGCGAGCGCGTGCAGACGAACCGCGCGGCTGTTGTAGCCGAGACCGCGCCACGCGCGCACGACGTCGCCCGCCTCCGCCGCCGCGAGCGCGCCGAACGACGGAAATTGCGCGACGAAGCGCTCGTAGAGCGGGATCACGCGCTCGACCTGCGTCTGCTGCAGCATCGTTTCGCTCACCACGATGCGATACGGATCGCGGGTGGCGCGCCACGGCAGATGCCGCCGCCCGTGGCGCGCGTACCAGGCGAGCAGCGCGTCCGACGGAAACGCGCTCAGCGGGCCGCCTCCCCGATGCGCCGGATCCCCTCGGCGATGGCGGCGCGCGGCAGCGGCGTCAGCGCGAGCCGGAAGCTGTGGTCGCCGCCCGACTGGGCGAAGAACGCTTCGCCGAAGAGGAACGAGACGCCGCGCCGCTCCGCCGCCGCGAGGAGCGCGCGAGCGCGCAGCTCGCGCGGCGCCGTCGCCCAGAGGTAATAGCCGTCGCCGCCGCGCAGCGCGCGCATCGCCGGCGGCCAGTGCTCTTCGATCGCGGCGAAGGCGATCGCTCGGCGCGTCCGCAGCTCCTCGCGGAGCGCGACGAGGTGCGCGTCGTACGCCGACTCGACGTAATCGCGCACGCCGGCCTGGATGTACGTCGAGGAGGCCATGTCGATCGACTGCTTTCGCAGGAGCAGCCGCTCGTAGATCGAGCGCGGCGCGACCAGCCAGCCGAGCCGCAGCGAGGGCGCGATGGTCTTCGAGAACGACGAGAGGTAGATGACGGACTCGGGATCGCGCGCGAGCAGCGGCGGCGCGGGCGTCGCGGCGAGCTCGCCGTACGGATCGTCCTCGACGAGCGGGACCCCGTGCCGGCGCGCGAGCGTGACGAGCCGGTCGCGCCGCTCGCCGCTCATCGTCACGCCGGTCGGATTGTGCATCGAAGGCATCGTGTAGATGAAGCGCGGGCGGCGCGTCCGCAGGATCGCCTCGACGTGGTCGACCCGCATCCCGTCCTCGTCGACCGGGACCGGGATGGCGCGCAGCCCGGCGATCTGGAAGATCTGCAGCGCGCCGGGATACGTCGGCGCCTCGACGACGATCTCGTCGCCGGGCTCGGCGAGCGATTGGGCGGCGAGCGTGATCCCTTGCGTCGAGCCGGTGAGCATCAGCACGTCGCGGCCGTCGACCGCGCAGCCGCGCGCCCGCATCCGCGCGGCGATCAGCTCGCGCAGCGGCGCGTAGCCCTCGCTGTCGCCGTAGGTCAGCACGAAGTTGACGTCGCCGCCGGCGCGCGCGAACGAGCGCGCGAGGTCGGCGAGCGGCGACGGCTCGGCCGGCGGCACGCCTTGGACGAAGCCGATCGCATCGTGCTGCGTCGCCGCGAGCTCGCCGAGGACGGCGGGGAACTCGCCGACGCGCCAGGGCGGGAGCGCGACCCACCACGGGACCGCGGCGCTCCGGTCGGGGCGGCCGCCGCCGAGCGAGGCGACGCGCGAGCCGGAGCCGACGCGCTGCTCGATGAGCCCGTCGGCGGCGAGGTCGCGGTAGGCGTGAACGACCGTCGACCGGTTGACCGCGGTGCGCTCGGCCAGCGTGCGCTCGGGCGGCAGCCGGGTGCCCTCGGGCAGCGCGCCGGCCAGGATCTGATCGCGCAGCCGCTCGTAGATCTGGCGGTAGATCGGCACGACGCTGTGGCGGTCCAGCTCGAGCGCCAGCTCCGACCATCCGCTCCGCATGCCGTCCATTTCGCGGCGTAGACCATCCAATTCCCGCCGATCTTGCCGGAATCGCCGCCAATTGGATGGCTCCAGCGCTCGCTTGGCGGAGCGCGGTCGTCGCGCGAAGCGCTACAATCGCCGCGAAGCCACGCGTTCCCGTCCGGAGCCGCCATGATCGACACTCCCCTCGAAGCCGCCCTCTCGCCGACCGGATCGAACGGATCCGGCGCGCACCAGACGCAGCCCGATCCGCAGGAGACGCGCGAGTGGCTCGACGCGCTGGACGGCGTCATCGAGGCGGAAGGCCGCGGCCGCGCCAGCGAGCTGGTACAGGCGCTCGTCGAACGCGCCGCCGCCCGCGGGGTGCGCACGCCGAGCGCGCTCACCACGCCGTACGTCAACACGATCCCGGTCGACCAGCAGCCGCACTTCCCCGGCGACCACGACATCGAGGAACGCCTGCGCCATTACATCCGCTGGAACGCGATGGCGATGGTCGTGCGCGCGCAGAAAGACCACAGCGAGCTGGGCGGACACGTCGCGACGTTCTCGTCGGCGGCGACGCTGTACGACATCGGGTTCAACCACTTCTGGCGCGGACCGAACAACGGCAACGGCGGCGACCTCGTCTACTTCCAAGGGCATTCCGCGCCCGGCGTCTACGGGCGCGCGTTCCTCGAAGGACGGCTGACCGAAGAGCAGCTCGAGAACTTCCGGCGCGAGGTCGACGGGCACGGAATCGCGTCGTATCCGCATCCGTGGCTGATGCCGGACTTCTGGCAGTTCGCCACGGTCTCGATGGGTCTGGGCTCGCTGCAGGCCGTCTATCAGGCGCGCTACATGCGCTACCTGCACGATCGCGGCCTCGCCGATACGTCGGGGCGCAAAGTGTGGGCCTTCATCGGCGACGGCGAGATCGACGAGCCGGAGACGCTCGCCGGACTCTCGCTCGCGGCGCGCGAGAGGCTCGACAACCTGATCTTCGTCGTGAACTGCAACCTGCAGCGTCTCGACGGCCCCGTGCGCGGGAACGGCAAGGTGATCCAGGAGCTGGAGGGGCTGTTCCGCGGCGCCGGCTGGAACGTGATCAAGGTGATCTGGGGATCGCGCTGGGATCCGCTGCTCGCCGCCGACAAAACCGGGATGCTCGTGCGGCTCATGAACGAGACGATCGACGGCGACTATCAAACGTACAAGTCGCGCGACGGCGCGTACGTGCGCGAGCACTTCTTCGGCCGCTATCCGGAGACGCGCGCGCTCGTCGAGCGGATGACCGACGACGAAGTGTGGGCGCTCAACCGCGGCGGCCACGATCCGTTCAAGGTCTACGCCGCGTACAAGGCGGCGACGGAGCACCGCGGCGCGCCGACGGTCGTCCTCGCGAAGACGATCAAAGGCTACGGGATGGGCTCGGCCGGCGAAGGGATGAACATCGCGCACCAGCAGAAGAAACTGCTGGTCGATCAGCTGCGCGCGTTCCGCGACCGCTTCTCGATCCCGGTCTCCGACCGCGAGCTCGAGGACATCCCGTTCATCAAGCCGGCGCCCGACTCGCGCGAAGCCGAATATCTGCGCGAGCGGGTGGCGAAGCTCGGCAGCGTCCCGCAGCGGCGCCGCAACGTCGAGAAGCCGCTCGCGGTCCCGGAGCGCGCCGCCTTCTCGGCGCTGCTCGAGTCGACCGGCGAACGCGAGATCTCGACGACGATGGCGTTCGTCCGGACGCTCTCGACGCTGCTGCGCGACAAGACGGTCGGACCGCGCGTCGTCCCGATCGTCGCCGACGAGTCGCGCACGTTCGGGATGGAAGGGATGTTCCGGCAGCTCGGCATCTACTCGACCGTCGGCCAGCTCTACCGCCCGCAAGACGCCGATCAGCTCATGTGGTACCGCGAGGACAAGGCCGGACAGATCCTTCAGGAAGGGATCACCGAGGCCGGCGCGATGTGCTCGTGGATCGCCGCGGGCACGTCGTACTCGACGCACGGCGTGCAGACGCTGCCGTTCTTCATCTTCTACTCGATGTTCGGGTTCCAGCGCATCGGCGACTTCGCGTGGGCGGCCGGCGACGAGCGCACGCGCGGCTTCCTGCTCGGCGGGACGTCGGGGCGCACGACGCTCAACGGCGAGGGGCTGCAGCACGAGGACGGCCACTCGCACCTCTTCGCGTCGGCGATCCCGAACTGCGTGCCGTACGATCCGACCTACGCGTACGAGGTCGCGACGATCGTCCAGGAAGGCGTGCGCCGGATGCTCGGCGAGCAGGAAGACGTCTACTACTACATCACGCTGCTCAACGAGAACTACCAGCATCCCGCGATGCCGCAGGGCGCGGAGGACGGGATCCTGCGCGGGATGTACCTGCTGCGCGACGGCGGCGCGGCGAAGAAGAACGCGCCGCGCGTGCAGCTCATGGGCAGCGGCGCGATCCTGCGCGAGGTGCTCGCCGCGGCCGAGCTGCTGCGCGACGACTGGGGCGTGATCGCCGACGTCTGGAGCGCGACGAGCTTCACGCTGCTGCATCGCGACGGCGAGGCGGCCGAACGCTGGAACCTGCTGCATCCGGGCGAGACGCCGCGCACGCCGTACGTCGCGCAGCTGCTCGACGGGCGCGACGGTCCGGTCGTCGCGGCGACCGACTACGTCAAGACGTTCTCCGAACAGATCCGGCCGTTCGTCGCGCGGCGGTTTCACGCGCTCGGGACCGACGGGTACGGGCGCAGCGACACGCGCAAGCAGCTGCGCGCGTTCTTCGAGGTCGATCGCCGCTGGGTCACGCTCGCGGCGCTCGGCGCGCTCGCCGACGACGGAACGATTCCGCGCGCGCGAGTCGCCGAGGCGATCGCGAAGTACGGCATCGATCCGGCGAAGCCCGAGCCCGTGGCGGTGTAACCGTGGCGCAAATCGAGCTCACCGTCCCAGACCTCGGCGGCTTCGGCGACGTCCCGGTCATCGAGATCCTCGTGCAGCCCGGCGAGCGGATCGAAAAGGACGCGCCGCTGGTCACGCTCGAGTCCGACAAGGCGACGATGGAGGTCCCCGCGTCGTCGGGCGGCGTCGTCAAAGACGTCCGCGTGAAGCTCGGCGACAAGGTGTCGCAGGGCAGCGTCCTGGCGACCGTCGAGAGCGCCGACGCCGCCGGCGCCGCGCCGCCGTCGCAAGCGCCGCAGCCGGCATCGGAGCCCGCCGCGCAGCCGGCATCGGCGCCCGCAGCGCAGCCCGCATCGGCGCCCGCGGCCGCGACGACGTCGCAAACGCCGCCGTCGACGGCGTCGCAGCCGTCGCAGCCGCCGCCGAGCCTGCGTTCCGACACCGCCGGGATCGTCGCGGCCGACGCCGGCGCCACGGAAGAAGCCGGCTCGCCGCCGACGCCGCCGGCCGCGGTCGCGTCGTCGGCGTCGCTCAGCGCGCCGGCCGGTCCGCCGCGTCCGCCGGTGAACGGGACGACCAGCCCGCACGCCGCGGTCAACGGCTCGAGCGGCGCGCCGGTCCACGCGGCGCCGGCGCTGCGCCGCTTCGCGCGCGAGCTGGGCGTCGATCTCCATCGCGTCCGGGGAACCGGGCCGAACGGACGGATCACGCGCGAGGACGTGCAGGCGTACGTGAAGAGCACGCTCGCGCAGCCCGCGCAGCCGCTCGCGCCGAACGGCGCGGCCGCGCCGTCCGGGCCGGGTCTCAATCTCCCGCCGTGGCCGGTCGTCGACTTCGCGAAGTACGGGCCGGTCGAGCGCGTCCCGCTCACGCGCATCCAGCGGATCAGCGGCCCCGCGCTCGCGCGCAACTGGGTGATGATCCCGCACGTCACCCAGAACGAGGACGCCGACGTCACCGAGCTGGAGGCGTTCCGCAAGCAGGTCAACGGCGAGCAGAAGGACGTGAAGCTCACGATGCTCGCGTTCCTGATGAAGGCGTCGATCGACGCGCTCAAGCGCTATCCGATCTTCAACGCCTCGCTCGACGGCCAGGAGCTGGTCCTCAAGCGCTACTATCACATCGGCTTCGCCGCCGACACGCCGCACGGGCTCGTCGTCCCGGTGATCCGCGACGCCGACCGCAAGGGACTGCTCGAGATCGCCCGCGAGAGCGCGCAGCTCGCCGCGAAGGCGCGCGACGGCAAGCTCACGCCGGACGAGATGAGCGGCGCGACGTTCACGATCTCGTCGCTCGGCTCCATCGGCGGGACGACGTTCACGCCGATCATCAACGCGCCGGAAGTCGCGATCCTGGGCGCGGCGCGCGCCGACGTGCGGCCCGTCTGGGACGGGACGCAGTTCGTGCCGCGCCTGGTCCAGCCGCTCTCGCTCTCGTACGACCACCGCGTCGTCGACGGCGCGAACGCCGCGCGCTTCGTGGTGGCGCTCAAGAGCGCGCTCGGGGATTTGCGCCGCATCCTGCTGTAACAGGCGGGCGTGGCCTCCACGCCCGCCCGCGCGCGCCGCGCCTCGCCGCTCGTCGTCGCGTCCTACGCGGCCGCGTTCGCGTGCCCGGTCGCGATCGCGGCGCTCGTCGCGCTCGCGGTCGTCGACGTCCCGATCTACGACGAATGGATCTGGTCGCCGCTCGTCCTCGCCGCGCACGACGGCACGCTGCGCTTCGCCGCGGTGTGGGCGCCGCAGGGCGCGCACCGGAGCGTGGTTCCGACGCTGATCGCGCTCGCGCTTGCGCGCGCCGACGGCTGGGACGTACGAATCGAAGCGTTCGCCGGCGTGGTGCTCGCGCTCGCGACGCAGCTTCTGCTGCTGCGGCTGTTCGTGCGGCGGTGCGGCGGTTTCACGCGCGCCGCGGCGCCGTTTGTCGTCGCGAGCCTGCTGCTGTGGTCGCTCGCGCAGTGCGAGAACTGGCTGTGGGGCTTCCAGCTCTCGTGGTTCCTCGCGAACCTGTGCGCGGTCGCGGTCGTCGCGCTGCTCGACGAGCGCGCGCCGCGCGCGTCGCGTCCCGCGGGCGCCGCGCCTTTCGCCGCGGCCGCGATCGCGGCCGCCGTCGCGAGCTTCTCGCTCATCTTCGGCTTCGGCGCGTGGATCGCCGGCGCGGCCATGCTCGCCGCATCACCGGAAGCGCCGCGAGCGCGCACGCTGCGGCTGATCGCCTGGCTCGCGTGCGGAGCGGCGTGCGCGGCGGCCTTCCTGCACGGGTACGCCGTGCCGCGCTTCGAGAACGGGTGGGTCGGCAACGCGGCCGCGCCCGGTCTCGCCGCGACGCTCTTCGCGCTGACGTACGTCGGCGCGCCGCTCGGGATCGCGGGCGGCTGGCCCGCGTGCGCGGTGATCGGCGCGCTCTTCGTCGCCGCGTTCGCCGGCGCCGCCGCGCGCGCGCATCGCGCCGGCGTGCCGGTCGCGCCGTGGCTCGCGCTGGGCGCGTACGTCGCGGTCGCGGCGGCGATGGAGACGCTCGGGCGCGGCGGAAACGGCGTCGCCGCCGCGACGGCGTTCCGCTACACGACCGTCTCGTCGCTCGCATGGATCGCCCTCACCGGGCTCTCGAGCGCGCGCGCAACGCAGCCCGGCCGCGACGCGCGCGCCGCGCCGCTTGTCGCGCGCATCGCGCCGCTCGCGCTCGCCGCCGCGCTCTTCGTCGCCGCGAACGGGGCCGGCGCGTTCGAGACGCTGCAGCTCGTAGGCGCGCAACGCGCCGAGGCCGCCGCGTTCGCCAATCTGCGCGGCGTCTCCGACGACGAGCTCGCGCTGTACGCGAACGATCCGGCGTTCGTCCGCGCCCAAGCGCGAGGGCTCGACGCGGCGCGGCTCACGTTCTTTCGCGCCGAACCCGTGCCCGAAGCGGCGCTCGCGGATCCTCCGCAGGCGCCGGCGCCGCCGCCCGGTCCGGCGCGCGCGAACGATGCGCCGCCGGAGATCGTGGCGGTTCGGGTCGCGCCGCCGCACGCCCACTGGGGCGAGCTGCTTCGCGTGGACGTCGAGACGACGACGAACGTCGCGCTCGTCGAGCTGCGCGCCGGCGGCTACGGCCGCGCGCTGGCGAAGCGCACGTTCGGGCGCTTCTCCGGTCTCTACCGGCTGCCGTTTCTGCCGCGCGGCTTGCGCGTCGCACGGGATGTGCGGTTCGCTTTCGTCGCGCGCAACAGCGCCGGCGCCGCGGTGTCGCGCAGCGTGACGGTCGCCGTCGCGCCCGGCGGCGCGGCGCGTTAGCGCAGCGCGTCCGCGATCAGCCCGGCGACGAGCGCGCGTCCCGCGCGCGTGAGGTGCGCGTCGGCGGACCCGAAGAGCGCGGCGTGCTGCGGAGCGTTCTCGACGGCGAGAAACGCGGGCCATCCGTCGACGGTCCGCACGCCGGATGCGGCGACCGCGTCGCGTACGAGCGTTCCGGCGCCGGGGTACGCGCGCTGCGCCGGATAGTAGTGCTCCATCTCCCACGCGTCCTCGGCCGGCGAGAGCTCGAACGAGGCGGGCAACACGACCACGACGAGCTCGACGCCCCGCGCGCGGAGCGATGCGTCGAGCGCGCGCAGCGAGGCGGCGAAGGCCGGACGCCAGCGGCTCGGATCGCGCGCGAGGTCCATGGGCGTGCCCGCGTGGTACTCGCCCATCACGTTCAGCGTCCCGAGCAGCAGCACCGCGCGCCGGATCGCCTTGGCGTCGGCGAGCTCCTCCAGATACGAGCCGAACGCGGCGATCGTGGGAGCGCCGGGGACGGTGACGGCGAGGACGCGAGCCGCCGGATCGCGCGCCCGCAGGTCGCGCTCGACGATCCCTTCGATCGAGTCGCTCCACTGCGTGTTCGACCAGCTGATCGAGTTGCCGGTGATGATGGTTCGCTCGGCGCCCGGGACGCCGTCGTTGGGAAGCAGCTCGTCGATCCCGGCGATCGCCGGCTCACGGCCCGGACCGGGATCGTCGATGCGGCGAATGCGCCGGTTTCCGGCGTCGGCGACGTAGAGCGTCCGGCCCGGCCCGAGCGCGAGTCCGAACGGCGCGTCGAAGCGCGCCGACGCGCCGGGCCCGTCGGCGAACGCGGCCTCGTCGCCGGAACCGTCGATGACGTCCGCGCCGGCGACGACGCGCTCGCTGCGAAATTCGACGTCGACGAGCCGCACCGTATCGGTCCGCAAGTCGGTGAAGAACACGCGCCGGTCGTCGAGCGCGGCGAGGGCGTGCGGAAAGCCGAGCGCGTCGCGTGCCTGCAAGATCGTCGCCGACGCGTCGTTCCCGCCGGGCTGCAGCGATGCGGTCGCGCGATCGTCCGGCGCGAAGAGACGGCGGCGCCTCCCGTCCGCGAAGATGGCGAGCAGTCCCTTCGCGTCGGCGACGAAGATCGTCTCGCCCGCGCGCCCGACGCCGACCGCGACGCCGTAGACGCGGTCGGTTTGCGCCTCGTGCAGCGGAACGGTCGTGACGGCGCCGTCCGGCGCGATCCGGCGCAGCCCCGTCAGCGGGTCGGCGACGAGCAGCGCGCCGTTCGGCTCGAGCGCCAGCTCGGTGGGCCTCCCGAATCGCGCCGCGCTTCGCGTCCCGTCCGCATCGCCGGCGGCGGAAGGCGAGCCGGCGAACGTGGAGACGGTACCGTCGGGCGCGATCGCCCGCACGTCGTGATTCCCGGTGTCCGCGACGTAGACGGTGCCGTCGCGCGCGACCGCGACGCCTTCCGGCATGTCGAAGCGGGCCGCGCTCGCCGGTCCGTCCACGTCGCCGGCGGCGCCGTCCCCGGCGAGGGTGCGGACGCGACCGCCGGCGACCACGCGGATCCGGTTCCCGCCCCCGTCGGCGACGTAGACGCGCCCCGACGCGTCGACTGCGACGGCGGTCGGCATCCCGAACGTCGCGTCGGCCGCCGGCCCGTCCTGTGCGCCCGCCGCGCCGCTGCCGGCTGCCGTGCTCACGACCGGTGCGGCGTCCCCCAACGCCGCCGAGCCGGCCGTCACGGCTGCTGCGGCGATCAGCGCGGCGATCATGTCGTGAAGGTAGGGCGCCTGCTCGCGGCGACCCTCCACGGTGATGCGCTCCGTCCTCGCAGGCGTCGCCGCGTTGCTGGCGGCGAGCCTCCTTTCCGTTCTGCCCGCGCGCGCCGCGCTCGTCACGACGCTGGCCGGGAGCGGGGCCGTCGGCACCGCCGACGGCGCGGGCGCGGCGGCGAGCTTTCTCTTCCCCGTCGCGGTCGCGACCGGTCCGAACGGCGACGTCTACGTCGCCGACGCCGCCGCGCAGCGGATTCGCGTCGTCAGCTCGCGCGGCGTCGTGCGCACGCTGGCGGGCGGGGGCGATGCGATCTCCCGGGACGGCTGGGTCACCGAAGGCGTCCGCGACGGCCCGGCATCGGAGGCGCGGTTCGCGACGCCGATCGGGATCGCGGTCGCGCGCGACGGCACCGTCGAGGTCGCCGACGCCGCGGCGGGCGACGTGCGGCGCATCGCGGCGGACGGAACCGTCACGACGCTCGCCCGCGGGCTGCTTGCGCCGCATCAGCTTGCGTTCGACCGCTCCGGCGCGCTGTACGTCGCCGACGCCAAGCGCGGCGTCGTGCGAGTCGGCGCGGACGGCGCTACCGGCGACGCGGGGCTCGGGGTTCGCGCCCCGCTCGGCATCGCGATCTTCGACGACGGGCACGCGGCACCGACGTTCTTCGTCTCGGACGAACACGGGATCACCGTCGCCAGCGGCGGGCGCTCGGTTCACGTCTACGCGCCGCGCTTCATGCGCCCCGACGCGGCGAGCGTCGAAGGTGATGCGGACATCGGCTCGGCCTACGCGCTGGCGGCGCTCGACGCGCGCACCGTCGTGTACGCGGACCCTCGCGCCGATGCGATCCGCATGCTGCGTGTCGTCGCGGACGCCGGCGAGGCCGGGCCGGGTACGGGCGGCGCCGCGCCGGAGCGCGTGCTGGCGGCGACGTGGCTCATCGCCGGGAGCGCAGGTCCCGCAGAAAGCGACGGCGGCGGCTTCGCCGACGGCACGCAGGCGCGATTCGACGCTCCGTCCGGGATCGCGCTCGCCCCCGACGGAACGCTGATCGTCGCCGACGCCGGGAACCGTCGAATCCGCCGGATCGCCGGCGTCGAGCGGCGCTTCCCGCTCGACGACGCCGGCGACGTGCCGCTGCCGCCGCCGCGCACCGGGCCTCGGGCGTACCGCATCGCCTATGTCGGCGACTCGCTCGTCTGGTGGAACACGCCCTGGGAGACGTCCATCCCCGGCGTCCTCGAGCGCACGCTTGCGCCGGCGGTGCATGCCGAGGCGGGGATGGACGTCCAGGTGTATCCCGTTCGTCTCTTCGGCGCGCGGCTTGCCGGCTTGGCCTCGTACGTCGAGACCCTCGCCGACTCGCGGCTCGTCGACGCGGTGGTCTTGCAGCTCGGCGACGACGCGATCGCGTCCGACCAGTTCGCAACGTCCGAGTGGCCTGTCGCCACGGCGAGCGCGCTCGGAGCGTTGCGCCGGCACGTCGCGCACGACGGCGTGGCCCTGTCGGGCGGCGGGGCGCCGCTCGCCATCGGCGTCTCGCCCGTCGAAGGCACCTGGCGTCGGCTGCTCGAGAGCGCGCTGCGTCCCGCGCTTCCCGACGACGAGGAACGGTGGAACGCCGTCTTCCGCGAGGCGGGAATCCCGTCGTACGACCTCTGGGCGGCGTACCGCGCGGAGATCGACGCGCCGCGGCATCACGCGATCCTCACCGGCGACGACCGGCATCCGACGGTGTACGGCCGCGCGCTGATCGCGCACACGATCGCGGCGGCGCTGCTCCGCGAGCGCCCCTGGCGCGGGCGGCACGTGGGTAACTGAGTCGGGTCGCCCGCACCCACCGGAGGACCGTTGGCCGCCGATTCCGGCAGACTGATCACCGACATCCCGTTTCGCCTCGATCGCCTGCCGTGGGCGCGCTGGCACTGGATGATCGTCGTCGGGCTCGGGATCACGTGGATCCTCGACGGGCTCGAGGTGACGATCGTCGGCACGATCGGGCCGACGCTCACCTCGCACGCGGGGCTCGGCCTCACGGCGCAGCAAGCCACGGCGGCGGGCAGCACCTACCTCGTCGGCGCGTGCGCCGGCGCGCTCGTCTTCGGCTACCTCACCGACAAGCTGGGCCGCCGCAAGCTGTTTCTCGTCACGCTGACGTGGTATCTCGTCAGCACGCTGCTGACCGCGTTCTCGTGGAACTTCTGGAGCTTCGCGCTCTTTCGCATGCTGGCCGGCGCCGGGATCGGCGGCGAGTACAGCGCGGTGAACTCGGCGATCGACGAGCTGATCCCCGCGCACCGGCGCGGCGTCGCCGACGTGGCGATCAACGGCTCGTGGTGGATCGGGACGCTCGTCGGTTCGGCGCTCTCGATCCCGCTGCTCGACGGGCGGTTCGTCCCGCCTTCGCTCGGCTGGCGCCTCGCGTTCGGGCTCGGAATCGTGCTCGCGCTCGCGGTGCTGTTCATCCGGCAGGGGATTCCGGAGAGCCCGCGCTGGCTGCTCACGCACGGCCGGAAGGACGAGGCCGAGCGCATCGTCACCGAGATCGAGCGCGAGGTCGAGCGCGAGCGGGGCGGCGCGCTCCCGCCGGCGGGCAAGACGATGGCGTTCGACGCGTCGCGCTCGCACGGGATGCTCGACACCGTGCGAACGATGGTGAGAACCTACCCGAAGCGGACGATCCTCGTGCTCGTGCTGATGATCACGCAGGCGTTCCTCTACAACGCCGTTTTCTTCACGCTGGGGCTGACGCTCACCACGTTCTTCGGCGTGAAGCAAGGCGACGTCGGACTGTTCACGATGCCGTTCGCGGTCGGCAACTTCCTCGGGGCGCTCGTGCTGGGACATTTCTTCGACACGCTCGGACGCCGGTTCATGATCTCCGGCTGCTACATCGTGAGCGGTCTCATCATGGTCGCCGCGACGTGGTCGTTCCTCGGCGGGATGCGCAGCCCGGTCGAGATCACGCTGTGGTGGTCGGCGATGTTCTTCTTCGCGAGCGCCGGCGCGAGCGCCGCGTATCTCACCGTCAGCGAGATCTTCCCGCTCGAGACGCGGGCGGCGGCGATCGCGGTGGTCTACGCCGTCGGGACGCTCGCCGGCGGAGCGCTCGCGCCGGTCGTCTACGGGACGCTCATCGGCAGCAAGGACCCGCATCTGCTCGCGTACGGCTGGCTGGGCGGCGCCGGGCTGATGATGCTCGGCGGCGTGGTCGAGATCGTCCTCGGCGTGGACGCCGAGCGCAAGTCGCTCGAGGACGTCGCGGCACCGCTGACCGCGGCGGATCAGCCTGCGACCGCCTGACGGGTACGAACGCGGGGTGAGCACCCAGGACCGGTTCTGGTATCGCGACGCGGTGGTGTATCAGACCCACGTCAAGGCGTTCCAGGACTCCAACGGCGACGGCGTGGGCGACCTGCGCGGGCTGACCTCGCGGCTGGACTACCTTGCCGAGCTCGGGGTCACCGCGCTCTGGCTGCTGCCGTTCTTCCCCTCGCCGCTGCGGGACGACGGATACGACATCTCCGACTACACCGGCGTCCACCCGGCGTACGGGACGCTCGACGACCTGCGGCGCTTCGTGGCGGAGGCGCACGCGCGCGACATCCGCGTGATCGCCGAGCTCGTCGTCAACCACACGTCGGACCAGCATCCGTGGTTCCAGCGCGCGCGCACCGCGCCGCGCGAGTCGCCCGAGCGCAACTACTACGTGTGGTCCGACGACGATCGCAAGTACAGCGGGACGCGGATCATCTTCACCGACACCGAGACGTCGAACTGGGCCTGGGATCCGCTGGCCGGGCAGTACTACTGGCATCGCTTCTTCTCGCACCAGCCGGACCTGAACTTTCAGAATCCCGAAGTCATCGGCGCGATCGTCGACGTGATGCGTTTCTGGTCGCGGGTCGGCATCGACGGCTTCCGGCTCGACGCGGTCCCGTACCTGTGCGAGCGCGAGGGGACGAACAACGAGAACTTGCCCGAGACGCACGGCGTCATCAAGGTGCTGCGCGCGGTGCTCGAACGCGAGTTTCCCGACCGCATCTTCCTCGCCGAGGCCAACCAATGGCCGGAAGACCTGTCCTCGTACTTCGGCGAGGGCGACGAGTGCCACATGTGCTTCAACTTTCCGCTGATGCCGCGGATGTTCATGGCGCTCGCCGACGAGGACCGCTATCCCGTGCACGACATCCTGCGGCAGACGCCGCCGGTCCCCGAAGGCTGTCAGTGGGCGGTGTTCCTGCGGAACCACGACGAGCTCACGCTGGAGATGGTGAGCGAGCGCGAGCGCGAGCGGATGAACGCGGTCTACGCGATCGAGCCGAAGATGCGCATCAACGTCGGGATCCGCCGGCGTCTCGCGCCGCTGCTCGAGAACGACCGCCGCCGGATCGAGCTGATGAACGGTTTGCTGATGTCGATGCCGGGTACGCCCGTGATCTACTACGGCGACGAGATCGGAATGGGCGACAACCTCTTTCTCAAGGACCGCGACGGCGTGCGCACGCCGATGCAATGGTCGCCCGACCGCAACGGCGGCTTCTCGACCGCGGAGCCCGTGCGGCTCTACGCGCCGCCGGTGACCGATCCGACGTACGGCTATCTCGCGGTCAACGTCGAGTCGCAGCGGCGCCACGGCAGCTCGCTGCTGAACTGGATGCGCCGCATCGTCGCCGTGCGGAAGGCGACGCGCGCCTTCGGGCGCGGGACGCTCACGCTGCTCTACCCCGCGAACCGCCGCGTCCTCGCCTACCTGCGCGAGCACGAAGGCGAGACGATCCTGGTCGTCGCGAACCTCGCGGGGAGCGCGCAGGCGGTGCAGCTCGACCTCGCCCACTTCGCCGGCCGCACGCCGTTCGAGATGCTCGGCTCGACGCCGTTCCCGGCGATCGCGACGACGCCGTATGTCGTGACGCTGCCGCCGTACGGGTTCTATTGGTTCTCGCTCGTGCGCGACCCGCGCGGCGCGTCGGCGCCGGTGCGTTCGAGCGCGCTCCCCGAGCTGCCGACCGTCGTCGTTCCGCGGGCCGGGATCGCGTTCGACCGCTGGGCGCGCGCGATGCTCGAGACGGACGTGCTGCCGCGCGCGCTCGCCACCGCCGCGCCCGGTCCGGTCCGCGACGCGTTCGTGGCCACGCCGCTCGAACCCGAGCTCGCCTTCGTCGTCGCCGGCGATTCGCTGCGGCGCGTCGTCCTCTCGCTGCGCTTCGTCTGGGACGCGCCGGTGCGGGAGGACGCGCTCGCGCGCGCGCGCAGCGGCCCGCGCGAGGGCTGGATCGTCGACGCGGGCGCCGAGGGCGCCACCGCGCTGCTGGTGGAGCGCGCGATGCGCGAGCGGACCGAGCTGGTCGACGCCGGCGCGTTGCGCTTCGCCGCCGAAGGCGAGCCGCGCCCCGCGGCGACGAGCGCGATCCGGCTCGGCTCGGCGAGCGGAGCGCAGCGCTGGATCCTCGGCGACGAGCGCGTCGTCACGCTCCACCGCGAGATGCCGCGGCTCGGCGACAGCCACGTCGCGTTCCTGCGCCATCTGGAAGAACGCGGTTACGGCGGCGCGCCGCGGCTCTACGGGACGGCGCTCCACCACGACGAGGAAGGGACGACGTGGGTCGCGGCGAGCTCCCAGAGCTACGTCCCGCACGCGCTCGACGCCGAAGCGTCGCTGCGCGATCTGCTTCGCGCGGAGCGCGTCGACGAACGGCTGCTGCGCAGCGCGCACGTCGTCGCCGACGCGCTCGCCGCGCTCCACCGCGCGCTCGCGGCGCCGGGCACCGATGCCAGCTTCGGGACCTTTCCGCTCGACGAGCGGGACGTCGCCGCGTGGCGCGCGGCGGCGCACGAAGACCTCGACGCGCTGGTCGCCGCCGGGATCGAAGAAGTGGTCGCGCTGCGCGAGCGGATCGCGGCCGCGATCGAGCAGCTTCCGGCGCGGCTCGACGCCCTCTCATCGCGCGCGCACGGGCGGCTGACGCTGCGGCGCGTACTGCTCGTCGAGGGCGCGCCGGTGTTCGTCGGGTTCGGCGAGCGCGCGCGCGAGCGGTCCTCGCCGCTGAAGGACGTCGCCTCGCTGGCGCGCTCGTTCGACACGGTGACGCGCGAGACGATCGAGGCGACGGCGCACGATCCGACCGAGGACCACGGGCGGCGCAGCGCCGAGATGCGCGACATCACGGCGCGCGCGCTGCGGGCGTTCCTCGAGCGCTACGCCGCGAGCGCGAGCGATCTGCCGACCGTGCCGGGCGACGCGGCGCAGCGTGCCGGCACGATCGCGTTCTTCCGAGTGCGCGGCGCGCTGCGCGACGCGCGAGAGGCGCTGGCGCGGCGCCATGCGGCGCTCGGCGCCGCGCTGGCCGCGCTGCGGGCGGAGGTGGAATGAAGTACGCGCACGCGATGCCGTTCGGGACCGAGCTCCGAGACGGCGGCGTCGAGTTCCGCATCTGGGCGCCGGCGCATCCGAGCGGACACGTCGTCGTCGACGGCGTCGAGCACGCGCTCACGCGCCGTGAGGACGGCTGGCTCGTCGCGCACGTCCCCGGCGCCGCGGCCGGCTCGCGCTACGCGTTCGGCTTCCCCGGACTCGACGTGCGCGTCCCGGATCCCGCCTCGCGCTTCCAGCCGGAGGGCGTCCACGCGCCGAGCGCGGTCGTCGACCCCGCCGCGTACGTCTGGCGCACGCCGTGGAAGGGCCGCCCGTGGCACGAGATCGTCGTCTACGAGCTGCACGTCGGCACGTTCACCGAGGAGGGGACGTACCTCGCCGCGATCGCGAAGCTCGACGCGCTCGTCGATCTCGGGATCACGGCGATCGAGCTGATGCCGCTGGCGCAGCCGGCCGGGACGCGGAACTGGGGCTACGACGGCGTGCTGCCGTTCGCGCCGCAGCACGCCTACGGGACGCCGGACGAGCTGAAGACCTTGATCGACGAAGCGCACGCGCGCGGCCTGTGCGTGTACCTCGACGTCGTCTACAACCACTTCGGCCCCGAAGGGAACTATCTGCCGGCGATCGCGCCGGCGATCTTCACCGACCGCCACCACACGCCGTGGGGCGCGGCGATCAACTACGACGGCGAGGGCTCGCGCACCGTGCGCGAGCTGGTCGCGCAAAACGCGCTCTATTGGATCCGCGAGTACCGCTTCGACGGCCTACGCTTCGACGCGGTCCACGAGATCCGCGACGACTCGCCGACGCACGTGCTGCACGAGATCGCCGCGCGCGTCCGCGCGGGCGTGGAGCACGACCGCCACGTCCACCTCGTCCTCGAGAACGACAAGAACGAGGCGTCGCGGCTCGACGTCTACGACGCGCAGTGGAACGACGACGCGCACCACGCCTACCACGTCTTGGTGACCGGCGAGCGCGACGGCTACTACCGCGACTACGCGGACGCGCCGGCGAAGCATCTCGCGCGCGCGCTGTGCGAGGGCTTCGCGTATCAGGGCGAGACGTCGGCGCACCGCGGCGGCGTGCCGCGCGGGGAGCCGAGCGCGGCGCTGCCGGCGAGCGCGTTCGTCGACTTCCTGCAGAACCACGATCAAATCGGAAACCGCGCCTTCGGCGAGCGGATCGCGCAGCTCGCGCCGCGAGCGAGCGTGCGCGCCGCCACGGCGATCCTGCTGCTCGCGCCGGCGATCCCGCTGCTGTTCATGGGCGAGGAGTGGGAAGCCTCGACGCCCTTCCTGTTCTTCAGCGACTTCGGCCCCGATCTGGCCCGCGCGGTCACCGAAGGACGGCGCAAAGAGTTCGCGGCCTGGCCCGCGTTCGCCGATCCCGCGACGCGCGAGCGGATCCCCGACCCGCAGGACCCGGCGACGATGCGCGCGTCGGCGCTGCGCTGGGACGAGCGCGACGCCGAGCCGCACGCGAGCGCGCTCGCGCTGCGCCGCGAGCTGCTCGCGCTCCGCGCGCGCGCCATCGTCCCGCATTTGGCGAGCGAGGCGCACGGCGAGGGCTGGGAGGCCGGCGACGACGGCACGATCGCGGTGCGCTGGCGCTTCGGCGACGGGAGCCGGCTGGAGCTCGACGCGCGGCTCGCCGGCGAGGACTCGCGGGTCGCGTGGAAGCTCGACGGCGAGACGCTCCACGCGTTGGGACGATGACCCCCCGCACCACCTACCGGCTCCAGCTGCACGCCGGATTTCGGTTCGCCGACGCGACGGCGCTCGTTCCGTACCTCGAGCGGCTCGGGATCACCCACGTCTACTGCTCGCCGTACCTCAAGGCGCGGGCCGGCTCGACGCACGGCTACGACATCATCGACCACAACGCCCTGAACCCCGAGCTGGGCACCGACGCCGACTATCGCGCGTTCGTCGAGACGCTCCGCATGCACGGGATGGGGCACATCCTCGACTTCGTCCCGAACCACATGGGCGTCGGCGCCGACGACAACGCCTGGTGGCTCGATCTGCTGCAATGGGGCGAGGACTCGCACTACGCCGACTACTTCGACGTCGACTGGCGCGCGCTGCGCCCGGAGCTGCGCGGAAAAGTTCTGCTGCCGTTCCTGGGCAAGCAGTACGGCGACGTGCTCGACGACGGCGAGCTGCGCTGGGAGTATCGCGACGCCGACGGCTTCGCGCTGCGCTACTTCGAGCATTGCTTTCCGCTCGCGCCGCCGACGTACGCGCTCGTGGTCGAAGGCGCCGATCCGCCCTCGCTCGCCGCGTTCGCGCCGCTCTTCGGCGCGCTGGACGGCATCGCCGACCGCACGCAGCGGCGCGAGACCGCCACGACGGTGCGCCGGCTCCTCGCCGAGACCGAGGGCGCGCACGCGCACGCGCTCGTCGAGCGGCTCGACGCGTCGCGCACCACGCCCGAAGGGAAAGCGCTGATCGAGCGGGTCGTCGAGGCGCAGCACTGGCGTCCGGCCTCGTGGCGAGTCGCGGCCGAAGAGATCAACTACCGACGCTTCTTCGACATCAACGCGCTCGGGGCGGTCCGCATGGAGCGCGCGAACTGCTTCGGCGACGCGCACCGGCTCGTGTTCGAGCTGATCGAGCGCGGCGACGTCGACGGCCTGCGGCTCGACCACGTCGACGGGCTCTACGATCCGATCGGCTACTGCGATCTGCTCCGCTCGCAGGCGGAGCTGCTCGGGCACCCGATCTATCTCGTCGCCGAGAAGATCCTGGCGCTGGGCCAGAACCTGCTCTCGCGGTGGAACGTCGACGGGACCACCGGTTACGAGTTCATGAACGCCGTGACGGGGCTGGCCATCGAGGCGCGCAACGAGGCCGCGTTCGACGCGGTCTATCGCCGCTTCACCGGCGACGCCGAGCGCTTCGCCGAGGTCGCGCACGCCTCGAAGCGCTTCGTGCTGCAGAGCGCGATGGCGGCGGAGCTGAACGTGCTCGCGATGCGGCTCGACCGCATCGCGCAGCGCGATCCGCACACGCGCGACTTCACGCTGGGCGCGCTGCGCCGCGCGCTCGTCGAGACGATCGCCGCCTTCCCGATCTACCGCACGTACGTGACCGGCGGCGCCGTCGAACCCGCCGACGCGACGTTCATCGAACGGGCCGTCGCCGCGGCGCGCGCGCGCGACACGGCCGGCGAAGCGACCGTCTACGCGTTCCTGCGGCGCGTCCTGCTCACCGACGCCGCCGACGACGAGACGCGCGAGCGCTACGTCGAGTTCGCGATGAAGTTCCAGCAGCTCACCGCGCCGATCACGGCGAAGGGCGTCGAGGACACCGCGTTCTACCGCTCGGTGCGCCTCGTCGCGCTCAACGAGGTCGGCGGCGAGCCCGGCCGCTTCGGGACGACCGTCGACGAGTTCCATCGGCAGAACCGGCTGCGCGCGCTGCGCCGGCCGCGGGCGATGATCGCCACCGCGACGCACGACATGAAGCGCGGCGAAGACTTCCGCGCGCGCCTCGCCGCGCTCTCCGAAGTCCCGGCCGAATGGCGCGGCGCGCTCGCCCGCTGGTCGCGGATGAACCGCTCGCTGCGCGGGCGCGTCGACAAGCTCGCCGAGTACCTGATCTATCAGACGCTGCTCGGCGCGTGGCCGGTGGAGATGCTCGACGAGACGACGCCGGAGAAGCTGCGCGCGTTCGCCGAGCGCGTCGAGGAGTACGCGCTCAAGGCGGCGCGCGAGGCGAAGCTGCGCACGAGCTGGACGAACCCGGATCCCGAGTACGAGGAGGCGCTCGCGCACTTCGTGCGCGCGCTGCTCGACCCCGCCCGCTCGGCGACGTTCCAGCACGACCTGCGTGGCGCGGCCCGCAGCCTCGCCTCGACCGGGCTGACGAACTCGCTCGCGCAAGCGGTGCTCCGCGCCACGGCGCCCGGCGTCCCGGACACCTATCAGGGGACCGAGCTGTGGGACCTGAGCCTCGTCGATCCCGACAACCGCCGTCCCGTCGACTTCGCGGCCCGCGACGCCGCGCTCGCCGAGCTCGACGCCGCGTGCGCGGCCGGCGAGGCGGCGCGCGACCGTCTCGCCGCGGAGCTGCTCGCCTCATGGCGCGACGGCCGGATCAAGCTCTACGTCCTCGCCACCATGCTGCGCCGCCGCGCCGCCGGCGCCTGGCCCGAAAACACGTACACGCCGCTCGAAGCGCTCGGCGCGCGGGCCGGCAACGTCGTCGCGTACGACCGGGGCGAGGCCGTGGTCATCGTCCCGCGGCTGCCGCGCACGCTCTCCGGCGAGCGCCCGCCGCTCGGGGACGTCTGGCAGGACACCGTCGTCGCGCTCGGCGAGGGCGCGGCGACGCGCTACCGGGACGTTCTCACCGGCCGGATCGTCGAGCCGGCCGACCGCGACGGCCGCCCGATGCTCGCCCTCGCCGAGGCGCTCGCGGTGCTGCCGGTCGGCGTGTTCGAGCCCGCGGCCGGTCGGCCGTAGCCGACGGAGGCTCTCGCGAGCGGCTTAGGCCGCGTCGACCCGCGCGTCCGTGTACGGCCGGTGCTGAGCGCAGCGCCGCAGCGCTTCGACCAGCTCGCCGTCCGCGGCGTCCTTCGAGACGACGGCGGTCGCGCCGGCGTTCCGGAAGCGCAGCGAGCGCCCCGGCGCGTGCTCGCCGGTCAGCACGCAGATCGCCGCCCCCGGCGTGCTGCTCGCGAGCGCGGCGACCGTCTCGAACGGGTCGCTCTCGAGGAAATCGGGGTCGACGAAGACGACGCCGACGTCGTCCATCCCGGCCGACTCCGCCGGGCCGCGAACCATCGAGATCTCGGTCGCTCCCGCGAGCGTCGCGAGAAAGGCGAGGTGCGGAGCGAAGATCGTCTGCGGCTCGACGATGAGGATTCGGGTCGACGCGTCCTGCGTCTGTTCGGGTTCGTGCATCCTGTGCTGGTCGTCCCTTCCGCCGCGCTGCGCGCGCTGTGATACGGTGCCCAGATTCGGGTAGGACCCAACGCAGGACGTCAAGGAGGAGGCTGCTTGGAAGCCGCACGGATGCTGAGCCTGGTGCTGATCGAGCCGCAGGCGTGTTTCGCCGGGCCGTTCGCACGCCTGCTGGGCGCCTACGCGCCGGAGGCGGAGATCCGGACCTTCCCGTCGCTGGCCGCCGCCGGCACGGCGCTGCGGGCCGCCGACGCCGTGATCGTCGATGCCGAGCCCGGGCGGCTCGACCCGCTCGGCGTCGCGGCCGCCGTCGGTGCGTGCGGCGGAACCGCGTCCGTCGTGCTCGCGGCCGAACCGGCATCGCCGGTGAGCGAGGACGCCGCCGGACCGGCGCTGCTCGGCGTGGTGCGCAAGAATCAGCCGTCGGACGCGCTGGCGCGGCAGATCATCGCCGCCGTGCGGCGCGAGGCGCGCCCCGGGATCATCCCGCCCGGCTGGATCGACCGGCGCGCCCCGGGCGGGAGTTTGCGGTTCGTCGGCCGCGACCGGCGCCGGCGCCCCGCCGCGGTCTGAACCCCGCCCGGGACCGCCGCGAGCGCGGCGCGAAGGCGAAACGGTACCGCTTCGAAGAGGGTCGCAACGGACGGCCCTTTTCTCTTCCGCGAGGAGTCTCGTTTCAGCCATGGCTTCGTACACCGTCGACGCGCTCGTCATCGGCGCCGGCCCGGGCGGCTATCACGCCGCGATCCGCCTGGGACAGCTCGGCAAGAAGGTCGTGTGCTTCGACCGCGACGAGGTCGGCGGCGTCTGCCTCAACTGGGGCTGCATCCCGACGAAGGCGCTGCTGCACGTCGGCGAGATCTCGCGCCAGATCGAGCACGCCGGCGAGATCGGCCTCAAGGTGCCGAAGGCCGAGGTCGACCGTGAGGGCGTCGCGGCGTTCAAGGACAAGGTCGTCAAGGCCAACGTCGGCGGCGTCAACCAGCTCTTCAAAGCGAACAACGTGCAGTTCGCCTACGGCGACGCCTCGTTCGTGAACAAGACCACCGTCGCGCTCAAGAAGCGCGACGGCGGCACCGACGAGTACACGGCGCAAGCGATCGTCATCGCGACCGGCTCGGCGCCGATCGACGTGAAGGCGTGGCCGCGCGACGGTGAGACGATCATCAACTCCGACGACGCGGTGCAGCTCAAGCGCATCCCGAAGAGCCTGCTCGTCGTCGGCGGCGGCGTGATCGGGCTCGAGTTCGCGACCGTCTTCACGCGGCTCGGCGCGAAGGTGCTCGTCGTCGAAGCGATGCCGCAGATCCTCACCGGGACGGACCTCGAGATCTCGAAGACGCTGCAGCGTATCCTCAAGAAGCAGGGCGTCGAGATCGCGCTGAACACGAAGGTCGCGACGATCGAGAAGAGCGGGCCGCAGGCCGCGAAGGCGACGATCAACGGCGAGTACACCAACGGCAAGGACGAGACGCGCGAGTTCGACATGGTGCTCGTCGCGGTCGGACGCCGTCCGCAGACCGACACGCTGAACCTCGCCGCCGCCGGGCTCGCGACGAACGAGCGGGGCTTCCTGGACGTCGACGCGCAGCGCCGCACGAAGGTCGAAGGGATCTTCGCGATCGGCGACGTGACCGGCGCGCCGCTGCTCGCGCACAAGGCGATGAAAGAAGGCGTCGTGGCGGCCGAGGTGATCTCCGGCGACCGCGCCAGCGCGTTCGATCCGGTCGCGATCCCGAACTGCGTCTACACCGACCCCGAGGTCGCGACGATCGGGCTCTCCGAGGAAGAGGCGAAAGCCGCCGGCTACGAGATCAAGGTCGGCAAGATGAACCTGATCGCGTCGGGCCGCGCGCGCACGATGAACGAAACCGACGGCATCATCAAGCTGATCGCCGACGCGAAGACCGATCTGCTGCTCGGGATGCACATCGTCGCGCCGCAGGCCGAGTCGCTGATCGGCGAGGGCGTCATCGCGCTCGAGATGGGCGCGACGGCCGAGGACATCGGGCTCTCGATCCACCCGCACCCGACGCTGACCGAGTCGATCATGGACGCCGCCGAGTTCATCCACGGCAAGGCGATCCACATCGTCAACCCCAAGCCCGCGAAGCAGCCCGCCGCCGTCTGACGGCGGGCCGCGCGCGGCGCGCCGTTACGCCTTCGCCTGCGTCATGCAGCTCGTGCCGCTGCGCGGGTCGAAGGTGTCCGGCTTGCCGTTCGTCGCGTACCAGTCGAGCGGGAAGTAGAGCGCCTTGTTCTTGTGCACCGGATTGTCGGCGATGATCGCGGTGTGCCCTTGCAGCGGACCGCTGGTGAACACCAGGATCCCGTGGAACGACGGATCGAGCGGCCCCGGGAAGCGCCGGTCGAACGTGAACGAGCCGGTGCCCGGATGCGCGCCGGCGACGCGGTACGACGACGGCGACGTCAGCCAAACCGACTGCAGGCTGCTCTGCGTGACGCCGTACGGCGACATCTGGTACGGGCCGGAGACGCTTGCCGCGGGGCCGACGAACCCGGTGTACGTGCACCCGTAGCCCTGCTCGAACGCGCCCCAATTCGCGATGCCGTCGCCGGTGACGACCGCCGTCCCGGGCTTGAGCGACTGCACGAACGCGGCGCTCACCGTCGCGCCGGGGACCGCGGGCGCGGCGGCGACGGCTCGCGCTCCCCCGGCCGCGGGTGCGGTTTGCGTGCGCGTCACGCGCGGCTCCGCCGCCGCGCCGGCCGGCTCGAGGCCGGCGGCCTTGGCATAGCCCTCCGCCTCACGCGAGAGCAGCAGCGCCGAGGCCTGATCGCCGCGGGCCTCCCACAGCAGCGCGCCCCAGTACGCGAACGCGCACGCGGCCGCATA
>Ga0209810_1000921_pt1 | contig 51583 bp, 40 predicted proteins | sample Coa_R1_7_FD_187159 | JGI IMG/M metagenome (GOLD analysis project Ga0209810, IMG submission 187159) | Surface soil microbial communities from Centralia Pennsylvania, which are recovering from an underground coalmine fire - Coalmine... | ecosystem: Environmental > Terrestrial > Soil > Unclassified... | reverse complement strand
GGCCTTTCAGATGCTGAGATCAATCGCCTGCTGCATCTGGATATCCAGCGGTATTTCCAGCAATATGCCGATCAGGTCAGCCACCAGCTTCCTGAGACCCTGACAACGCTGGTGGATGAGCGCATTGCCGCCGTCAGTCGCTACATCGTGCAGTATGCAGAGGAGCAACTGGGGCGCGCATTCCCGGAGAAGCTGGCGCTGGTGCTGGCGATGCATTTGACCAGCACGATGGAACGTCTGGCTGAGGGGCGGCAAATTGTTGCTCCGGTCATCGAATCTGTCCGGCGCACCTATCCCATCGAATACGAGGTTGCGCGCGTGGCCCTGATGCAGTTTCGCTCGGCGCTGGGCGTCTCGCTGCCGGAGAGCGAGACAGACGTGCTGGCGATCCTGCTTGCCAATGCCGACGCTCTGCTTAGCGATGAGCCATCGGCGGTGGGCATTGTGGTGGCCGCGCATGGCCGGGGTATCGCCGCCGGGCTGGCTGAACTGGCAAATACGCTGGTGGGCGTGAACTCCGTGCGCTGGGTAGAGCTGACCTTAGAACAATCGCCGGATGAACTGGTCGGGCAGGTAGCGCGCTGGGTGCGCGCCGCCGATCAGGGGAGTGGCGTCCTGCTGCTCGTCGATTTCACTTCGCTGCTCTCGCTAGGAGAGCTGGTGACGCGGCAAACCGGCGTGCAGGTACGAGCGGTGGCTTCCGTTTCCGCCCCGCTGGTAATCGAGGCCGTGCGTAAAGCACAGCGTTCGCGCAATATGACGCTCGATCAACTGGCAGCCAGCCTTTCTCCTGTGATGGGGCTGGCGAACAATCATAGCAATGGCAGGCAGACAGACAGACAGGCCGAGCAGGCCGACATCGTTGAGGGGCAGGCTGTGGCAGGCGCGGGGAGTGAGAGGCACAACGGTTTTGCTTCCCGCGTGCCGCGCGTCATTCTCTCCGTTTGCCTGACCGGCTTTGGCAGCGCCGCCAGGATCGCGGAATTAATCGAAGGACACCTGCCAGATCTGCGCCGACAGGGGGTGGAAATCGTCTGTATGGATATCAGCCTCTCCGGCAAGACCGAGGCCGATGTGCAGCGTCTCGTCGGCAACCGGCATGTGGTCGCGGTGGTTGGTACCATTAACCCGCACCTGGACGATTATCCCTACATCGCGCTCACCGACTTCCTCTTCGGCGATGGCATTGCCCGCCTGCGCACCCTGCTCGGCGAGACGCTGATCGATCCTGCTCTGCTGGCGCCAGCACTGCCCTCCGATGAGCATGCCTTCGCGGCTACAGCTGCTCACTATGCTGCGACCTCTGTTGTCACGCCCGTTACCATCCCTGCCGCGCCTTCGTCCGTACCCGTATTTACCCGCCGCGCGGACCTTGTGCGCGAGATCACCGCCACGCTGGGTCAGAGTCTGATGTTCCTCAACCCGACGCGCGCCATGCCGTTGATCGACCGCATGATCGAGCTGATCGAGGCAGAGGTGGGAGAGACGTTTGATATGGAGGTGCTGGCCGGCCTGATGCTCCACCTGGCCTGCATTCTGGAGCGCGGCCTGCAAAAAGGCATGCTGGTGAGCGATAGCGTGCGGACGCTGGTGGAGGAGCAATACCCGCGTGAACTGCGTATCTGCCGCCGTGCCTTGCAGATCCTCAGTTCGCAGATGGCCCGTTCCTTGCCGGACGAAGAAGCATACAATATCGTTGGCATTCTGCGCCAGGTCGATATTTTCATTGACCACCCTTTCTTATAGACATTGTTTCTGTCCCTCTAAGTGAGAGTGTGCTATCTGTGTAGCACACTTTCTGGCATGATTGTTGCTCTATATATGAGTGTAGTCGGTTGAGATGAAAAAATGGCACAGAAAAGTGTCACTACTCTGGTAGCGAAGGGGAACGGACGGAACCGCCGGGGGATGCATGATTCGAGTCTTGATTGTCTGTAGCTGGGGAATGTCGACCAGCTTGCTGGTTGATAGCATGCTCGAAGCCGCGCAGAAGCGCGGATATGAACTTTTCGTCGAGGCGCTGAGCGCGGGCGAGTACGCGGCGCGGGTCGAAGAGTGTGATGTGGTGCTGATCGCGCCTCAGATACGCCATTTGAGGAAGAGCATTGAGAAGCTGGCGGTGGCAACCGGCAAGCCCGTTGCCTTGATCGAGCCGTTTCACTACGCGACGATGAATGGTGAGGCGGTGCTGGAACAGGTGCTTCGCCTGTTTGCCAGCGCGCAGGAAGGAACGACGAGGCCGTGACGAACTTTGTTGAGCGCAGCAGCGACTGGTTTGAACGCTACCTTGTGCCGCCGCTCGGCGGGTTGGCGAGTAGTGTCTATTTGCAGGCCATCCGCGACGCCTTCATTATTTTCACGCTGCCCTTGATTATTGCCGGTAGCGTTTTCCTGGTGCTGGCCAACCCTCCTGTTCCCGCGCTGGCGGCCCTTATCGCTCCGTACCAGACAGATATTCTTGTTCCCTATCAACTCTCCTTCGGGTTGATGGCCGTCTTTCTGGCTTTCGGTGTTGCCTACAGTCTGGCGCAGTATCGGCGCACAGAGCCGGTGCAGCCGGGTATTCTGGCAATGGTCCTCTTTCTGGTTGCCAGCATGCCTGTGCGCGACCTGAACACGCTGCAACTCGGCGCCATCCTGCCCTACCTCGGCGGTCAGGGCCTGCTGGTTGCCATTCTGATAGGCATTTTGACCACCGAGGTTATGCGCTGGTTTCGCGGCTCCCGTTTCACCATTCGCCTGCCGAAAAGCGTGCCAAGAAATGTCACCCGCGCCTTCGAGGCTCTGGTGCCGACCCTGCTGCTGATCTCGCTGGTCTGGGGCGTCGAGTGGTTCGTCAGTTCGTTCACCTATGTCGACGGCAACACGACACAGCAGATGACGATTCCCTTTCTGTTCATGCAGGTGTTCAAGCCTCTGGTGGCTGTGCAGGACAGCTATCCCGCCGCTTTGCTCGAAATTGTCTTGATGATGCTGCTCTGGTCGGTTGGCATTCACGGGATGAACGTGGTGACGGCCATCGCCGCGCCTTTCTGGTTCTCTATTCTAGCGAGCAACGCGGCCAGTGCGCATCCAACCGGCATTGTCACCGAGCCATTTTTCCATATTTTCGCGCACCTCGGCGGCTCCGGCGCGACATGGCCGCTGGTCATCTACATGCTGCGCTCGCGCTCGGCCCAGCTGCGCACAGTGGGCAAAGTCGCGTTAGGGCCGGCCATTTTCAATATCAATGAACCGGTGACGTTTGGCGTGCCGATGGTTCTTAATCCCATTATGATGATTCCCTTTGTCATGGCCCCGGTCACCATTGTCACCATTAACTATATTTGCTTTGCCACCGGACTGGTGCATGTGCCGGTGGTACTGCAACCCTTTACCGTTCCCGTCGGAATCAGCGGCTTCGTGGCAACTGGCGGCGACATTCGTGGCAGCCTGCTTCAGTTCTTCGATCTCGGTGTTTCCGCTCTTATCTATTATCCCTTTTTCAAAGCCTGGGAGCGTATCCTGGTCGCTCGCGAGGAGGCGGCCAGCGCGGCGGAGGAAAAAGAAACTCCGGCCCAGGCTCAGGCCGTCGTTCGCTAGCCGGTGCTGCCTGTCCGTCACTGATGGAAAGGCGGCATCTACTGAAGAAAGGAGGCTGTATTCGCGAAAATGGACAGCAGGCTCCTGCGGGAGTCAGGATGTATTCGGTATTGTACGTGTTTTACATGTGATGCACGTTGTGGCGATGGAAATGCCCTTCGCCCGACGATGGCAGCAGAGGGAAGGACAGGTATATGATGAACGTATTTGACCGGCATCGCAAGACATTCAGTGTGATGATCGGTATTCTTCTGTTCGCGCTCTTCATGACCGCTTGCGGCAGCGCGAACACTGGCGGCACCGGCAGTGGCGGTGGCACCACCACCACCGGCAATGCTAACGGCGGCAAGAACTGCAAGAAGGTTGGCGTGCTGTTGCCGGAGACGGCAACGTCCGCTCGCTGGGATACCTATGATCGGCCATACCTGATCAATGACATCAAGCAGCAGCTCCCCGGCGCCACTGTTGACTACAACAACGCGCAAGGCAGCGCCGCCACGCAGATGACGCAGGCCCAGGCCGACCTGACAAAGGGAGATTGTATTCTGGTGGTTGCTCCGTCCGATAGCATTCAGGCGGCAGCCATTGTGTCGGCAGCCAAACAGAGGGGCGTCCCCGTCATTGCTTACGACCGCCTGATCTATAGCAACGACCTGAACTACTATGTCTCCTTCGACAACACGAAGGTCGGGCAGCTCCAGGGCCAGTACATCGCCGATCATTACAAGTCGTATGTCTCGCCTGGCCATAACAACCTGGTGATGATCAATGGTTCGAAGACCGATAACAACGCGCTGCTGTTCGCCAAAGGCGCGCATTCGGTGCTTGATCCGCTGATCAGTAGCAAGGCGCTCAATCTGGTCTATGAGCAGTACACGCCCAACTGGGACAACCCGACAGCTCAGACGGAGATGCAGGCTGCGCTGACGAAGACGCAGAACAATGTGCAGATTGCCTATGTCGCCAATGATGGTATGGCGGGTACTGTGATTGCGGCCCTCAAGCAAGTACACCTCAATGGCAAGGTGCTTGTCACCGGTCAGGATGCTACTGTTGCCGGTCTTCAGCAAATTCTGGAAGGCAACCAGATGATGACCGTTTACAAGGCCATCAAGCTGGAGGCGGGCGCGACCGCCCAGCTCGTTGCTGCCATCAGCAACGGTACGGATACCTCGTCGATCGTCAATGGCTCGACGACTATCCCCCAGACCGGTGGCGCAAACATTCCGTCGGTGCTGGAGACGCCGGTTGCCGTTGATAAGACCAACATCTCTTCAACGGTTATCGCTGATGGCTTCGTGACCACTGCTCAGCTGTGTGCGGGCTTGCCTGCCGGGACAAACACGAACGGCATCTGTAGTTAGCCAGCCTGGCTCCGTTCTGGCTTGAAATGGGTCGGAACCGGGCAAGGCTGACCCATGATACGGCCTGTACAGGCCGTATCATGGGTACTCTCAACGCCGGAGAGTTGTTCAGAAGCGCGTATCTCATGCCAGACAGGCACATTGCTATGGGTAGCTTACTGTGTATATGCAATCGGTCTATGCTATCTCAAAGAATGTGCTATACTCTGTATATCTTCACCTTGTATCTGGCGAAGTGGGACCAACTTGTAATTTCATGTTCAGGAGGGCCACATGGCCGATAGTAGTATCTCTTCATATGGTGGCACAAACGCACCTGCCTTGAGGGGAATACCGATCCTGCAAATGCGCAATATCAGCAAGAGCTTTGGCGCGGTACGCGCGCTGAGCGGCGTCGATTTCGAGGTATATGCCGGAGAAGTGGTCGCGCTGGTAGGCGATAACGGTGCGGGTAAATCGACGCTGGTCAAAACGATAGCGGGCGTCGGGCCTGCCGATAGCGGCGAGATCTTTGTTGACGGACAACCTGTCAAGATTACCAGCCCGCAGATTGCGGCTCACCTGGGGATTGAGACTGTCTATCAGGATCTCGCGCTCTGCGATAACCTGGATGTCGTCTCCAACCTCTTTTTAGGGCGTGAGGAAAAGACGCCCTGGCGAGGGCTGGCCGAGATCGAGATGGAGCGGCGCACGATTGAGGTTCTGCGCACGCTCGATGTGAAAATCCCTTCGGTGCGCACGCTGGTTGCCTCTCTGTCCGGCGGCCAGCGTCAGTCTATCGCCGTTGCCAAAAGTCTGCTGCGTCAGGCGAAAGTGGTGCTGCTGGACGAGCCAACGGCTGCCCTCGGCGTGGCCCAGACGCGCCAGGTGCTGAACCTGATTCGCCGTCTGCGCGATCAGGGGCTTGGCGTCGTGGTCATTTCTCATAACCTGGCCGATGTCTTCGAGGTTGCGGACCGTGTCATCGTGCTGCGTCTCGGCAGGCGTGTTGCAACCTTTGATGTCAAAAATACGACATCTGAACGAGTTGTCGCTGCCATTACGGGCGCGGAATTTGGCGAACTGATGGAAGGCAACGGCAATTCAGCAGGAGGGAGGTAAGTTATGGGCGATCTTATGGAAGAAAATCAGTTCCCGGAACCTTCTGAAGGCTCTGTTTCACCTGCATTTGGTGCGATAGAGAAGAAGATGGATGATCCCTATCAGCAAATCACGACGCCGACCCCCACCCCGCCGATCCCCGAATTCTCGACAGCGGCTGTGGAAGTTCCCTCATACACGCAACGCCGCACATTCGGGCAGATGTTGCGCAGTGACCTCGGCTTTATTCCCGTATTGCTGACGCTGGTTCTCGTCGTTCTCTATTTTACGATTACCTCCAGCGGCGTTTTCCTGAGTCCAGAGAATCTCTCCAACCTGTTGGGTGGACAGATTGGTACCATTGGTATTCTGGGCCTGGGCAGCATTCTGGTACTCTTGCTGGGTGAGATCGATCTTTCGGTGGCTTCCGTTGCCGTTCTGTGTTCCGTTATTATGGCGGTGCTTTCAGAACGACATGGCGCTCCTGCCTGGGCGGCGATTGGTGCTGCTCTACTGGCGGGTGCGATTATCGGCCTTATCAATGGCTTCTTTGTCGCTGTGTTGCGCGTCCCTTCGTTCATTGTGACGCTGGCCGGCTCTATAGGCTATTCCGGTCTGCTCCTCAACCTGTTGGGGGGACAGGCAACCCTGATTATCAACAACAGCTTCATCAATGCTATCGCCGGTAGCGCGCAGAGCTTTTTGCCGGATAGCCTCGGTATTGGCTTGCCTGCTCTAGCGGTAATCCTCTATGTCGCTGGAGTTCTCTATAGCTACTTCCGGCGGAAGAGGATGGGGTTGCGCACCATGACAACGACGCAGCTCATAGTCCAGATTGTGGCCGTCGTTGTTCTGGCTATGGGCGCCGTTGTCGTGTTTGAAAGCTTCCAGGGCGTACCCTACCCGACGGCACTGCTTTTCGGGCTGATCATTCTCTTCTGGCTCATTCTCACCAAAACGTCGTTTGGACGACATGTCTATGCCGTTGGTGGCAATGCCGAGGCTGCCCGCCGCGCCGGTATCAACGTCGTAGGCATTCGTATCGCGGCCTTTACTCTGTGTTCGCTGCTGGCCGCCGTTGGCGGTATCGTTCTGGCTTCGCGTACAAATTCTGTGGCGAGCCAGATTGATCCGACACTGCTACTGAATGCCATTGCTGCTGCTGTCATCGGTGGCGTCAGCCTCTTTGGCGGTCGCGGCTCCGCCTGGGCCATTGTGCTTGGCGTGCTAATCATCGCCAGCCTCACCAATGGTCTGGCCCTGCTCAACCAGGGTACCGACGTTTCAGAGATGGTTGAAGGCGTCGTCTTGCTGCTTGCTGTCACGGCGGATGCACTTGTGCGCCGCGCTCAGGCCCGCAGCGCCAGCGGTCGCTGACAGATCGGCGGTAGAGGCACAATCAAGTGCCGGTTGTGCCTCTACCGTTCCTCTTCCTGTTTCTTCAGTTCTCTTTACGCTCACCTTAGCCTCGCTGTTGTATAATAGGGGCAGTAAAAGATAAACAGATTGGTGGGTTATGTCCGGTGTTGAAACGTTTCCTCTATGGTCTCCTGTACAAGTGTGCCAGCGTGTTTTTTAACATATTCAACGCACTACTTTTTGGAAACCTTCCCCCTTTCGGTTGTGTGAGTGTAGTGATCGAGGACGAGGGCCGTTTTCTGCTGGTCAAGCAGGGCAAATCCTATACCTTCCCCGGCGGTTTCATGCGCTGGCGCGAACATCCGACGCAAACGGCGCGGCGCGAAGTCTATGAGGAGACAGGGCTACAGGTGAAAATCTGCGACCTCATCGGCTACCATTCCGCCGATAGTACCGGCATCACGCGCATGAGTACGCTCATTCTCGTCTTTCGCGGCGAAGTCGTTGGCGGCGAACTGCGCACCAGCATCGAAGGTCAGCCCGTCTGGCTGGACGAAGCTGAAGTGCAGAACTGTCTTGCCTCGCACTATACTCATCTTTATGAGAAATATAAGGCGGCACGCGAGAAGACTTGTCCATCTGAGTTACCGTGATGCTGGAAGCTATTTGTAATATTTGCCTGGTAGAACAGGTAGCGATTCAGCCCTTCCCTCCTCTGCCTCTCATAACTAACGAGAACGCCGGTCAGGAACGCAAAGTGGCAGCCCTTGCAGAGCGAAGCCGACATATCATGCTGAGCGGGAGCGAAGCATCTTCGGCAGCCAATTGTCAGTATGGTTGCCAGATGCTTCGCTCCCGCTCAGCATGACATGTTCCGGTCAGTTTCTCATAGCAAGCCTTTACGGGTAGCTCACCACCGTGACCGGAGTATCCGGGTTGGCGATGGTCGACGAGCCACCGGTGTTGTTGATGACGTTGAGGATGCCACCGGAACCGGCTGTGGAGAGGAAGATGGTGAGCAGGTCGTGCATGCTTCCTGCTGGCAGGTTGGTGGGAACCTCAAAGGCGTTGGCGGCATAGATGTTCACGCCCTGGTTGAAGAAGCTGTAGCTGCCCATGCCGTAGCCGTTGAAGCTGGTCACATTGCCGGTCACTTTGAAGGCGGCCCAGCCGTCGACGCCGGGGGCTTCCATCCATGCGGCCTGGCTGGGCGGGTCGTAGGGCATCTCGTTCTGGAAGAAGATATCCGTGCCGCCATTTCCTGACCAGATCACCTCATACTTTTGATAGTGTTCGACGAAAAGGCCATAGGCGGTCACGTTATTCCCGGTAACGACGACGCCGGTATCTGCCGTGTTGCTGGTCCAGCCCACGCCGTTGCCATGATCGGCCCGCCACGCCCAGATGTCATCGAGGATGGTGTTGCCGCTGTTGACCACCAGGCTGGTTGTCGCCTTGCCCGCTGCCGCGCCACCGATGCGGAAGAAGACATCCTGAATGGCCGACGGGTCGGAGGCGTCACCGGGCCTGTGACCAATGCCGAAGAGCAGCAGCGCCGACGAGTTCTTCGCGCCCGCGTCGAAGATCATTCCTGAAAGCAGAACGCCCTGTGCATTGATGACACTCATAGAAACATTGCCGTTTTGTGGGATCAGCGTCGGGAAGCCGAGACCGAGTACCACAGTGTCGGGGTGTGTGACCAGGATGCTCTGGTTCAGGCTATAGATGCCCGGAGTCAGAATGAGATTCTTGCCGGAAGCCAGGGCGGCGTTAATGCTGGCTACCGAGTCCGATGGTTGAGCAATGAAGAACTTGCTGATTGGGATAGAGGTGCCGGGCGTCTGGCCGCTGCCCCACGTCGTACCAGAGGAGTTGTGCTGCGCCGAGGGAACAAAGACGTTGTAGTTCCCATTGGCGTCCATGTACAGGTATGGCTCCTCGCGTGTCACCGGGCTGGTCGCGAGCGTGGTGTACGGACCGCCGCAGGATGACTGAGCGGGGAAGCACTGCGCGGGCGCGCCCACAACGCCTGAGAAGACCTGGTTCCAGACGCCGTTGGACCAGCTATCAATCTGGCTGTTTCTGACAATCCACTGTTGCTGCGAGCCGCTCGTAATGCTGCTACCGTTGAATGCCGAATCGGCAATGAAACCGCCGCTGGCATAAGACGGAGGGGTGCAGTAGTCCATGAGGGTGGCGTAGCCGTTGACGTTGACCCGGCGCATCGGCGCGGCCTGCGATACCGCCCAGAACTCGCCGTAATAGCAGCCTCCCGGCGTGTTGACGTTGATGGTCAGGTTCGACAACGAGCGCCAGAAGTTCACCAGCGCGGTACAATTGTTGCTGCCGAAGCACTGGTTATACACGTCGATGGAGCCGTTGATGACGACATCGTTGGGGGAGAGGCCGAGGCCCGCCACCGAGGTGTAGTAGCCAACTTTGAAGTTGAGCGGGTTGCTACTGGAACCGTAGGTGCCAGGCTCGAACAGCAGCGCGTAACGCTGCGTGCCGAACTGGTTGGAAATCTGCTGGTTTGCCACGGCGTCAACCGTCGCCTGGATCTGACTCTGTGGCATACTGGGATTGAAAATATAGACGTTTGGGCCGAAATCGGGTTGGCCGGACGCGGGAGCTGCCAGCGCGGTGGGAACAGCGCCGGGTGTCACCAGCGCCAGCGCAGTGGCAAGCACGCATGCAAACGTCACGAGTACCCCCACTGCGAAGATTGGACGATGGCGCACTCGCCCACCATCCGGGCGATGCGTTTTCCATATGCCTGGCTGTCGGTGCAGGCGGGAAGCAAACAGGCGCAAGCTCATCTCTTCATCTCCTCGTCTCAAATGATGTACCCCTAACACACCGAGAAACCGGTTTATGCATCTAGCATAACATGAGAAACCGGTTTACGCAATATGACTTTCTGGTGATTACTCATGATTATCTACAAGTACAAGATGTTCGTGACCGGACATGCCCGTAGGTGTCATGCTGAGCGGCAGCGAAGCATGACCTCTGTTCGGGCGCGTTTTCAAAGGTGTTTTCGATGCTAGTCACAGGTTTTGAAGCGTGCTATACTCGTGTGAGACCCTATCACTCTTGAGGAAGTATACAGTCATATGCAGCGTATCCAGACAGAAGTTTTGAAAATCAACCCGGTTTACCCTGAACCGGCTGTTATTGAGCATGCAGCGACGCTGATCCGGCGGGGAGAAGTCGTTGTTTTTCCCACCGAGACGGTCTATGGGCTGGGGGCCGATGCCTTCCAGCCTGCCGCGCTTGAACATATCTTTGCCGCAAAAGGTCGACCATATAGCGACCCGTTGATTGTCCACATTGCCGGTGAAGAGAGTTTGCAGTTGCTCACGCCCGAGGTCTCAACGCAGGCTCAACGGCTGGCGGAGGCATTCTGGCCCGGCCCGCTGACGCTCATTCTGCCGCGCGGCCCGCGCGTGCCTGATCTGGTCACGGCTGGCCTGCAAACGGTAGCCGTGCGCATGCCGCGCCATCCGGTGGCCCTGGCGCTGATCCGCGCTGCCGCTTCACCCATTGCCGCGCCCAGCGCCAACCGCTTTATGCATGTCAGCCCGACTACCGCGCAGCATGCCCTCGGCGACCTCGCAGGCCGCGTGCCGCTCATTCTGGACGGCGGCCCAAGCGAAGTCGGCGTAGAATCGACCGTCCTTGATCTCTGCTCGCCTGTGCCGACCATCCTGCGTCCCGGCGGCATCAGCCTTGAGAGCCTGCGGGCCGTCCTGCCTGCCGTTCAGCCCCCGCGCCGTCGCGAGGTAACGAGTGAAGCCGCGCAAGCCGAAATGGAAGCGCAACACGTTTCCACACGTTCTCCCGGCCAGATGCTCATACACTACGCTCCCGCCGTGCCGCTGCTCCTCTTCGAGGGTTCACCGCAAGCCATGCGAGCCGCTATGCTGGACGAAGCGAGACGGCGACAGGCGCAAGGCGAGCGAGTCGGCGTGCTGGTCGCCGACGAAGACATGGCCGCCTTTCAGGAGAACAATATCTCTGCCTACTCGCTCGGTAACTCCGAGGTGTCCGAACAGATCGCCGCCGCGCTCTTTGCCGGTATGCGCGCCCTTGAAGCGGCAGGCGTCCAGACCATCCTCTGTCGCAGCTTCGATGAACGTGGCCTCGGCCTTGCCATCCGTGACCGCCTGCTCAAAGCCGCTGGTGGCAAAATCTTCCACTCAGCATGACATATCAGCGTTACTGTTCAATGACCGGTAAGCCTTCTCGCCGGTCATGATCTATATGCTTGCTCTTGTCCTGATTTTCGTGTATACTGCTGTTGGGGGTCATCAATATGGTTTGTTGGGGACCAAAGGCGTCCGAGTATCGTTGGGGATACATTTTGTCTGAGGAAGGATGGCATGCCGAAACTTGCTGCACACGCTCTGGTCTGGTCGTCGTAACACAATTCTTATACTGTCTACGAACAGGGGCAACTTCAGTTTACTTCCCTGTCAGAAGACGATGAAACGTGGGTAGCCTGGCTTGCAAAGCGCAGTTCATTCTCTTTTCAGGGCAAGCATGGCCATCTTACCTTGCTGAAAGAGACGCGCGCGCGCGGCAACGAGGGCTACTGGTATGCTTATCAGCGCCAGGGAAGACGCCGAATCAAGCAATATGCAGGGCGCACCCCGGATCTGACGATCTCCCGCCTGGAGGAACTGGCGCATACCCCTGACTTCCTGACGAACAAGACGCATTCTATTGACCGGCTCTCGCAGCAAAGCCGACAAGAACATATCGCTGACGACCCCTCTGAGTATGGCTCATTCTCCACGCTGCATGAGGTGATAGCCGGAAAACCACTCCTCACTTCCAGGCTGCGTCCACCGCCTCTGCAAACTGCTCTCATTCGACGCGAACGCCTGCTGGCTTTGCTAGACGCCAGTCTTGAGTGCAGACTCACGTGGCTCTCAGCCCCTGCTGGCTACGGCAAAACCACGCTTTTAGCGCAATGGCTCGCCGCGCGCAGGCTACCTGTGGCGTGGCTCTCCCTGGAGAGGGAGCAGAACGATCCACGACTTTTCCTGGCCTATTTGATCGGCGCGCTTCAGTGCGTCCATCCAACCCTCGGTGCGAGTATCCTGGCAAGCGTCCAGGTGGAAGGACAGGTGGCCCTGAGTGAAGGGATCGTTCTCTTGCTCAACGAACTGGCCGCATTACCTGCGCGTATCATACTGTGGTGTTTAGACTAATGTGTACGGACCGGCTTGGGAGGCGGCTGCGCGCCATACGACAAATGGAGGGCGCGACCCGCTTCTAGAGTGGCTTCATAGCAATTCCGACGCGATTTAGTCTAAACGTCAAATACTGGTTCTTGATAACTATCACGTGATCGAGAGTCAATGCATTCATCATGCGCTCAAGCTCCTCCTTGCTCATCTGCCCGCGAACGTCCATCTGGTTCTTGCCAGCCGTAGCGAACCGCCTGGCCTGCTTGTTCGCTTGCGGGCCTCTGGACAACTTACGGAACTGGGTGCCGACGCGCTGCGCCTGACTCGTGAGGAAATGGAGGAATTGCTTACCTGTGTGCTGCACGTGAAAGCCGGGCCGCAAGAACTGGATGAGCTGGATGAGCGCGTCGAGGGCTGGATCGCGGGTCTGTACCTGGCGCGCAGCGCCTTGCAGAGCGACGCAAATTTTGCTCATTTTCGCGCCGCCTGCGCGGGAAACAATCGGCATATTCAGACCTATTTTCTTGAAGAGGTGCTGGCGAGTCTGCCGCAAGACGCGCAAACCTTCCTGCTCCATACTGCTCTATCCGGGTGTTGCAATAGCTCGCTCTGTGAGGCTGTGACGGGTCGGGAGGACTGTACGCAAATGCTAGAAGAGCTGGCGCGCATGAATGTATTTCTCTGTCCGTTGGCTGAGCAAGAAGGATGGTATCGTTACCATTCGCTCTTTGCCAGAGCGTTGGGCCATCACCTGTCACGCACTCAGCCGGAACTGGCTGCAACGCTGCACCTGCGGGCCAGTCGGTGGTTCGAGGCTCACGCCTTGCCCGCGGAAGCCATCGAACACGCTCTGATGGCCCGGGATTATATACGTGCGGCAACCCTGATCGAGGGGATTGCCTCGGAGTTGATCGGCGAGGGGAAACTCACCATACTGCAAAACTGGCTCGATGCGCTGCCTGAGGAGATTGTGCGCGCCAGTCCTCGTCTCTGTATCAGTCGGGTCTGGCAGGAGTTTATCACCACGCAGATCAGTACGTTCATGCTGTGGGTCGAGGCGGCGGAACAGGCGCTGCACCGGCTTGAGGAGACACTGCCCCCGTCCGCGGTTGCCGCGCTTCAGAGTGAGATTATCGCGCTCCGCTCGGTCTATACCATTTCGTTCGCTGACTTCTCCTCAGCCATTGCTGCCTGCCAGCAGGTTCTGCAACAACTGCCCGCCGATAGTCACTATCTGCGCGGCCTGATTTTGATGTTGCTGGGCATGGCTTACACGCGCAGCATCGACGTGGGGGCGGCGGCGCGGGCGCTCTCCGAGGCGAACAGCAACATCCAGGCGGCAGGGCATGTTCTCCTGTTGCCCTACGTCACTATGGCGCAGGCGGAATTGTACGCGGCGCAGGGCTATCCCTTCCAGGCCGCAAAGCTCTACCGCCACGTCCTCGCGCTGGAGACCGGGTCGGGTGTCGCCTCGCTTTTTCTGGCAGGCTGCGCCCACGTTGGATTGGGCTATCTGCTATGGGAATGGAATAATCTTGCCGAAGCCAGGCACCATTTGCTGCAAGCCTGGACAATGGGGCAACATACGCAGACCAGTACGATTCTGTTCGATAGTGCGCTGCTGCTTGCCATGGTAACGCAGGCTCAGGGAGACAGCGCGGCTACACAATCCTGGTTGCGCCAGCTGGAATCACTCAGTCAGCGTGCCAGCTATATTGAGCTGACAGAGGTAATCGCGCCCATCCGCGCCAGATTTGCCCTGACAGAGGGCCACCTGGAAGACGCGCTCTTCTGGATGCGCGAAGAGAACCAGCGTGCCGCTGATCCCGGCTACAGGCGCAGCGAACTTATCGACCTGACGCGCGCGCGCGTGCTGATCGCGGTCGGTCAGGCTGGCATTGAGCCAGATGCCGGTGCGCGTGCGCTCGAACTGCTGGAACACTGGTACGTCACAGCCGATCAGGCGGGCAGGGTGAGAGTGCTGTTAGAGGTTCTGATCTTGCAGGCCCTGGCGCACCAGCTTCAGAATGACCGGGCAGGCGCGCTGCGCGCTCTGCAACGTGCAGTCACCCTGGCAGAGCCGGGCAGATATATCCGCCTGTTTGTGGCTGAGGGCGACCCGCTGGCCAGGCTCTTGCGCCTTTTGCTTGAGCGCACGCGGAAGGACAGCAGGCAAACAGTCAGCATAGCCTATCTCTCCGCACTGCTCAAAGCCTTTATACATCCCGGCAACTTCTCCCTGCCAACCCCTCGCTCTGAGTCCCAACCGCTTCTTGATCCACTCAGCTTGCGCGAACGCGAAGTTCTTCGCTTGATCGCTGCTGGACTGAAGAACCGCGAGATTGCCGACGAACTGGTAGTGGTCACCGGCACGGTCAAGGCGCATATCAACATGATCTATCAGAAACTCGGTGTCACCAACCGCGTTCAGGCCATCACCCGCGCCCGCGCGCTTGGCCTCCTCTCATAAAGCGATTTGTCTCCTCCCCTGAAAAAGTTATCCGCACATTTACCCTTTGGTAGAAGTCCTTGCGAGATGTGTCCGGGTACACTTAGAAGTGCCAGACGTTTTTCCTTGCGTGGAGAGCGTCGAGAACAGGGAAAAAGCAGGAGAAAAGGAAGGACTATGCAAACAGAAACATCATCCAGTATCACTCCACTGGCCGGTTTCGAGGACGATGTACGCGCCGTGCTACAGGATAACAGGGTGCCAGGCGCCGCCGTCATCATCATCAAAGATGATAAGGTGCTTCTCTCTCAAGGCTTTGGCAAGCGTAATGTGGCCGAGAACCTGGACGTGACCCCGCGCACGCTTTTCCCCATCGGCTCGTCGGGCAAGGCTTTTACTGCGGCAGCGATCGCGATGCTGGTCGATGAAGGCAAACTGGAGTGGGATAAACCGGTCAGAGACTATCTGCCCACCTTCAAACTGCAGGATCAATTTGCGAGCGAGCGCATCACCGTGCGCGATCTGTTGTGCCATCGCTGCGGGCTGCCACGCCACGAATTTCTCTGGTACGGCTCGAACTTCACACGCAAGGAACTGGTCGAGCGCCTGGCCTATCTTGAACCCAGCGCCGATTTTCGCGCGCGTTACCAGTATAACAATCTGATGTATGCAACGGCTGGCTATTTGATTGAGTGCGTGACCGGCCAGACCTGGGAAGAATTTGTGGCCGCGCGCATCTTCCGGCCACTGGGTATGGTTTCCAGCAACACTGCTGTCGAAGCTTCACTCGCGACCGGTGATTACGCGCTGCCCTATGCAGAGAAGAAGGGCGAGATTCAGGAAGTGCCTTTCTATAGCAAATTCCAGGCTCTGGGTCCGGCTGGCGGTATCAACACCAACCTGGAAGATATAGAACACTGGCTGCGCTTTCATTTGAACGAGGGCAAACACGGGGAGACACAACTGCTGGCGGCGGAACACCTGACGCAGAATCATGCCCCCCACACGGTCATCCCGGCAGGCGAATCTCTTCCAACGGGTAAGTACCCGGAGATCGCCAACTGGTGCTACGGGCAGGGCTGGTTCGTTGGCACATATCGCGGCCATCGTATGGTTCAGCATGGTGGCTCGATTGACGGCTTTATGGCCGAGGTCGCGCTTTTGCCCGATGAGCAGATAGGGGTGGCCGTCTTCACCAATCGCGGCAATACCCTTATCCCCTATATCATCGCCTTCAGCGCCTGTGATCGCTTGCTTGGCGCGGAAAAGACGGACTGGAACGGGCGCTTGCAGAAAGAGTTCGCGCACCTCAAGGCCCAGCAGGAAAAGCAACTCGCGGAGGCGCAGAAAGCCGCGCCGCCGATTCCCGACACCCACCCCTCGCATCCGCTTCATGCCTATTGCGGGCGCTACGAGCATCCCGGCTATGGCGTTGTGACCATCAGCCGGGTCGAAGATCGCTTGCAATGGATCTATAACGCTATTCCCTCATCCCTGACCCACATTCATTACGATATCTTCGAGTTGAACCTCGAATTCTTTGAATTCAAAACAAAGGTGTCGTTTGCTACTTCCGAGAAAGGAGAAATAGAGAGCCTGGCCGTCAAGCTGGAGCCGACGGTGAAAGCGCAAGTCTTCACGCGCGTGCCAGAGCAGACAACAAGATAAAACTCACCGGTTTGTTTCGTTGTGCAACCTGATACGTCGGTGTCTCAGTATATAAGGAGTTACTGCTATGCGAGAACAGACACGCACTCGTCCCGTGATATTTTTCATCTTGCTGTGCCTGCCAGTCCTGTTCATGGCTGCCTGTGGAAGTCCAACTCCAACTCCGCAGAGCAACGCGCCCGCCGCGCCTCCTGACAAACAGGTGCTGCGCTACCCGATTGGCGCCCCAGATTTCGCATCGCTCGATCCTGCCTTGAGCGATGCATCGACGGATTATACGGCGGTCAGCTTGATTTTTCCCGGTCTGGTACGACTCACCAGCGACAACTCCGTGGTGCTTGACCTGGCGTCTTCTTACCAGGTGTCCCCGGATGGGCTGTCCTATACCTTTACGCTTCATCCCCACCTGACCTTTAGCGATGGCACGCCCCTGACCGCGAGTGATGTCGCCTATAGCATCAACCGTACCCTGACGCCGACAACCGCGTCTCCTACCGCCTCGTTTCTGTCGGCTATCAAAGATTTTGTTCCCATGCTCACCGGCAAGATTCATACCCTGATTGGCGATAGCCTGCTGGTGCGCGACCCCCAGACCATTACGATCGTTTTGAGCGTACCCGCCCCCTATTTTCTGCAAGAACTGGCCGGACTCAATACGCACGTGGTCAATAAAGCACTGATCGCTAAATATGGTACCTCCTGGACGGATCATCTGGAGGAGGGTGCGGGGGCCGGGATTTTCAAAGTGGCCAGCTACAGCCACACTCAGGGGATGGTGCTGGTTCCCAACCCTGACTACTATGGAGCTAAAGCCCGCCTGCAGAAGCTCGAATTCTTGCCTTCGGGTGATCCGGCCACCGTGTATAAGGCGTATCTGGCCGGTCAGATTGACTATACCACGATTCCACTTGCCGATCTTGCCAGCGCCAGATCCCGCAAAGACTACCACCATGCCGCTATTCTGGATATCGATTTCCTGACGCTCAACTTCCTGGCCAAACCTTTCGACAATATCCACATTCGCCAGGCTTTTGCTCTGGCTATCGATAAGGATATTCTGGCCAGCAAGGTCTTGCATGGTGCGTACACTCCGACCAACCACCTCTTACCACAGGGTATGCCGGGCTATAATCAGCACTTAACGGGACCGGATGGGGTGAGTAGTACGGCAGGTGACAGGACAAAAGCGCAACAATTGCTGCAACAGGGCCTGCAAGAGGAGGGATATAGCAGCGCCAGCGCATTACCGACCATTGTCTTTACCTACCCGAACCTCGGTCAGGATTTCCAGAATGTGGCAACGGCGATTGTGCAGCGGTGGCAAACGGTACTCGGTGTTACAGTACAATTGAAGGTAGAGGCCGCAGATACCTTTGTCTCGCGAGACCTGCCTGCAACTCAGGGACACGCCGGTCCCTTGCAGGTCTGGTTCCTGGGGTACTCGTATCTCGCCGATCCTTTCTTCTGGCTCAATACCTTCTTTGGCACAGGGGGATCGCTCAACGATGGAAACTATGGGCAAACGTCTGAACAAAAGGCGGTTCAGCAAGAGTTAGCGACGGCAGCGACGAATAGCAACCCGCAGCAGCGTACGCAACAATACAATGATGCCGAGCAGAAGATCGTCAATGATGTGGGCTGGATTCCGCTGGTTCAGGCGGGACTCGACGCCTTGATTAATCCGAAAGTTCAGAATCTCGCTGCGAATGGGCCTACGAAGACCTGGAGCGATGTCTACATCTCGCAGTAGAACAGGAAGATAGCTTAGAGGAGTATACGATGTCTGAAGAAAAACGCGCGCTGACCCTGGAGGATTTCTGGCGGCTCAAGATAGTAGATGATCCACAGCCTTCGCCTGATGGCAGGCAGGTGGCCTATGTCGTGAGTAGCTTTGACGAGGCGAAGAATCAGGTCCACTCGGCGATCTGGCTGGCCTCATTGGAGGATGGCCAGTGCCAGCAGTTGACCGGCGGCGAGAGCCAGGATATGCAGCCGCGCTGGTCGCCCGATGGCACGCGGTTGGCCTTTGTCTCGACGCGCCACGAGGGAAAGCCGCAGATCTTTCTTATCCCGGTTGCTGGTGGCGAGGCGCGGCGGCTGACCGACGTGGCCGATGGCGCAACCTTGCCGCTCTGGTCGCCCGATGGCAGGCAGATTTGCTACACTTCAACGCCGGAAATGGATCGGCAGAAGGTGCCGCAGGAAGTGGCCTGGTTCGAGGCGCACAGCGAGGTGGATAAAAGCACGCCGCGCCTGCGCCGCCAGCGCGAACTCCTCTCGCGCCTCGACGGGCGTGGCTACATCGAGCGCCGCGCCCGGCTCTTCGTCCTCTCCCTGGATGCTACGAAGGCCGAACCGTGCCAGCTTACCGATGGCGATTTTGACGCAGCCCAGGCAGCCTGGTCGCCCGATGGCGCGCTGATAGCGTTTGTGGCGAACCGTTCCGACAACGCCAACGCCAGCCTGGCCAGCGATATCTGGACGGTCGCGGTTGAGAGTGGCGAGCTGCATCGCCTCACCAATGGTGATCTCAGCGCCATGTTTCCGGCCTGGTCGCCCGATGGGGAACGCATCGCGTTTGTGGCGGAGCATCCCTTGAACGCCCGCCGCGACTACGAAGACCCGCACCTCTGGCTGGTGTCGCGTTCTGGCGGTGACCAGCGCGACCTCATGGGCCATCTCGATCGCACCCTATCCGCGCTGCAGCCCGACTATCACTTCGGCGCGGATGCCACACCCGTCTGGAGCCAGGATGGGCAAACACTCTACTTTGTGAGTGCCGAGCATGGGTCAAACGCGATCTTCGCGCTCGCGGTCGAGACTGGCGATTGCTGGCGCGTTTCGTCCACCAACGCCGATATCGTTTCGCTGAAAAGCGTGGAGGTGAGACAGATGTTCGTGGGCGTGGCGGCAACGCCAGAGCAACCCTACGACCTTTTCACCCTTCCTTACAGCGGCGGTGAGCTTCAGCCGCTTGTTGCCACCAATCAGGCGCTACTCGCGGAAGTACGCATTGTGCCGACCGAGCGTATCAGCTTTACGGGACCCGACGGCTGGGAGATCGAGGGCTGGCTTGTTAAGCCGCTGGAAGCCAGAACGCCCTATCCGCTGATTCTCCATGTTCACGGTGGGCCATACAGCGCGTGGGGCCACAGTTTCTACTTCCAGGCGCAGGCGCTGGCAGGCGCGGGTTATGCTTCGCTTTACATCAATCCACGCGGCAGCAAGGGCTATCACGGGGCCTTTACGCTGGCGGCGGACTGGGGTGAGAAGGATTTCCTCGACCTGATGGCGGGCGTCGATGCCGTGCTGGCAATGGGCGAGGTCGATCCCCAGCGGCTTGGCATCACCGGCATCTCCTACGGCGGCTTTATGACCAACTGGGCGCTGGGGCATACCGACCGCTTTGCTGCCGCCGTCTCAGTGAATGGCGTCTCCAACCTGATCAGCATGTACGGAACAAGCGATCTGGGGGCGCTCTGGCTTGGCACCCAGTACGGGCATTTCTGGGAAAATGAGGAGACCTGGCAATGGTATCGCGCCCACTCGCCGATTACCTACGTGGATCGCATCTCAACGCCCCTGCTTCTCCTTCAATCCGAAAACGACTATCGCTGCCCTGTTGAGCAGGGAGAACAACTCTTCTCCGCTCTCTGCGCCCGCCGACAGACAGTAGAGCTGATTCGCTTTCCCAATGCCAGCCACGTGATTGTCGAAACCGCCAGCCCGCACCATCGCTATTTCCAGTGGAAGCTGACCCTGGACTGGTTTGAGACGTACCTCAAACCACGCGGCCAATGATTGAGAAAGCAGGGGATGATGAATATTCTTGTGCTTGGTTGTGGCGTCTCTGGCCTCACGACAGGTTTATGTCTGCTTGAGGCTAACTACAGTGTCACCATCTGGGCCAGGGATCTTCCGCCGCAGACCACTTCGAACGTGGCTGCGGCGGTCTGGCTGCCGTTCAAAGCCTTCCCTGTTGAGCGCGTGACCGCGTGGGGGAAGACGACATATCAGTGTTTCAAGGCACTCCAGGCCGAGCGAGAGAGCGGCGTCTTCATGGCTGATGTACTTGATCTCAAAACGAACCCTTGCCCCGATCCCTGGTGGGTTTCGGCGGTTGAGAACTTTCGGCACGCGGGCCAGGACGAGTTGCCCCCTGGCTATGCCGATGGCTTTGCCTTTGAGGCTCCGGTGATTGATACGCACGTCTACCTCGACTATTTGTTATGCCGCTTCCAGGCACGTGGGGGACGGGTCTATCAGCGCGCCATTGCCAGTCTGTCAGAAGCTTTTGCCGAGTGCAATATCGTCATCAATTGTACCGGGCTGGGCGCGCGCGAACTGGTGGGCGATCAGGACTTGCACGCGGCGCGCGGCCAGGTAGTACGGGTCCGGCATAATGGTTTCCGTCAGGTGCTGATTGATGAACACAACCTCGATCAGCTTACCTATATCGTTCCCCGCAGGCACGACATCGTACTTGGAGGGACCTATGAAGAGCGGAACGAAAGTACCGCGCTCGATCCTGAGACAACACAGGCTATTCTGCGGCGTTGTGCGCAGCTCGTCCCTGCCTTTGCCGCGTTCGCGCCGGACGATATCGTGAGTGTGGGCTGCGGGCTGCGCCCTGCGCGTTCGACGGTGCGGCTTGAAGCGGAGCGCCCTGCTCCCCAACAACTGCTCATCCACAACTACGGGCATGGAGGGGCAGGAATCACTCTCTCATGGGGATGTGCAATGGACGTCGTAGCATTGCTCACAGGCATCCTTTCAGCCTGATCTAAACACCCATGGCGAAAGTAGCAATTCGGCACGTGCGCATGCAGCAGCGGTCGGTTCATGGCCGTTTGTCGAGTACCGTCTGGAAAGCGCGTATCATCTCTGCCATCGCCTGTAGCGAACGCAGCGCGTCGGTACCGATTTCCAGTGAATGGTTGGCCTGTTCGATTGCCAGCACTTTGCCTCTATCGCCAATCGCGGCCTGAATTTCCGCTATCTGCGTGGGATTGTAATAGGGGTCTGCCGTGCCGATGGTGACGAGTGTCGGCTCTGGCGCCTGTTTCATCTGTGTGCGTACTCGCTCAAAGCTGAGGACAGGCGTCAACCAGGCAGTCAGGACGGGTTTCGGGAGAGACAGGGTAGGAAGCAGGTGGGCCATGACCATCGTGCCGAGCGATTTGCCGACCAGCGCGATACGCTGATAGGCTCGCTGGCTCATGAGCGCCCTGTATGCGGCCTCAGCGTCGGCGATGCTGCATTGTAACAGTTCTTGATCGGCAAGCGAGGAGAAGCCGGGATGTTGGGTGTATTCCACGCACAGCACATCCATGCCCCGTGCCAGCAGTTCGAGTCGGGGGTAGCTGAGTACCGGCCCCTGGCAGCTATAACCCCTGCCCGGCAGCACAAGCGCCGCCTGCTCTGCTGGCTCGTCTTGCTGAAAAAAGAGATTGGGTACCGCTTCCTGCCGGTATCCCTGAACATCAAGCGTTCGCAGCGAGTACATTTATACACTCCCTTCTGATGGTTTTGATGATTCTGGTGGCTCCTGTGGCGCCGCTTCCTGTTTCTGCGCTCTGCGCGCTATTCTCAACACGACGAGAAACGCGCCGACGAGTGCAAGGACGATGAAGAGAATGCAGCAGCAGAAGAACAGGCTGGCATCGATGCCGGAGGAAATCTGGCCGAGCCAGCTATTGAACGGGTCGCAGGTAACGGCAGGCGTTACCGTGTGGAAATTGCTTACAGTTGGCAGACCGCTCTTTGCCGTAAAGATGGGGTCAAGCAGCATCTGATCGGCTGAAAGGCGCGTATAGAGGCGTGTCACGTAGCCATAGGACTGCTTCAGTTGGGCCAGTTCCACAGGCTCGTTCATGTAGAGCGAACTGGTCGGCTGAGCATAATCGGTGATGAAGGCGTGGCCACCGGCATGACTTACCGCGCCGTCGACCAGCTGCGTGTAGTTGCCGCCCGGATAGGGGTCGCTGGTGAACTGGCTATCTTGCAGCACGACGGACTGGTAATTCTGTGGCACGAAGCGGCTGGAAGCGAAAATCCAGACAAGCACGCCAGTGTGAGGCTGTGTGGCGACGGCAGCCAGACGCATGGGAATCATAATCTGCGCAGGCGTCACATCGCCGGGCAACTTCTCCGTCAGCTTGACCGGCGTAATATCCTGCACGCCCGCTGATGGCTGCAACTTGAGCGCGAGAAACTTCATATGCGCCTGGATATAGGGCTGGATCAGCGATTGTGTGCTATCCGGCACGTGATAGTGATTGCTTTGCAGCCATTTCACCAGCGCCTGCGGGTCGCTGGAACCGATGACATTATAGGCATACGGGCCAACAGTTCCTGTGCCATAGACGCTGACGCGAGCCTGGGGAGGAGGCGCGCCAGCATTATTGCCGCCAAAACTGGGGCTGAACCCACACGGCGCCGCTTCGCCTGTCACAAAGGTCGGGGCCGTCGCCCGATCCAGATTGCTGAAAAGGCTCATCGGCGCCGTCTCAACTGTGGGAACAGATATCACAGGCAGCACCCAGGCAAAGTTGCTCGCACTCCCACTGTAATTAATCTCCTCGTACAGCGTCACTTTTCCCGGATCAACCGCGAAGATCATACGCTCAATACTCTGATCTACCGCCCCCTGCGCCGTAAATAGCCCACCACAGGCAAACGCGGGCAAGGGGGCCAGTAACAGGCAAAATAACGCAATGACCGTTGCAAACAGACCCGGCAGCATCTTTCCCCGGCGCCCGGTTTTTCTTATAGCCATAAAACTATGCGTGCTTCGCATGCGACGTGTCTGCATAAAACTATTCCTCTGCATGTATTCCTCTGCATCAGAGCATATTATTCTTTGTGGCTGTTCCATATTACCTGTTTCATTACCCGGAAGCAAGGTGTCTTACGATTTCCTTTGGGTGGTGAAGATATATGCTTATGGCCGGAGTATCAGGGAAAATGCCAGAGCAAAGCGCCGTCACTGGCTTGCAGGGCGTTGACGTTACCGTCTTGTGAACTGACAAAGATAAGGCCATTGTTGGCGGTCAGCAGCGTAATGGGGGTGGGCGATTTGTAGTACCAGAGCATGGTGCCGTCGCTCAGGCGCAGGGCTTCCATCGAAGTATCGTCCAGGCTGATGTAGGCGATATTGCCGGTGACGCTCGGACGGAAGAGCAGGTAGTTCAGGCTGCCCGTCTCGTAGACCCAGAGCAGGGAGCCGGTTTTCGCCTGCAAGGCGGTGAGGATTTTATCCATCAGATTCGGTCCGCCCGGCGAGATGACGTAGACGGTGTTGCCGATGATCTGTGGGGGCCAGAGCATGAAGGCAGGGGGCAGGTAACGCCAGAGAAAAGCGCCATCGCTTGCCCTCAATGCCTCCAGCGAATTATCGGCGGCGTTGACATACAGGATGCCGTTCTGCACGAGGGGCTGAGTGGTGATAACGCCAATATTCTTATAGTCATGAAGGAGTGTGCCATCGCTGGCGCGCAGGGCGCTCATGGTGCCGCCTTTCTGACTGACGTAGACCGCTCCATCCTGCACCAGCGCGGGCCAGAGCGGACCGCTGCCGGGGTGGTATTGCCAGCGCAATTTGCCATCGCTGGCGCGCAAGGCTTTGATCGCGCCATGCTGGTCGTCGATATATACCACTCCCTGCTCTATCGCTGGTAGTCCGAAGCCAGTTTCATCGGCCTGATAGCGATACGACCAGAGGTAGCGGCCATCACTGGCGCGCAGGACGTGCAGGGTATTGTCCTCTGAAAGCAGGTAGACGAAGCCGCCAACCGCTTCGATGGCTGTGAACGGGCCAGAATTGTCACTGCGCTGGTTAGCAGCATATTGCCAGAGCAGAAAGCCGTCGCGAGCGCGCAGGGCATAGACCACGTCACCGCCGTGACCGCTCACGTAGAGCGTCCCGTTGCTGAGGATGGGGGCGAGCGGGCCTGGGTAGGGAATGCTCTGGCCCCAGAGAACGGCGCCGCTGCTGGCGCCCAGGGCCATCACAAAGCCATAGACTCCGCTCTGGTTGACTGAAACAAGGTACACGGTGCCGTCGGCGACCTGAACGGAAACGCGCGTAGGAGCTTTGAAATGCCAGAGTTGCGTGCCATTCCTGGCCCTCAATGCGTAGAGCATGCCATCCGGCGTACTGATAAAGGTGATCCCGTTTTCGCTGCTTACCTGTGCTATCTTTGCCGAGACGGGTAGCGAGAGGGAGACCTTTCCGGGTTTTGCAGGTTGAGCAGTCGGCGATGGCAGGACAGGCTTGATGATGAGAACGAGCAGCACAAGGGCGGCAACGAGCGTTGAGAATGCCAGCCAGATTCGAGTACGTGGTGAAAGGCGCAGGTGTTGTCCATGATCTGCCATTGTCCCTGTACCGCTGAGGTGCTTGCCCTCACTGCTGGCATCCAGATCAACAATCTCAATGTCGTCACTCTCGTTGAAAGGCTGATCATCGAAGTTTTTCATGGTTCTCCTGCTTTTGCCAGAACGCTACCAGCACTATTATGAGCTAAGTGTCAGTGTTTTTGCAAATGGTGAATCTTCAATGCGATTTGCAGCGAGAGACGCAATTCGGGATCTTCGAGCGAGCGGCCCAGGATTTCTTCGATGCGTCCCAGGCGGTAGAGCAGGGAGTTGCGGTGGAAATGCATGGTGCGCGCCGTCTCGCTGAGGTTGCCGTTGCAGCGGAAGTAACCTTCCAGCGTCTCGATCAGCATGCCGTCACCGCGTGTATCGGCTTGCAGGAGCGGGCCGAGGGTCTCTTGATAGAAGCTGTTGAGTTCTTCCTGCCCGTCCAGATAGAAGAGCAGCCGGTAGACGCCGAGGCGAGCGAAGGAATGTAATTTTTCTTCGCCGAAGAGCCGCCGCCCGATTTCCAGCGCCCGTTGCGCCTCACGGTAGGCTTCCGGGATGCCTTGCAGGTTCGCAGCCACACGCCCGATGCCGCCGGAAAAGACGGGTAGAGGAGTGTTGCTCCCGTTGCGACCACCGGATCGCAAACGGTTATAGACGCGCTCTACACGGGCAAAAAGTGCGTCCTCCTGGTTGCGTTCGTGGCTCTCGCCTGCCGCGTACTCACCATTGGTGGCGGGCAGCAGGGCCGTCACACGCCGTGTTTCAACCAGTATCCAGCCGGTTGGCCAGCCGCGCAGCAGTTCTTCGCGCAGCCGTTTACCCCATTGCGTCTTCAGACTGCCTGCTGCATAATCAGGCTCGTTGGGCGAGAGTTCAAACATGACCACGACGTGTGGCAAGGTCAGATCGTAGCCGAGCAGGCGCGCGCGGGCCAGCATCTCCTCCGGTTGCTGGTAGTTGGCCTGCACGACATCCATGAACGCCTCGGCCTGATAGCGGCTCTCAACCTCGCTGCGTTCGCGCGCGCGGGCAAACTCGATGGCCAGAATCGGGGCCACCTGTCCCAGAATAATGCGTTCCAGATAATCGAAGTCGCCATCTTTGCCAACCAGCGAGAGCGAGCCGACGACTTCGTGCCGGATGAGAATGGGCGCGACAATGCGTGTCAGGCTCTGCTGCCAGAGTTCCTCGTTGCTGAGTGGCTCCGGGAGTTCGGGCTGTTCGCCGCCGGGTGGGGGAATGACAAAGAGCGTCTTCTGTTCCGCATCCTGCACGACAACCAGTTTGCCGCAGTTGCGCGCTAGCTCTTCGCATACTCCCTGGATTCCAGCCCCCTGAATGCTGAGCTGCATCAGACGACGAGATATCTCAGATGCTTTGCGCTCGATCTCGCCGCGAAAGCTGACGACGAAGGTGATGACCTCGCGTTCGATCTCTTCAAGCGGGGCTGAAAGGGGCAGCAGGATCAGTGGCAGGTGGAGCTGATCGGCGATGGCGCAGGCCTCCTGTCCCAGCGCCTCTATTGAGGGCGCGCCCACGGCGACAGCCGCCACGCCTTCCTGTTGCAGGCTTTGCAGTAGATGTGGCAACGTTTCATCGAGCCGCCGTAGCTGGGGTAGTGTTAAAAGGGCAAGTTCGCCCCCATGCACGCTATCAAAGGCCGGCAAGCGTGCGCGCATCCGGCAGGACCATGTAACCCGGCGTTCCAATCCTCCTGCGCCCGCGACCAGTTGCGCATCGCGCGACGTGAGTAGCGTGAGGATATTGCGAACGGAAGCCGATGATATCGGGGGTTGCGAACTGCTCATATTCCATGCTTATCGAGCGAACAGGGCGTTGGTTAGCAACAGGAAAGCGCGGCGATTATCGCCGCGCTGCAGGGGTGGCAATGGTGCCAGCCGGTTTTTGCTGTGCCTTGCGTTTCTCCTTCGCCTTCTTTTCTTTGATGCGGTGCTTCCGCCAGGCAACTTTCCTGGTCTTGTTCATATGTTTCCTCCTCTAAAGATATCGTGCAAGTGTATGCATCAATTATTCTTCGCTTTCGATACCACCCTCGAAATCAATCTCGGTCATATCGTCAGTTTCGTCGGTGCCATCGTAATATTCGTCTTCGTTGAGCAGTTCGTCCTCTTCCTCGCGGTCGTAGCGCAACATGCTGTCTTTGATGTAGGCGCGAATCGTCTCGCCTCCACCCTGTGCGGGGAAGCTGACCTTGCCGAACATCTGGGGATGCTGGTACTCTTCGCGAATAATCAGACGTACCGGCTCCATAGAGAGAATAGCCGCCGCGTAACGGTTGCCGCCTTCCATGAAATTAATCAACCGGTTAGCTAGACGCGGCTCAATCTGCCCGATGTCTTCTCCGGCGGCATTACGCACATAGATGGTGTGGCCGCTTACGTGTAGTTGCACCCTGTCGCCAACGCCCACCTTTGCCAGCGCGCTGCCCTGCGCCACGTTGATCAGCTCTGTTACGCCTGTCTTGCCGGTCTCCTCGATGAAGAGTCGCGGATCGATGCGCTCTACTCCCGCGACCGTCGTAACCTGTTCCTCTTGCAGTAAGGCCAGCCGATCCAGGTTTTTCCTGGCGATGGTGTTGTTCGGGCTATACTTCAGCGTCTGGGTGTATGCCTGCCTCGCCTCCGTATACTGCCCCAGTTCGCTATATGCCTTGCCCAGGCGATTGTACGCCTCGGCCTCGGTGGGAAAGAGATTCAGGATGTTGCGGTTCGTAATCACTGCCTCTTCCCACTGGCTTGCCAGCGCCTGCTGAATTGCCAGTTCCGTCCATTGCTTTTTCAATCGTGCCTTCTCTTCAGCCGACTGAGCTTGTGCCATTAAAGCCTCCTCCATCATCGTGGTGGTTTTGTATAGTTCGCTCATTATACACTAATCGCGCAACCTTGCAACGACCAGGGGGTGACGTGTTCAATTTGCACGGAAACCAGGTCGCCGGGCCGGATGCGCCGCGTCTCTTCATCAGGCTGTGGGAAGAATACGAGCTTATTGGCACGATTGCGCCCCTTCCATTGCTGCCGCCCGTGAGAAAAGTTTTCCTCCTCCACCAGTATCTCTTCCACCCGTCCCAGGTACTGCTGGTTCAGTTCCAGCGCGATGCTTGACTGTACTCCTTCCACCTCATGCAGGCGGCGTTTCTTCTCGGCCAGGGGGATATCGTCCTCCCAGCGCGCCGCGACGGTGCCGGGACGTGGTGAGTACGCGGCTACGTGTACCACATCGAAGCGAATCTCCTCAAGCAGGTCGAGCGTGTGCTGGAACTCCTCTTCGGTCTCGCCACAGAAGCCGACGATGATATCAGTCGAAAGGGTGATGTTGGGCCACAGGGCGCGCACGCGGGCAATGCGTTCGCGATACTCGTCAAGCGTGTAGCCGCGTTTCATGCGTTTGAGAACGGCGTCGTCACCGGACTGTACGGGAATGTTCAGATGCTCGCAGACCTTCGGCAGTTGCGCCATACGCTCGATCATGCTATCGGTCATGTGGCGCGGATACGAGGTCATGAAGCGAATACGCTCTAAGCCCTCGATCTCGCTGAGTTGCGTCATCAGGTCGGCGAGGTCGGGCTTATCCGGCAGGTCAAGCCCGTATGCCTCGACGGTCTGGCCCAGCAGGGTCAATTCCTTCGCCCCTTTGGCGACCAGCGTGCGCGCCTCGGCCATCAATTCCTCAATCGGGCGGCTGCGCTCCCGGCCCCGGCGGTAGGGGACGATACAGTAGGTGCAGACTTTGTTGCAGCCCAGAATCACCGGCAGCCACGCTGTCGGGCTGGCCTTTGTCGGCTCGATCTTTGTCGGGTAGTGGGCAATGCGCTCGCCCGGCTTTGGCGTAATCGCCATTGGCAACACAGTGCGTTTGCCCGTACGCTGCAGCGAGGTGGCAAACGTGGGCGTCACCGACGTGGGTACGACGGGAGTTGCCTGCTCCCCATTGCTGGCGTCGTTGGGCAGGTATTCGATATCCAGGCAGCCCGCGCCGGAGATGGGCGTCCAGCGTTCCTCAAGGAAGCGCGGCAGGATATCGGCCTGCTCCACCTTCATAAACAGGTCGATGTGTGGGTAGCGTCTGCTGAGTTCATCAATCGTTTTCTGATTGCCGATCATGCAGCCCATCAGGGCCACAAGCAGGTCGCCGCGCTTCTCTTTGGCGTGTTTGAGCAGGGCAAGCTGGTTATGTGCCTTCTCCTCCGGCGCTTTGCGCACGCTACAGGTATTGAGAACCACCAGATTGGCCTCATCCATGCTCGCCTCTTCCCATCCCAGCTCCTCCAGCATTGTCTGAATGCGCTGTGAATCCGCCTGGTTCATCTGGCAGCCAACCGTCCAGATATGATATTTGCCACGTGCAATATTCGTCGTTGTCATGAACCCTTTTTCTCCAGCTCCAGATCGTTTCTGCTGCTGTATAGATAGCTCTAAAACTGTTTTCGTATCGCTCTTCTAAGCACGGTATTATACACCACGTTTTCTCGTCTGTCATTAGTTCTACGCATGATTTTTCTCTTATCAGCAGGGAAAAAGGTGAGCCGCCAGCGTCTCACTTAGCGGGAAAACGTTTATGAGGGGATGCAACAAATAAAGGGAAAGGAGACGAGCGGGGTAATGCTTTTTTAGCGATCAGTTTCCTGGTGGCGATGAAATGGTATACTGATGCCTCTGTAGCTAGCTTCTCTGCCATCGGGCGTTGCACCAGAGAATCAGCCGGGGGAACAGGGCCACGCCGACGACGGCGACCCAGACGGCGGTAGCGGTGGCGAAGAGCGCGCTGAGGAGCCAGGTGCCAAGCCAGCCTCCGATTAAGGCGGAGAACACTCCCAGGCCGAGCATGACAGGCCATCCGTGAGATTGCCAGATGGCGGGGCATAGTCTCGCCGCATGTGCCAGCGCCCCGATAATCAGACCGAGGACGACCCAGAGAAGAGAAAGGATCAGCATTGTCACTCCTCACTTCCTGCATGGTGTTGCCTGCTCGCTCACGAGCCAGGGAGTACGACGTTGGTAAGTACCCCGAGCAATTCAGGGCCGTTGCTTAGCTCTTTAATCAGAGAAGAGTTCAGGTTGATTTCGACATGCGAGAAAATGGTGTACGTTGTGAAGTTGTAGGGGTGATGGAGGCGTGAGAGGGCGGCGACCATTTCCAGCGCCTGCGCATACGGGATGGCGGGGTCGTTGCGGTCATGCAGTAAATAGATCGGCGGACGCACCTGGCTGATGATCGAGAGCGGTGAGAGCCGGGTGAGCAATGTTTTCATTGCAGGCGTGAGCGCGGCGATGTTCTGGTTGATCTTAGCAGGTTGATCGCCTTCCAGCAGGTGATAATAGGCGGCGCCGACAGGCGAGAGCTGCGCTATCTTTGCGGCAGGCAGCGGTGGAGGAAAGCTGGCCGTGAGTGGAAATGCCTCCTGCAAAAGCTTCTGATCCGAAGGCGAAAAGAGGTAGCTGACGCTGCGGTAGAGGACGTAAGCGGTCGTCGCAATCGGTTCCCAGCGTTCTGTCTTCCCGTTAATGGTCTGCGAGCGCGTCCCCACATCACGCAGCAGGCTGGTGATATCAGTATAGCCGCCGAGAATGGCCAGAAAGGCAATTCTGTCACGGATGCGCGGGTCGGCTGCTGCCTCGTAGGCCGAGAGAGAGCCGACGCTGAAGGTAATGATGCCGATATGCTGCGGGTTGACGCCCGGCCAGTGTTCCATGAGTTCAAATGCCTCTACCACCGCTTCACTCTCCTGCGTCTCGACCCGGTAATCAAAGAGGGCCGGTGTGCCGACATTCACATCGATAATTCCTTCCTGCGCCAGCGAGCGTGACAGGTTGACAAGCTGTGGGACTGTACGGTTATCACCGGCTCCCGGCACATCGATAATCACTTCGCGTCCACCGGGAACAGGCGGTGGCGGCGTGGCAGGCTCATAGATGTCTAAATAGGCTGTGCGCGAGGTGTGCGGAAAAAGCGTGAGATGGGTGACGCGCACCGGTTCTCCGGCCACGACCAGCGGCGGTGGGGCAGAGTCGCTGAGCAGCGCGGGAAGCAGCAGGGCGCTGCGGGTAAAGGCTCGGCCCAGGGGAAAGAGCGAGAGGAAACCCCCGGCGCAGAGCAAAATAATCAGGATGATCCCTGCCGCTATCCGGCCCGGTGTCCAGTTCCGCCGCGTCTTTGTCCCCTGCTTTGCCGACGCATCAACATCATTTTCCTGCCTTGTCGATAGCTGATTCCTGTCCATAGCAGTATCGCGCTTCCGGCTCCGCTTGAGCCGTTTCCCTTTCAGGCTCTATTGTTCAGGGTATAAGGAAAGCCGACCCACGTTTGCCCTCCATCCTCTTATGTGTAAGAACGTAGAGGAGTAGTTGCCGGTTACTCATTTCTGTGCAGAAGTAACCAGAGTGCGCCGGTGAGGGCGATAAGTAAGAAAGGTGCCAGCAAGATATAGCAAGTTGTGGGTATATAGCCGCATGAGGCGATGGTTTCGGGTGGTGCATTCGGTTCTCAAATCCCTTTGATGAGACTCAGCAGAGCGAGTAACCCGAAGATAGCAATAACTCCACCTGAAATTCTGTTGATCCAGAACAGCCAGGCAGGGGTGAATTTGCGACGCAGGAGACTGAGGCTGCCGGTGAGGAAACACCACCAGAGCGTTGAGCCGGAGAAGACGCCGAGAACGACAAGCGCCGCCGAGAGGAAGCTGTGGGTCGTTGCTCCGACGCCGAGGCCGGCGAAGACCGCCGCGAAGGAGAGGATAGTCAGCGGATTTGTCAGGGTGAGGAGGAAGGTGGAGGCGTAGGCGCCCAGGAAATTGCTGCCCTTCGCGGCGGAGGCGGCGCGTTCAGCCGGTTTCGTGAAGATGGTCCTGACGCCCAGATAGAGCAGAAAGAGACCGCCTATCAGACGAATCCAGATTTGTTGGCTGACGAGAAATGCTGTGATGAGCGTTAGCCCGAAGGCGGCGATGCTGCCGTAGACGCCATCTGCCGTCGCGATGCCCAGCCCGGAGATCAGCCCGTAGAGCAGCCCCCGGTGAAGGGTGCGTTGCATACACAGCACACTCATCGGCCCCACTACCGAGGCGATGGAGAGTCCAAGAATCAGCCCGCGTACATAGAAACTCATATCCATTGCTTTGCTCCTGTTTGTTCTAACCGCTTCACGACACAAAAAGACATGAGTCATCCCGAATTTTGAAAGGGATGAGCTTGCCAGGAAAAAACCTCCTGAGCGAGACTGAAAACGTCATTCCAATCAGTACTTACTCAGGAAGTTGCTTATGTATTGGCAGTATGACATGTCTGATGCGCAAAAGCAAGCAGGCGCATTCACTCAGGTAAAATGTTACCGAAGCAGGAACACTTCACTCAAAAGAACATGTTACTGAGTAAGGGGTGCCATGCAGACCGAAGACGAAATGACGATCAACGAGAGGCGCAAGTATCTCAAGCGAATGAAGCCGTTGTATGCCAAAGCCAGCAAGGCAGAAAGGGGAGCCTGACGCCATCACAGGCAGCAGGTGAGCGGCTTGCATCGCAAAAGTCTGCTACGCTTGTTAGCTGCTAGCACCTTCGAGCGTAAGCCGCGACAAAAGCAACGGGAGAGCAGCTATGGAGCAGCAGTGGTGCAGGTGATCCTGCTGGTATGGGAAAGGCTGGACTCCATCTGTGCCGAACGGCTTACCCCGGTGCTACTCTCGACAGCCAGACATCTGCCGCGTCTGGGCGTGCTGCGTCTGAGCAGCGAAGTGGAAGAGCAATGGGGCCACATGAGCCGGGCCACCGTGGCCCGGCTTCTGAACAAGCATCGCAGCCGCAAACGGCGTTTACCGCAGAAGGGACCACAGCGGGCCAATCAGCTCAAACGAGAGGTGCCGATGAAGCGTATTGCCTGGGACACCGCAGATGCAGGGCATTTTGAAGTGGATCTGGTCTCTCCTTATCTGATGGAGAAAACGGTGGTCGAAGGCGCAGGCTCCTCCTCTATTAGCGGACCGTCAGCGCCACATCATCGACGTACATGTACGTGAAGTATGAGCCGCCGTTGGATGCTTCGTGGTCCAGGAACTGGATGCCGATGGTCTGGCCGATGTAGGCGGACAGATCAAAGGTCATCTGTATCCATGTCTGGTCGTCGGTCGTGTTCACGAAGAGTTGTTGCAGGATATTGCCGTTGCTATCGGTCACGTCGGCTTCTTGCCAGCCATAGGTACTCGAATCGTTGCTGGCGGGCCAGTAGTAGAAGCTGAGCGTGGCGCTGTGCGCGCTGGCGGGAATACTCACCATCTGGTAGGCAATCGCATCCCCCTGCTGTTTGCTGTTCAAGCCCACCTTGAGTGAATATTTGCCGCTATGGGCCTGCGCTGAACTGCGCGTGGGGTGAGATGTGCCGCCGTATACCCAGTTACCAGACGATTCGAAGCCGCCATTGGAGATGAGGCTCGAACCCGGTGGCAAGGTTCCTGTTGGCGTCGGCGTTGGTGGCTGTGTCGGTGTAGCCGTTGGTGGCTGTGTCGGGGATGGCGTGGGCGTAATGTCGGGAGTAGGTGTGGGCGTCGGGCTGCCGCCGTTTGTAAAGAAGGCGGGAATGACCTGTCCGCGACTATCAACGGGTGCTGGCAGGCCAAGTTCGTACATGAAGTTGACGCTAAAGTCGTCGATCATCACGGTGGGGGTATAGGTCTGGCCCTGCACAATACCGGGGCCGGCGAAGACGAAGGGAACGTGCCGGGTGCTGCCCAGGCCCGTACTGCCCGTGCCATAGAAGTTATCGTAGCTGGTGTGATCGTTCTCTGCCTCATCAGAGACAATGGCGATGGCGGTATTACTCATGTAGTTGTTCTGTTGCAACCAGGTGAGCAACTGCCCCAACGCCTGATCGTCCCAGCTACTGGCCTGTTGATAGAGGCCGCTGCTATCCTGCGGGCCGGTGTTTTCGACCGAGCTACCCTCGGCCTCGGTCACGGGCATATAAACCAGGAAGCCGTTGGGGTTAGAGGCGTTCGAGGTGACGAAGTTTTCAACCTCTGTATCCCACTGCGTTGGTACGCCGTTGATGTTCTTTCCCAGAGAAATCTGATCGACGTTGGCGTCGGTAATATGGCCGGTAGGATAGTCGTTGCCGCCAATAACGGCGGTACTCATACCATAGCTTTTCGCTACGTCGAAAATGGACTCCTGCCCGAAAACTTCTGAGCCATTGTACCAGATGTTGGTGTCCAGTCCATCCGGCTGGCCCCAGACTTTGCCGGGGGCGTCAGGCGTGCGCCATGCCGGGTAAGAGCCAACGGCAATCTGGTAATGATCGATGGGCGACCAGCCATACTGCGTCCAGGCTTGCTGTGCCAGCACACCGCTCTGTGCCACCTGGTGAATAGATGGAGACTTATTCGCCATGGATTGCGCGTCGCTGAACCACGAATCGTAGTAGGTCTCATCGAAGTCCACAATCAGCAGATTCTTTGCACGCCCGGCTGACACGGTGCGTGAGCCGACGACGGAGATTGGCCTCAACTGGAAATTCACGGTGACGCTACCATTGACGTTCACCTGCATCTGCTGCGCATCTTTATAAAAAGGCTGCGTGCCACTGATCGTGTAGCGGTCCGCTTCCAGATTGTACGTGCCGGATGCGATGCCGCTGAAGCTATAGCTGCCATTGCTGGCTGTCGTTGTGTACTGTGCGGTGCCGCCTTTGGTGCCGTCGCTGATTCCAACCTGGGCGTTGGCTACCGGCTGGCCTGTCGTGGCATCGGTGACGACGCCGTTTACCGATGCCGACCCGGCGGCCAACCCCTGCTGGCGCGGCTTGAGCGATCCGGCAGGCAGATCATCGGTATCGCCGAAGGCGCTGGAAGGGATGTACTGCTGCATGTGCTGACTGCCTGATGGCGTTGTCTGTGCGGAAATAGTGTGAGGGATGATGATGAGCGATAGGATAACCAGCCCGCAAATTGTTGTAGTACAGGCGATGGCGAGTTGGCGTTTACCGGGCCAACGACCACTCTCTTTTTGCACTCTCGACTCCTTATCTTGTACGTCTACGAACAAACAGAAAAAGGTATGCTCCATCCCAAATAAACAGGCTTCCACTGTGTCTTTAGCGGTCTATTGTCTGCGATTTCCACCCAATCCTCCGTTACGGGCCGTTTAGTAGGGCAGAATACTCGTGTTGAGCGAAAGGGAAACGGTGTGTGGCGAAGACTGCCATTATTAACAGGCATGCTTACCGGCTTGATATTTTTCACATCCTGTAGCGCGCATATAGCTTCTCAGTCGGCATCCAGAACTACCGGTATTCAGGTAAACCGCGTTATTGCTGCCTCATTACTGCAAGGCTCGCATACTGGCGACTGGCCGCTTTCTGGCTATGACCCTGGACACACGAGCTACGTTGACGCGGCAGTGCAGGCGCGGCCAATTCAGGGGAGGGTGAGCTGGACGCAGCGGCCCGGCTCGCTGTTTTCGTCTCCGATAGCCGGGCAGGGGCTTGTCTATATTGCCAGTACGAATGGCAACCTTTACGCGCTGCGCCAGGATAGCGGGGCAATTGTCTGGCATGTGCATATTAATAGCTATCTGACCGATGCTACACCTGCGCTGGAAGGCAAGGTATTGTTTGTGGCGGAAGAAGGTACTACGCTGGCCGCGCTCAATGCCCTGACAGGTGAGCGTTACTGGGCGGTTCCTCTCTCTGAGAAAATCCAGGCTCCGCCGCTCGTCGTTGGCAGGCGCGTGCTAGTCGCCTCGCTTACCACACTCTGGAGCATGGACGCGACGAGCGGTCGACTGCTGTGGAAATATCATTATGGCGCGGTTGGCTGGCCCACGACTGCCGCGCCGACGGCGGCCGGAACAACCGTCTATTTCGGGGCTGGCTCATCCACCAGGCTGTGGGCGCTGAATTTGCTCAACGGGCATGTCCTCTGGTCGTTTGATACCCACGACCGCATCACCGGCGCGGCCATTGTGCAGGGGCAGATGTTGTATATGGCGACCTGGCAAGGCACTATCTTCGCGCTGGCACGCGCAACGGGTGCGTTACGCTGGTCATATGCCCTGAACAGGGGCCAGCAATCGGTGGTGGATGGCGTGGGTGGCAGCATGGCGCTGGCGGACAATCGACTCTATGCAGGTGACTATCGCGGTGCGATTATCTGCCTGGATGCCGCTTCCGGCAAGCTGGAGTGGCGCTATGCAACGGGCGCGCAGGTGCTGGCAACGCCTATTATCGCCGCCGGTCGCGTCTATATCGGCTCTGACGATGGCTACTTTTATGCGCTGGATATGCGGACAGGGCGACCTGCCTGGCGTTACGCGACGGGCGCGGTGCGCGCTTCAGCCGTGCTGGCTGCCGGTCTGCTCTATGTGGGCAGCCTCAACGGCACGTTATATGCGTTTTCGTGAGCAATACGGCCATCGACCCCTACGGCATCCATATCATCTATGGGCAAGTTTCCGGCGCAATTCACTTTGCAGGAAACGGGTGGTTCCCAGCAGAATGCACAGGAGCATGACTTCTCCGAAAAAGAAGTTGGTATCACCATCGGCAAGGCCGGGGATAGAGAGCAGCAGGATGATAAGCGGGGCGATTCCAAACAGGAATGTAAGGCCCGGCACCACTTTCCAGCAAGATGGTCGCGCCCACCAGATCAGCACACTGAGAACATTGGCGATACCGGCAATCGCATCCTCGATAGTGCTGAACGAACGACTATCCGCCGGTGTCAGGAAAAATAGCCCGGTCACGAAACAGATGACAATGATGGGGGCAATGCTGAAAAACCAGGCATCCCAGCGCCGTAGCGGTATTCGCTCAATGGAGAGGCAGGTATAGCAGCCGAGCAGCGCGCTGCTGAAAGCCGCGTCGAGGTGTGCCAGGATAGGCGCGTTGGGGCTGATACTGTGCAACGTGATAATCAGGTTGATGGCGGAGAAAATAGCCCAGATACAGCCAAAGATGCCGCCCAGACGTATCCAGACGGAACCCGTCTGGACTATGATGACAACCCACATGATAAAAATGGGTATGAGATGAGCCAGAAGGATACCATTGCCTGCCAGATATCCATTATCCCGCGCCTGCACCAGTAAGCTGTCGGCGCTCAGTCCTACAACCAGGATGAGCGCAAAGATCACGATAAATCTGGGGGTCCAGATAACCCTTATCGGAACCTCGTCTGTACGCTGTGCCTGATCTACCACTGGCTCCGGGGCGATTATTGTCTCCTGGTTCGCAGGCTCGGTGACAGTTTGCTCTCCTGTACCCATCGGTTCTATCTCAATGCTATCCGCCATCGCACTATTTCCCTGTGATTGTTGCCCGGTTTGCTTCGCGAAGCATACGCTCTTGCTAGTTGTAACGTTTGAGGGCAGAGTTTGAACACAAAAACAAGACCGGTAATGGTATATTGCTCAGCGATGCTTACCGAATATCGAGATACATGCGTTGCAATTGCGCGGCTGAGACGCCAAAGCGGTAGAGTGTGCGCAGGTACCACATGAAGACCAGGCTGCGCACCAGGCCGAGCTTCTCGTGGCGGCGTGCAGAAGTCGTCACATATTGCGGCAGTAGCACCACTTTGCCAATCTGGCGCAGGCGTTTAATGATCTCCAGGTCTTCCATCAACGGCTGGTCGGGATAGCCGCCTATGCTCTGGAAACTGCTGGCGCGTATAAAATATGCCTGGTCGCCCGTAAAGAGCGTGCGCAGGCGAGAACGCAGGTTGACGCTGAAAGCGACAAGTCGGTAGGGCCAGAGGTCGCAATTGAAGCAGATACGAAAGGCTCCCCCGACCACGCGCGGCGAGGCCAGGGCGCGCTCGATGGCGGCGAAGGCGTCGTCAGGCAGGCGCGTATCGGCGTGCAGGAAGATCAATGTCTCTCCGCAGGCAACCGCTGCTCCAGCGTTCATCTGTGTCGCGCGCCCCCGTGCTGAGCCGATAACCCGGCCATATTTTTCGGCTATCGAGACCGTCGCGTCGCTACTGCCGCCATCCACGATGATCAATTCGCAGTCATGGCCTCTGCACTGCCGTACCAGCCTGGCCAGCTGCTCTTCCAGTACCGCTTCCTCGTTCAATACCGGGATGATGATTGAGAAGCGCATGATATCTCCTCATCAATGTTTGTCTATTCTTCTGCAATGTTTGCGACAACGGCTTTTGGACGGCGTGTCGGTAGCGGCACAAAGGCGCTTTCCGGCGCGTGTGGCTGCGCCGGTCGCATTTTCGCGTTGAGCGCGCAGAAGGACATGACCCCGCGTGGCGAGGCGTTGTGGAAGCAGCAGCGTTCGATGCGGCTCATATCGATGTCGCTTTCGTCCATGAAGGGTTTGACAAAGAGGGTGAGCGTCTTGCGACTCGTCCAGAAGGATGGGTCGGTACCGATGTGCGGCCAGAGCGTCTTGATCAGCTTGAGGCTGCCGCCGACGTTGGTAACGATCTGCGGCAGTACGGCAGAACGCCCGCGCGTGAGCATGCGTAGCGTCATATTCGGGCGCGGCCCCATCACTTCCATGAACTCTTGCAGCGTGAAATTGGGCGCGACCGGTTTGTAGCCGTCTTTTGTATATTTCAACAGAGTGAAGGTGTTGCACAGGGGCGAACCTTCGCCGACGGGGAAGAACAGGTTCCGGGAAATGCCTGTCTGCTCCTCGATAAGCTTCAAAATGTCCGGCATGCGCAGCTTGCGCGGCTGCTGCTTCTGCTCATGGCCGTCTCGGTTGTCGATCTCGAAGCGACCAAAGGGCGTCGCGGCCTGGAAGGCGATGGCGCAGACGGTATCAGGATGTTTCCACGCGAAATCGATCACCTGCTGTACCTGGTCGGTGTTGAGGCCGTCATAGAGCGAGACGGCCAGCGTTGAAGGCAGTTTGACACGCTCAAGAGCCGCGATGGCCTTCTCGCGTACTTCCCACAGGTCTTCGCCGCGTAGCCTGACAATATCTTCAGGCCGCGTGCTGTCGAATTGCAAATAGACTGAAGTGAAGCCCCAGCGTACCAGCTTTTCGGCAAAATCTGCCTCGCGGGCCAGGCGAATGCCATTGCTGACCATTTCGAGATGTCCGAAGCCCTTTTGCTTGACCAGCGCCGCGATCTGCTCCAGGTCCTTGCGCACCGACGGCTCCCCACCCGATATTTGCAACGAGATTCCTTTGCCCTCAATGGCGATCAACTGATCCAGGCGCGTCTCGATCTCTTCCAGCGAGTAGTCGCGTTCCGAGGGGCTGGAATAAGCGTAGCACATGGGGCAGGTGAGGTTGCACCGCTCGGTCACTTCCAGAATCGCCAGCCCGGCAGGCTTGCGCAGTGGAAAGGGGGATAGGCCTCTGGAAATATCCGTATCGCCGCCATCGCCATAGCGGGCAATCATCATCTTCTCAACTTCGAACGATCTGCGATAGAAAGCGGCGTGATAGCCCAGATCGGTATCGGTCACGCCATGCACAGGGCAACTGCGCGAGAAAAAGACCTGCTCATTGTCGCGCACCTCGTAGACGGCAGGCACGATTTCCCCGCAGGTCGAGCAAATACTGCGCGTCTGCTTCAGAATTTCAGCCAACGATTTCTCCCTCCCTTGTTTGCGGAAGATTACGAGCGTACGGAGGTACTTCCTCCACTATAGTATACGACAGAAGGTAGAATATCCAGATTACCCCGAATTGCGTTCTCTATTGCAGAAACATGTACAGGACAGATCAAGGGAAAGAAAGCGCACCGGCCACAATAGTGTTGCGGTCGGTGCGCCTGCTCGTTGACTTTTGCAATCACATGAAGACTAGCGAATCTCAGGCCGGTTAAAGGGAACCTGCTGAGTAGCTTCATCGGCTTCAGATGCAGGACCTGGCTGGCTGTAGGTCGGCGGTTGCTGAACAGGCTGGCCGGGCTGAGTGTAGATGGGTGGCTGCTGAACAGGCTGGCCGGGCTGCACGTAACCGGGGTTCGCTCCCGGTTGCGTATAGACGCCCGGTTCGCCCGGCACGTGGCCCGGCGCTGGCTGCTTTTGCATCTGCCCGGCGACGCTGCTAACCGTATTTTCCGTGCGGTTGAGCAGACGGCGGGCCGTGTCCTGACCGCCAAGCCCAAAGGCCAGACCGAAGGCCAGCGCGGAGCCGCCCACGATGGCCGTGAACAGGATGTTCATGATCGAGGGCGCGATCTTCAACTGCTCCAGGGCGACGATGGCCGCGAAGCCAATGACGGCCCAGCGGGCAATGTTGGCGTAGAGATTCGGATTGCCCATGTTGGCGCTGGCCGTGGCGCCGCGCACAAGGCTGGCGACAAAGGTGCCGCCGAGGGCGCCCAGGAAGAGAACCAGGATGGCAACAAAGACATTCGGAATGTAGGCGATCAGCTCATTCAGGATGTTGCTGACGGCTGGGACCCCCAGCGCGTCGGCGGCAGGCACCAGGAAGATCAGGAACAGGAACCAGTAGACGATGGTTCCCAGGATACCGGCGGTATCCATGCGCACACCCATGCGCTGCTCCAGTCGTGTCAGGCCGATGCGCTCCGACAGGCGGTCAAAGCCAACCTTGCGCAACAGGTAGGTGACGCCTTTGCTCACCAGCGTTGCCACAATCCAGCCAACCAGCAAAATGACCAGAAAGCCGATCAGTTTGGGAATGAATTCAAGTAGCAGATTCAGGGCGTTGGTCAGCGCCGTGAATATTGCCTGAACCCAGTTTGTCACCACAACAGGCATCGATTACTCCTTTCTTTCTGAAAATCTCAACTGTGAAGATAGCCATACTGTTTTCTGTCGATAGCATAAGTCGCACGTTCTTCATATACAAGTCAACAATGAAAATGCTAAGCAAGCTCTTATTTGATGGGTAGTAGATGAGAGATAGATAGGAGAAAGATAAGAACAGGAGGAGGTTAAGATAGCAATGCCAGGAGAAATCAGCGCCGACATGTCATTGGGGGCGCCGCCAGGCAGCCGCTGAGGGGTCATGGCGCAGGGGGGTGAGGCAGGGCGGGGCAAGCTCCGGCCCTACGAACAACGCAGCAAGTCGGTGTTGGTTCGTGGTTGGGAAGGAAGGGATGCAGCCTGCCCCCTGGCCTCCATGACCATACCGTGATAGAAGCCGATCCTTTCACTACCCACCGCTGGGATGGGAGCTTTCGAGGATGGTGCGTTCCACCGTCTGTTCGGCCTGCTGGCGCAGGGCTTTCAGTCCCTCACTGAAACGCACGGGGTAGGGTTCTGCAACCGAGAGCTGGCGGTATTCCTGTGGCAGCGCGGCCAGGTTTTGTTGCGCCAGTTCGCGAATCTCTGAAAGCGGCGGCAGACTACCCGGAATCATTTCACCGCCGCGCATGACCGGGCGCAGTAAACGCTGGTAGCCCGCCGGGGCCGGTTCGTGGGCAAGCTGAATGACATCTTCCTTCCATTCGGGGTGCCGATAGACCTCTTTTTTGCCTGGCCACGTCGATTTGGGTCCCGCGATTTTCACCTTGGGGAATTCGTTACCCGTTTCATCGACATACCAGACCTCTTTATAGACCGCGCCCAGCGCGCCGCCGGGGATGCCGTGATCGGGCGAACCGGCTCCCACGCCCAGCGTTGTGCCGACGCCGAACGAATCGATGGCGGCCCCGGCCTGCAAAAGCTCCTGAATCTTCCACTCGTCCAGATCGCCGCTGGCGAGGATGCGCACATTGTGCAGCCCCGCCTTGTCCAGTTCCTGCCGCACATAGATGCTGTCACCGACGATGTCGCCGCTATCCAGGCGCACGGCAGCGAGCGTGTGGCCCAGCGTTGCCTGCGACCGCTGGGCAACGGCGATGGCCGTTTGAATGGCGTGGCGTGCATCGTAGGTGTCCAGTAGCAGTGTATAGCGGTTGTACGCCTGGGCGATGGCTTCAAACGCCTCTTCCTCGGTTGGGAACAGTTCGATCAGCGCGTGTGGTACCGTGCCGGTGGCGGGCAGGCGGAACTCATAGGCCGCGTTCAGCAGCGAGGTGCTGGCGCAGCCGCCAATATAGGAAGCGCGCGCGACCGTCAGTGGTTCCTGTGCGCGCCGGAAAGCAAATTCTGCGACCCGTCGCTGCTTGCCGCCCTCGTTGGCCGCATACACAATGCGCGAAGCCTTTGTCGCAATCAGCGTGGAGAGGTTGATGGCCTGTAGCAGCCCGGCTTCGAGCAGCAGGGCCTCGCGGAACGGTGCGGTGACGCGCAGCAGCGGCTCGTTAGGAAAGGCGATCGAGCCTTCGGGGAAGGCGAGAATCTCGCCGGTGAAGCGCAGGTGGGCCAGTTCGTCAAGGAAGGCGGCGTCATAGTCGCGAATACGCGCCAGAAACTTCAGTTCGTCCGCCGTATAGCGAAACGCCTGAGCGAATTCCAGCGCCGCCTCCAGCCCGGCCACGAGCAGGTAAGCCCCGCCAAATGGCGCGACGCGAGTGTACAGGTCAAAGGTGGTCAGCCCATTGCGCCCGGCCAGCCACGAGATATACGCGGCATCTGGATGGTACATATCAGTCATTAATCCCGGGTGAAACCCCGGCGCTCGCCGATGCATAACAAATTACCCTCTTCAGTTACGTCGTCCAGGTTAGTGTACATTGTACCATATCGTGGCAAGAGGGAAATATTCTGCCCTTCTCAATTTTTGTGACCTCCAACAATTGACATCTTGCCCCACGTTGTGATACGTTTAATTAGGCTTACCTGAGCAAGCCTTGCAGGCACATCCGGTGCCGATGCGGGAGGGTATGCACGGCTTTACCTGTCGGTTTCCTGTCAATGGTAATTGCTCTTTGATATTTCAGGAAGGACCCTGCACGGGCGCTGGCATCGTTGCCCGTTTCGCCATTTGAAAAAGAATGGTAATCTCTTGTATCTTTCTTGCGTAGTATAGTTTTGGGGGAGATTGGCCGGTGGATGCGGAAAGATAGTCAAGAAGATGCTGGCGCGTGAAGCAGAAATAAGCAAGGACGTAGTGCTGTTCTTTAACAGGCAAAAGAAAGGGGTGAGAGCAGAGCGATTCCTTATGCGCGCCCGGTCAGCAAGCAGGTCGGGCCAGGGTTGTCAATGTCCACAAGATTAAACAGATGGAGGTAGCATCGATGGCGATGAAGCGCGAGATTACTGTCACTGTGAATGGTACGAAATACCATTCAGAGGTTGAGCCGCGTCTGCTGTTAGTGCATTATTTGCGCGATATTTTGAATCTCACAGGCACCCATATCGGCTGCGATACCTCGCAGTGTGGGGCGTGTACCGTCTTGCTCAACGGCGAGTCTGTGAAATCGTGTACCATGTTTGCCGTTCAGGCTGATGGCGCTGAAGTGACCACTATCGAAGGGCTGGCCCAGGACGGGAACCTGAACCCCATTCAGGAAGGCTTCTGGGAGAAGCATGGCCTGCAGTGCGGTTTCTGCACGCCTGGCATGATTATGGCCTCGTACCAGCTCCTCAAGAACAACCCCAACCCCACGGAAGACGAGATTCGCAAAGGGCTTGAAGGTAACCTGTGCCGCTGCACGGGCTATCAGAACATTGTGCGCGCTGTCCAGTATGCGGCTGACAAAATGCGGGAAAGCGCAGAGGCGCCTGTCGGGGCCGGCGGCGAGTAAGCGTCGAGGCCAGCCAGACAATCACGAGACTCTGAACAAACTGCTATTTCTCGCGATGAGAAAGGATAGGCATACATATGGGTATTGCAGCTATGCTTGGCACGTCCATTAAGCGACGTGAAGACCCCCGCCTGATTACGGGGGAGGCGACCTACGTTGACGACATCAAACTCGTCGGTATGCTCCATATGGCCGTGTTGCGCAGCCCCTACGGCCACGCCCGCATCAATCGCATCAATACCGAAGCTGCGCGCAACCATCCCGGTGTCGTTGCCGTCTACACTGCTGAAGACCTCAAGGGCGCTGTGCAGGCGGTGCCGGTGGCCGTTCCTCTGGGCAAGATCGCCGAAGGCATGGGCGTGCGCGGCCCGCTGGCCGAAGGCAAAGTCCGCTTCTATGGCGACCCCGTCGCCGTTGTCATCGCCGACGACCGTTACACCGCTCGCGATGCTCGCGACCTGATCGAAGTTGACTACGAACCGCTGCCCGCTGTTGTTGATGTTGAGAAGGCCATGCAGCCGGACGCGCCTCTGCTGTACGAAGAATTCGGCACCAACGTCCCCTTCAGCATGCATCCTCCCACCGATGAGATCGATAAGGTCTTTGAGGAGACGAAGGCCAACGGCGGCGTGGTCGTCAAAACGCGCATGGTCAACCAGCGTGTGGCTCCTGTGCCGATGGAGACGCGTGGCGTCGTCGCCAGCTACAACAAAGGCGAGAAGAAGCTGACGCTGTGGAGTTCTTCGCAGATTCCTCACCTCCTGCGTGATCTGCTTTCGGCGCAGGTTGGCCTGCCGCAGCACCAGGTACACGTCATCGTCCCTGAAGTGGGCGGTGGCTTCGGCTGCAAGCTGAATGTGTACCCCGAAGAGACAGTGGCCGCATTCGCGAGCATGCGGCTTGGGCGCCCCGTCAAGTGGATTGAGGATCGCTCTGAGAACCTGGCCGTCACCATTCACGGGCGCGACCAGGTGGACTATGTCGAGGTTGCTGCGACGAAAGAGGGCAAGATCACCGGCCTCAAGGTTCATGGCATCTCCGATCTCGGTTCCTACTGCCAGGTCTTCACCGATGTCATCATGATTGCTTTCGGCTTCCCCGTCTCCTGCGGCGCCTACGATATCCCGGCCATTCATCTGAGCGCCGATATCGTCTTCACCAACAAAGCCGCCACCGATGCGTATCGCGGGGCAGGCCGCCCGGAAGCAACCTATGTGATCGAGCGTGCAATTGACCTGGTGGCGCGCGAAGTGGGCAAGGACCCGGCAGAGGTGCGGCGTATCAACTTTGTGAAGCCGGAGCAGTTCCCCTATAAGTCAGCGGCCGGTGCTGTCTATGACACAGGTAACTACGAAGGTGCGCTCAACAAGGCCCTGGAAATTGTGGGCTACGAGCAACTGCGAGCCGAGCAGAAGCAGGCGCGGGCGCAGGGTCGGCTGATGGGAATTGGCCTTTCGTCTTACATCGAGATTTGCGGCTTCGGCCCCAAGGGCAGCGCGCCCGTCGGTCTTTATGAGAGCGCGCGCATGAAGGTCGAGATGAGCGGCGATGTGATGGTCTACACCGGTTCCTCTCCACACGGTCAGGGCGAGGAAACCACCTTTGCCCAGATTGTCGCCGAAGAGTTCACCATTCCGGTCGACAATGTGACCATTCTGCATGGTGATACCGACTCCACCCCGGAAGGGCGCGGCACCTATGGCAGCCGTACTACCGCTGTCGGCGGCTCGGCGGTCTTTGAGGCCACGCAGCGGCTCAAGGAGAAAATGAAGCAGATCGCGGCCCACATGCTTGAGGCCAGCCCGTCGGATGTGACGCTGGAAGATGGTAAGTTCTTCGTTGCCGGTTCGCCGCAGAAGGCCGTCACCTTCAACGAAGTCGCGCTCGCTGCCAATCTCTCCAATACGCTGGCCCCCGGTATCGAGCCAGGCCTGGAGACGACAGTTTTCTGGGAGCCACAGGCCTGCGTCTTCCCCTTCGGAACGCATGTGTGCGTCGTTGAGATCGACAAAGAGACCGGCGAAGCGGAGATCAAGCGATTCGTCGCTGTCGATGACTGCGGGCGCCAGCTCAACCCGATGCTGGTTGAGGGCCAGGTGCATGGCGGACTCGCGCAGGGCATCGGCCAGGCAATGGTCGAGGGTGTTGTCTATGGCGAAGATGGGCAGTTGCTCACCGCTTCATTGATGGACTATGCTTTGCCCTATGCGCACGAACTGCCGCACTTCGAGACGGACTCTACCGTCACTCCGACCCCGGTGAACCCGCTTGGCGTCAAGGGTGTTGGCGAGGCCGGCACGATTGGCTCGACGCCAGCAGTGGCCAATGCCATTGCGGACGCGCTGGGCGTGGCCCACGTTGATATGCCCTACAAGCCCAACCGGCTGTGGTCGTTCATTCACCAGCAGTAGCCGTTAGAAGGAGAGTTTATCATGTCTGTTCCAGCAGCATTTGAATATCATCCCGCGACCTCAGTGGATGAAGCTATCTCCCTTCTCCAGCAGTATGGAGACGATGCCAAGCTGTTGGCGGGTGGACATAGCCTGATTCCCACCATGAAGTTGCGCCTGGCGCAGCCTGCCCACCTGATCGATCTGGGCAGGGTCTCCGGCCTTTCCTACATTCGCGAGGAGGACGGGGCGGTGGCCGTCGGCGCGATGACTCCATATCGGCAGATCGAGACCTCCGAGGTGCTGGCGCGCTATTACACGGTCTTGCCCGAAGGCACCTCGCAGATCGGCGACCCGGCGGTGCGCAATCGCGGCACCATCGGTGGCAGCGTCGCGCACGCTGACCCGTCCGCCGATATGCCCGGCATCGTACTCGCGCTCAAGGCCGACCTCGTCGCGCAAGGCCCCGGTGGCAAGCGCACGATCAAGGCTGACGATTTCTTCCAGGGTCCGTTCGAGACGGCGTTGCAGCCGGACGAGGTTCTGACGGAATTGCGCTTCGCCAAACCCGCTGCCCACACCGGCAGCGCCTACATGAAGCTGGCGAACAAGGCTTCTCACTACGCCGTCGCGGGTTGCGCTGCGGTTATCACCCTCGATAGCTCCGGTGTTTGCACCGCCGCCAGTGTGGTCATCACCGGCGCGGCCTCGAAGCCAACGCGGGCCAGCGGCGTGGAAGCTGCCCTCGTCGGCAAGCAACTGGATGAGGCTACCATCGCCGATGCTGCCAGCCATGCCTCCGAAGGCCTCGACCTGATCGAGGACATCCACGGCTCCAAAGGTTATCGCAGCCAGATGGCTCAGGTGATGGCGCGCCGCGCTGTCGCTGCCGCCGCCAGCAGAGCATAGGCTCTTTGTAAGCTCATAACACGAAATGCAGGCTCCGCCAGCCATCGCGTCTGGCAGGGCCTGTATTTCATTTAACCAGGCTCTACTTCTAGCGATAATCCCGGATATGTTTGCGGAGAAACGCTGGCCAACGTACCTCGTTATTCGTTCTACAAACAGAGGGTACCATTGCCTCAGATCAATTTAGAAAGTGTCATTCTTATGCAAGATATTCGTCTGGAACGCTGGGCGCACACGTTGCTACATTACTCGCTGTATCTCAAGCCCGGCGAAACGCTGGCTATTCGCACGACACCACTGGCCGCTCCTCTGGTAGAGGAGATTTATCGTGAGGCGCTGCGCATCGGAGCCTACCCGCTTGTGCTGCTTGATTTAGAATCGCTGGATGAGATTCTACTCAGGGAAGGCAACGACCGGCAACTTATCTGGGTACCGCCTACGCTGACGACGCTCGCCAACCATATCGATGCGCAGCTTTCGATTGGCGCGCGCAGCAACACGAAGGCGTTGAGCGGCGTCGATGGGGCGCGCCTGGGGAAACGGCGCGTCGCGATGAGAGAGGTGGGGAAGATTCTGCGCCAGCGCGAGCAGGCAGGGAGCTATCGCTGGGCCTCTACGCTCTATCCAACGGCAGCCTACGCCCAGGATGCCGAGATGTCGCTGCGCGATTTCGAGGAATTTGTCTTCGATGTCTGTTTCCTCAATGAACCTGACCCTATCGCTAGCTGGCAGGAACTCTCACAGCAGCAGCAGCGCCTGGTCGACTGGCTTGTGGGCCACAAACAGGTACATGTGCTGGCCGAAGGCACCGACCTCACGCTTTCCATCGAGGGACGCGTCTTCATCAATAGCGATGGGAAGCGCAATTTTCCCAGCGGCGAGTTTTTCACCGGCCCGGTTGAAAACAGCGCCAGTGGTGTCATTCAGTTCAACGTTCCGGCTTCCTACGATGGTCGCTCCATTGAAGGGGTGCGGCTGGTTTTGCGTGAAGGCAAGGTGGTGGAGGCCAGCGCGCGCCAGGGGCAGGCATTTCTGGAGCAGATGCTGGGGATCGACACGGGCGCACGCTATCTCGGCGAATTCGCCTTTGGCAACAACCCGCGCGTCGACCGCTACACGCGCCATATTCTTTTCGATGAGAAGATGGGGGGTACCATCCATATGGCACTGGGGGCGAGCTATCCCGAAACGGGCGGCGTCAACCAGTCCGCGCTGCACTGGGATATGGTCTGCGACCTGCGCAAGGGCGGCGAAGTCTGGGTGGATGACACTCTCTTTGTAAAAAACGGGAATATTCTGGTATAACTATTCTCCCGCCATGCAGGCCTGCGGGATGATCCTACCACAGGGGCGTCTCGTGGGCCTGGTAGTTATAGCAGAGCCAACCTCTGCGGCAGGCTTGTATGGCGGGAATCGTTTCTACTGCCCCGGCTCGCTCATCTTGTCTTGCTGCTCTGGTTGTCCGGTATAAGTTGCCGGGGGGACATTTGGATTATATCTGCCCTCCGGTGTTACCGGTGGCTGCCTTTCCGGCGGTGGCTGCATGCTCGCATTATAGTTGGCAGGTGGAACGTTGTCATTGTATGTCCTCTGTTGACCGGCAGTTGAGGGAGGTATCGGGCCTGCGCCGGTAGCGGGCTGGACATTGATATCGCTGGCTCCGTAGCTGCGCAGGATCGCTCGCGCCTCCTGTGGATTCTGTCTGCGCTCATCCACGTTGACGGCGACGATGGTACGGCCTGCCTCAAACTCTCGCTGGTAATATTCCGCCTCTTCCTGCGATACACCGATGCCGGTCAGCGCGCCGATGATACCACCGGCGGTCGCGCCAACGAGAATGCCGCCCAGGGTAGCTGCCAGGATGCCTCCTGCGACGACCGGGCCGATGCCTGGAATGAGCAGGGCCACTGCCGCGCCGACGATACCGCCAAGGATGCCGCCGCTAATCGCGCCCCCCGCAGTATCTGCTGCCATTTCGGCCCCTGGATTGGGCGGTGGGATTTCCGCGGCTCCGGCGCTGTTGCGTATCAGAAAGCCGATCTGCTCATTTTGAAAACCTGCGTTGTGCAGCGCCCTGATGGCCTGTTCTGCCTGCGCCACATCTATAAAAGAGCCTATGACGATCACATGGGATGCGCCTTGTTCTGTCATCTCTTTGCTGCCTTTCATCGATACAATTGCATGCTTTCGCTGTGTTCGGATGTACGTTCTCTACACGCCCCGGCTCTGGCAAACGATGCATGCATGGGTAGTTTCAATGATCCTTTTCCAGACATTTCTTGCTAAGTGTAATAAACACGTATATATGTATTCTTCCGTATACTGATATATACTTCTGTAAATAGGCAAACGTTATTTCTGTTATGATAGATAGTCTGAAGATGAGTATCGAACCGAGTAAGCTAAATTATTTCATGAAATAAAATGCACTTTCAGTGCCTGTTTGTCTGCAAACTTCTCTACCCTGAAGAAACTTTTTGGAAAGACATGGCGTGATGTTCGTGGTGAGTTTCAGAGAAGAGGACTCACCGCAGTGAGTATAAGGAAGTACAGAGAAGAAAGGAGTATGGAACAGATGATTGGTTCTGCATGGAATGTTCCGGCGGTGGCTCCTGGCTGGAATACTCCTGGCTTTGGCTGGAACAATGCGGCCATCGGCCCTGGTTGGAACACTCTCGGCTGGGGCGTGGGCATTCCTGGCGCAGGTTTCGGGATAGGCCTCGGTCCTGGACTGGGCTGGGGCGGCCTGGGCTTGAATAATATTGGCCTGGGTCCGGGATTTGGTCCTGGTCTGGGCTGGGGTGGCTTCGGTCCGGGATTTGGTCCTGGTCTGGGGCTGGGTACCGGTATTGGTAACTTTGGTCTGGGATTTGGTCCTGGTCTGGGGCTGGGTACCGGTATTGGTAACTTTGGTCCGGGCTTCGGCCCTGGTCTGGGGCTGGGTACCGGTCTCGGTCCGGGTTGGGGTCTCGGCCCCGGCATGGCGCCGATACCGCCGGTCGGGCCGTCAGGCTTTGTGCCGCCACTGGTACCGCCGATACCGCCAGTAGTACCACCCATTCCACCGGTGGCTCCTGGTCCGGGTTTCGGTAGGTTTGGCGTTGGCCCTGGCATTGCGCCTTTCGCGCCCTTTGCGCCGGTGGGCGTTGGGTTCTGGCAGGGGCCTGTTGGGACAACCGTTGGTGAAACAGTAGAAACTGCCACCGGCCTTAACAGCGTCGTGTAGCCAACAGCGTCGTGTAGCCCTCTATCTGGCCTTGCAGCCCGGCTTTGCTCGTTCCACTTTGATGACGGGCAAAGCTGGCTGGATGAGTGTTTCCTCTGTTCGATTCACCGCTCTTTTGATGCTTTCCCTCTCTCCACCGATGACTGGTGACTTTTACCTGTGGCAGCCGTCTCAACGATACGATATACTGTGAGGAAGTACAGGCTCTTTTCAGAAAGCACAGGTGGAGGAATATGATGGATAAAGCTGGTCTTGAGGCTGCGTTCAGAGCTGCAGGCTTAGCGCGCCTGTTAAAAGACATTGATTACATTGCGAAACCGGCGATTCGGCTCAATACGACCCCTGTAGATGAAGCTGCTCTGGCAACAGGCGCATCGAAGCTGGGTGGCTTGCCAGATTTACCCCCTGCTTTCTCCTGGCCCGATTGGAAGGGCCTGCCGCAATCCTTTATCGGGCAAATCCGGCTCGCCGATGTGCGGCCGTATGACATCAACCATGTTCTGCCTGCTGATGGCATGCTCTGGTTTTTCTACGATGCCAGACAGGAGACGTATGGTGATGCTCCTGCTGATCGCGGTGGCTGGCGTGTCTTCTTTAGCGATGCTGCTGCCCCTTTGCAACGCCTTCCTGCCCCTGCCGCGTTGCCGCCGACGGCCCGGTTTCACGCTGCTTCCCTCACCTTCACCGGCGAAATGACGCTTTCGCAGTTTCCAGATATGGAGATTCCGCATTTTGATTGGACAGAGGATGAGCAACACAAATATGAAACACTGCTCTCGAACCTGCATGCCAGACGCGCGCAGCCGGAACACCAGTTGCTCGGCTTTCCCGACACTATTCAGGATGATATGCGCCTGGAATGTCAGCTTGCCTCGCATGGCATTACTGATCCTGATAGCTCTGCTGCCGCCGCGCTGGCGAAAGGCGCATCGGACTGGCAATTGCTCCTGCAAATCGATTCCGATGATCGCCTGGGCGTGCGCTGGGGCGACAACGGCCTTATCTACTACTGGATTACGTCTGCGAATTTGCAAGCCCGCCATTTTGACGAAACGTGGCTGGTATTGCAATCTGAATAAGCTATTTGCTGCCTGCAACAGCTTTTGCGAGAGTGCGCTATTTTCCGTGAGAGGAGCAAGCCATGAGAAGATATGTTTCCACGCTGATTGTGATAGTGGCGCTGGCTATCATCTTGAGCAGTTGTGATGTCTCGGTTACCGTCCCCACTGGCACGGCAACGGTAACAACGACAACCGCAACGACGCACCGGTGGGGGGTGCGCACCAGAACATCCGGCTGCCAGGCGCAAGGACCATTGCAGGACTCCGCCTGCACGCCTGGAGATATCATTCCCACTGCCACGAAAGATGTCATCTGTAAGTCTGGTTACGCCAGTTCGGTGCGCAACGTG
>Ga0209810_1000920_pt1 | contig 51603 bp, 46 predicted proteins | sample Coa_R1_7_FD_187159 | JGI IMG/M metagenome (GOLD analysis project Ga0209810, IMG submission 187159) | Surface soil microbial communities from Centralia Pennsylvania, which are recovering from an underground coalmine fire - Coalmine... | ecosystem: Environmental > Terrestrial > Soil > Unclassified... | reverse complement strand
CTTGTTGACCACTCGGATGAAAATCGCACCCTATAATCATCATGACTGGCTCCTTTCGCCCGAGCTCTTGGTCTTAAGCAAACAAAGTGTATCGGGTGACTGGAGCCGTCGTGGTTATGAAATCAAATGGAGACTCACGCGTGCAGTTCGCGTGAGCTGGGAATCCCTATCCTCCCCAATGTGGCGCATGGATGTGTCATGCCAGGGTCAGGCGTTCGGCATGACAAATAGTCGCAATCTCCGACAAACGTGGCTGGGCTGTACGTCAAACGCTTCTTGCTTGCTATCCTGCAACTTCATGTCTTCCATCATCCGGATTGCAAAACGATTTTGCGGGCCGCCGACCAGCGGCAACGGCGGATACAGCTCGGGCATGCTGGCATCGCTACTGCCGGGCGCGTGCGAGTGCACTCTGCGCAAGCCGATACCGCTGGAGCGCGATCTCAAGACGGAAGTCTTTGACAAAGTAGCTCGTTTGCTGGATGGGGCAGAGGTTGTCATTGAAGCCGCGCCGACAGAAATTCCGGGGGCAAAACACCAGAGTGTCACGTTCGTCGAATCGCAACGCGCAGCTATCAATTCTCCTGCATTTGCAAATCATCCATTTCCGACTTGCTTTACCTGTGGACCAGAGCGGGTTTCTGGAGACGGTCTGCGAATTTTTCCGGGTCGCGTCAATCAAGGCAACGAGAGTAGCTCGGTGTTCGCGGCGCCATGGATTCCTGATCCCTCGCTGGCCAGCGGCGGAGTAGTCGTGCGTCCTGAATTCATATGGGCCGCCATGGATTGCCCCACGGGCTTCGCTGCCGGGTTTCCCTGGCGAGGAACTCTGGTTACCGGGCGTTTGGCCGTCGAGCAGATCGCGCCGGTTTATCCGCTGCGTCCGTACGTGGTTCTGAGCTGGCCGACCGGCTCCGAAGGCCGCAAGTTTCATGCAGGGGCGGCGCTCTTCGGCCCCGATGGAGAGTTGTGCGTCAATGCGCGGGCGACGTGGATAAAGCTAGGGTAATGCGGCTACTGGCTACTGGCCGCAGGCTTCCGGCTCATGTGTTGTGAATGGAAAAGTCCTGAGTAGAACGGTGACTGAAGATCTTGATCGATGCGCTAGCTAACAGAACCTACTTGCCGGTAGCCGGAAGCCAGTGGCCAGCAGCCGCCCTCCAGCCATCGCAAGCTCCTGCCGACTCATCTCAACGACCAAAGCACTTAGTAAGTCCATGGACGCTGAATCAAAGCAAAAGCACGCAAACAAGGCCGCGTGGGGCGCGATGTTTGCTGGAGCGGCTCTGTCTGTTTATGGCTGGACGCGCAAGTCGGCTTCGGGAGCAGCTCTGGGTCTTGCTGGAGGCGCGATTGCTTTAAAGGCGGCGAGCGCCGGCCCCATCGCCGACCTGGTCGGAACTGAAGCCTCGCTGCGGCACAGCGTGATCATGATGGCGAGTCCCGCAGAAATTTACTCGTTCTGCAAGAACGCCGCCAACGAGCAGTTATGGATTGCGCGCACCCGCGAGCTTTCCTCGCCGGCGGAGCATGAGAAAGTCGAGGATGCTCCAAATCCCAATCTGGAACCCCAAAAATCGAAGTTTCAGGTTCTTGAGGATCTCCCGAACCAACGGATTTGCTGGCGACTTCCCGATCAACGGCAGGCGAGCGGCGACTGCATCGCGGAGCTGACGCTTGCCGACCTATCTACTGATCATGGGACGCTGGCGACGCTTAGCTTGCGCTTCAAGCTTCATACAGGAATTCTGCACTCGAGCGCTCCTCAGATTGTCGGTGGCGATCCACAACGGCACGTCCGCGAGAGCCTTCGCAGGCTGAAGATGCTGATCGAAGCCGGTGAAATCGCAACCATCCAAGGCCAGAGCCACGGGCCGCGGACTCTGAAAGGAAAAATAAAGGGAACTCTTCTTGGAGAAAACGCGGCATAGCGATTGTTCTTTTTCGGTGCGCATCTCACATTGGGAACTCGTCGTCTAAGATAAAGGCGGGCCCATGCTGAACGTCACCATTCGCCGAAAAGCGCGGCAATTTGGGCAACTGGTCCGCACATCGGCGTTCACTCCTCGCACGGGTCGTCCTTACAAGCCGGTGCTCTCCGGCGAGCGCGAGCTTGGAATCACATTCATCGGGCACAGCGGATTCTTCATCCAGATCGGAGGAGCGAATCTGGTGATTGATCCGAACTTCGCGCGTTGGCTGATCGTGCTCAAGCGCCAACGGCGGCCCGGAGTTCGTCTGCGCGATCTTCCGCCGATTGACTACGTACTTGTGAGCCATGCGCATTTCGACCACCTGCACCGGCCATCTCTGCGCGCGATCGCAAGGCTCACACGCTGGCGTTGCGGACGGGCGCCGCAGATTATCGTTCCCAAAAACGTCCGCGACATTGTTGCCCGCCTCGGCTTCAGCTCGATTCACGAGCTTGAATGGTGGCAGGAATTTCGCGAAGGCAAGCTAAGCATCACGCAAACTCCGGCGCAGCACTGGGGCGCACGCATGCTGCGGGATTTTCATCGCGGGTTTGGCGGATACGTGATTCGTTCAGCGCAACACTCGCTCTACCACGCAGGCGACACTGCATACTTTGACGGCTTCCGCGAGATCGGCCGCCGTCTTCATCCCGAATTGGCACTCCTGCCCATCGGCGCCTATCATCCTCCACACTATCGCAATGTCCACACCAGCCCCGAGGACGCACTGCAAGCTTTTCTTGACCTGAAGGCGAAGACGATGATTCCCATGCACTACGGAACGTTCCGTCTTTCCTACGAGCCGATGGAAGAGCCGCTACAGCGGCTTCGTGTCGCGGCCGCTGCCGCTGGCGTGAGCGATCGTGTGCTTGTGCTGGAAGAGGGTAAGACGAAGATCTTCAGATAGGAGCCCGCCGCGCCCGGCATCTGCGCAGGAAACCAGCCAGCGTGAAGAAGGTTTCCGGAAAGAACATTGTCCATGCAGGCCCGAATGGCCGAAAGAAGCGCAGCCCAGCGGCGTGAGAGGCTGTTACGAAACTCGACTTTTTCGATAAAAAACCACAACAACTTGTGCTTCCCATATTGGGAAATACTACATATGCCTTGACTCTTGAGTTTCGTAACAGCCTCGTGAGCCCTGGGTTACAGAGCCGAAGAGAACGAGCCCTGAAAGGGCGGCATTTCACACTCGCCAGAGATGTCGCCCTTACAGGGCTCCCGCACAACTAGTGTTACAGGCCCAGGGCTCACGCCACTGGGCCACGCCTCTTTCGGCCCTTCGGGCCTCGACTCTCGCCAAAGATTATTCAGCAAAGGTGTTTGTTCAGAATTACAAGGACGCGCTAAGGACAAGCCAAGCAGCTCACCACGCCAACAGCAAACGTAGATCCCGGACATTGTTCCCCGTAGGCCCAGTCACCATCACGTCACCAATCCGATCAAAAACCGGGAATGCGTTGAAATTCTTCAGTTCCGTTTCGGGATTCATGCCCGCATTCCGCGCACGCTCCAGCGTCGTTCCATCGGCCACGGCGCCTGCGGCCGAGCTGTCGCCGTCGATTCCGTCAGTACCCGCGCTCAAGACGCAGATGTTTTCGCCTGCGATCTGCTGGGCGCAATAGAGGGCGAAGTGCTGATTGCGTCCGCCGACGCCCGCGTTCGGCGGCACTTTGAGCGTGATCTCTCCTGCAGACACCACTGCGACGCGCGAAGCGCCTCTCCGCAGCTCACGTATGCGGTTGAGCAGGTAATCCGCTGCTTGCTCGCATGGCCAGTCGTCAGGAGCGTTGTCTATCTCGAGAGCAAATCCGTGTTCGGCGAGCAATGCAGCTGCGGTCTCTGCCACTGAACTGCTCGATAGAATCGGCCACCAGCGCGAGGTTACAAAGGCTGGATCATCCGCCTTAGGAGTTTCTTCGAGCCGGCGCTCGACAAAAATCCGTCGTACGCTTTCGGGAAATTGGGCTGTTAGTCCATGTTCTTCGGCGATGCGATAGCAATCGGCAGCCGTGGAAGAATCGGGCATCGTTGGGCCCGAGCCGAGCGCATCGAGGGCGTTCTCAGGAACGTCGCTCACCATGATGCTCACCTGCATTGCTGGAGAGGCAGCCTGAGCGAGTCTTCCGCCCTTGATGCCAGAAAGATGTTTACGGATTGCATTGATTTCTCCAATAGCTGCACTTGAATGAACAAGAACCCGATATGTTTCGATCAGATCTTCGAGCGAGATCTCTTCATAACGCGGCACCTCGACCAGAGCCGATGCTCCGCCGCTGATCAGGTAGATGACTAGTGTGTGTTCGTCCACGCCTGAAACGAGTTTGAGAATGGCTTTGGCGGCACCTACAGATTCAGCATTCGGCAGGGGATGCCCTCCGGTGAAATAGCGAAAACCCAACTGCTGGGAGTGAGGAGGGTGCGAGCACACCACAATGCCTTCGAGTCGAGGACCAGTTTGGGCGATCAGAGAATCAAGCATCGTGTGCGCGGCTTTACCAATGGCGACGACCAGGACACGCCTGTAGGAGCTCAGATCGTAGAGATCCTGCTCAACGCGAAGCACTCCGCGCGAGCATTCAATCTTGCCGGCAAAGACCTTTGGAATGCTGATCTCGCGAAGCGTATCGAGGAAGATTTCTCGTGCCAGCGCACGCATCGAGGCGGCCTCGGTTTGCGCAATCGTTTCGGCACTCATCAGGTGCGTTGTGCGACGACAGCAGGGAAATGACGCGGAAGCCATTCCGCGATTGCCTCGCGCATGAGCGGCAGCTTGCCTTCAAAGAAGTGGTCGGCGTTCTCGACGAGCACAAACTCCTTTGGCTCGGCAGCGAGATTGAAAATCTCGCGCAGATTCGCGGCCGGAGCGAATTGATCGTGGTCGCCGCTGATCATCAATTTCGGCTTGGTGCAATTTGCGAGATAGGAGTATGTGTAAAGGCGCTCCTCGACGGCGAGAGGAGTTCCAAGTGCAACGAGCCCGACTACGCGCTGATCGGCGCAGCAGGTTTTCAAACCTGTGGCTGCTCCAAATGAAAATCCTGCAAAGATGATGGGCTTCCTGTATTCGCCCTCGAGCCAGTCGAGTGCAGCACGGATGTCGTCACGCTCGCCTCGTCCATTGTCGTGCGTGCCCTCGCTGAGCCCAGTACCGCGAAAGTTGAACCGCAAGACCGGCAGGCCAAACCCGTTGAGCGCCTTAGCCGCGTGATACACAACTTTGTTGTGCATGGTGCCGCCGTGCAGCGGATGCGGATGGCAAACGAGCGCCGCGTAATGAGCATCTGAATCGCCCGCGTTGAGCAGTGCTTCGAGCCGTCCGGCAGGGCCGGAGAGGAAGAGAGATTGGATCGCGTTCCGCAAGAGGAGCCCTTGAGAGCCATTTTAGCCACAGGGCCCTGACAATTTCGGGATTTCGTGACTTGTTTAGAGCTGAGATAAGTCAGTACCGTTCGCGGTAGCGAACGGGTGCTTCTTCGAGATCAGATGAACCCATCCGCTACCACGGACGGTACTGACCTTTCGTGAACACCGATGTAGCAACAGTGAAAATGCAGTAACAATCACGAGATCACAAAATTCCCAAGTTCCATCTCGCCAAGTATGCTGTGTTCATGGACCTGGTTCGGCTTACGCGCGAACTCATCGACATTGAATCGATCACCGGCAATGAGGCCGAGGTCGGCGAATATCTGTACCGCCTTCTTTCCAAATTGGGATATCGCACAGAGAAGATGCCGGTCGAAGGCGCTCGGCACAATGTCTATGCGGCTCTCGATCCGCATCCTGATTTGGTTTTTTCAACGCATATGGACACGGTGCCGCCCTTCATTCCATCGTCCGAAGATAGCGAGAAAGTCTTTGGCCGTGGCTCATGCGATGCGAAGGGAATCATTGCCGCGCAGATCGCCGCTGCTGAGCTTCTGCGCGGCAGCACCTCGCGGATTGGATTGCTTTTCGTAGTTGGAGAAGAGCGCGATAGTCAAGGAGCCAAGGAGGCAAACCATCATGCACCGGGCTGCCGATTTCTGATTAACGGCGAGCCGACAGAAAACAAAATCGGCCGCGCTTCGAAGGGCACACTGCGAGTGCAACTCACCGCGATCGGACGGATGGCCCATTCGGCGTATCCGCATCTGGGCGAATCGGCAATCGAGAAGTTGGTCAAAGCCCTCTATCGACTGCTGGAGATGCCGTTGCCGAACAATCCTGAAATCGGTCCAGCGACTCTGAACATTGGCCAGATTGAAGGTGGGCGTGCGCCTAACGTGATTCCCGATTTTGCACGGGCGCAACTGCTGTATCGGCTGGTTGGCCCGACCGAGAAGCTGCGTAAGGATATTCAGAGAGCGGTCGAGGGCCTCGCCGACCCCGACTTTGCGCTGGAGATTCCCTACATGAAGCTGCGGACGCTGGACGGCATTCCGGAAATGATCGCCGCCTTTACCACCGACATTCCTGCTTTGACGAACTGGGGTGAACCGGTACTGCTTGGGCCGGGATCGATTCACGTCGCGCACACGGATGGCGAGTTTATCCCGAAAAGGGAATTGACTGAGGCCGTGGACTTGTACGCGGACATAGCGAAGAAGTTGATGGCGTCCTGATTGGGATCGAACACTCCGGCAGGAATAATCAAAAAATTGTCCTCCCTCTCAGCGCAGTGAAGAAGCGTCATGCGTTGAAGAATGGGTTTGCAATGAGGGGGATCTGCTGTTCCCCCAGGGATCAACAGCAGATCCCCGCGAGCGCAAAGCCAATGCTTGGGAATGGAAACGAAGTCGTGGCGCTCGCAAGGATGACAATACTTATTCGATCTTTGTGGGCCAATGGCTCACGAGGCAATGAGCTCGCCAACAGCCCTAGCTCGTCAGCACACTTTCCTGCTGCGACGCCAGCCGCAGCACGTGTTTGCTGGGCCTGATCGGAGCCTCTGCCAGGTATTCCATGAACTTCTTCACGGCCTCCGCACCGTCCTTGTAGCCCTGCTCGATCGCGGGACGCACAATACGCCCGTCAAAATCGAGCAGAGTTGCCGCCAGCGGAGCTGCTGGGCGAATCGTGAATGCCTTCAGATAGCGATACGTATGCGTACCCACTTCCAGCACAATCTGCTCTGGACGTAATCCGTTCTTTTCGGCATATGCTTCGCAGATTTGATTGACGTTGTTGAGCAGCCGCAGTTCAGCAAGCACGTTGCGCGACATGAGAATGTCAAAGGCGCGCATTCCGACATCGAAGAAGGTTTTTATTTTGGGAACGATCTCTTTTTCCGCGTCCACAGTCACGAGAAACACGACGTCAGCTCCCAATCGGATAGCGGGGGTTATCGGTTGCTTGGCGACCAATCCGCCGTCGGACCACAGGCCGCCGTGCATCTTCACCGGCTCGTACGCGATTGGGAAGGCGGAGGACGCGATCACCGCGTTCATTCCATCGTGAGCATACTCAAAATGCGAGCGCAGAAACTCAACATCGACTCCGGAATCTTTTTCCAGTTCCTCGAGCTTTTTATTCACGAAGTAGCGCTCGCGCCCGGTGTAGAGCTCCGCGGCTGTCATCACAACACGCATGGCCGAGCGGCGAAGCCTTCGCGGATGAATCCGGCTCTTGAGGAAGCGTGTGCGCTCATAGTTCTGAAACAGACCCGGATCGAGAGGTGACTTCAGAATGTTTTGGCTTATGCGACTGGCCGCGTTGCGCAGGATCGGCCATGCCAACGCAATTGCCAGCAGAATAATCCCGAGTACAAGGATGGCTCGCGGAGTAAACGCGAACGTCGGAGAAGCCTTGAATTGCACGCGAGTGGAGATCAGGAGCCAAATCAGGAAGAGCAGCAGAAACGCGTTGGCGGCCAGCGATGGCGCTAGCTTTTTCCGTTCGGGAATCCACGGGCTGCGTCGAAGCGCGTGGATTACGACGTAGTACGCGTAGGACAGTTCTGTGTAGTTGAAGAGAATCGTGAGTCCCGCGACGCCGAGAAACAGCCATGTCAAGAGCGGGCTGCTTTGGTGAAAGTAGATGCCGAAGCGATGCAGCAGATCCGCGAATGCATTCCCAAATCCGGCGGTGGCGGTGATGAGGCCGGCGAGCACAATCAGGTAGCGCGACCAGTCGATCCCAACGGTGGTCGGCGTCAGGTCGAGCCAGCCCTGGACTAACGGCTCGGCGTTGCCATAGAAGCCGCGGCCGTGGGCAGCGTATGAGGCCGCATTGATTGCGCCGATGGAGGTCGAAGTGAGAATGTGCGTAGGAACCTGGGCATCCTGAAAGGCGAGCAGAACGCCGGCCTCGTAAGCGCCGCGCGCGCCGCCTCCAGACAACACTACCCCGATGCGTCCGGTGAATCGCTTCCACAGCCCTGCCGGGTTCTCAGGCAAGCTGGCGCGGAATTGCCGTCGCTCTTCTTCAAGCAGGTTTTTCAGTTCAAATCGAGTCTCGATACCACGAAGCATAGCGCGATTTGGCGGTGCAAGTGTCGGTTACTGCGGTACCTACGCCGAAGTTTGGCACACGTGGGGCCCCGCCCGGGTTTAACAATTTCGCGATTTCGTGATTGCTAAGTTCCAATCGCGAAATCACGGAATTAGCAATCCCTAAATCCACCCAAATGCGGGCGGGTCCAGGTTGTTTCCCTCAAGTCCATATAATCTTGCCCTGAATGAGAAGCGCTCTTGTCTTCCTGCTTAGCGTGGTAATCGCGACGTCCGTCAATGGTCAGCAGAGTGGCGATCTCGCCGAACGCGCGCAGAAGGCCGTCTCGCCGATCGACGGCGAGCTGAAAGTTCATGGCCTGCAACAGGCGGTAAAAGTGGAGCGCGATAGCTGGGGCGTCGCGCACATCTATGCCGCCAACCAGCACGATCTTTTCTTCGCGCAAGGATTCGTGGCCGCACAGGATCGTCTGTTCCAGATGGAGATGTGGAAGCGAGCCGGGCAGGGAAGACTCGCCGAGGTGCTGGGCAAATCTGCCGTTGAGCGCGATCGGTACGCGCGGCTGCTGCGGTATCGCGGCGACATGCAAGCCGAATACAAGAGCTACGCCCCGGACGCGCTGAGCATCTTGACCGCCTTCACAGATGGCATCAACGCCTACATTCGCTTTATCAACTCTCCCGGAGGGCCGGGACTGCCGATCGAATTTCAGCTTGCCGGATTCAAGCCTGAGCCATGGAGGCCTGAGGACTGCCTCTCGCGTATGGCCGCATATTCAATGACCGGCAATGCGCGATCTGAGCTGCTCGATGCCGAGCTGCTATCCAAACTGGGGCCAGATAAGGCGCAGCGGATACTAGATCCTGATCCGCACACGGCGCTCGATCCCGAATCGGGAATTGATTACGCGGGTTTGAGTCCAGAGCTGCTCAATGGACTGGTGGGCGGCGATGTCCGCATCGAATTCCCCTCGCGCGACAATGCGGTGGGCAGCAATAATTGGACGATCTCCGGCAAGCTGACCACGACGGGCAAGCCGATTTTGGCTAACGATCCTCATCGCGTAATTGCCGTGCCCTCGTTGCGCTACATCGTGCATCTGGTTGCGCCGGGGTGGAACGTAATCGGCTCCGGCGAGCCTGCACTGCCTGGAGTGGCGATTGGACACAACCAACGCATCGCATGGGGGCTGACCATCTTCCCCGTAGATCAGCAGGATCTCTATATCGAAGAGCTCAACCCAGCCAATCCGCTGGAGTATAAGCGCAATGGAACATGGCGTCGGATGCGGGAGGAAACCGCAACGATCAACGTAAAAGGCGGTCCTCCCGAAGCAGTGAAGCTGCACTTCACGGAACACGGCCCGGTTCTTTGGGAAGACGCCACTCATCATCGCGCGTTGGCACAGCGGTGGGTAGGCAGCGAGGCCGGAACGGCGGGATATCTCGCATCCCTTTCAGTCGATCGCGCCCAGAACTGGAACGAGTTCCTGGAGGCATTGAAGCGCTGGAAGTTGCCGCCGGAGAACATGGTCTATGCCGATCTGGACGGCAATATCGGCGAGCAGTCAGCAGGGCTTACTCCAATCCGAAGTTGGACAGGCCTGCTTCCCGTTTCAGGAAGCGATGGCAAACATGAATGGAGCGGATTTATCCCGCTCGATCAGCTTCCCCGCACCTTCAATCCTGCAGATGGATGGTTTGCCACCGCGAACAATCGCACGATCGCAGAAGATTACAAATACAAAGTCGGCTATCAGTGGGCAACGTATCGCCTCGAGCGAATCCGCAAGGTGTTGAGTGGACTGGCGGACAAGCCGCAAAAAATCAAAGTTCAGGACAGCGAGAACCTGCAGAATGATCTGTATTCGATTCCTGCAGACGAACTTATCCGCATGCTGCCGCGCCATAGCGACGGCCCAGAGGCGCGATTCCTCGACATGCTGAAGGATTGGGACCGCCTTCTGCGTTCGCCTTCCGTACCTGGCGCTTTGTACGAAGTGTGGGAGCGCCATGTTCGCACTGCTCTTCTCAACAAGATGGCGGGCGAGTCCGCATCCGACTTTGCAAGTCATTTCGGCCTGCAGCCGGCGATGGACTACCTGAAGTCCCTTGCCGCTGCGGACCAGCAGCAGCTTCTACTCTCCACGTTGGCAGATGCCGGACACGAGATGGAGCAAAAGCAGGGAGACGATCCCGCGCTGTGGTCGTGGGGCGGAATGCACACCATGACTTTCCGGCACTCACTCGACCAACTGCCCGGAGCGCGACAGTTGTTTGATCTTGGGCCCATCGCCCGCCCGGGTGACGGGAATACGGTCGATGCTACCGGCACGTCGGGCAGTGGGTTCGCGCAGTTTTCGGGTGCGAGTTACCGCGAAATCTTCGATCTGAGCAACTGGGACAACTCTCTCGCCATCAACACTCCCGGGCAGAGCGGCCAGCCTGGCAGTCGTCATTATTCGGACCTTCTCCCAGTTTGGGAAGCAGGCCAGTATTTTCCTCTGGTTTATTCGAAAACAGCGGTGGAGGAGAACGCGAGCGATGTGCTGACGCTCACTCCGGAAACGTCTTCTACATCAGCTGGAGTTCGTCATTAGCGCGCAACCAATGTCACCAAATAGCTCGCATTCTGCTTCTGAAATTGTGCACTTTGCAGAGTTCGAGGCCAACTTGCGTACCTGTGAACTGCGCCGTGGCGACCAACTGCTAAAGCTGCAGGGAAAACCTTTTCAGGTGTTAGCTGCGCTGCTGGCGCGTCCCGGAGAACTGGTTACGCGCGAGGAACTACGCCAGAGCGTCTGGCCGGCAGACACGTTTGTCGATTTCGAGCACGGCTTGAATACCGCCGTGAACAAGGTTCGTGAGGTGCTGCGCGATTCGGCGAGCAATCCTCGTTTTATCGAAACGCTGCCGAGACGAGGTTACAGGTTCATTGGAACTGTCTCGAATCATTCCAGCAGTGCAATGTCGGCGCACACCAGTAGAGAAGACTCAAGTAACCCGGGCCATCCGTCATCAGATATCGACGAACTTCCCAAGTCTTCGCGCATTACGGCTCGCGGTCTGCTGCTTTTGATCGAACTTGGATACTTCGTTTCTTATATTGCCGCTCTGCATTATCTGCTCTGGGTGCGCATGCTTGCGCGGTTCAGTTTTGGTCCGGTGCAAGCACTGACGGTGACCTCCGGCATCATCTTGTGGTGCGCGATGGGCTTGCCGGTTCGTTTCTATTTACTTTTCGCGCTCGCATTTGATTACCACCTGCTGGGTGAGAAATTCCGCCGGCTGTTTCCATTTCTGCTGGTCATCGACGAGTTCTGGTCGGGGATGACGATGTTTCTAGTTCCGATGATTGGGCTGGGATTTGGATTCGCGCTGTTCGTTGCGGCGATCTACTCGCCATTTGCTCAACGGACGCTCGTGCGGATGGGATACCGCTAATCTCGCCTGTCATTCCGAGCGTAGCGCCCGTCTTTTGGGCGCGGAGAGAGGAATCCCTACAGTCACCAGTGATGTTCGAAGCCAACGCCTTGCGTTCATTACAGCGCATGGAAGTTAGTAGGGATTCCTCGCTTCGCTCGGAATGACAAGCGAACCACGACAGCGCACCTCGATAACTTACAAAGCCTCCACCACAACTTCGGAGGGCGCTTCCTTTCCGAACTCACCCTCCCATTTCGCGATAACGACACTCGCAAGGCAGTTGCCGATAACATTTACCGTTGTCCGCGCCATGTCCATGAGTGCATCGATTCCCAAAATGATATAGACAGGCCACACCGGCAGGTTAAAGCTGCCGAGTGTCGCCAGCAGGATCACAAGGCTGGCACGCGGCACACCGGCGACGCCTTTGCTGGTGAGCATGAGCGTGAGTACGAGCAGAACTTGTTCGCCGATCCCAAGTGACCGTCCTGCGGCCTGAGCGACGAACACCGAAGCAAGCGTGAGATAAAGCGTGCTGCCGTCGAGATTGAAGCTGTACCCGGTGGGAATGACGAACGCGACCATCTGTCGCGGAACTCCGAGGGCCTCCATCGATTCCATTGCGCGGGGCAGGGCTGCTTCTGATGTGCTGGTGGCGAACGCGATCGCTGCAGGTTCAGCAACTGCGCGGATAAATCTCCGCACCGGAACTCGGGCCAAAAGGGCAATGGGCAACAGCACGCCGAGCAGGAAAACAACGAGTGCGACATAGAGGGTTGCAAGCAGCTTTGCCAGGTTGGAGAGTACGTTCACTCCGAGCTGCCCGATGGTGTACGCGATTGCCGCTCCCACCGCCGGAGCAGCGAGATACATCACGATGTTCGTGAACTTGAACATCGTTTCGGAGAGACTCTCGAAGAAACCCAGCAACGGTCGCCGCTTCGGCTCGGGCAGCATTCCGAGCGCAAGAGCAAAAATTACCGCGAAGACTACGACCTGCAACACCTGTCCTTCCGCGACAGATTTGGCGATGTTCTCCGGGAAGATATGCAGAATTAAATCGCTCGCGCTTTGCTTTTGCGGGACCGCAGGCGCAGCAACCTGATCCGCAGGTGCGCGCACTCCAACGCCTGCCTTGCTGAAATTGATCGCGGCAAGTCCGATCACCAAGGCCAGTGTGGTAATTACCTCAAAGTAAACCAGACACTTTATTCCCATACGCCCGACCTGCTTCAGATCAGAGTGTCCGGCAATGCCAACTACGAGCGTGCTGAAGATAAGGGGGGCGACGATGGCCTTGATCAGGCGGAGGAATATCTGCGTGATCACCTGCAGGCCGACCGCCTGGTGAGGAAAATCGTAGCCCACAATTCCGCCGATCACCATCGAAGCGAAGATCCAGGTGATTAAGGAGCGGCGTAACGACGCATACACCAGAAGCGCGACAAGTACTGCCCAGCGGCTAACGAAAAGAAGGGCGCTTGGTAGAGCGTGCAGATGCGAGATCAGCGCGAGAACGACTGCAATTGTGCCAAGAGCGGCCATGGCAAATGCGCAGATTTGTATGCCGGGAAGACTTCGACGCTGCATCTGCATGGTCGAGACAAGGTAGCACGACTCAGCTGCTAAGCGGCTAAGCTCCTAAGCTTCTGAACGAGATGACCGATTGGTTATTCGGCCCGGCTGAGAAGCTTAGCTGCTTAGAAGCTCAGAAGCTGCATTCGCGGCATGTACCTTCGTAATGTCATTTTCGGTACCTGTCGTCACCGCCAGTCAACAACTCTGGCATAAGTAGCGTGTCAGTACCCGGTGAACAGAGACACTCGGGTACGACCGAGAAGAGAGGACGATACAACGACATCTATGAACAAGAAACTTGTTTCATTCGCACTCGCGGCGATGCTCACAGCTACATGCTTCGCCAGAACCGACAGTGATGACAAAAAGCCGACGATCCGTCAGCGCAAAGAAAATCAGCAGGATCGGATTCATCAGGGCGTGAAGAGCGGCCAACTCACGAAGCACGAAACCCGCAACCTGGAGAAGAAAGAACACGCGTTAAACCAGGAAGAGCGCGACATGCGCAAGATGGATCACGGCAAGCTGACCAAGCAGGATCGCAAGACCCTCAACCAGCAGCAGAACCAGCTTTCCAAGCAGATCTACAAGGATAAGCACAACAAGCGTAAACGCGGATAATCACTGCCGACGCACAAAAGCCTCCGCGCGAGCGGAGGCTTTTGTTATTGCCAGCATCAATTCCTAGATTGTCAATCCCTCAGGCCGCTGCGAAGCACATTGTTTTGCCGGGTCTCGAGGTGCGGCCTGAGGGATCTGCTTTTCTCAATAGTTATGAACAGCAGATTCCTCGCGCCGCAACATCACAATGATGAAGTGGACCGTCCTTTTTCACGGGCGCGAGGAATGACAATGCTTTTGGGCATGTGGCTTTTTGGGCATGAATGTACTCCAAGAGACACAAGCTCAAATGGCTGCCAGAGCCTGATCCAGGTCGGCAATGATGTCATCAATGTCTTCGATGCCGACGGAGATGCGCACCATGCCGTCTGTGAGTCCTATCGCCGCGCGGCCCTGTTCACCCAAGGCTGCGTGCGTCATCGTAGCGGGATGAGAGATCAGGGTTTCCACTCCGCCGAGCGATTCTCCTAACGAGCAGACGCGCACTTTGCGCAGCATCTTTTGCGCATTGTCGAACGAGCCGGTTTCGAACGTGATCATCGAGCCAAAGCCTGACATCTGCTTCTTGGCGAGTTCATGCTGCGGATGATCTGACAGACCGGGATAGAAGACCTTCTTCACTTTCTTGTGTCGATTGAGGAAATCGGCTACTTGTCGTCCATTCCGGTCATGCTGCTCCATGCGCACGGCGAGCGTCTTCACTCCGCGCAGCACGAGCCAGGATTCGAATGGGGAAAGGATTCCGCCGGTACACTTCTGCACGAATGCAAAAGTCTCTTTGTGCTTCGGCTTCGTGCAGACGAGCACTCCACCCAGGCCGTCGCTGTGTCCATTTAGGAACTTGGTCGTCGAGTGCATCACGATGTCCGCGCCGAGCGCGATCGGCTTCTGGAAATACGGCGACATAAAGGTGTTGTCCACTGAGAGCTCTGCTCCGTGCGCGTGAGCGATTTTCGCGACGGCAGCAATATCAGTGACGGTCATCAGCGGATTCGTCGGAGTCTCGATGTGTACGAGTTTCGTATTGGGACGGATCGCTTTCTCGACAGCTTTGGCTTGAGACGTATCGACATACGTGAACTCAAGTCCGTAATTGACCAGCACCTGATTAAAGAGACGCGGCACCCCACCATAGACATTCGATCCGCAGACGATGTGATCGCCGGATTTCATCATCGTGAGCATGGCCGTGATTGCCGCCATGCCGCTGGCAAAGACGTGCGCTGACGTTCCGCCTTCGAGCGCAGCTAGATTTTCTTCAAGCCGCGTACGCGTGGGATTGGAAACGCGCGCATACTCGTATCCCTTGTTCTTGCCGATTTCTTCCTGAACGTAGGTGGATGTAGCGAAGATTGGAACGGTAACCGCGCCGGTTGAGGGATCAGGCTCCTGTCCGACGTGGATAGCGCGAGTGGCGAAGCCGGGACTGGCTGCTGGTTTTTTTGTCATTCCATTCGAGGATAACAGCGTTGCTGCCGCTCAAGATCAAAGGCGTCTGAACACGGATGGCACGGAGGATACGGAGGAATGTTTCAAAATTCCATAATTGAGTTCTGGCGACGATGTTGACGGATAAGGACCACCGATTCCTCTGTGACCTCCGTGACCGCCGTGTTCGATTGTGGTTAGCTTCCGCCTTCGAAGATGTTCTTGGAGAGATACCGCTCGGCGGCATCGGGAATAACCGTTGCGACGCGCTTGCCTGGGCCCAACCGCTTCGCGATCTGAATCGCCGCAAAGACGTTTGCTCCAGCGCTGGAACCGCCCAACACGCCTTCTTTGCGAGCGAGGTCGCGGACGGTTTGGAAGGCATCTTCATCTGAGACCATGATGATCTCGTCGCAATACTCGCGGCTGAAAGTTTTCGGAACGAAGCTCACTCCGATGCCTTCCACTTTGTGCTGGCCTGGCGCTCCGCCCTGCAGCACAGAGCCTTGAGTTTCCACGGCAACGGTGAGAATCTTCGAATTCTTCTGTTTCAGGAATCGCGCAACGCCGGAAAATGTCCCGCCGGTGCCGACGCCGATCGCAATCGCGTCCAGACGACCCTGCATCTGCTCGTAAATTTCCTGGGCGGTGGTTTCATAATGGAACTGAGGATTTGCGGGATTTTCGAATTGGAGTGCGACAAACGAATTCGGAATTCCCGCCGCGATCTCGCGCGCTTTGGCGATGGCTCCCTGCATGCCTTCGGCATCGGGAGTGCGGATGACCTCCGCTCCGAGCGCACCCATCACTTTGACTTTTTCTTCGGAGAACCGTTCCGGGACTACGACGATGACGCGATAGCCTTTGTTAACGCCAATAAGTGACAAGCCAATGCCCGTGTTTCCCGCAGTGGCCTCAATGATGGTGCTGCCCTTGCGCAGTTTCCCGTCACGTTCGGCGCGGCTGATCATGCCGATGGCCGCGCGGTCTTTCACGCTGCCGCCCGGATTCAGGTATTCGAGTTTGGCGTAGATATCGGCGCTGCCGGTCGGGGCGATCCGCCGAAGATGCAGCATGGGAGTTTCGCCAACGAGCTCTGTAATGTCTTCGGCGACGCGCAGGTGGAGGGCCTCGGTTATGCTCATCCGACTTCCATCTTAACGCACGACAGAGAGGCGAACACGAAGGTCACGGAGGCAAAAGAGAGAGATCACTAAGAATCTCTTAGTGACCTCTTGTGCTGACTTCGTGACCTTCGTTTTGGCCGTTCTAGCGGGAAGCTCGTTGCTGCTGGTTGGCGTAGTACCCGCTTCGCGTACGGACTTGCAGGTGAGGATATCCCGGTGCGTGTACTTCAACCTTTACCTGACGGAAGCCGCCTTGTTCCTGGGGACGACTTGGACGGTAATAGATCGAGTACTGGCTGCGGATGTCGCGGGCTACGGCACGGGCGATTTGATCGACTTCGCCCAGATCTTTGGGGAAGAAGGCGACTCCGCCGGTGTTGATGGCTAGCTGTTCAAGAGCTCGCTTCGCTCGTTTCTCGTGCTCGCCGCCGAGAATGCCGATTGTGTAGATCATCGGACCATTGTCGTCCTGCACGCGACGCACCGCTTGCTCAAGCGTATCGGTGCTGGCGTTGTCTTCGCCGTCAGTGACGACCAGGAGCACCTTCTTTTCGCGACGGCCCTTTTTAGCCAGGTAATCGGCTGAAGCGACCACGGCGTCGTAGAGCGCAGTTCCACCTCGGGAATCGATCTGTTGCAGGCCTTCCTGCATCTTCGAGATGTCGCTGGTGAGGTCTGTGTCGATGATTGCCTCGTCGCTGAAATTCACTACGAAAACTTCATCATCAGGATTGCTGGCTTTAACAAGGTCTAACGCGGCGGTGTTTACAGCTTGACGTTTATCCCGCATCGAGCCCGAGTTGTCGATGAGAATACCGAGGGAAACCGGGACATCTTCTTTGGTGAAGCGCGTGATCACCTGAGGCTGTCCGTCTTCATAGACGGTGAAATCGTTTTTATTCAGGTTGGTAACCAGCCGGGAATGCTGATCGACCACTGTTGCGTGCAGGACAACTTCCTCAGACTGAGCTCTAAAAACGTAGCGATCGCCCTGCTTGCTTGGCGTTTCGGTCGGATTCGGAACGTTAACGGTGCTGCCGCCTACATTCGGCGGTGCAGTCGTTGGAACGGATGCCTCGGTCGCAGCGTTCACCTGTGGCAGTGTCTTGCCAGACTGATCTTCGAGAGGAATGCCAGAGGCATCGACGAGAATATTGTCGGTTCCTTCGCGATGGATGCCGTTCGGCAAAGCCCCGGAGGTCTGTCCCTGCGGAGCCTGTTGAGCCTGGGGCGGAGCCGCCTGCTGGCTGGCGGGCCGTGCAGGCTGGGCCTGCTGGGCTACTACGAAACTTGCACAGAGAATGAACAGGAAGAGGGCCGCTAGCCTGGGCCACTCATTCCGATGGAGCGTAATATCCAGTCTTTGCATGTACAGTGAGCGGAGGCAAGCCCTTAGGTGGCACCAGCTTGACCTTGATCTTCCGCCATTTGCCATCCCGAGCTGCATTGGTTGGACGGTATCCGAGCACATATTGGTTGCGCAGCTCTACTCCAATCTTTGTAGCCACATCTGCCAGTTCATTCGGGTCATCGACGCGGAACATCCGTCCGCCGGTGACGTCGGAAATCTCGTTCAGCAGATAAGGCCCATAGCGTTCTTCGGAAGTGGCAGGACTATTATCGAACAATCCGATGGAATAAATCTCGACATCCGCTTCTTTTACCAGCGATTTGATCTCGGAATCCGTATATCGGCTGCGGTTATCGCCGCCATCGGAGATAATGAGCAGGGCCTTCTTTTCGTGATGCGCCTGCTTCATCTTCTTGATTCCCATGTAGATCGCATCGAGCAGCGCCGTGCGTCCCTTAGCATTTGCAAACACCAAACGGCTCTGAATGTCTTCAATTGAGTTCGTAAAATCGCAAATTAATTCGGGCTTGTCGCTGAAGCCGATCATGAAGAACTCGTCATCCGGATTGGCGGTTTTGAAGAACTCGATCACCGCCTGCTTGCTCTTGTCGATCTTGTTCCCCATGCTGCCGCTCATGTCGAAGATCACGCCGAGCGAGAGGGGCGCGTCTTCGCTGGAAAAAGTCCGAATCTGCTGGTTCTGACTACCCTCGGCGATGGTGAAATTCTCGCGCTCCAGTCCGGTAACGAGCCGATTCATGGGATCGGTAACCGTCACCGGCACCAGAACGAGTGTTGTATTCGTCCGGAAGGTGTGTTCGGAGCTCTTCAGTCCGACTGAGGGCGTAGGGACGTCTGGAGACGCAACCGCCGAGGCTGGTGCAGCCGCTGCCGCCGGAGCTGCGGGCGAACCCGCTGCTCGCGGAGTGATGTGTACGTCAGTGATGTCGCCCGTCTGCGCCCGTGCGGCACAGTTCCAAATCAGGAATGCGAGGAGGACGCTTAAAACCGTCAGATGATGTCGCAATAGGAAATTCGTTAAGGCAAAACTTGAGCGATGCGCTGCGAAACGAGGACCGGTAAGGGAAACAGTAACGGAAGGCCCGCTTATCCCGGGCATAATGTAAACCCCTAATGTTTTGCCGATAGTACCATAGGCTCCAAACCCGTTTGTCTCCGGTTTGTAAGCTGCTGTCTATATCAGATGTAGCGCGTTAGACCCTTGGTTATCCGGCAGCAAAGCGCCGAAATTGGCCAGTGCTGGTCTTCTCAGCGTGCGCCGGGACTCCTGCCACGCAGCCGTTGAGAGCCGCTGTTAGAATTTCACACATTCATATTCATAAAGACGGCTCGATGGTTTGAAGGTAATCAGACTGGCTCTATGGCTGAAATATTCCCCTTTCCCGCCCTGCGCTACAACCCAGAGAAGGTCAACCTCGCCGATGTGGTCACCCAGCCGTACGACAAGATCACTCCTGCCATGCAGGATCGCTATTACCGAGCCAGCCCTTACAACCTGGTGCGAATCATCCTCGGGCGGCCTGAAGGGGAGGAGACACCGGCCAGGAATCGCTATACGCAGGCGGCAGAGTACCTGAAAAAATGGCAGGAAACCGGAATCTTCCGGCAGGATCCACCCTCGATTTATGCCTATTCGCAGACGTTTGTAGTGCCAGACACGGGGCGAAAGGCTGAGCGGAAGGGCTTTATTGCCGTGGGCCGACTGCATGAGTACAGCGAACAAGTGATTTATCGACACGAGCAGACGCTGGCCAAGCCCAAGAGCGACCGCCTGAACCTGCTCCGGGCGACGCACGCTCACTTCGGGCAGATCTTCATGCTCTATAGCGATCCAGCCCAGACGATCGATTCACTTCTCTTTGGCGAACAATACGAATGGCAGGAGGTCACGGACGAGTACGGCGTGCTGCATCGGCTGCGGCGGGTGGACGATCCGGCAACTCTGAATATCATCACTACCGAGATGGCCGACCGTAAATTGATCATCGCCGACGGCCATCATCGCTATGAAACCGCGCTGAATTTCCGCAAAGAAGCCGCCGAGAACGCCTGTGAGTGCCTGCGAAACAACGCTCAGAACGTGATGATGACGTTCGTGAACATGGACTCGCCTGGATTGGTGATCCTTCCAACGCACCGAGTCGTCTTCGGATTGCCGCAATTCGACCCAAAGGCATTTATTCATTCAGCGCAGAGCCTCTATGAAATCAGCGATCTCGGTCATCTGTCGGCGCAGGATGTCGCTAGAAGGCTCTCGGAAGCAGGGAAGAAGGCGATTTCCTTCATTGCTGCGACCAAATCAGGATGCTTTCTTCTCACCGCAAAGCCGAGCAGTTTGGACCAGATTCCCGCGGAGTTCTCGCAGCGTCAGCGCAGACTCGATGTGGTTCATCTTCATTCTCTGCTGCTCGAACGAACGTTGGGAATCACCCGGCAGCAGATCACCGAGCAAGCGCATGTTCGTTATCTGCGAAGCGCCGACGAAACGCTGCGATCGCTTGCCGACGATTCTGAAGTGAATGTTGCATTCCTTATGAATCCGGTTTCGATCGAGCAGGTGCGCGAAATTGCGTTTGCAGGCGAGGTTCTCCCGCAAAAATCGACGGATTTCTATCCGAAACTTTTGAGTGGGCTTACGATTTTCTCATTGGAAGAAAGTAACAGGCAATAAGCAGTAGGTAATAGGCGGTAATCGGGTCCGCTCGACAAAAGCGATAATTTTGCACCGCGACGAACCGGAAGGTCAGTCACTCTGCAGGCGGTATAGTTGGTTTCATTTTGGTACGACTTCGATTATTTCCAATTCTGTTCCTGACCGCTTTGCTGCAACTTCCATCGACAGCGAGCAGGGGCGGGGCAACTTCTTCGTCTCAGGTTGAGCCGCGATCTGCGCAGCCTCAGGCCCTGAATCCTGAAAAGCAGTCTCCGCTCAACCCGCCTGGCCCCGCCTCGAAGACTCCGCAGCAGAGTCCGGAACAGCCTCAACGACATCCAGTAGTGCCGGTATTTTCTGTCGTCATCGATCCCGCGCACGGCGGGAAGGATCCGGGAGCCCGTATTGCGCCAAAACTGCTTGAAAAGGACCTGACACTTCTGCTTGCCAGGAAGCTCCGTCAAGAGCTCCAGGCCCGGCACATCGTAGCCACACTTCTGCGTGAAAGCGACGCCGATCTTTCCTTCGATCAGCGCGCGGTTGCAGTAAATCTGGCGCATCCATCGGTCTTTGTTACGCTCCATGCCGAGCCGAGCGCGACCATCCACATTTACACTGCTGCCTCGAACTCTGCAGCCGCACCAGAGCCCGACAAGAACTCGTTCCTGCCGTGGGAGACCGCACAGACTGCTTTCCACGGCCAGAGCACAACGTTGGCGACCACTACGGCGATGGCAATCGAGAAGCGTGAGCTCTCTGCGGTGATCCAGCCATCGTTTCTTGAGCCTTTGCACTCTATCGCAGCGCCGGCAATTGCGATTGAGGTGCCCGCGAATAACAGAGGCTTCAAGGTGTCTGCTGACTTGATTGCCGGCGCTCTGGCCGACGCGATCGCGATTCGCAAAATGAGCGGAGCCGTCCAATGATTCCGCGCAACGTGCAGATCACGTTAGTCCTGCTGTTCCTCCTCGTCCTGGTGACCGGCGTTTACATCGTGCATCTGCGCCGAGGCACGCAGGAGAACCTGCGGGCTGCCGCTGAGGAGCGCACCGTGGCTCCTCCAGTGAACGGCGAGCTTCAAACTGTGAAGCTGACCATTGCTTACGACGATGATGGAGTGTTCCGATCGCGCCAGGCGACGGGAGTTCTTCCCGACGAACCAGAGTCTCGCGCAAAAGCCATTCTGGGATTGCTGATTGGGCAATACGTGAGTCATCCGTCCCCACATCCGCTCGGGCCGGGCTCTGCGATAAAGACTGTATTTCTCGTTAACAACAGGTTGGCCGTACTCGATCTTAACGAGCAGTTTGCCGACGAACATCGCTCAGGCATTATGATCGAGGACTTCACGCTGCTTTCTCTGATTGACACGCTGGCCGCCAACTTTCCCCAATTGGAACAAGTAAAGTTTCTTGTCGATGGCAAAGAGCGCGAGACGCTTGCCGGGCATGCCGATCTGAAAACCATCTACAGCACCGCAGCGGCACACAGGCTTGTCGAGCAACTGCAATGAAGATTGGCGTATTTGACTCCGGATTTGGCGGCCTCACCGTCCTTCGCGAGCTGCTCGCAGCTCTCCCCCAGGCTGACTATCTTTACCTCGGCGACACTGCTCGGCTTCCTTATGGATCCAAATCGGCTGCGACGGTAACGCGCTATGCCGTCTCCAGTGTCGAGTTCCTGGTGCAGAACGGCGCCGAATACGTTGTCATCGCCTGCAACACTGCGAGCGCCTTAGCGATGGAGCAAATCCGCGGTGCGGTGCGGACGGAAGTCTTAGGAGTGATCGCTCCTGGAGCACGCGCTGCCTCTGCCATCACACGCAGCAAGAACGTTTACGTCATTGGGACGGCTGCCACCGTTGCCAGCCATGCCTATCGCCGCGAATTGGAGAACCTGGGCATCACCGCCTTCGAGAAAGCCTGCCCGCTCCTCGTGCCGCTGGTGGAAGAAGGCTGGATCGATCATCCGGTAACGGAGCAAGTAGCGCACATTTATCTGCGCGAATTGGAGGAGGAGCAACGCGGTCGAAACGGTTCTGCAGATGTGCTGGTTCTCGGATGTACGCATTATCCTTTGCTCAAACCGCTTTTACACCGCATCTTGCCTGACAAGCTGCAATTGGTGGATTCGGCTCAGGCTACGGTCCATGATGCCGCTGCTGCCCTTGGTATTCGCGGAGCCTCAGCTCGCAGGCCTGCCGTGCAATTCTTCGCCACAGATTCAGTCGAGAAGTTCCAGCTTCTCGGAAGCCGATTCCTGCAACGGGAAATTGATCGCGTGGCTTTGATCACGTTGCCCGAATGAGTTGCCACCACGAACGTCCCGGACCGACGCGCGCCCTCGCGCGGGTTTGCTCGTTGTGCCTCCGCCAGACGCCCGGCCGAGGGCACCCCAGGTCCATGAGACTCGACGATTTGCTACACTCGACGGTTTGTCTGCTTCTGGAACGAGGATTCCCAAATGGACATTCGCAGAGTCGGCGTAATTGGTGCCGGGACAATGGGTAACGGCATCGCTCACGTGTTCGCGCGCAGCGGATACGATGTAATTCTTTGCGAGGTCGCGCAGCAATTTCTCGACCGCGGAATCGCGACGATCCACAAGAACCTTCAGCGCGAGGTCGAGAAGAACAAGATCACCTCACAGGACAGCGACGCGGCGCTTTCAAGGATTCGCGGGGTGCTCGATCGAAGAGTTCTGGCTGAATGCGACTTTGTCATCGAAGCGGCCACTGAGAAGTTCGAAATCAAATCTGAAATATTTCGCGACATCGACCAGATCTGCCCTCCCGAGGTGATCCTGTCGAGCAACACGTCTTCGATATCCATCACGAAAATCGCCGCGCTCACTCGTCACCCCGACAAAGTCATCGGCATGCACTTCTTCAACCCAGTTCCCGTAATGAAACTGGTGGAAATCATCCGCGGACTGGCCACCTCCGATGCGACCTACCACACCGTCAAAGCGCTCTCAGAGAAGTTAGGAAAGACTCCCGTGGAAGTGAACGACGCGCCGGGCTTCGTCTCGAACCGCGTGCTGATGCCGCTGCTGAATGAGGCCATGTACGCTGTGATGGAAAGAGTCGCCACTCCAGCCGCTGTCGATGAAGTATTCAAATTGGGAATGGCGCATCCTATGGGGCCGCTCACCCTGGCTGACTTTATCGGACTCGACGTTTGTCTCGACATCATGCGCGTGCTGCACGACGGGCTCGGCGATCCGAAGTATCGACCGTGCCCGCTGCTGATCAAGATGGTCGATGCCGGTTGGCTGGGCCGCAAATCGGGACGCGGCTTTTATCAGTACTGACTCCGATTACCGGGCGGATTCCTCTGGCTTTTCACTGGCGAAGATCGAGATAAGCTGCGGGGTTGCGGCCGTGACTCCAGTGCCTGAGCCGCGAAAACAAGCGGCTATGCTCGAGAATCAAACTAACCTGATGACCGGCTTTCAGCTCTCCCGTCGCAGACGTTACCTGCTTTGCCTCATCATCCTTGCTATCGCCACGCTCATTCGATGGCTGCTGAATCCCGTTTTGAAGGCCGAGCTTCCGTACATCGTCCTGTATTTCGCGATCATGTTGATCGCCTGGATTGGCGGCTTAGGGCCGGCAGTACTCGGCGTTGTGTTGGGCATTATTTCTGCCAATTATTTATTTATTGCTCCGCAGCATGCATGGTCCACATCAATCGGCACGCATGACCTCGTGACTACCTTCCTGTTTGCATTCATAGGAATCGCGACCGGAGCCATGAGCGAAGTGTACGGACGCGCCCTTGCGGAATCGAGAAAAGGGTACAGCCTGTCGCAAGAGCGCCAGTTCGAGCTCGAACACATCTACTCCAGCACTCCTGTCGGTCTGGCGTTTTTGGATCAGAATCTGCGCTACCTGCGCGTGAATGACGCTCTTGCCGCATTAAATGGCGTTCCTGCGCGTGATCATATTGGGAAATCTGTCTCCGACATCCTCCCTCCTAGTGCGGTCGAATTGCTAACGCCGCTAGTCCGAAGGGTGCTCACCAGCCGCACGCCTCTCGTTGACTACGAGATAGAAGCTGAAGCTCCTCCCGGCAGCGGCGAATCGCGGTACATGAAGTTGAGTTTTTATCCCGTAGAGATTGGTGGACTGCGCGGCGTACATGCCGTGATCGAAGACGTGACCGCCGCGAGGAAGACAGAGCTTGAACTCAAGTCGCTGCAGCAACAGTTGCAGCACGCCGTGAAGATGGAAGCCATCGGCCGGCTCGCCGGAGGGATTGCTCATGATTTCAACAATCTGCTCATGGTAATCAGCAGCTATACCGAACTGCTGCTGCAGCAACTGGAAGGCGATCCTGCGATTGCGAGAAAGCTGCACGCGATTACCGGAGCCACCCAGCGTGCTGCGCGACTCACTCGGCAATTATTGGCATTCAGCCGCAAGCAGACACTGCAGGCGCAAGTTCTTGAATTCGATTCCCTGGTCGCCAATCTGGAGCCGCTCTTGCGGCGGATCCTGCACGAAGACATCGATCTCATTCTGGAACTGGATTGCGGGAAAACAAAGGTCAAGATCGATCCGGCGCAATTCGAGCAAGTCTTGATGAACCTGACGCTGAACTCGCGCGATGCGATGGCAACCAAAGGAACCCTCGTCATCCATACCGCTTGCCACCAGTGTGAAGAGGACTCCGTGCGGCCGCTATTCACTCTTCCTGCCGGCGCGTATGTGGAAATGTCAATTACCGATTCGGGACGAGGCATGCCGCCCGAAGTTCAGGCCCGCATTTTCGATCCGTTCTTCACCACCAAAGAACCAGGGCAGGGGACAGGACTGGGCCTGGCCATGGTTTATGGCATCGTGAAACAGAGCGGCGGCTACATCGAAGTGAACAGCGAAATCGGACAGGGGACCACATTTCGGCTTTGGCTCCCAATCTTCGAAGAGGGCGCAGACCATTCGGTTCAGGAGCCTTCCGCGGCTCCGCTGAGCAAAGCGACGATTCTGCTGGTGGAGGACGAAGCTATGCTTCGCCAGGCGATCAATGAATCACTGTCTGCTCTGGGCTATCGTGTTCTCGAAGCGCCGGACGGCCTTCGGGCTGTTGACATCATGGAAAAAGAAGGCGACACGATTGACCTGATCCTCTCCGACGCGGTGATGCCGCGCATGGGAGGCGCCGAGCTGATTCAACAGGTCCGAGCCAGACGGCCAGCGATGAAGGCTGTTTTGATGTCAGGGTACACGCACGCACATTCGTTAGCCGTGGGTCCGGCTGGTGACCCTGATCCTGACATTGTGATTTTGCAGAAGCCGTTCGCCCATGCTGAGCTTGCCAAAATTATTCGCAAGTTGCTTTCGAATTCATCTCAGCCGTGACGAAAGTGTCGCCTGTGCGTTTGCGTGGGCATCAAAGAAGCTGTGATATTCTCGCAAAATGCCAAGGCGATTGAAAGCATTGGCGGCTCTGCTCCTGGCACTCATTGTCTGCCTGGTCCTGGTGTTGCCACAGGTGGACCTGGAGAATGGTGTCCTCAGGGACGTGCAGAATCAGGCTTCCGTTTTGTCGCTCATGGCCGTGGCGGGTGCCCTCATATTGTTGCTGCCGCCTAAGCTTTTCTATCGTTCCCGAGAATTGTCTTTCGAAGACGAGGTGCCTCTCCACTCCGGTACGCGGAGCAGTTCTATTCTGCGCTGTTGATTTCTGACTTGGATCGTCGCTTTCGACAAAATCCAATTCAGGAGACGAGAGACTTTGGTTCCTCCCGCAGCACCGACTGAAGATCGACAGTTATTATTCCGCGCGGGCGATTCCGTGCAAGTCAAAGGTATTTATCGCGTGGTGCATTATGCCCATCGACTGCCGCACGAAACCGCCATCCTTGTATTGAAGAAATTCCCGAAATGCAACCAGTGCGGCGACGGCGTCCGGTATCAGCTTGTCCGCAGCGTCGGAGAGTTGCTCAAGGACTACAACTTTCGCACGGATCAGGATACGCAGAACTCTTCCGAATGAATGGAAGTTTCTGCATGTCGGAAATCGATGAGAACAGCCAAGCTGTTCTCATTCTCGCGCTTACTGCATGCCCGGATTTGTAAACGTCGTGCTCGCTCCGTCAGGAATACTTGCCTCCCAAACATAGGGAGAGTCGCTGGGCAGGAATCGATAGCGCAGAAAACGGGCGTGTCCACGCCGCCGCCAATATCTGGATGTATAGGAGGAAATCCTCACGCCGCGCCGTAGCGCGCTGACGAAAGTGGTGTGCTCCGGATCGACCACGATTCCGACATGTCCGGGCCACACGATCAAATCTCCTGGCTGTGGCCGATAGACTCGCCTGAACGCTGCTGTTCCGCGATAAAGAACGCGCGAGGGCTCGTACTTATAGAAAAGCCCAGCCTGCTGAAAAATTGAATTTACAAAATGCGAGCAGTCGAGCGCGGTCTTCTGAATCTGCGTTCCGAGAGCGATGACCGCATCGGCGGCACGTACGCGGGCTGGTTCTCCCAAAATGGAATTTGAATCGGCGATACACCATTGACTCGACGCGCCAAGCGCAAAAAAGAAGAGTAGCGCCCGTAGGCCATTGCTGAGCGTTGGCATGAGTTCCTGCTCTGTACGTTGTTGCAGAAATTCGATGCGCAATTTTCGCGAGATGTGGGCAGCAATCGAGAGTTGCGGAGTGAATGAGCGGCTCAGGGCAGAGCTGTCTGACGCGAAGAGAGGAATGCTTTGATTGCGATTGCGTTAGGCTGCTCTCCAACCGGGATGATGGTCAAAGTCGGGAACCAGCGCTCCCGAGGAACATTCGATCGCTGCGAAACCGATGTGCGAATCACCGTCACATCACCTGCTCCGGTATCGACCACAAACAGAAAATTCTGATTCGGCGATAGCGCCAGCGCATCGGGACGATTGCCCACCTGAATCCATCCCAGAGCTTTACCGTCATCAATGCTGTAAATGCCCACGGTGTCGGACTTGAAATTGCTGACGTAGAGAATCGTATTGTCGGCGCTCACGATTCCGCGTACTGGGCCGGCGCCGATCACGTAGCTGCCGCCAACTTCATTCGTGTTGGTCGCGATCTCCGAAATCGTGTCGGCTCCAAAGTTGCTCACGAAGATTTCACCGCCGTCGGGCTTAAGCGCGAGCTGCACCGGAGTCGTTCCAACATCAAGAAGCGCGAGCAGACGATCGGGAGCAGACGATTTAGCTGGTGAGGGGACATTCAAAGCTACCGCAGCCACCTGAGCAGAACCGCTGCACGCAATGAAGGCCTTGCTAGAGTCCGGCAGGATCTGAACGTCGGTCGGCTCCTTACAGACGGTGATGGAGGACCGCACCGCCATGCGCGCCGCGTCGAGGACCGAAATGGAATTGCCCAATCGCTCTGCCACTACGACGATCTTTCCATCGGGAGAGACCCGCGCGATACCAGGCGCGTTTCCGATTGCGATGGTGCGTAGCACGCGTCGATTCCCGACATCGACGATCGAAACAGTGTTCGATCCTGAGTTGGCGACATAAGCGCGAGTGCCGTCGGGAGCGACATCAACGAAATACGGATTCTTGCCGAGAGCGATCGTCTTCACGACGTTGTTCTGCTCGGCATCGATTACGCTCAGCGAGCTTGATCCGGTGTTGACCACATAGACTTCGTTCTTCTTCGGATTGGCGGCGACGCCGGTCGGATTGACTCCCACCGCAATCGTTGTCAGCGGCCGAAAGTTGCGGGTGTCGAGCACGGACACGCTGTTGCTCTTCCCATTCGTTACATACGCATACTCACGATACGAGGGCGGATAATCCGGAAGCCTCTGCGTGCAGCTCGTTAGCAGCGCGGAAATTGTGAGCAGGAAGAAACTGCTGATCGATGGGCGACGATGCACGGGTACGATGTGCTGCGAAAGAAGCAGTGTACCAGCTTGCTACCGCGCGCTTGTTGCGCGCGCAAGAACAACTGCGTGTCTCTGGGCGGCCTAGTGTTTTTTTCGAGGACCATCCGCCAATCCGTTCCTCGACGAAACAAATTTTGATTCATGAAACCGCTGAGAACGTTCTTGACGAAAGACGGCGCGAGCCTCCATCTTCGTGTGGTTCAAATATGGCAACTTGCATTTTAAAAATTGAAAATCAACAAGGATCGTGATGGAACTTTCAAATCAGTCTTTCTCTCGCTCTCGGCGCAGATGGTTAAAAGCGATCACCGCAGGATCGATAGCCTCAAGCGTATTCGGTGCTACTGAGATGTTTGCTTCCGGATCGTCCGTGCTCCGCGAGCAGCAGCCCGCAGGAGCGTCTGCGGATGCCAGCACAAGGGGCACACGCGTTTACAACATCCGAGACTTCGGCGCGAAGGGGGATGGCATGACTCTCGACACGGACGCCTTGCAAGCCGCAATTGATGCCTGCAATCGCGATCAGGGCGGAACGGTGCTCGTGCCTGCCGGCGTGTTCGTAATGGGAACCGTGGAGATGAAGAGCAACGTCACGCTGCACATCGCTGCCCAAGGCAAGCTGCTCGGCAGCACCGACGGCAAGCAGTACCACGCCGTGGACGCGATCCCTCTGCATGGGGATTCAACGCTCAACGACGGCAACGTTGGTCTTATCTTTGCCGTGAAAGCTGAAAACTTCACCATCGAAGGACCGGGCACGATCGACGGTCAAGGAGCGCAGTTCCGCAGTCCAGAGCGCGGGGTTCCTCCGCCATCAGGTCGCGGTGGGAATAACCGTCCGTATCACCTGCTCTTTTATCAATGCCGGAATGTCACTGTTCGTGACATCTTTCTCACGCAGAGCGCCTACCACTCAATTCGCATCATTCAGTCGAGCTACATCCAACTACACGGCATTCATATTTACAGCCGCGTGAACCATAACAACGACGGCTTCCACTTCATCAGTTGCGACCGCGTCCACATCAGCGACTGCGATATTGAATGCCAAGACGACGCCTGCGCGCTCTTTGGAAGCTGCAAATTCGTCACTGTGAGCAATTGCTCTTTCAGCACCAGATGGTCGGTCTTCAGATTCGGCGGAGGAGTCGCCGAGAATATCGCCGTATCAAATTGCCTCATCTACCACACCTTTGGCTGCCCAATAAAGATGCGCTGCGGCCCGGGTTCCCGATTTGAAAATATGTCGTTTTCCAATCTAGTCGCGGACGGAGTCACTGGACCCATTTCGATCAACCTGGGCCCTCGCCGTCCGGGTGTGACCGCGCAGACTCCTTCTCCTTCAGAGCCGCAGGAGGCAACCGGCGAGCCGGGGATCATCCGCAATATCGCTTTCCGTGGAATTCACGCCAGAGTCGTTGTGCCGGAGCCCTTTCAGGATGTGCCGTTCACCAGCAACTACAATCCCGCAGAGATCAAATCGTGCATTGCTTTAAACGGCGTCGATATGACGATCGAGAAGATCTCGTTTGACGATGTTCACATCACGTTTCCAGGCGGAGGAACCGCCGAAGATGCCGCCGTTCGCGACGTTCCAAAAATCGCCGGCGAATACTTCCAGAACGGGGTCTTGCCCAGCTACGCGCTTTACGCCCGCAACGTGCGTGGACTCACGCTGAACAATGTTCGCTTCGAAGTAAATGCCGCGGAAGCGCGGCCGGCAATCGTCTTCGACCACGTCGAAGATGCCGCCGTCAATGCCCTGAGTGTTCAAGGAACGCATGATGCGGAATCGACGTTGCGCCTCATCGACGCCCAAGACGTTCTGCTGACCGCCACACGTCTGCTCACACCTTCTCCCGTCTTCATGCGAGTCGAGGGAGCGAAGAGCGGCGCGATCACAATCGATGGAGGAGATCTTTCCAAGGCAGCGAAGGTGCTTACGTTTGCTGCCGGGGCTTCAGAAAAAGCGGTGAAGCAGCGGGGTTAAGCCTCGGTGATTATAACGTGTGTTATAATCGAAAGTTATTATGGCGACCGTCAAAGTAACAACAGTGGGCAGTTCGGTCGGGATCGTCCTGCCGAAAGAGGTTCTGACGAAGCTTCGAGTTGAGAAGGGGGACACGCTGTATGTACTCGAAACCTCTTCAGGCGTGGAACTCACTCCATATCGGCCCGATTTTGCACGCGCGATCGAGGCGGCCAAGAAGGTGATGCGGAAGAATCGCGACGCGCTTCGCAAGCTCGCTGAATGAAAGAGCCCGTTTGGATCGAAGTTGAGACCGCGCTTGCGATTCACAAGTTAGTCATAGAAGAACATGGCGGGCATGACGGTCTGCGCAGCCAAGCCTTACTCGAATCTGCTCTCGCGAGGCCCAGAAATCTCTTCGCATATTCTCGAACTGCGGTTTCACTCACCCGTTTAGCTGCTGCCTATGCCTGTGGATTATCAAGAAACCATCCGTTCGTAGACGGCAACAAGCGCGTCGCGCTTGTCGTCGCATTTACATTTCTGGAACTAAATCAAATCGAAATCAATGCTCCCCAAGAAGAGACCTACTTCGTCTTCATCGATCTCGCTGCCGGAAGGTTGGAAGAGCCTGATTTGGCAAGGTGGTTGAAGCAACACGCGAGGCACATTGAAGAACCTTGAATTTCGGAAAAAGTTCAGACTCTAGGTGCGGGAAATTCGACCAGCCTAGCGGGTGGTTACGCGATGCATGGAACTCACTCATTCATATAAAATTCGCTGACCTCAATTACCATCGCTGCTTATGAAACGTACGCTGGTCAGTGCTCTTCTCGTTCTTACTGCAGGTTTCATTTTCGGTTTTCGGATTCTTCACAGCTCCACGGACAAGAGCGGCAGGCTTGGACTGCCCAGCAGCAAGCTGCTGCTGGAGCCACTGCCCGGCAATTCACAAAAGACGAACAGTTTCCCAGCCGCGATGGCGTTGTCGCCGGATGGGAACTATCTCGCGCTTCTCAATGACGGCTACGGCACCTTTGACTCCGATTACGATCAGTCGATTGCGGTTCTCGACATCACTACGAATGAGCTGACAGATTTTCCTGACAAGCGGCTCGAGCGCAAGGCGCGCCAGTCCTATTTCTATGGGCTCGCCTTCAGCAGCAATGGAAAAGAACTCTACGCGAGCATGAGCTCGATGACGGATCCTTCCGGCAAGAATTCAGGAAGCACAGGCAGCGGGATCGCGATCTACAAGTTCTCGAAAGGAAAAGTGAAGCCATCAGGATTCATCCGCTTTCCCGCCTCGAATCGACCTGCTCAGCCGAAGGCAATGCCCGACGATCCTGACGAGCAGCCGAGCAAGGGTCCTGGATTCACGGTTCCGTATCCGAGCGGAATCTGTGCCTTCCGACAGAACGGGAAAGAGATGCTTCTCGTCGCGGACAATCTTTCCGATTCCGCCGAGATCGTCGATCTAAAGAGCAAGCGGGTCATTAAGTATATCGATCTCGCTATCTATCGAGCGGTGCCGGGATCGTATCCGTTCGCGGCGATCGCAACCAAGAACGGAAGCACCGGATACGTGAGCTTGTGGAACGCCTCTCGCGTGGCGGAAATCGATCTCGTGCAAGGCGCGGTGCGCCGCATGATCGAATTGCATCTTCCGAGCAAGGCAGAAGCAGCGGCTTCGCATCCCACTGCTTTACTGCTCAGCCCGGATGAGAAGCGCCTCTACGTAGCGCTCGCCAATACCGATGAGGTCGCAGTCATCGACCGTGACAGCAAGGAAGTTTCCTATCTCAGCACCAAGCTCCCAGGTCAGGAATACGGGGGAAATTTCCCGATAGCGCTCGCACTCAGTTCCGACGGCCAGCGCTTATTTGTCGCGAATGCCAGCTCCGATGCCGTCGCGGTATTCGACAATCCGCAATCCAACTCCAAGCCGCTTGGGTTCATTCCCACGGAGTGGTATCCAACAGCGCTCGCCGTTCACAATGGCGAGCTCTTCATCGCTACCGGTAAAGGACAAGGCACGGGTCCCAATAAGGGATTGGTCGGCAAAGTGAATGGAAAAGAGCGCACCAGCTACATCGCTACGCTGCTGCACGGATCGATCGCTCGCGTGAAGCTGAACGAGATCGACGCGCACCTCTCTGAGTGGACACAGGAAGTTGAAGCGAGCAATCTGATGCGCGGCAACGCCGACCAGATCGCCTTTGCCAGCGGCGGCAATCCCATCAAGCACGTGATCTACATCATCAAAGAGAACCGCAGCTACGATCAGGTGCTCGGCGATCTCGGAGCTGGTGATGGCGATCCTTCGCTGACGATGTTCGGCGAAGACATCACTCCAAACGAGCACAAGCTGGCGCGCCAGTTCGGCGTGCTCGACAATTTTTACGACAGCGGTGAAGTTTCTGGCGATGGGCATGTGTGGTCCAATGCCGCTATATCCAGCGACTACACCGAGCAAACCTGGGAGATCGGATATCGCGGCAAAGAGCGGACGTATGACTACGAAGGCGTGGTCAACGAGCGCTATCCCATTCAGGAACACATTCCCGATGTGAATGAACCGGCGACAGGATATCTCTGGACGAACTTCGCGCGGCACGGCATCACCTATCGTCATTACGGCGAATACATCTCGACGAAGTTTTGCAATCAGCGGCAAACCGAAGAGATGCCGCAGGCGGGCACTCCACTTCAGCAAGGCAGCGCATGCGCGCGCAATTCCATCAAGTTCGGCGAGCCGCTGCCTGACTACCTGGGCCACCCACACGGATCGCCGAGTCCGTGGCCGTGGGCAATCCCGATGGTGCAGCAAAACATTGCCACTAAGCGGGAACTGGAAGGCCACTTCGATCCGCGCTATCCGGATTTCAATTTGAATTTCCCCGATCAGCTTCGAGCTGACGAGTTCCTGAACGAATTCGAGCAGTTCGTGAGTAAGCGAAATGCAGGAGAGGATGCGATGCCGCAGTTCATCCTGCTGCGCCTGCCGAACGATCACACTTCAGCTACTAAACCGGGAATTGCGACTCCGTCTGCGGCGGTCGCAGACAACGATCTCGCCGTAGGCAGGGTAGTAGATGCGGTATCGCACAGCGGGTATTGGCAGGACACGGCCATATTCATCCTCGAAGATGACGCGCAAAACGGTGCCGATCACGTCGATGCGCATCGCAGCATCGCCTGGGCAATCAGCCGATTCTCGCCGCATGGTCCGGAAGGAAAGCCGTTCGTGGATCACACGTTCTACACGACCGTAAACATGGTCCACACCATGGAATCGCTGCTCGGCGCGCCGCCGATGAACAACAACGATGCGCGCGCCGCAGTCATGGCCGCCATGTTTTCCGGAGACGGTAATCAGCCGCCTTACAGCGCCGATACTCGTAACCGCGACAACGGCCTGATCTACAAAATGAATCCGCCAAAGGGAGCCGATGCGAGAAAGTCGGCAGCGCTGGACTTCTCGCACGCGGATGCAGCGGATGCAGGTGTTCTGAACGCGATCCTCTGGCGCAACCGGATGGGAGATCGTCCTATCCCGCGCACGCCCGGCGCTGAATTCAAATAATGCTTGACGGAACCGCCGCCGGTAGCCGGGGGTCCCCGACAGACGCCTTTGCGGCTGTTGGGGTGGTGGTAGGCGGTGGGGCAGCCGCGTGTGTTGCGGCTGCTACCTAGGCAATAGCTCAAGCATCTTCGCATTCGGAGTTCGCCTTCCGGCGATCTCCGACCCACCGGCTACTGCCGGCGGTTCTGTATTGCATTAGCTATGCGACTGCTTCGGTGTACTGGTGGGGATTGCTGCGGAATTTATCGGCGCACTGCTGCGAGCAAGAAGTAATAATCTTTGCCGTTGTGATTCAGCTTGGCAGCCGCGTTCTTCTCATCAACCTGCATGTTGCAAACAGGATCTCGTTGCATAGTATCCTCCGAAAAGATTGGACGGGCACCTGGGAGCAGCGGGCTGCCCTTGGAGAAAGAAAGTGTCAGAGAAGACCATCAGCGCCGTCGTCGCCGAGCGGCGCTCCACACCGCGCTTCGCTGAGACTCCGGTGCGAGAAGAGGACCTGAAAAAAATTCTGATCGCCGGACTGGAGTCACCCAGCGGCTACAACCTCCAGCCGTGGAGGTTCATCGTCGTGCGCGATCCAGAGGTTCGCAGGAGACTCCGCGCCGCTGCGCATAACCAGCCGAAGATTGAACAAGCTCCGGTCGTAATCGTCGCGCTCGGCGATCCTGAGGGATGGCGTCGGGGAGATCTCGACGAGATGATCCGCATCGGCGCTGAACATGGGTACGCACATCCATCAAAATCCGGCCTAACCAGAAAGTTGATCTTCGACTATCTCAGCCAGCACGAAAATCTGCCGATGTGGCTGAACCGTCAAGTCATGATCGCCCTCACAACGATGATGCTGATGGCCGAAGCGCTCGGCTACGACACTGCCCTGATGGAAGGATTCAAGGACGAGGAAGTTCGAAACACTGTTCAAGCGCCGCCCAACATGGAGGTCGTTTGCCTGCTCGCAATCGGCCATCGCGACGGCGAAGACAAGCGATATGGCGGAAGATTCCCGAGTAATCGCGTTCTCTTCGCAGAAAGGTTCGGGGACCCATTCAGGTTGTAATTTGGCACGCAGCGAGCTGCTAAGCTTCTAAGCTCCTAAGCTGCTAAGCCGACTACCGATCCAATCGCTCTGTTTCCGGCAGGCCATGTTTTCGCTCAGAAGCTCAGCAGCTTAGCAGCTCAGAAGCTCCTTTCCATGCGCCGCGACTATCCCGACCGCCCTTTTCTTGGTGTTGGTGCTGTCATTATTGATGACAACAAGGTACTGCTTGTCCGTCGTGCAAACCCACCGCTTCAAGGCGAGTGGTCGATTCCCGGCGGGCTGGTCGAAACGGGAGAGAGCACTCGGGATGCCATTATTCGCGAGGTTCTGGAAGAGACAGCCCTGCGGGTAGAAGTAGCTGCACTGGTGGAGGTGTTCGAGCGCATTCTTCGGGACAATCGGTCTCGCGTGCAATATCACTATGTGCTTCTGGATTACAGGTGTCGCGTCGTCAGCGGACAGGCTCAAGCCGGCTCTGACGTGAGTGAGGTGCGCTGGGCGACTTTGGATGAGCTGGAATTGCTCTCAGTTTCGCCCGAGACTTGCATGGTGATTCGCAAAGCTTTTGATTCCGCAGCAGAGAAATCGGCACGGTAAAACTGTTGTCTTTCCGTCCAGTTTTGCCGGTAATCTGGCTTTAAGGCTTCGAACTCTCGCAGCTCCGAAGCGTCTTTCATGCTTCCTCCGGAACTCTCAGCCGCAATCGCGGAACTGAACGCAGACATCTCGGGCGGGGATCTCGCGCGCAGTGTGGCAGAGCTGAGTTCAGAATATCGTGCAAAGGCTCGATCACGCCCGCAGCTCACGGCTGCGCAGCGCGCTGCCTATCTTGCAGCCCGATTGCCTGCAACTTATGCGGTGATCACACGCGCAATTCACGAAGCGCAGCTCCGGGTTCCGGGATTGCGCGTTGAGAGCATGCTCGATCTGGGCGCAGGTCCCGGAACAGCAATGTGGGCCGCAGCGGAGCAATTTCCCGATCTCTCTCGCGTCGTCTTGGTGGAAGACTCGGCTGGATGGGTCGAGATCGGCAAACGACTCAGTTGCAAATCGGGAACTCGTGGCATTCGCAATGCTGAGTGGCGGCAGGGAAGCGTAACTGGCGAACTCCCCCCTGAGTCCTTCGATTTTGTCATTGCGTCGTACGTCATGAATGAAATCGCTGTGCCCGAGCGAGGCAGAGTCGCACTGGCTGCATGGCAACGCACGAACAAGCTGCTTGCGATCATCGAGCCAGGAACGCCCGAGGGATTTGCCAATGTACGGAGCCTTCGTCGGGAGCTCATCACTGCGGGAGCTTACCTCGTCGCACCGTGCCCTCATGCAAACGAGTGCCCGATGCAAGGCGGCGACTGGTGCCATTTCTCGGAGCGTCTGGAGCGCTCTTCGGAACACCGCAGCGCGAAGCGAGGAGAACTGGGATATGAAGACGAGAAATATTCTCACGTAATCTTTTCTCGCGAGCCGATCGCGTTGCCTTGGGCGAGGATTCTGCGGCATCCGCGCAAGCACACCGGCCACGTCGAATTCGAGCTCTGCACTACGGAAGGACTAAAACGGGAAACGATTTCCCGCAAGCAGGGTGAGCGCTACAGAACAGCAAAGAAAGCTGCGTGGGGAGAGACTTTGTAGAGGCGAAGCCGGTGCTGCACCTCTACTCCTTGATTGAAATTGTTACTTGGGCGTGCTGGTTTTCGGCGGAATGCGATGCGCAGCGGCTGCCGGTTTGCGCGGTCTCGCTTTCGGCTTTGCCAATCCGGTGATGTCGATCTTGGTAATCTTCACCGGATCGTACGGCCGATTATCGCGTGGGTCGGTCGCCTTGCGCGCGATCTGCTTCACGAGTTCGACACTCTCGGGCGTGCACTGTCCGAAGATCGTGTGATGTCCGTTGAGATGCGGCGTTGGCACTTCCGTGATGAAGAATTGCGAGCCGTTGGTGTTCGGTCCAGAGTTGGCCATCGCGAGTCGGCCGGGGACATCGAAATTCAAATCAGGCGAGATTTCATCTTCAAAGCTGTAGCCGGGACCGCCTTCGCCCGTTCCTTCAGGATCGCCGCCCTGGATCATGAAATTGGGAATCACGCGATGGAAGATGGTGCCGTTGTAGAGCGGTACTCCATGTTCTTTTTTTCCCGTTTTAGGATTCGTCCAATCTTTGGTGCCAGTGGCGAGGCCCATGAAGTTCTCGACGGTCTTCGGCGCCTGTTTCGGGAAAAGCTCGCACGTGAGATCGCCGGCCGTGGTGTGAATGATGGCTTTGGGATTTTCAGCAGGCGCAGCCTGCCCGCTGGCGCTGCTCGCCTGCGCTGCGCGATGCGTAGTGGATGACTTCGATGCTGCCGTTTGGGCAACGACAAACGAGGGCAAAATGCAAAACATGAAAATGAGACGAGCTTTCATGATCTCCTCTTACATGAACTAATGAGCTGAACTCATCTGTCGCGCGAGTGACGGACGCTGCTGCGACTTTTGAGCGCGCATCTGTTTGCTGACCTGCTCCACCTGGCGGAAGACGCGCATGAAATTGCCACCGAGAATCTTGCGAATCTGTGCGGCAGTGTATCCCCGCTTCAACAAGCCTTCCGTGATCTTGGGCAGATCGGCGGCCGAGTCCATTCCTTCCGGCATTGACGGCGTGCCGTCGAAATCCGAACCCAGGCCGACGTGATCGATTCCCGCAACCTTGGCGACGTGATCGATATGATCGATGATGTCGTCGAACGGCGGACGCGGAATCTTCGCCGCCCACTCCTTCGCGACCTTATCGCTTTCTCGATATCGCGTGACCGGATCGGCATCTTTGTACTTCTCTTCAACGGCATCGACGGCAGCCTTGCGGTCTTTTGCCTGCGCGTCGTAGGCCTTCCGCCAATTCTCATCGACGAATGCCGAGTAGTAGTTGACCATGACCACGCCGCCCTGGCGCGAAATTGCTCGAAGCATGTCGTCGCTCATATTGCGTGGATGATTCGTAAGCGCGCGTGCTGACGAATGCGAGGCGATCACCGGAGCGCGACTTACCAGCAGCGTGTCATAAAACGTCTTGTCCGAGACGTGGGAGACATCGACGATCATGCCGAGACGGTTCATCTCATAGACAACGTCCTTGCCGAAGTCGGTCAGCCCATTATGGTGCTGAACGGAAGGATCATCGATATCGCCCGAAGAATCCGCCCACTCGTTCGTGTTCGACCAAGTGAGCGTCATGTAGCGAACGCCGAGATGATAGTAGTCGCGCAGCAGGCGAATATCGTTCTCGATCGAGTGCCCGCCTTCGATGCCCATGAGCGCGGCAAGCTTGTGCTCGCGATGGGCAAACTCGAGACCGGTAGCGGTGAAGACCATCACCATCTTGTCGGGATGCTTTGCCGCCTGCTGATACACGGCATCAATCAAATCTAGGGTGCGATGCGCGTATTGGCCTTTGAACTGCGTAGGCTCGACCCAAATCGAGAAGAACTCGGCGCCTAAATTTCCCGCTTTGGCCTTGGCGAAATCCAGATTGCCCTTGTCGCCTGCGGGAGGATTGGCCATGTCGAAGTTTTCGTCGAGCAGCCGCTGCGTTGTGTCGGCATGAGTGTCGATAACGAGCGCTGAATTATGAATCTGTCTTGCTAATGCAGAAGAAGACCTACCCGCCTTTTTCGACGGTTTTGCCTGAGCCATAAGTAATGAAGACGAAGTGAAGAAGCTAACCACCGCGCACAGCAGGATCCGGGGCAGCATCGTCGTTGATGAATCCTCGAGTAAGAGATAGAAATCAAAGGCCGCTTACGCGGCCTTTTCGGATTCTACACGACGCAATTTTCTATGCAGAGCTATTGTTGTGGAGGAAGCGGCGGAAGCACTGGAGCCTCCGGGGCGGGCTCGGCGGCGCTCGCCTTCATCTGAATCGCAACGGGATACGGATAGCGCTGAGAAACCATCACGTGGAAGCAAGCCTGACGGCGTTCTTCTTCAGGCTCGATCACATCCTGCTTCTTCAGATTCGCGAGATAGTCGGCGATCCATTTGTGCTGCTTGCGCGTAAGTCCGCGCTTCGCGATATCCACCGTCGTGCCTGCCAGATGCGACGAGGCAGTCTCGCCCTCAGCAGGCGCGGCGTTGTGATTGTGCCGCGTCAGCTTGCGCTGCTGCTCAGCCGTGCGAACTGCGGAATTGACCTCGATCGGCTTGTGGAATTTTTCGTAAAACTCTTGGCCCAAGTCATCGACGAATTGCGCCGTCCACGGACGCGCATATCGGCGATTGTCCTTCAGCGAAGGATTGATGGTCACGTACTGCGTATCCGCGAGCGGAATCAGCACACCCCGATCTTCGAGCTGCTGCAATTGCTCATCGTCCTCAATGCGCTGCAGTCCAGCCTGATCGATTTCAAGATTCTGTTTCAGCAGAGAGTCGCGCGATCCACGCAGCTCCGGCGCAACCGGAGGTCCGTAATAGCGCAGGCGGCGCAGATGCCCATAACGACGATGACGATGCGAGGAGGCGAGGTGTCGCGTGGTCCTGTGGCGCGGCACATTGTGCACGCTGGCCTGGACAGATACCGCAAACATGGCCGACAGCAGAATGAGATAGAAACGGCGCATTTGTCCCTAGGTCCCTGAGTTCTCCAGAGTTCAGCTACAGCTTCTCTGGATTATACCTAAGATGCAACTGGGTATTTAGATGGTTCCCTCTTTAGTAACAACAATTTGCGACCCTAAGTGAAAATCGGCCAATGACCTTCCGTGCCTTGCTTTGAGGCACAGAGTTAGTCGGTTCGCAAATTCAACAACTTACGTTGTGAAAACCCGCTGTGGTATTCTGCCGGGCGCTTTTTGTTCGCCACTCGCTTGCAGCTCTCGCTCTTCAACACGGTTGCGTTGGACTTGGCCCTCTGGGCCACGTGTGCGGCCGCGCTCCTGGCGTTTGCGCGACTCTCCGCAACCCATCCTGCAACGCCCTATTTGGTGTTTCATGGCTGGTTTGTCACGGCACGAAGCATCGCCATTCTCAACGGCGCTCCGACCCTGTTCTCGTGGCCGGGAGGGGATCCGGTAAGCACGAATGAAATCTCGCGAGCGGTGCTTCTTGCAGATGCTGCAGTTATCGCGGTGACTTGTGCGTGGATTTTTGCCGCGCAAAGGAATGCAAGAGGTGGGAAATCTCAAATTCACTTCGAGCCGATGCCCCTCCGGCGCGACATCATTCAACCTGTAGCTGCGTTCGCGATCGTTATTGGCGCGATAGCACTGCTGTTGTGGAGCAAAATTCCCGGTCTCGATACTTCAGACATCGCAGCGAGTTGGTCGGGTTCAAATTGGGCCGTAGTAGCCCAATCGTGGATGGGCCTCGGCCTTCTCGCGCTGATCTACTTGAATGGTTTCAAATTGGCGCTGATGGTACCATTCACAGCCTATCTGGCAGTGGCTGCGTATCAGGGCAACTTTCGCTTTCGATTGCTGATTCCGTTGATTCTGCTGCTTCAAATTTCCGTCGATCGTCACAATAAAAGATGGCCGTCGTTGAAGGCATGCGCCGCGATGGTCGCGTGCGCGATCTTCTTTTTTCCTTTAAAGGGAATTGGACAAAGCTTGCAGTCCGGAGCCGAACCCGCCGCGATCTGGCAGAGCGCGGAAGGCCAGATTGCTGATGTTTTTCGCGGCACTCATCCTGACGAGATGATTCTGGATGAACTTGCCAGCACTCTTACTCTGGCTGATCACCACGGAAAGCTGTTTTGGGGAAGAACCTACTCAGGAATACTCACGGTCACCATCCCGCGACACTGGTGGCCAGAAAAGCCGGGTCTGGCAGATTTCGAAAAGGAAATCTCAACGGCTGCAAGACCGATCGCGGCCAACGGCATGGTTGTCACCATGCTCGGCGAGTTCTACGTGAACTTTTGGTATCCGGGAGTGATCCTGCTCTCCTTCGCCACCGCTTATCTTGTAGGCCGCGCGTTTTACGCCGCGTACCGGAGGGGCTACTTCACTCTCGCCCGATTCACCTACCTGCTCTTGGCATGCAACCTGATCCAAATCTATCGCGATGGCCTCATTTCGTTGTTCGTGTTTCTGGTCATCAACATGATGCCGCTCACCATGATCGTTGTCTTGCACTTCTTCTATCCTTCGCGCGTAGTTCGATCCAGCCCTCTGCTGCAGACCCCGCGCGTGCGACCGCGCACTACGGAGCAGACGGTCAGCTAATGCGAATCCTTTTAATCCATCAGGCCTTTTGCGGGCCCAATGATCCCGGAGGAACGCGTCACTGCGAGATTGCATTGAGACTGGTGGATCAAGGCCATGAAGTCACAATTGTGACAAGCCGCTCCAGCTACCTGACCGGTGTTGTAAAAGACCATTGCAGTTATCCAAATGGAATCCGAGTCGTGTTTGCGCCCACGGTAGGCAATCTGCACAAAAGCTATTTGCAGAGGATGGTCGTGTTCCTAAGCTTTGCCATCAGTTCCTTTTTCATCGCACTGCGCTCAGGACCGTACGACATTATTCTGGGCACTTCTCCTCCGATATTTCAATGTTTCCCGGCGCTCGCCGTTGCACTCCTCTGGAGAAAACGGTTTGTGTTGGAGCTACGCGATCTCTGGCCTGAATTTGCGATTGCACTCGGGCTTTTGCGTAATCCGTTGCTCATTGCGGCCGCGAAGTTTTCAGAAGGGCTTTTATATCAATTCGCTAGCGCAATCGTTGTGAACTCCCCAGGGTACACGAGCTATTTGGAGCAACAAGGTGTTCCGGAGTCGAAGATTGTCCTGATCGCGAATGGTGTTGATCCATCAGCGTTCAATCCAAACGACAAAGGCGAGGAGTTTCGAGCAGAGTTTGGCTTAGGCAACAGCTTTGTCGTTATGTACACCGGCGCGCTTGGCCTGCCAAACGGAGTCGAGTCTCTGCTACAAGCCGCTTTCCTTGTGCGACATGAATCCCACCTCAAATTCGTGATTGTTGGCGACGGCAAGCACAAATCTAAATTGCAACAAATGGCGCGGGAGCTCGGCTTGGCACACGTGCTGTTCGTGCCGGCACAGCCGAAAACGCGCATGCCTCGAGTCCTGGCTGCGGCGGATGTCTGCGTTGCTACGCTGGCGAATGTGTCGTCGTTGCAAGTCACGTATCCGAACAAAATATTCGACTACATGGCAGCCGGCAGGCCAACGGTGCTCGCGATCGAAGGTCCGATTCGGGAAGTCATCCAAGCCTCAGGAGGAGGAATCTGCGTCAATCCTGGAAACAGCCGTGCGCTCGCCGACGCGTTTATGCAATTGTGCCGATCACGTATGTTAGGAACTGAAATGGGAATTAAGGCACAATCGTACGTTGAACAGTACTTCAATCGCGCCGAACAGGCTAAGCAGTTTGCCGAGCTGATCGAGCGTGTTGCTTCTTTGCAGGCTCAGAACGCGCGAGAACGTAAACGTTTCCGTATTGAGCCTGCAAGTTGAATCGTTGCCTATGTTGCAGTTGCTCAATCAAGCGTTCGGGACCGCTGTCCTCACGGTGGTGCAGCTCAATTATGATCTGCTCGCACTTGTTGAGTGACTCGAATTCGTGGGCGAAGAGCTCTGCCTCGAAGCCTTCGATGTCGCAAACAAGCGCGTACTCTCCAATGCCGAATTGAGCAATCAAGTCGCGGAGAGTCAGTCCTTCGACGGCTATCGTCCCGTTCGCGGACGGCTGAATCATATGCCCGCTCAGATTTGTGGTGCTTCGAACGAAGCTCTGCTTGCCCGGACTCTTCGCAATTGCGCGACTCACAACTGTCACTCTTGAACGGAGTCCGTTCGTTTGCAGGTTGCGCTCGATCAACTTCACCAGCTCGGGATCTGGCTCGATTGCGTAAAGATGGCGATCCATCGCGAGCTTCCGCCGAATATGGCAAGAGAGAACGCCGATACTGGCGCCTAGTTCGATCACATCAAGGTCACTGCGGAGGTGCCGACATACCGCGCGAATCTCAGCGCTTTCATACGTGCGAAACAGGAATTGCGATTTCACGTCAGAAGCGAGGCCGTTGCTGTGGATGCGCAGCCCTCACGACGGTATTCGCTCGTCAAAGAGCTTGCCGATTGCGATTCCGACTGGCCTCAACTCGGTCATGCGAGCCACGCGGACCTTTAAAGATTGGAACAGTCGCATGCTTTAGTCGACGCTGACAGCCATTGCCTTCCTCTGCCGCGCTTTCCAGGCAGATCCGCCAGCATGTTGATGAATAACCTGTTCGTACAACTGTTCGGCCTCAGCCTTTACCTTGGTTCGCTCTGCCCTGGCCCGAATCAAATCGCGATTGAGGGCTGCTGCGCGCCTGTTCAATTCCGCATCCTTCAGTCCCTGAATGATCGCTGCAGCGAGCGATTCCGGATTGCTCTCATCGCAAAATAGTCCGTTTCTGCCGTGGGTAATCCACTCCTCGATCGATTCCAAGCGGCCCACGGCGGGAAAGCACCCGCAAGCCATCGCTTCGATTAGCGAATTCGGGGTTCCGTCGTGCGAACTCGGCGAAACCATTACCTCTGATGCGGCAAATAGCCGAGCAAGATCTTCTCTTTCCAAAACGGGAAGCAGGCGCACGGACCCTCCGATTCCCAAACTCTTTACCCACCGCTCAGCGGTCTTGTTGTTCTGCATGCCGGGAGCGATGAAGAAAGCATCTGGCACTTGCCGCAACACGAGCGGGATAGCCTTGAAGAAGGTGTCGTTGCGCACGTATGCACGAACGCCGCGTGGATTGATTACTAATCGCCTATCACCTGGAATTCCGAAGCTCCTTAGAACAGTCAGCTCTCGCTCCAGACGGAAATAGAAACCGGTATCTATCCCCCCATTGCCGGGCAGGACTGCAATTGGTTTGTGCTCGGAAAACCGACGGGCTATTGCGAGCTTGCGATCGCGTTCGCAATCGCAGTGCAGTCCGTCGGCACGCCGGAGAGCAGCATCGGTGAGCATGCCGAGGCGTGGATAACGTTCAGCAAACAACGTGAGATCATTTCCCCAAATGGAAATCAGCAGTGGCGCAGAACTCACTGCTGCTGCGAATAGCCCTTCGTAGGGCAAACGCATCGCGTGTACTAGATCGGGTTTCAGCCCACAAATGATCCTCGCAAGAGCGTTGGATCGCAAGCGTATGTTCAACGGGGCCGCCCAGGCTCGGAGGTGTACTCGCCAGCTTAGGGGCAGAGCAGGCAGCGCCCGCCTCGACAGCGTCTGTCCACTAAGTCCACTTTGTCCACTGTTCGTCCATGAAGTCCACACCAGCGGAAACTGAAGGATCTTTGCTCCAGGTATGTCGTCATGGCGACACGGGTACGAGCTGATTACAGTGATCCGGTGGCGTTTTTCGACGAAGTGTGAGATCCAGTTCTTCGTGATTGGACTACGCGCGTCGGCGATGTAGCAGATGTGCACTGAAGCTGGCTCACGAAACACTGCGGCAAATGGTCGAGATAATATGCGTATCGTGCGTCTTCGGCAATGGATTCGACTCACTTTCAGCGTGCGGTCAAAGAATGCACTCGAGCAGGCACGCCATAAGCAAGCGCGTGGGCGGGAATGTCGTCAACGACTACCGCTCCAGCTCCAATGACCGCATGCTCTCCAATGCGCTTCCCGGGAAGCACAACTGCGCCAATCCCAATTTGGGCGAAGTCGCCGATTTCCACGCCGCCTCCGGTTGCGCAACGAGGAGCAAGATGCGCATACCGGCCGATCCTCACATCGTGTTCGACGATCGCGCCTGTGTTAATGATTACGCCCTCCCCGACGTGACAATCCGGATTTAACACCGCTGCAGGCATGATCACGACGCCGGAACCGATTGCCGCGCCGCGAGCGACAATGGCGCTCGGATGAATAGCGTTGATCAACTTGCAGCCGAACTCCACTATCCGCTGAACCGCCTGCTCGCGTTGCGAATTGTTGCCTATTCCGAGCGCAACTTTTGCGCCTGCGTTTTTCTCCAGCCAGTCAGCAGCAGGGAATATTGGAAAATCGAGAACAAACGCTCCGCCTAGCGCCGGACTGTCATCGAGAAAGCCCGCAATCTGCTGCCCACCTGCGAGCAGAATCTCGGCGACGACTTTGCCGTGTCCTCCGGCACCGTAAACCACGAGCCGTTCGCCCATTACCTAACTCGCGGCCTGTCCGAAGCGCAGTTGTGTGTCGGAGTTAGTGGTCAAGCTGGCCGGGTTTGAGAGTACTTGATCTAAGAAACGCCTGACGGCTGCTTCGGGACTGAACTCCTGTTTGGCAATCTGCGTTGAGCGATTCCCGAATTGGACCAGTTCCTCACGACTGAGCAAAAGCCATCGTGAAACTGCTCCAGCAACGGATTCCGGCGCGAGCGGGTCGAACAGAAATCCATTTTGTTCAGGAAGAAGGCATTCAGAATGATTCCCGACCCGCGACGACAGCAGCAAAGGTAACCCTGCCCAAAGAGCTTCGATGACTACCAGCGGGTTTGGATCTGACAGCGATGGCAGACAGAAACCATCGGCTTCCGCGTACAAATTGAGGAGCTCGCGCTCATCTATGTGCCCTAAGACAGTGATCCCCAAATCGAGCGCCTGTTCCTGTATCAGTCGGCGCTGTGGTCCGTCTCCGACAATGACGATGCGCAACCGCGAGCGATCATCTTTCTTCAAGAGCCGAATGCCACGCAAGAACTGCAGAATTCCCTTTTCCGGCGCAAGCCTCGCAACCAGAAGAAGACTTCGCTCATCCCGAGCGGCTAGCGGTCGGGCAGCTTGCCGAAGCATAGCGACGCGATCGCGAAACAACCGTGGATCGACCAAATTGGGAAGATGATGGATGCGCCCAGGCCGTGCGTATGCCTCGACATATTCCCTGGCCAGCTTTCCCGGAACGGTAAATTCATTGAAACGTTTAAGGACAAGTCGGCGCAGCAGGCTGCAAATCCGGCCATTATGTTGAATCGACGCAAGATGTGATTCAGACCAGAAGATCTTTCTGTTTGCTTGGTTGTCGAATGCCGCGAGCCAGACAGTCGGCAAAGTCCAAGAGCCCGCAACGAGCAAAACCTCAGGCCGTGTGCGGCGAATGATAGCGACGACTTCGGGATTCAAATGGCACGAAGAGCTCGCTGCATTGCAATGCAAGCCGCGCAAGAACCAGTGAGGAAAATCGAAATCAGAGTCTTGGAATCTCCAATTTCGATTCGGCTCGGAGCGAGCCATGAACCACACTTCGAAATCCCAGTTCCTCGCAGCAAGTTCGCGGTGCATGAGCCGAAACTGAAACAGCCGATACGGAGTCGGAATGTTGGTGAGACAGACGAATCGAGGTGCGCTCACGGCGCACACAAAATATCACGTGCACGACCGCTTCGCGGAATTGAACACGGAGCTCGCAGAGGATTCTTAGATCCGTGGTCTCACCTGCTAGGAATTTCAGCCAACCAGCTTTTTTACGTAAAAAATTCTATCAATGCACGGCGAATCCGACATTCATGTACTTAGAATGGCGAAGCCAACACTCCCCCGTCTTCTTCCGTGCCCTCCGTGTTCAAATTCTTCATTTCGGCTGCTGAGGCTGCTGAGTGCTGTTCGGCAACTTCTGGCCGTCGAAGATGATTGTTGATTCCGAACCAAAGCGCTTGTAATCGGTGTACTTGATGATCACGCGAATGCGCACGTCGCCGCTCTTGAAGTGCAGCGTGTCATCGGCGCTGGTGTAGGTCGGGAACCAGTACACGTTGTCGATCTGCTCGCGGTAGGTCGTGAAGCGCGGGAATAGATTTTCCTGACTGCCGCTGTGTATGTCGGGGACCGATTTGCCGTAGGTCTTCACGATCTGGAAGTCCTGGTTATCGACCCAGATGCGTCCTTCGAAGCGGCGATGTTTCTTGTCGATCTGCTTCGGCGAGATGTCGAAGACGTAGGTGTTCAGCTCATCTTCTTTCTGCTGGCCCAGATAAAGGATGTTGTAGTCGGGAATCTCCTCGGTGGTGAGAACGAAGGGCATCACGTTCTGCATGTCGTTGAGATCTTCGCTGGTCATCGAGATGCGCGTGAGCGTGTCGGCCGGAGCGTAGTCCACGGTGATGGTGCGCTTGCCCTGGCCGTCGAAGTTGATTGACCAATCCTGGCGGTACTCACCATCGACGGTATCGCCATCGAGGGTCTGAATGATGTTCGACTGCTTATAGGTGTACTTCTCGCGCGCGAGCTGGAACTGCTTCTCCTTCTCGGCAAAGCGGTTGATGATCTCCTGCACGCTGATGCCGTTCGGCTGCGTCTTTACGAGCGCGCCTTCGCCTCGCTGGGCCTGAGCGGGGACAATAAGTAAGCAGCAAACGGACACAAAGCAGAGTAGCTGCAGCAGCGGAAAACGAGCGATTCTGGACAGTCCTCGGCCCTGTGTCGCGAGGCTGGAATTTAGGAAGGGCATACTTACTTAGACGTGAAGGTGTACCAGGAAGTCGCGGTGTTAGGGTCGAGACTTCCGCGCATTTGACGCCCATGTTCTCAGCTTGTTATATTCGAATGGTTCTGCGAGTCAGTTTAGTTCTTCTAGAGCGGTAGAGCTTTAGTTCGAATCGGCTGTTCGGTGAAAGCTGCCGGCAGCTTCCTCGCTGACGATGCCCGCGCTGCCTTCTCCCAAGAAGGATATGCGGGCCGGGAATGACGAAACGGATCGCCTGTCTTCATCCTTGGCGACACCGTCGGCATTCAACCCTAGGACGATCAATTCCTCGCGCTTAGTGCGAGAGTATGGCCCCGCCCGGCGGTGGTCAGCCTAAAACTAAGTTTGTGCGCGGTCGGGCTCGGCTGCGCGGAAGTGTGAATTATGGGCCGTCCGCCACAGGCGGAATGCCTCGGAAATGCCTGAGGGAGTGGAATTTGCCGACATTTAATCAGCTTGTGCGCAAAGGCCGGACAGCGCCGCGATACAAAACGGCCAGCCCGGCGCTGCAGGAATCGCCGCAAAAGCGCGGCGTTTGCACCCGCGTCTATACCCAGACGCCCAAGAAGCCGAACTCGGCGCTGCGCAAAGTAGCTCGCGTGCGCCTGACCAACGGGATCGAGGTCACGACATATATCCCCGGCATCGGCCACAACCTGCAGGAGCACTCGATCGTGCTGATCCGCGGAGGCCGTGTGAAGGACCTCCCCGGTGTGCGCTATCACGTCGTTCGTGGAACGCTGGATACGGTAGGCGTTGCGAACCGAAAGCAGAGCCGCTCCAAGTACGGAGCGAAACGGCCAAAGGCGTAAGAGCTGCTACATCGTGTCATCCTGAGCGAAGCGAAGGACCTTGCGTTTCGCCAGCAGCATCGATGACGCGGAGAAAACACAAGGTCCTTCGCGCCAGAAGCAGGCGCTCAGGATGACACGGTTTTAGAAGTACAAGGTTTTAAAGTTGAGAAGGTTTTGAAGGTAACAAGAGATGCCGCGTAAAGGACACATAGCAAAGCGTGAAGTCGCCGCAGATCCGATCTACAACTCGACTCTGGTGACGAAGTTCGTGAACTCGATGATGTACGAGGGCAAGAAGAGCACTGCTCAGCAGATCTTTTATCAGTCGATGAAGAACCTGGAGCAGAAGGGCGGAGACGAAGCCCTGAAGCTTTTCAAGAAGGCCGTCGAGAACTGCAAGCCGCTGCTCGAAGTGAAGACTCGGCGCGTAGGCGGCGCGAACTATCAGGTTCCGGTCGAAGTGAATCCCGATCGCCGCACGTCGCTGGCGATCCGTTGGCTGGTGAGCTACGGACGCGCCCGCGGAGAAAAGGGCATGGTCGATAAGCTCACGAACGAGCTGCTCGATGCCGCCAATGGACGCGGCGCGGCCATGAAGAAGAAGGAAGATGTCCACCGCATGGCCGAAGCGAATAAAGCATTTGCTCATTATCGGTGGTAGAAGTTGACGTTTTTGTCATTCTGAACGAAGTGAGGAATTCCTATCGCTACCAAGCGTTGTGGGTTCAGTAGGGATTCCTCACTGCGTTCGGAATGACATCGAGAATTAAGAAAGTTTAGGAATACAGTGCCAAGACAGGTCCCATTAGAGCGTTGCAGGAACATCGGCATCATGGCCCACATTGATGCCGGCAAGACCACTACGACTGAACGCATCCTTTTTTATACGGGCATCACCCATCGCATCGGCGAAGTGCATGAAGGCACCGCCACCATGGACTGGATGGAGCAGGAGCAGGAGCGCGGCATCACGATTACGTCTGCCGCCACCACGTGCTTCTGGCGTGACATCCGCATCAACATCATCGATACGCCCGGCCACGTGGACTTCACCGCCGAGGTCGAGCGCTCGCTGCGCGTACTTGACGGCGCCTGCGCTGTATTTGACGCCGTGCATGGTGTCGAGCCGCAGTCGGAGACCGTGTGGCGCCAGGCTGATAAATACGGCGTTCCCCGCATTTGCTTCATTAATAAGATGGACAAGATGGGCGCCGATTTTGAGCACGCCGTCGATACCATCCGCAAACGTCTTAACGCCCGCCCCGTCGCTATTCAGATTCCCATCGGACAAGAAGCAGCTTTCAAAGGCGTAATCGATCTCGTCAACATGAAGGCGATTTACTGGCGCGATGAGACGATGGGCGCCAAGTACGAAGTTGAAGAAATTCCCGCCGACCTCAAGAAGAAAGCCGAAGCCTTCCACGCACAACTCGTTGAGAGCGTCGCCGAAAACGACGATGAGATGCTGCACAAGTTCCTCGAAGGCGAGACGATCACCGCCGATGAACTGCGCAAGTCGCTGCGCAAGAGCGTGATCGAGCTCAAGCTGTTTCCGGTCCTCTGCGGAACGGCATTCAAGAATAAAGGTGTGCAGACACTGCTCGATGCCGTCGTCGATTATCTGCCTTCGCCGCTCGATATTCCGCCGACCGAAGGAACCGATCCCGACCATCCGGAGAAGGTTCTCACGCGCAAAGCCGACGACAGCGAGCCGTTCTCGGCTCTGGCCTTCAAGATCATGGCCGATCCGTTCGTCGGTCAGCTCACGTTTATCCGCGTTTATTCAGGACACCTGAAGACCGGCGACAGTGTTTTCAACACGACAAAAGGCAGGACCGAGCGTATTGGGCGATTGCTCAAAATGCACGCCAATAAGCGCGAAGAGATCACCGAGATTTACGCTGGTGACATTTGCGCTTGCGTCGGACTAAAGAATGTCACGACCGGTGACACGATTTGCTCGGAGAAGGCTCCGATCCGGCTGGAATCGATTGAGTTTGCGCAGCCCGTTATCTCCGTCGCCGTCGAACCGAAGACGAAGAGTGACCAGGAAAAGATGGGTATGGCGCTGAATCGCTTGGCGCAGGAAGATCCTACGTTTAAGGTTCACACCGATCCCGATTCGGGACAGACGATCATCAGCGGTATGGGCGAGCTTCACCTTGAGATCATCGTCGATCGCATGATGCGCGAGTACAAGGTCGAGGCCAACGTCGGCAAGCCGCAGGTTGCTTATCGCGAGACCATCCGCAAGGCTGCAGAAGGCGAAGGCAAGTTCATCCGTCAGACGGGCGGCTCTGGCAACTACGGCCACGCGAAGATCAAGCTCGAACCCAATCCGGGCAAGGGCTACGAGTTCGTGAACGACATCGTCGGAGGCGTGGTTCCGAAGGAGTACATCAAGCCGATCGATCAGGGTATTCGCGAAGCGTTGCAGGGCGGCGTGCTTGCCGGGTATGAAGTAGTCGATGTGAAAGCGACGCTCTACGACGGCAGCTATCACGAAGTGGATTCGAACGAGATGGCGTTCAAGATCGCCGGTTCGCTGGCGTTCAAAGATGCCGCAAAGCGAGCCAATCCCGTTCTGCTCGAGCCGGTGATGTCAGTTGAAGTTGTAGTTCCAGAAGAGTACATGGGCACCGTGATCGGCGACCTGAATTCACGTCGAGGACGCATTGAGGGCATGGAGCATCGCGCAGGGTCGCAGGTGATCAAGGCCAATGTTCCGCTGAGCGACATGTTCGGCTATGCCACCCAGATGCGTTCGAACACGCAAGGCCGCGCGACTTACTCGATGCACTTCAACCGCTACGAGGAAGCACCGAGGGCGATCTCCGAAGAGATCATCGCCAAGGTGCAGGGCAAGGCAGGCGCTTCGAAATAGTTTGGTACGAGTAACAAGTTCAGCTTAGAAGCTTAGTAGCTAAGCAGCTTAGGAGCTTAATTCATGGCTAAAGAGAAATTTGACCGCAGCAAGCCGCACGTGAATGTGGGCACGATTGGACATATCGATCATGGCAAGACGACGTTGACGGCGGCGATTACGAAGGTGCTCTCGAAGCACAATCCGAAGATTCAGTTCCGCTCGTTTGATTCGATCGACAACGCTCCTGAGGAGCGCGAGCGCGGCATCACGATCGCGACGGCGCACGTTGAATACGAGACGCCGAACCGGCACTACGCGCACGTCGATTGCCCCGGCCACGCCGACTACATCAAGAACATGATCACGGGCGCGGCGCAGATGGATGGCGCGATCTTAGTCGTAGCGGCGACCGACGGTCCGATGCCGC
>Ga0209810_1000917_pt1 | contig 51753 bp, 44 predicted proteins | sample Coa_R1_7_FD_187159 | JGI IMG/M metagenome (GOLD analysis project Ga0209810, IMG submission 187159) | Surface soil microbial communities from Centralia Pennsylvania, which are recovering from an underground coalmine fire - Coalmine... | ecosystem: Environmental > Terrestrial > Soil > Unclassified... | reverse complement strand
TGGCGCCGTCGTTGCTGATCATGGTGACCCGGCCGGAAAAGCCGCGGCGGCGGAGCATCTCCGCGGCGGCGAAGCCGGCCGCGCCGCCGCCCACGATCACGACATGCCCGCCGGCCGCGCCGGCCTTCGGCGGCCTCGGCGGTGCTTTTTTGCCGGTGACGACGAGGCGTCCGCCGCGCTCGACGACGTCATAGCAGACGAGCGGGGCGAGCGCGGGCGCGGCGAGGGCCTCGCCGGTATCAAGATCGAAACAGGCATGATGCCAGGGGCAGCGCAGCGTGCCCGCGACCACGAGGCCGTCGGCGAGCGGCCCGTGATAATGCGTGCAATGCGCGCTCACGGCGAAGACCCTGCCGGCCCGGCGGACGAGAAGCACCTCGTCCTCGCCGACCCGGCCGACGAGCATGCCGTCTTCGGCGAGGGCGGAGGATTCGACGCCCTTAATGAGATCGGTGCCGCTCGGCCTGTTGTCGTCCTGCGCCATGGTATCGTCTCCTTGCTGTCGCCGCCGGCAGCACAACATGCCGCAGGGCAGGGTGGTTTCCAAGTCCGGGCCGTGTTGCCCGCGGAACCCGCGCTTGGTAAGCGGAAAGGGGTTGGATGCGCGATGGACTTCGCCCTCACCGACGAGCAGCGGGCCTTTCAGGCGACGGCACGCGCCTTCGCGCGCGAAGAGATGATGCCTTACGCGCGCGAATGGGACGAACGCGAGATCTTCCCGGTCGAGGCGTTGCGCAAGGCCGCCGCGCTCGGCTTCGGCGGCATCTACGTGAAGGAGGATGTCGGCGGTTCCGGGCTCACGCGGCTCGACGCGGTGCTCATCTTCGAAGAGCTCGCGCAGGGATGCACCTCGACGGCCGCCTATATCTCGATCCACAACATGGCGGCGTGGATGATCGACGCCTTCGGCAGCCCGCAAACGCGCAGGAAATATCTGCCCAAGCTCTGCGCGATGGAGTCCTTCGCGAGCTATTGTCTCACCGAGCCCGACTCGGGCTCCGACGCCGCGAGCCTGAAGACCAGGGCCGTGCGCAGCGGCGATCATTACGTGCTCAACGGAACGAAGGCATTCATTTCCGGCGGCGGCGCCGCCGACCTCTATGTGGTCATGGCCCGCACGGGCGAGGCGGGTCCGCGCGGCATTTCGGCCCTCGTGGTGGAAAAGGACACGCCCGGCCTCTCCTTCGGCGCGCAGGAAAAGAAGCTCGGCTGGAAGACTCAGCCCACCGCCATGGTGATCTTCGAAAATTGCCGCGTGCCGGTTGCGAACCGCATCGGCGAGGAGGGGCAGGGTTTCCGCATCGCCATGGCCGGGCTCGACGGCGGCCGCCTCAATATCGGCGCGTGCTCGATCGGCGGGGCACAATTCTGTCTTGATCGGACGGTCGCCTATATGCGGGAGCGCCGGCAGTTCGGCAGCCGCCTCGCCGACTTCCAGGCGCTGCAGTTCCGCGTCGCCGATTACGTGACCGAACTGGCGGCGGCGCGTCTGCTGCTTTATCGCGCGGCGGTCGCGGTCGGCGACGGCGAGCCCGACGCCACCTCGCTCGCCGCGCAGGCCAAGCGCCTGGCCACGGATACCGGTTTTGCGGTCGTCAACGGCTGCCTCCAGCTTCACGGCGGCTACGGCTATCTGCGCGATCACCCGATCGAGCGCGTGCTGCGCGACGTGCGGGTGCATCAGATCCTGGAAGGCACCAACGAAATCATGCGCGTGATCGTCAGCCGCCGCATTTTCGGAAACTGAGCCGCGATGCCTCCGGCCGACGCGCACATCGTATTCGAGCGCCGCGCCGCGGCCGGCGTGGTGCGACTCAATCGGCCGCAGGCGCTCAACGCCGTGACGCACGACATGGTGCGGCGCCTGCGCGCGCAACTCGATCGCTGGGCGGGCGATCCGGACGTGACGCGCGTGATCATCACGGCAAGCCCCGGGCGTGCCTTTTCGTCCGGCGGCGACATTCGCCATCTCTATGAGCTCGGCAGAGCGGGTCGCTTCGAGGACGCGCTGGCGTTCTGGCGCGACGAATATCCGCTCAACGCCGCGATCAAGCACTACCACAAGCCCTATATCGCGCTGATCGACGGAATCGTCATGGGCGGCGGAGTGGGCGTCTCGGTGCACGGCGCCTATCGCGTGGCCGGCGACCGTTTTGCCTTCGCCATGCCCGAGGTCGGCATCGGATTCTTTCCCGATGTCGGAGCGACATGGTTTCTGCCGCGCATGCCGGGCGAGATCGGCACCTATTGCGCGCTCACCGGCGCGCGTCTGGAGCGCGCGGACGCGCTGGCGGCCGGAATTGCGACGCATTGCGTGCCGAGCGCGCGTCTGCCTGCGCTGCTCGACGCGCTGGCGCAAGGCGCTCCCGTCGACGCGACGCTTGCCGCCCATGCCGAACCAGCGCCGCCGCAAGGACCGGTCACGGCCCGCAGGGCCGCGATCGACCGTCTCTTTGCCGGCGAGACGGTCGAGTCGATCCTGGCCGCGCTCGACCGCGAAGCGACGTCGGATTCGCCCGATGCGAACTGGGCGGCCGAGACCGCGGCCACCATCCGGACCAAATCACCCCTCAGCCTCAAGATCGCGCTGGCGCAGGTACGCCGTGGCGCGCGGTGGGACTTCGCCTCGTGCATGCGCGCCGAATTCCGTATCGTCTCGCGCATCATCGAAGGCCATGATTTCTACGAGGGTGTGCGTGCGGTGATCGTGGACAAGGACTACGCCCCCCGCTGGCGACCGGCGACGCTCGCGCAGGTGAGCGCGGCCGACGTCGAACGGCACTTCGCTCCGCTCGCGCGCGAATTGGTGCTCTAACGTGCGCGAACCGTTCACCGAGGAGGAGTTCGACAGCCTTGCGCCGGTAACGGAGCAGGTCGGCGGCGCGGCGGCGGATCGCTGGACGCGCCGGCTCGTGCTGTTCCTGCGGGCCATGGCGATCGTTTCCCTGCTCAAGGGCCTCTATCACTGGGCGCATGTGTGCGGGATCGCGGGCGACGACGGCACGTCTTTCGACGTGCAGCCGATCGCGTGGCAGGCCGCGACCATATTTTTTGCCGTGCTCGATCTCGTCGCAGCGGTCGGATTGTGGCTCGCGGCCGCCTGGGGCGCGGTGATCTGGTTGATGGCGGTTGCCTCCATGCTGGCGGTAGAGATAGCTTTTCCGCAGGTGTTCGGCGGCGGCCTTGCCGTGGTCGGAACGGAAGCCTTGTTGCTGGTGATCTATCTCGTGCTTGCCTTGAAGGCGGCGCAGGAGCATCCGGCCTGAAGGGCGCGATCAGAAGGGGGAGGGCGCCATGGCTCGCATCGGTTTCGTCGGGCTCGGCAATATGGGATTGCCGATGGCGCAGAACCTGATCAAGGCAGGCCATCCGGTCGAGGGCTTCGACGTCAATGCGGCGGCGGTCGAGAAGCTGAAGGCCGCGGGCGGTACGGCGGCCGGCTCGGCTGCGGCCGCGGCGGCGCGCGCCGAGTTTTTCATCACCATGCTGCCGTCGGGCAAGGAGGTGCGCGAGATCTATCTCGGCCCGACCGGCGTGGTGGAGAGCGCCAATCCCGATGCCTTGTTGATCGATTGCTCGACCATCGACGTCGAGACCGCGCGCGAGGTGGCCGCGGCGGCGGAGAAGAGGGGACTGATGATGCTCGATGCGCCGGTGTCGGGCGGGGTTGCCGGCGCGCAGGCGGCGACATTGACCTTCATGGTGGGCGGTTCGCCCGCGGCCTTCGCGCGAGCGGAGCCGATCCTGCAGACGATGGGAAAGACCGTGGTGCATGCCGGCGGATCCGGCAACGGCCAGGCCGCCAAGATCTGCAACAACATGATCCTCGGCATTTCGATGATCGCCGTCGCCGAGGCGTTCGTGCTCGCCGAAAAGCTCGGGCTCGATCATCAGAAGCTGTTCGACATCGCCTCGAAATCGTCCGGCCAGTGCTGGTCGCTCACGAGCTACTGCCCGGTCCCCGGCCCGGTGCCGACGTCGCCGGCCAACCGTGACTATCAGCCGGGCTTCACCGCCGCCATGATGTTGAAGGACCTCACGCTGTCGCAGAATGCGGCGCACGCGGTCGGCGCCCGCACGGAACTCGGCGCAGCCGCGGCGTCGATCTACTCGCGCTACGTCGCGAGCGGCGAAGCGGGCCGGGACTTTTCCGGCATCATCCGCTTCGTGCGCGGTTGAGCGTCTGCGCGAGGGCCCGCGCGCGCCGCGGCCTGGAAATGCGCGCCGCATGCGCGGGCTTGCGAGCCGCAAGCGGCGCGGAAGGGTGAACGGAATCTTTCGGCAATCGGCACAAATAGATCTGAATCACCGCGCATGCCGGTTCAAGGGAACGTTCACCGTTGCAAATAAACCTAATCTTTATGGTGTTATTTAAGCCGATTTTAGACTGCCCCCTTTAGCGTGCGGCAATCCGGAGCGGGGAAGACAGGGTCTCGCTGCCGAGGCGACATCCGGGTCGTCGAAAAAGACGCGAACGAAGGGGCGTTGAACATGAAGGCCGTTGCGAAGACGGCGGAGGCATCGGAGCGCGATGCGCGCTTCGAACATATCCGGCCGTTGTATCTGGAAGCCTTGACGCTGGTGGAGCGGCTGCACCGCCGTCTGCTCGACGTGATCAAGGACGAGTTCGATCGCCGGGGGCGCGCCGACATCAACTCGGTGCAGGCGCTTCTGCTGTACAATATTGGCGACAAGGAACTGACCGCGGGCGAACTGCGCACGCGCGGCTACTACCTCGGTTCCAACGTGTCCTACAATCTCAAGAAGCTCGTCGAGATGGGCTTCCTCGATCATCAGCGGTCGCGCGTCGATCGTCGTTCGGTGCGGATCAAGCTCACCGAGAAGGGTCGGGAGGTGCGTGACATCGTCGAAGCGCTCTACCAGAAGCACGTGCGCACGGTGGAACAGGTCGGCGGCATCAATGCCGACGAATTCACCACGCTCAACAAGTCGCTGCATCGACTGGAACGCTTTTGGACGGACCAGATCCTCTATCGGCTCTGACGAAGCGCCAACCGATGGTTCCCGAAAAGCCGGCCGCGTCGCGGCCGGCTTTCGTGCGGGATTGGCCATCCTGCCGCGCGCCGCCGCGCGACCCGAGGACACGGCGCGCCGCCTTCCCGGGGCGGCGAGGCGGCAATGATCCCCGAACGGCGCGGACGATCGATCCCTTCCTGGGCGTACTAGATATTGCGGCCGCATAGGCGCGCGCTCCCACAACTTGGCGTCCGCGGGACGATATGATATGGCGGACCCGATCCCACACGAGGCCTATTCCGCGCCGCACGGCGGCCGCAGCGGGAGACCGTGATGTCGGCGACCAGCAGTCCAAGAGCATCCCTCGAGGCGGAGGCGCTGTTTTCGACGCGTCTTGACGAAAGCGATCCCGAGATTGCCGAGGCGATCGGCCTCGAGCTCGCGCGTCAACGCGACGAGATCGAGCTGATCGCGTCCGAGAACATCGTCTCGCGGGCGGTCCTGGAAGCGCAGGGCTCGGTGCTCACCAACAAATATGCCGAAGGTCTTCCCGGCCGGCGCTACTACGGCGGCTGCCAGTTCGTCGATATCGTCGAACGGCTCGCGATCGAGCGCGCGACGAAATTGTTCGGCTGCAGGTTCGCCAATGTCCAGCCGCACTCCGGCGCTTCGGCCAATGCCGCGGTGTTCTTCGCCCTGATGCAGCCGGGCGACAGCTTCATGGGGCTCAATCTGGCGGCCGGCGGCCATCTGACGCACGGCTCGCCCGTCAACCTCTCGGGCAAATGGTTCAAGGCGGTGCCCTACGGCGTGCGACGCGACGACCACCGCATCGACATGGACGAGGTGCGTCGCCTGGCGCGCGCGCATCGCCCGAAGCTCATCATCGCCGGCGGGTCGGCCTATCCCCGCATCATCGATTTCCGCGCGTTCCGTGAAATCTGCGACGAGGTCGGAGCCTATCTCGTCGTCGACATGGCTCACTTCGCGGGACTTGTCGCGGGCGGCGTGCATCCCTCGCCGTTCCCGCACGCCCATGTGGTGACGACGACGACGCACAAGACGCTGCGCGGGCCGCGCGGCGGCGTCATCCTGTGCAACGAGGAGGAGATGGCGCGCAGGCTCAATGCAGCCGTGTTCCCCGGCATGCAGGGCGGCCCGTTGATGCACGTGATCGCGGCCAAGGCCGTCGCCTTCGGCGAGGCGCTGCGCCCGAGCTTCCGTGCCTATGCGCGCAACGTGGTGGAAAATGCCAAGGCGCTTGCGGAGACGCTGAAGTCGAAAGGGCTGGATATTGTCTCCGGCGGCACCGACACGCATCTCATGCTGGTTGACCTGAGGCCGAAGCGCCTGACCGGGAAGGTGGCGGAAGCCGCGCTCGGCCGCGCGCATATCACCTGCAACAAAAACGGCATCCCCTATGATCCGGAAAAGCCCACGGTCACCTCCGGCATCCGGCTCGGCACGCCGGCCTGCACCACGCGCGGATTCGGTATTGCGGAGTTCCGGGCGGTGGGCGAGATGATCGTCGAGGTGCTCGACGTGCTCTCGCAGAAAGGCACGGAGGAGGATTCCTTCGTCGAGGCCGCGGTACGCGAGAAGGTGAGGGCGTTGATCGCGCGTTTTCCCATCTACCAATGAGGACGCCATGGGCACCGTCGCGGTCATGGTGGAGGCCTGCCGCGGATCACCGCTCCATGAGTCCGTGAGTCCGGGTTCCGGTTCGTCGGCGTTCGAGGACAGATCATGCGTTGCCCGAATTGCGGAAGCCTCGATACCCAGGTGAAGGATTCGCGTCCGACCGAGGATTCCGCGGTCATCCGCCGCCGCCGCGTGTGCCTTGCGTGCAACTTCCGTTTCACCACCTTCGAGCGCGTGCAGTTGCGCGAGCTCACCGTGATCAAGCGCAACGGCCGGCGCGTGCCCTTCGACCGCGACAAGCTCCTGCGCTCCGTTCAGGTCGCGCTGCGCAAGCGTTCGGTCGACCCCGAGCGCATCGAGAAGATGGTGTCAAAGATCGTGCGCGAGCTGGAAAGTCAGGGCGAGAGCGAGGTTTCCTCCGAGACGATCGGCGAACTGGTGATGGAGCATCTGCGCGAGCTCGACGACGTCGCCTATGTGCGTTTTGCCTCGGTCTACCGCAATTTCCGCGAGGCCAAGGATTTTCGTGCCGCGGTCGACGAACTGTCCGCCGAGGAGAGCGGCAAGGCCGCGCCGCGCAAATGACGTCCGTTCCGAGCGTTGCGCCCGCGTCTGCGCGGATCGATGCGCGGTGTCGCCGCCGCGCGGGATGAAGGCATGGACATGCAGACTGCGCAGACGGAACAGGCAGTCGACCGGGAGAGACCCGGGGAGCGCGACGAGGACGAGCGCCTCATGCGTCTTGCGCTCGACCTCGGCCGCCGCGGCCTCGGACGTACCTGGCCCAATCCCGCGGTCGGCGCCGTCATCGTCAAGGACGGCGTGGTCCTGGGACGCGGCTGGACGCAGCCCGGCGGCCGCCCGCATGCCGAGGCGGAGGCGCTGCGCCGCGCGGGGAGGGCGGCGCGGGGCGCGACGCTTTACGTGACGCTCGAGCCATGCGCGCATCACGGCAAGACGCCGCCCTGCGCCGACGCCATCGTCAAGGCCGGCATTGCCCGCGTGGTGTCCGCGCTGGAAGATCCCAATCCGCAGGTCGCGGGACGCGGCCATGCGACGCTGCGCGCAAAGGGCGTCGCGGTCGAGGTCGGCCTTCTCGCCGAGGCGGCGCGCAGGATGCATGCGGGCCACATCCTGCGCGTCACCGAACGCCGCCCGCATGTGCTTCTCAAGCTCGCCATTTCGGCCGACGGCCGAGCCGGCCGGCCGGGGCGGCGGCCGGCCGCGATCAGCGGCGAACAGGCCCGTGCCCGCGTTTTCCAACTGCGCGCGCAGAGCGACGCCATTCTGGTCGGCATCGGCACCGTGCTTGCCGACCATCCGCAATTGACCTGTCGCCTGCCGGGCATGATGCCGTGCTCGCCGGTGCGCGTCGTCCTCGACGCGCGTCTGCGCGCGCCGCTTGCCACGCCGGTGATCGCGACCGCGCGCGAGGTTCCCACCTGGTTCTTTGCTGCGCGCGAGGCCTCACCGATCGCCGCCGAGATCCTCGAGCAGCGCGGCTGCCGTGTCTTCCGCGTTGCGGCCGACGCCGACGGCAGGCTCGATCCCGTTCAGGTGCTCCGCGCTCTCGCGGAAGAAGGCATCACGCGGCTGATGGTGGAGGGCGGCCCGCGCGTCGCCGCGAGCTTCGTTGCCGCCGATGTCGTCGACGAGGTCGTGCTGCTGCGCTCGCAGCAGACGATCGGCGAGGGCATTGCGCCGCTCGAGGGCCTCTCGCTCGAGGCGCTCACCGCGCGGATGACCGCGACGGACCGCGAGCCTCTCGGCGCCGACACGCTGGAACGATACCTGCGGCGCTGACCATGTTCACCGGCATCGTGACGGATATGGGCGAGGTGCGGTCGGTCGAACGGCGGGCCGACGACCTGCATCGCATCACGATCCATTGCCGCTATCCGCGCGGCGCGCTGACCGAGGGGGGCTCCGTCGCCTGTGCCGGAATCTGTCTCACCATCGTTGCCGCGGGCGAGGACGGCGGCGGCTCCTGGTTCGCCGTCGAGGCGGCCGCCGAAACCGTTGCGCGCACGACCGCCGGGCGCTGGCGTCCGGGCATGCGCGTCAATCTTGAACGCCCGCTCAGGCTCGGCGACGAGCTCGGCGGGCATCTCGTCGCCGGACACGTCGACGGACTGGCAAGCGTGATTGCGCGCGAGCCGCTGACCGACAGCGCGCGCTTCGTGCTGCGCGTGCCGCGCGAGCTCGCGCGCCTGCTCGCACCCAAGGGCTCCGTCGCGCTCGACGGCGTCTCGCTCACCGTCAACACCGTCGAGCACGACAGCTTCTCGGTGCTGGTGATTCCGCACACGCTGAAAGCAACGACGCTCGGCGACCTCGCGGAGGGGGACGACGTCAATCTCGAAGTCGACACCGTCGCGCGTTATGTCGCGCGGCTGCTGGACGCCCGATAGGCTCGCTCGGGCGAGCCGTGCCTTGGGCACGGCACGCATACGGACGGCATTGCCGGAAAGGACGCGCGGCGATGCGCGGCTTGCGGCAGAGCCCGCGAACATCTTGTCGCCGTGCCGGCCCCTTGCTACGACGCCGAGGCACCAGGGACCCTCCATGGCCAGGATCACGCGCGGCAGGAGCATGCCGAGAACCAAGGGGCTGCGCATGCTGATCGTCGAGGCGCGCTTTTACGAGCATATCGCCGACCGGCTGCTCGCGGGTGCGGTCAAGGTGCTCGAGGCTGCGGGCGCCCGCTATACCCGCATCTCGGTACCGGGCGCGCTGGAGATCCCGCCTGCCATCGCAATGGCGGTCGACGCGGCCAAGGCCCGGCGCGCGCCCTATGACGGCATCGTCGCACTCGGCTGCGTCATCGAGGGCGACACCTATCATTTCGAGGTGGTCTCGAACGAATCCGCGCGCGGCCTGATGGACCTGGCGAGGGCCGAGCGGCTGGCGATCGGCAACGGCATTCTGACCGTGGACAACGAGGCGCAGGCGCTGGAACGTTCCGGCGGTGCCAAGGGCAACAAGGGCGAGGATGCCGCGCGCGCGGCGCTCGCGCTGGCGCGGCTCCGGCAGACATTGAAAGCCGCCCGATGAACCGCTCGGCCGCGCGCGAGAAAAGCAAGGCCGGTCGGCGCAGTGCCGCCCGGCTCGCGGCCGTGCAGGCGCTTTACCAGATGGACATGGCCGGCTCCGGCCTCAACGAGATTCTCGCCGAATTCGAAAGCCATTGGCTCGGCCGCGAGGTCGAAGGGCTGCAATATCGGCCGGCCGAAAAGGCATTCTTCCGCGACATCGTCGCCGGGGTCGTGCGCGAGCAGCGCACGCTCGATCCGCTGATCGACGAGGCGCTGAGCAAGGGTTGGCCGCTCCAGCGCGTCGAAGCGGTGCTGCGCGCGGCCTTGCGCGCGGGGTGCTATGAACTCCTTCACCGCCGCGACGTGCCCGCGCGCGTCGCGGTCGCGGAATATGCCGATGTCGCGGCCGCCTTCGTGGAGCGCGGGGAGACGGGGATGGTCAATGCCGTGCTCGACCAGTTGGCGCGGCGGCTGCGGGCGGAGGAATTCGCGTCGGATCCGGCGCGCGGGTCTTGAGCGCGGCCGCGGCAGGGCGGGCCGGTTGGCAGGACGGGCGGCGATGGGCTCACAGAGCGATTCCATTTCCGGCGAGGATCGGCTGATCGCGCGCTTCTTCGCGCCGCTCGCGCGCGAGCCCGGGGCACTCGGCCTTGCCGACGACGCCGCCGTCATCGCTCCGCCGGCGGACTGCGATCTCGTGCTCAAGACCGACGCGATCGTCGGTGGCGTCCACTTCTTCGTCGAGGACGAGGCGGGCGACGTCGCGCGCAAGGCCTTGCGCGTCAATCTCTCCGACCTTGCGGCGAAGGGCGCAACTCCGCTCGGCTTCCTGTTGTCGCTTGCCCTGCCCGCGAGCGCGGACGAGCGCTGGCTTGCCGCTTTCGCGGAGGGATTGCGCGCGGATGCCGCGCATTACCGTTGTCCCCTTTTCGGCGGTGATACGGTTCGCACGCCGGGGCCGACCGCGGTCTCGGTCGCCGTGATCGGCAGCGTGCCGAAGGGGCGGATGGTGCGCCGCGCCGGCGCAAGACCCGGGGATCTCGTCTTCGTCACCGGCACGATTGGCGATGCCGCGCTCGGCCTTGCGCTGCGTCGCGGCGCGGGCTGGGCATTGGATCACGCGCTGGGCGCCCATCTGCGCGCCCGTTATGCGCTGCCGCAGCCGCGGCTCGCCCTGATCGACGCGCTGCGCGCCCATGCCTCCGCGGCCATGGATGTGTCGGACGGGCTGATCGGCGACCTGGCGAGGCTGTGCCGGGTCTCCGGCGTGGCCGCCGTCGTCATGGCCGGCCGCGTGCCGTTGTCGGAGGCGGCCGCGGCCGCAGTCGCGGCCGATCCGACGGCGCTCGAGATCGCGCTCACCGGCGGGGACGACTACGAGGTGCTTTGCACCGTCCCGCCCGATCAGGCGGCAGGCTTCCGCGCCGCGGCCGCCGCGGCCGGCGTCGCGGTGAGCGAGATCGGCACGATCGAGCCGGGCACGGCCGTGCGTTGCCTTGATGCAGAGGGCAGGGCGCTTTCTTTCAGGCGCGCCGCCTTCAGCCATTTCTGAGGCCCTGGCACGACGCGGCGCGGCGAAGGACACACAAAGGAGCAGGACACGCGATGCGCGACCCGACGGCACCCCAGCAGGAACTCCCGCATCTGCCTTCCGGGATCAATCCGAATTTCGAAGCGCTGCACAGGCTCTATCCGAGTTCGGCCTATCTGCGCGCGCGCGCGCCGAAGAACGTGCCGCGCTTTTCTTTCGAATACGGCGACACCGGCGCGGGCGCCGATACCGGCATCCGCGACAACTGGGCGGCCTTCGATGCGATCAAGGTCGTACCGCGCTACGGCGCGATCACCACGGTGCCGCCGACCGATGTCGAGCTTTTCGGCGTGCGCTATGCCGCGCCGATCGGCATCGCCCCGATGGGCGGACCGTCGCTGGTCTGGCCGGGGGCCGATCTGATGATGGCGCGCGCCGCGCAGCGCGCGCGCATCCCCTATACGCTCGGCGTGGCGGGTGGCGCGACGATCGAGGAGGTGGCCGAGATCGCGCCCGACGTCTTCTGGTTCCAGCTCTATCGCTTCTATCAGAACGACCACGCGATCGGCTTCGACCTGATCCGCCGCGCGAGCGCAGCCGGCGTCAAGGCGCTTGCGCTGACCGTCGACGTGCCGGTGCGCACCACGCGCACGCGCGAGAGCTATGCCGGCCTCGGCCGCGAGTTCCGGCCGAACGCGCGCATGATCTACGAGATGCTGGTGCGTCCGAAATGGCTGTGGGCGCTGTTGCGTCACGGTTATCCGCGTTTCGCCACCCTGCGCCAATATGCCGGCGAAAGGGCGAGCACCAATGAGGTCATCGCCTTCGCGCGCCGGAACATGGGCGGCGTCTTCTCCTGGGAAGAGATCAAGCGCTATCGCGACCGGTGGAAGGGCCCGATGCTGGTCAAAGGCATCCTCCATCCCGCCGACGCCGAGAAAGCGGTTTCGCTCGGCATCGAGGGGATATGGGTTTCGAACCACGGCGGCCGGCAGATCGAGGCCTTGGCGCCTTCGATCGATGTCCTGCCGGCGATCGTCGCCGCGGTCGGCCGCAAGGCCACGGTGGTGCTCGACAGCGGCATTCGTTCGGGCCAGGACGTGATGCGCGCCCTTGCGCTCGGTGCCGATGCCGCCTTCGCCGGGAAATCCTTTCTCTGGGCCGTCGGCGCGCTGGGCGAGCAGGGTCCCGCCCATCTCATCGATCTTTACATCGACGAACTGCGCTCCTCGCTCGGCCAGATCGGTGCCCGTTCGCTCGCGGAAGCGCGCGCGGCCGTCGTCCGTCATCCCGGCGCCTGGCGCTTCGACCGCAACGATTGACGAGCATGGTCCCGGGGCGGAGCCGAGGGCGCATTCGCCGTCATCGCGAGCCCGCGCGACCCTCATTCCCCGTCCCCTCATTCCCCGTCATTGCGAGCCCGCGCGACAGCGCGGGCGAAGCAATCCAGAATCGGGCAGGGCCACACGGTACGCCTCCCGCACGGAATTCTTGGCCTCGCCCGCCTGGATTGCTTCGGCGGCTGCGCCGCCTCGCAATGACGGATCAAGGTGCCGCCTCGCCGTGACGGTGCCGATCCCGTGCGATCGGAATCGGCACTAGCCCTTCGCCACGGGCAGGTCCGGCCGCGCACCCCATTCCGCCCACGAGCCGTCATAGATGCGCGGCAGCGGCCTGCCGAGGGCGTCGATGCCGAAGGCCAGCACGACGGCTGTCACGCCGGAGCCGCAAGTGGTGATGATCGGCTTGTCGAGGTCGACGCCGGCGTCGCGGAAGGCCTGCGCGATGCGCGCAGGCGGCGCAAGACGTCCGTTCTCCACGATCGCCGTGAAGGGCAGGTTGAACGCGCCCGGCATATGACCTGCGCGCAGGCCCGGTCTCGGCTCCGGTTCGCTGCCGCGGAACCGCGCGGCCGACCGCGCGTCGACCACCTGCGCGCTGCCGTCGGCGAGCGCGCGCCGCACGTCCGCAAGCGTCGCGACCGCGTCGGGCGACATGGTCGCGTTGAACCGGCGCGGCGGCCGCCTGACCTCGCCGCTCTCAAGCCTGCGGCCCTCGGCCTTCCAGGCCGGCAGGCCGCCGTCGAGGATGAACACGTTCCGCGCACCGAAGACGCGAAACGTCCACCACACGCGCGGCGCGGTATAAAGGCCGGCGCCGTCATAGACCACGATCGTCTCCGACTCGCTGAGGCCGAGCATTCCCGCGGCCTCGGCGAAGCGCTCCGGCGGCGGCAGCATGTGCGGCAGGTCGCTCGTCGTGTCGGCGACCGCGTCGATGTCGAAGAACACCGCGCCGGGAATGTGCCCGGCAACATATTCGGCGCGCGCGTCGCGTCCCTGCGTGGGCAGATAGTAGGAACCGTCCACGACGGCGACCGCGTCCAGATGGTCGGCAAGCCACTGCGTGGATCTCAGCCACCGGCTCGCCAGCTTCTCGCCATCGCTCATCTTCACCTCCCGCCGTCCCGATGACGAAGTCAGGTCAACGCGATCCGCACGCGGCGGTTCTGCCTGCCTTTCTTTTCGATCTGCGTGACCTCGACTTTGCCGATTTCGCGCGTGTTGCGTACATGGGTGCCGCCGCACGGCTGCAGGTCGAGACCCTCGATCTCGACCAGCCGCACGCGGCCCGTACCCGTGGGCGGTTTTACCGACATGGTCTTGACGAGGCCGGGATTGGCCGCAAGCTCGGCATCGCTGATCCATCGGCTGGTGACGAGGGCATTGCGCGCGATCATGGCGTTCAGTTGCGCGGTGATGGCGTCCTTGTCGAGACCGGCTTCAGGAATGTCGAAGTCGAGACGGCTCTCCTTCTCGCCGACGGAGCCGCCGGTGACCGGATAGGGCAGCGCCGCGGACAGAAGATGCAGCGCGGTGTGCATGCGCATGTGCGCATATCGTCGTTCCCAATCGATCCGCGCGGTCACGCGATCGCCGACCGACAGCGCAGGACCGACCGCGGCCGGCACATGCACGACCTGCGATTTTGCCGCGTCGGCGTAGACGGCGGTCGCGATCGGTACCGTGACACCCTCCGGCGTCGTCAACGTGCCGCTGTCGCCGGGCTGCCCGCCCGACGCGGCGTAGAACACGGTGCGATCGAGCACGATACCGCCGCCGTCGGCGATCGCGAGCACCCGCGCCTCGCAGGTCCGCAGATAGGCGTCGTCCCGGAACAGGCAGTCCGTGCTCATCGTCTCCTCACGTCATGCGCCGGCGAACGAATGCGCCGGCGCCGGCTCGCGACGCAGGCGGTTCTTTGCTCGGTGGCGCCGCTCTTGTGTCATGACCGGACGAGCGGGGGCTTGATGTCGGTCTTGCGCTCCAGCCATTCCGGCACCGGCAGCCCCTTCGCGCGGAGGAATTGCGGGTTGAACAGCTTCGACTGGTAGCGCGCGCCGCCGTCGGCGAGGATGGTCACGATGGTGTGGCCCGGACCGAGGTCTCTTGCCAGCCGGATGGCGCCGGCGATGTTGATGCCCGAGGAGCCGCCGAGGCAGAGGCCGTCGTACCGGAGCACGTCGAATATGATCGGCAGCGCTTCCTCGTCGGGAATGAGGTAGGCCTTGTCGACCTTGAGATCCTCGATGATCGGCGTCACCCGTCCGAGGCCGATGCCCTCGGTGATGGAACCGCCCTCGCTCGCCTTTGCCTCGCCGCGGGTGAAAAGGTTGTACATGGCGGCGCCGCGTGGGTCCGCGACGCCGATGACCACGTCGCGCTTGCGCTCGCGCAGATAGCTCGCCACTCCCGCGACCGTGCCGCCGGTACCGATGGCGCAGATGAAGCCGTCGACGCGGCCGCCCGTGTCGCGCCAGATCTCCGGACCGGTCGACACATAATGGGCCTTGCGGTTGTCGAGGTTGTTCCACTGGTCGGCGAAGATGACGCCGTTGGGCTCGGTCTTCTTCAGTTCCTCCGCCAGCCGGCGGCCGACATGCTGATAGTTGTTGGGATTGGTGTAGGGCACGGCCGGCACCTCGACGAGTTCCGCCCCGCAAAGCCGCAGCATGTCCTTCTTCTCCTGGCTCTGCGTCTCCGGGATGACGATCAGCGTGCGATAGCCGCGAGCATTGGCGACCACCGCAAGACCGATGCCGGTGTTTCCCGCGGTGGCCTCCACCACCAGTCCGCCGGGCCTGAGCTCGCCGCGCTTCTCCGCCTCGAGGATCATCTGCCGCCCGGCACGGTCCTTGACCGAGCCGCCCGGGTTCATGAATTCGGCCTTGCCGAGGATGGTGCAGCCGGTGGCGCGCGAGGCGGTTTCGAGCTTGATCAGGGGCGTATTGCCGATGGCCTCGACGACCCCGTCACGGATTTGCATGAGCTGGATCCTTCGTGCACGAACCGATGCCGACCCTAGTGGAGGCGACCGGAGGCGACAAGGCGGCCGGTTAACGGGAAACGTCGACGGTCGTCCGCTTTGTACGGGCCGATGCAACGAGCGTTAAACCATGTCCGCGGATCGCCGTCGCGCGGCCGCGCCGATTCACCACTTGTTTTGCCGCCTCAGATAGTCCTCGGCCGGGGAACGGTGAAGCGGCGCCAGCGCGGGGCCCGGCAGCAGTGACTCTCGACGTCAACACCCTGTTCGTGGTCACGATCTATGTCGAGGCCGTTCTCGGCCTGCTGATGCTGTTCGCCTGGATTCAGGACACCGCGATTTCGGCCCTGGCCTGGTGGGGATTCGCACACCTGCTCCGCGCCGCCTCGATCACGCTCCTCGGCATGTACGGCACGGCGCCTGAGCTCGTCACCATCGATCTTGCCAACGCGCTGCTGTTCACCGCCTTCGCGACCACTTGGACGGGCGCACGCGTGTTCGACGGCCGGCCGGCAGAACCGGTCTATCTCGTCATCGGAGCGGTCGTCTGGCTCCTGATCTGCCGTCTGCCGATCATGGCCGATTTCGCCGGATTGCGCGTGCTCGCGGCCGCGGTGATCATCACCTCCTATGCATGGCTTACCGCGTTCGAAATCTGGCGCGGCCGGGGCGAGCCCTTGCTGTCGCGATGGCCCGCCATTTTCATGCTTTTCGGCTACGGTGCGCTGTTCCTGTTGCGCGTGCCGCTCGCGGCGATGCTGCCATGGGCGCGTATCGACGGCGACCTCTCGCGCAGCGTCTGGCTGACCGCGATCAGCTTTCAGGCCTTGCTGCTCACCATTTCCGTCGCCTTCGTCCTCCTTGCCATGGCGAAGGGGCGGACCGAATTGCGGCATCGCACCGCCGCCATGGTCGATCCGCTGACCGGGATTGCCAATCGACGCTCGTTTCTGCACGAGGCCGGCCTGCTCGCCAAGCGTCATTCGGTCGATCCGCGGCCGACCGCCGTGCTGCTCATCGATCTTGATCATTTCAAGTCGATCAACGACCGGTTCGGCCATGCCGTGGGCGACCGCGTGCTGGAAATCTTCACCGCGTCGGCGCGCGCGGTGCTGCGCACGACCGATCTCATCGGCCGCCTCGGCGGCGAGGAATTCGCGGCGGTTCTCGCCGACATCAGCAGGGAAAAGGCGCTGCTTGCAGCCGAGCGCATCCGCGAATCCTTTGCCGATGCGGCGCAATATGTGGACGACCGTCCGGTCGGTGCGACGGTCAGCATCGGCCTTGCCTATTGCGAGAGCCCCGTGCTCGACGTGTCGGGTCTTCTCGCCGAGGCCGATCAGGCGCTCTATCATGCCAAGGAACGCGGGCGTAACCGCGTAGAAGTCGCGACGCTTTCGCGCGGCATCCCGCATCGCGATGCAGTCGCCGTCGCGCGCATCGCCCGGCCCGCGGCCTGAGACGCGCGAACGCGCCGGCGCATCCCGCTTCGTCGTCGGAGCGTCCTGCCGCAAGGCGGCGCGCGGAAGGCTGTGGCGTCATTGCCGATTGACCTTCGACTTCGAATTGCGCCACTTTACGCCTCGAGACGCCGGTTTCCCGGCGCGGCGATTGGTGGGATTGCAAACCATTTCAACGGAGTAAGGGAGGGACCTGATGCAGCTTCTGCGATGGTTGGGCGTGGCCGCCGCGGTGTTGGCCGCGGGCGGATATGCCCACGCCGCCACGGTCAAGATCGGCGTGGTGCTGCCCTATAGCGGCGCCAACGCCGATCTCGGCCATCAGATCGACAAGGCGTTCGATCTCTACGTCAAACTGCACGCCAACGACATCGCGCCCCACAAGGTCGAGATCATCAAGCGCGACGAGGGCCCGCCGACGGGAGCCCAGGCGAAGACCGTCACGACCGAGCTCATCACCAATGACAAGGTCCAGCTCGTCACCGGCTTCGTATTCTCGCCTTCGGCCATCGCGCTCGCCCCGGTGATCACGCAGGCCAAGGTGCCGATGATCATCGCCAATGCCGGCACCGCCTGGATTACGAACCTGTCGCCCTACATCGTGCGGCTTTCGTTCTCCATGTGGCACCCGGCCTATCCGATGGGCGCCTATGCCTATGAAAAGATCGGCTGCAAGACCGTGGCCATGGCCTATACCGATTTCCCGCCAGGCAAGGATTCCACGGAAGCCTTCCGGACGGGCTACGAAAAGGCCGGCGGCAAGATCATCGACTCGATTCCGATGGGCAGCCCGGTGCAGGTGCCGGACTTCACGCCGTTCTTCCAGAAGATCAAGGACGAACATCCCGATTGCATGTATGTCTTCATTCCCTCCGGCGCGCATGCCGCCGGCGTGATGAAGGCCTATGGCGAACTCGGCATGCGCAAGGCCGGGATCAAGCTGATCGGCCCGATGGATCTCATCCCCGACAACAAGCTGCAGGACATGGGCGACGCGGCGATCGGCACCATCGTGATGGGTCACTATGCGCGCGACCTCGACAATCCGCAGAACAAGGCTTTCGTCGCCGAATGGCACAAGGCCTATGGTCCCGACTCCTATCCCGATTTCATGTCGGCGGCGGGCTGGGACACGATGCACGCGATCTTCGACACCATCAAGAAGTTGAATGGCGATCTCTCCGATGGCGCCAAGGTGGTGGACGCGCTGAAAGGCTGGTCGACCAACGGCCCCCGCGGGCATGTCATGATCGACCCGGCGACGCGCGACATCGTCCAGGACGAACACGCCATGGAGGTCTACCGCCAGCCGGACGGCAAGCTCGGCGAGCGGGTGCTCGGCACCGTCAAGGCGGTCAAGGACGAGTGCAAGGTGCTCAAGGTCGGCCGCTGCGCATCCTGACGGCGCCGATGTTTGACACGAACGGGCGCCGCCGCGCATAACGGGCGCGGCGGCGTTCTCGCATCGAGGTGGGGCTCGTGCCGCATATTGTGAGCGTTGCCGTCAGCATCCTGTTCGACGGCTTGGCTTACGCCATGTTCCTTTTCATCACCTCCGTCGGCCTTTCGGTCACGATGGGGCTGATGAATTTCGTCAACCTCGCGCACGGCGCCTTCGCCATGGCCGGGGGTTACATCGTCGTGACGCTCACGCGTTCCTCCGGCGTCGGCTTCGTGCCGGCGCTTGTCATCGCTGCGGTGGCGGTGGGGGCGGCGAGCGTTCCCTTCGAGCGCTATCTCTATCGCCGTCTCTACAGGGCGAGCGACCTCGAGCAGGTGCTGCTGACCATCGGGCTCGCCTTCATGGCGATCGCCGTCTTCACCTATTTCTACGGCCCGATCCCGAAATCCGTCCCGCTGCCTCATTGGCTGCAGGGCGACGTCAACCTCGGTTTTCGCGCCTTTCCGAGCTATCGCGCCTTTCTGATCGCGCTCGGTGCCGTCCTGATTGCGGTGCTGTGGTATGCCTTCGAGCGCACCAATATCGGCGCCAAGATCCGCGCGGCGGTGGACAACCGGCGCATGGCGGAATCGGTCGGGATCAATGTCGACCGGTTGTTCACGCTGACCTTCGCGCTCGGGTCCGCCCTTGCCGCGCTCGGCGGCGGCCTCGCGATCCAGCTTTTCGGGCTGACGCCGAGCTTTGCCGTCATCTATCTCGTGCTGTTCCTCATCGTGGTGGCGGTCGGCGGCCTCGGCAGCCTGAAGGGAACGCTGCTCGCGGCGCTCGTGCTCGGCGTTTTCGACACGGCGGGGAAATATCTGCTCGCCGATGCCGGCGGATTCTTCATCTACGCGGTCACGGTGCTGGTGTTGCTGGTCAGGCCTGCGGGGTTCTATGGACGAGAGTGAAGCGCAAGCGACCGTCTCCGCCCGCGGCGTCGCGCGCGCGCGCGCGGCCGATTTCCTCGCGCGGCGTCATCGTTTTCGCTGGCCCGAATGCCTGCCGTGGCTGCTCGCGATCGCCGCCTTCTTCCTGCTGCCCGATCGCATGACCTTCGGCGCCCAGGTGCTGATCATGGTCATGTTCGCGCTGTCGCTCGATCTCATTCTGGGTTACGCCGGCATCGTCACGCTCGGCCATGCCGCGTTCTTCGGCGTCGGGGCCTATACCGTCGGCCTGCTGGTCGCGCGCCTCGGCTATGCCGAGCCGATTTCGAGCCTGTTCGCGGCCGCTCTGGTCGCCGGGCTCATCGGATTTGCCACCGGCTGGTTCCTGCTGCGCTATCGCGGCCTCACGCTGCTCATGCTGACGCTCGCGACCGCCATCATGCTCCAGGAGACCGGCAATCTGCGTTCCGACATTTCCGGCGGCTATGACGGCCTGCCGGGCCTGACCATCGCGCCGCTGTTCGGCGTGTTCCAGTACGACCTCTACGGCCACGTCAACTATCTTTACGTGCTCGGCGTGCTGGCGCTGATCTTCTTCTTCGTGCGCCGCATCGTCTATTCCCCGTTCGGACAGGCGCTGACCGGAATCCGCGAGAACGTGCGCCGCATGCATGCCATCGGTTCGCCGGTGCACCGGCGGCTGGTCACCGTCTATACCATCGCCGCCGCGATCGCCGGCATCGCCGGCGCCCTGTTCACCCAGACCAACGCCTATGTGACGCTTGCGGTTTTCGATTTCGACGTGTCCGCCAAGGTGATGGTGATGCTGATCCTCGGCGGCACCGGAAGGCTCTACGGCGCCTTCGCGGGCGCGGTGGTCTACATGGTGATGGAGGACTATTTCTCGAAGATGAGCCCGACATTCTGGCAATTCGGCATCGGCCTGCTGCTCGTGCTCACGGTGCTGTTTGCACCGCGCGGCATTCTCGGTCTCGTCCAGGGTCTGGGCGCGCGTGCCTGGCGCAGGGCGGGGCCATGAGTGCGCCCGTGCTCGAGGTCAGGGGCCTCAATCGCGCCTTTGGCGCGCTGCCGGTCACGCGCAACGTCAATCTCGCGCTCGAGAAAGGCGCCCGCCGCGCGCTGATCGGGCCCAACGGCGCGGGCAAGACGACCCTGGTCAACCTCATCACCGGCGTGCTCAAGCCGTCCTCCGGCCGCGTGTTGCTCGACGGCGAGGACATCACCGCGCTGAGCCAGGCGGAGCGGGCGCGGCGCGGGCTCGCGCGCACGTTCCAGATCAACACGCTCTTCCGCGGGCTCACCGTGCTGGAAAACGTCTGCATGACGATCGGCGAGCGCGACGGCGAGTGCAACAATCTCTGGCGCGCGGCCGGGGCCAAGCGCAGCGTGATCGACGAGGCGCTCGACTATCTCGACGCCCTGCGTCTCACCGAGGACGCGCTCAAGCTGGTGCGCGAACTGCCCTATGGGCGGCAGCGTCTCGTCGAGATTGCGGTGGCGCTCGCGCAGCGGCCGCGCGTGCTGCTGCTCGACGAGCCGGCGGCCGGCGTTCCGTCGTCGGAAACCCACCTCATCCTCGACGTCGTGGCTTCCCTCGATCCCGACATCGCCATCCTCATCATCGAGCACGACATGGACGTGGTGTTCCGCTTCGCGCGGCAGATCACCGTGCTCGTCGCCGGCGCGGTATTCACCGAAGGCACGCCCGAGGAGATCATGGCCAATGCCGACGTGCGCGCGGTCTACCTCGGCGAGGCGCTACACGGCGGGGATCATCATGGCTGAACCCGCGCTGGCGCTCGAGGACGTCTCGGCAGGCTATGGCGAGACGATGGTTCTGGAACGGGTGCGGCTGAGCCTTGCCGCGGGCGAGACGCTGGCGGTCATCGGGCGGAACGGCGTCGGCAAGTCGACCTTGCTGCTCACCGTGATGGGCCACACGACCTTGCATGGCGGGGCGATTCGCCTGCACGGCGCGGACATCTCCCGCCTGCCGACCTATCGACGCGTGGCGAGCGGTCTCGGCTTCGTGCCGCAGGAGCGCGAGATTTTTCCCTCGCTCACGCTGCGCGAAAACCTGCAGGTCGCGGCCAGGCCGGGCCCGTGGACGGAACGCGCGGTGTTCGAGCTGTTCCCGCGGCTCGCCGAACGGGCGGACAATCGCGGCAATCAGCTCTCGGGCGGCGAGCAGCAGATGCTCGCCATCGCGCGCGCGCTCGTCGGCAACCCCAGCGTCCTGCTGATGGACGAACCGTCCGAGGGTCTCGCGCCGGTGATCGTCGAAGAGCTTGCCCGGGCGGTGAAGCGGCTGACCGAGGAAGGCGGGCTCGCCCTCGTCCTCGTCGAGCAGAACTCGCGGCTCGCGCTCGCCATCGCGCCGCGCGCGGCGGTGATGGACCGCGGGCGGATCGTCTATGACGGGCCGAGCGAGACCCTGCGCAACGATCCGGTCAAGCTCGAGCAGCTCATCGGCGTGGTGAAAGGCTAGAGCAGGGTCCGATCGGATTGCATCGGGCCCGTCGTGACGCATGGGTCCGTCGTCCGTCATGGCGCGGCGGCGAGATCCGCGTCGGCGGCTGCACGGCCGGCAGCGCGCGCCGCGCCGTCGTTGGGGCGCGGCCCACGGATTGCCTTTCGCGCGCACGGCAGGCATAGAGCCGGCCATGAAGCGCAGCACCGAACGCATCCTCACGACCCATGTGGGCAGCCTGATCCGCCCGCGCGCGCTGCAGGATTTCCTGCGCCTGAAACAGGCGGGCAAGCCTCATGACGAGGTCGCCTTTCGCCGGTGTCTCGCCGAGTCGGTCGTCGACGTCGTCCGCGCGCAGGCGAGAACCGGCATCGACGTGGTGAGCGACGGCGAATTCGGCAAGTCGATCAGCTGGTCGCAATACGCGCTGGAACGGCTGTCGGGCTTCGAGCGCCGGCCGATCACGAGCGAGGCGGCCAACCCGTTCAAGCGCGGCGCCGACCGCACGCGCTTTGCCGAGTTCTATGCCGAGCTTGACGCCCGCGAGGGCGTGGCCACGACGAGCGATGCGGTCTGCGTCGGTCCGATCCGCTACACGGGCGAGGCCGAACTTGCGCGCGACATCGCCAATTTCAAGGCCGCGCTCGCGGACGTGGCGGTCGCCGAAGCCTTCATGCCGGTCGCCGCGCCCGCGAGCGTCATCCCCGACCGCAAGAACGAATACTACAAGAGCGAGGAGGACCTGCAGGTCGCGATCGCCGAGGCGATGCGGACGGAGTACCGCACCATTCTCGACGCCGGCTTTCTGCTCCAGCTCGACGACGCGCGCAGCGCGGTGACCTATGATCGCATGGTGCCGCCGGCGTCGTTCGCGGACTACCGGCGCTGGCTCGCGCGTCAGGTCGAGATCATCAATCATGCGATCGACGGACTGCCGCGCGACCGCATCCGTTACCACGTCTGCTGGGGATCGTGGCCGGGGCCGCATGTCAGCGACGTGCCGCTCAAGGACATCATCGATCTCATCCTCAAGGTGAAGGTCGGCGCCTATGTCATCGAAGGCGCAAATCCGCGCCACGAGCACGAATGGAGAATCTGGGAGAGCGCAAAACTCGCACCGGGGCAGGTGCTCATTCCCGGCGTCATCAGCCATGCGACCAACGTCGTCGAACATCCCGAACTCGTGGCCGAGCGCATCGTGCGGCTCGCGAGGATCGTCGGGCGCGAGCAGGTCATCGCGGGCACCGATTGCGGCTTCGCGCAGGGGCCGTTCCACCGACGCGTGCATCCCTCGATCATGTGGGCGAAGCTCGAAGCGCTCGTCGAAGGAGCCCGGCTTGCGAGCAGGGAACTCTGGTCCTAGTCTCCCGTTGACCGTCCGCACGTCCTCAGCGGCCAGCCGGAGCCGGTGCCATGAATGTCAACGTCCAGCCCGCCAGGAATTTGACGATCCCATTCGACGCCACGCGTCTCGACCGGCTGATGGATGCGGCCGGCATCGACGTCGTGATCGCCACCTCCAAGCACAATGTGCAATACCTGCTCGGCGGCCATCGCGCCGCCTTCTTCGACTACATGGATGCGACCGGCGTCAGCCGCTACCTGCCGGTGCTCGTCTACCCCAAGGGACAGCCGGAGCGGGCCGCCTATTTCGGCCATCGTCTGGAGAAATACCAGCGCGAGGTCGCGCCGATGTGGACGCCGGAGACGCAGACCGCGACCGCAGGCTCGGTCGACGCCATGCAGAAGGCGGTCGATCACATTCGCAGGGCCGGCATCGGAACGCGGCGGATTGCCGTCGAATTCGGTTTCCTGCCCTACGATGCGGCTGGGGTGCTGCGCGCGGCCTTTCCCGATGCCGATTGGGTCGATGCGCTGTACGTCCTCGAGCGCCAACGCGCGAAGAAGAGCGCGGACGAGCTGCGATTGCTGAAATACGCGTCCGAAGCCGTCATCGAGTCGATGCGCGCGGTGATCGCCGCGGCCAAGCCGGGCATGACCAAGGCCGAGGTCGTCGAGGCGCTGCGACGGGAGGAGACGAACCGCGGCCTCACCTTCGAATATTGCCTGATCACCGCCGGCACGAGCTTCAACCGCGCCGCCTCCGACCAGCGGTGGGAACAGGGCGACATCCTGTCGATCGACAGCGGCGGAAACTACAAAGGCTATATCGGCGACCTCTGCCGCATGGCGATCCAGGGCGAGCCGGACGCGGAACTCGAGGATCTGCTCGCCGAAATCGAGCAGATCCAGCGCGCCGGCATGCGGCCGATCCGCGCCGGGATTCGGGGCCGCGAAATCTACGCCGCGGCCGAGCCGCTCGTGCAGAAGTCGAAGCACCACAACCATCTCGAATTCCTCGCGCACGGCATGGGCCTCGTGAGCCATGAGGCGCCGCGGCTGACCGACCGCGGGCCGGTGCCTTATTCGAACGAATATGCCGACGAGCCGCTCGAAGCGGGAATGGTGATCTCGATCGAGACGACGCTCATGCACCCGGCCCGTGGGTTCATCAAGCTCGAGGACACCGTCGCCGTCACCGACGACGGCCATGACATCTATGGCGAGGGCGCGCGCGGTTGGAACAGGGCCGGCGTAGCCTAGCCGCGCAGTGCGTTCGGATCGGCGCGCCGTGGCGCGCGCGGGGAAAGCCATCGAGGGCGGACGCGTCTGTGCCGTGGACTCTGGATTGCTTCGGCGGCTTCGCCGCCTCGCAATGACGGTGGACATGGCGGTGCCCCGACCTCGCGCACACGACTCGCGGCACGGCCGCCCCCTCCGTCATTGCGAGCCCGCGCGAAGCGCGGGCGAAGCAATCCAGAATTGGGCGGAGCCAAACCGTACGCCTCCCGTCCATGACTCGAGGGCCGGCATGAGGCGCGAACGCGCTATCGGCCGCGCGCGTCCGCCTCGATCTCCGCGGCGAGCGCCTTGAGCGTGTCCGCGATCGTCACCGCATAGGGCGGATCCTGTCGCAGCCGCCGGAGCGGCTCGGGGAGGCGTTGCAACGCGCGCGCGGCGTAGGCACGGATGTCGGCGAGCGGCGGAGGCGGCGCAAGGCGCTTTCCCGCGCGCATGACCGGCGCGAGCAGGGGCTCGCCAGCTTGCGTGTCGTGTGCGAGCGAAATCACGTCGCCGCACATGACGCCGTCCGCGTCGTAGCGGCGCCAGACCTGCTTGCGCCCCGGCCAGGTCGCCTTGCCTTCCGACAGTTTGCGGCGCGGCCGGCCGGCATATTCCTGCAGCTTGTACGCGCAGTCGAGCGAGGGGGCGTCGATCGAGGCGTCGAGATTGACGCCGATGCCGTAGCCGTCGATCGGCACCCGCGCCTCGATCATGCGCTGCAGCACGTCCTCATTGATGCCGCCGCTTGCGAGAATGATCGCATCCTTCAGGCCGCCCGCGTCGAGAATCGCCCGCACCTTGCGTGCCGAGGCGGCGAGATCGCCGGAATCGATCCGCACGCCGCGGATGGCGATGCCGTCGGCCTTCAGCTTCGGCGCAAGCGCGACCACTTTGCGCGCGCCGGCCTCCGTGTCGTAGGTGTCGATCAACAGGATCACTCCGTCGGGACGCGCGCGCGCGAAATTCTCGAACGCCCGGCTTTCGTCGTCGTGCACCTGCACGAAGGAATGCGCCATGGTGCCGACGACGGGTATCCCGTAGCGCCGGCCCGCTTCCACATTGGCGGCGCCGTCGAATCCCGCGATGTAGCTCGCCCGTGCGGAGAACAAGCCGGCCTCGGCGCCGTGCGCGGTGCGCAGACCGAAATCGGCAAGCGTCTTGCCGGGCGCCGCGAGCACCATGCGCGCGGCTTTCGAGGCGATGAGCGTCTGGAAATGCAGGATGTTGATCAGTCGCGTTTCGACGAGCTGGGCCTGCGGCAGCGGCGCGACCACGCGCAGGAGCGGCTCATCGGGAAAACAGGGCGTCCCCTCGGCCATCGCCTCGACGTCGCCCGTGAAGCGGAACGCCTTGAGATAGTCGAGCAAATTCGGGCGAAAGCGACCGGTGGCGGCGAGCCAGGCGATGTCGGCGTCGGAGAAGCGGAGATTTTCCAGATAGTCGAGGGCGTCGTGGAGGCCGGCCGCGAGCAGAAAGCCGCGGCGCGGCGGCAGCCGCCGCACGAAGAACTCGAATACCGCCTCTTTGTCTTCGCCCCGGTCCAGATAGGCCTGGACCATGTTGAGCTGGTAGAGGTCCGTCGTGAGCGGGCTGGCGGAAGGAGTCATGGCGGCTGCGCGCGTTCGGACGATCGCAAGGACGACGGGCTCGCGCTGTGTGGGCCCTGCCTCGGTGCAAGGATGGCTCCCCGGGCCGGATTCGAACCAGCGACCAACCGGTTAACAGCCGGTTGCTCTACCACTGAGCTACCGGGGAAGATGGGTGGGCTGCAGCGCAGCGCCTATAACAAAGCAGGCCGCGCTTTGCAAAGCGGGGCAGGGCGCGGTTCGCCTGCGACAGTCCCTCCGCGACCGAGCGGGGATGCCCGAAGGAGGTCCGCAAGACGCAAGCTCGCGCGGCGCCCGCTGGAGGCCACGGCCGGAATTGAACCGGCGTACCCGGTTTTGCAGACCGGTGCGTCACCACTCCGCCACGTGGCCTCGGATCATTGCGTATATAGGAGCCCCCTCTATTCCACAACGCCGCACCGGCCGCGGCCGCGGCTTGCCTTGCGGATGTCGCTATTGCAGAAAAAGCCCCGCATTTTCCGCGCATCGAGGTCCGCGATGATCGATTTTGCCACGGCGCGCCGGCATATGGTCGACGGCCAGATCCGCACCGCCAATGTCACGGATCTGCGCATTCTCGCCGCCATGGCGGAGACCCCGCGCGAGCGTTTTCTCCCCGCCGCGCAGGCGGGGCTCGCCTATCTTGATCTCGACGCGCCGGTCGGCGCCGGGCGCCGCCTGCTCAAGCCGATGGTGTTCGCCAAGCTGGTGCAGGCCCTGCAGGTCACCGCGAACAGCCGGGTGCTGGATCTCGGCTGCGCGACCGGCTACGGCGCGGCCGTGCTCGCCCGTCTGGCCGCGCGCGTGGTGGCGCTCGAGCAGGAGCCGACTCTCTCCCGCTTCGCGCAGGAGGCGCTGGCGGGGTTGCCCCATGTGACGGTGGTGAGCGGACCCTTGGCCGAGGGTTGGCCCCCTTGCGCGCCCTATGACGTGATCCTGCTGGAGGGCGCGGCCGAAATGGTTCCTCAGTCCTTGCTGAACCAACTTGCCGAGGACGGCCGCCTGGGCTGCGTGCTGGGGTCCGGACCCGACGCCAAGGCGACCCTCTATTGGCGCAGCGGCAAGGACATCAGCCGTCGCACGGTCTTCGACGCCGCCGCCGCGCTCCTGCCCGGTTTTGCCAAACCGGCCGAATTCGTGTTCTGAGCCGTGGCCCGGCAGGAAACGTGGCTGAAATGCTTCAGCCCTCGACTTTTCCGCCACAAACTCGGCCGCAGGGGTTTCGCCGCCTGCCGCCGTGGCCTATTCTGACCGTCCCGGGTCGGGTTCCCGGTTTGGGCTGTGTTCCGCTAAGGCGTTGGGGATGAAAGCCGTTGCGCATCGAGCGTGGGCTGTCAGTGCGTGCGCGCTTGCCGTAGCGTTGCCGGCGGGGCTCATGGACGCGCCCGCGCGCGCGGAAAGCCTCGAAGCCGCGCTCGTCGAGGCCTATATGAACAACCCCTCGCTCAATTCCCAGCGCGCCGCAGTCCGCGCGACCGACGAGAACGTGCCGCAGGCGCTGTCGGGCTACCGGCCGCGAATCAGCATCGTCGCGACCGCCGCCGAAAACTCGCAGTCGACCGTGTCCAAGGCGCTGCCGGTGCCGCCGGGACAGCCGGCGACCTATTCGACCCTGAGCGGCTATAATTCGCCCGCCTCCGTGGGTGCCACCATCACGCAGACGCTGTTCAACGGCTTCCAGACCGCCAATCGCACCCGCCAGGCCGAAAGCCAGGTGCTCGCCGCGCGCGAGACGCTGCGCAACACCGAGCAGACGGTGCTGCTCAACGCGGTCACGGCCTACATGAACCTGCTGCGCGACGGGGCGATCCTCGACCTGCAGCGGCGCAACGTCGAAGTCCTGCAGGAGCAGCTGCGCCAGACGCGCGATCGTTTCAACGTCGGCGAGGTCACGCGCACCGACGTCGCGCAGGCCGAATCGCGTCTCGCGGCGGGCCGTTCGCAGGTGCTGATCGCGGAGGCCAACTACAAGGCGTCGGTCGCGACCTATCGCCAGGTCATCGGCAGCGAGCCGGGCCGCCTGACGCCCGCAAGCCCGGTCGATCGCTTCTCGCCGCACAATCTTGCGAGCGCGATCGCGGTGGCAAGCACCAACAATCCGGCCGTCACGCTCGCGCAGTTCAATGTTGACGCCGCAGCCCTCGCCGTGAAAGTGGCCGAGGGTGCGCTCTACCCGACATTCTCGGTGCAGGGCAGTTTCACCAAGAACTGGGGAAGCACGCAGGCCCTCACCATCATGGAAAATTACAATGCCACGGTGCTCGGCACCCTCAGCGTGCCGATCTATCAGGGCGGCGCGGAATATTCGCTGATCCGGCAGGCCAAGGAGACGCTCGGTCAGCGCCGGCTCGACCTCGACGTGGCGCGCGACCAGGTGCGCCAGGCGGTCGTGCAGTCCTGGGGCCAGCTCGAGGCCGCCAAGGCCAATATCGAGGCGACGCAGGCGCAGGTGCAGGCCGCCGAGATCGCGCTCAACGGCGTGCGCGAGGAAGCGCGCGTCGGACAACGCACGACGCTCGACGTGCTCAACGCCCAGCAGGAACTCGTGAACGCGCGCGTGGCGCTGGTCACCGCCCAGCGGGACCGCGTCGTTGCGTCCTACACCCTGCTCGCCGCGGTCGGCCGCTTGTCGCCGCAGGTGCTGGGGCTGCGCGTGCCGACCTACGACGCACGCGTGCATTATCATCAGGTCCGCGACAGCTGGGCCGGGGTGCGCACGCCGGACGGCCGCTGAGCCGCGCACCCCGCGCGTGTCCACAGCCAATGCGTCGAGCCGCCGATATTCCGGCTGCCCTTATGCACCCGCTCTGGCATATAAAGGAGAAGCGGGACGATTCGCGCGTGCCGGCGCGGGCGCCCCCCGGACTGTCGTTTCGCGGTTGGGAATGTCGCCATGAGCCAAGCGGCCAAGGCCGAGGAGCCCTCGATGGAGGAAATTTTGGCCTCGATCCGGCGCATCATCGCCGACGACGACGCAAGCAAACAGGCCAAGCCGCCCGATGCGCCGGCCGCCGCGCCGCCGCCTGCGGGCCCATCGTCTGCCGCCGCCAACAGCCAGCACGACGTCGACGCGATGCTCGCCGAACTGGACAAGCCGCCGAAGGAGGATTCGTCGGGAACGACCCGAACGGCCGACGTGCTCGAGCTCACGGAAGCCATGGCCGCGTCGCCGCCGCGCGGCGACTCCGCATCCGGGTTCCGCACCATCGAGCCGGGCTCCGACGTTGTCTTCGCGGAACCGCGCGAGGAGCCGCCGTCGGATCCGGCGCCGCGCGCCTTCGACGCGTCGCGAGTTTCTTCCGCGCGAGCGGCGCGATCGGAGCGGCCGCTCCTTTCTCCCGCGACCGCGGCCGCCGTGGACAGCGCATTCAATTCGCTGGCCAGTACCGTGCTCGGCGCCAACGCGCGCACGCTCGAGGATCTGGTGAAGGAGATGCTGCGGCCGATGCTGAAGACCTGGCTCGACGACAATCTGCCCTCGCTCGTCGAGCGCATCGTGCGTGACGAGATCGAACGCGTCTCGCGCGGACGTCATTAGCGCACGGTGCGTTTCGCGTGACGCGCTCTGTCCGGCCGAGCGCGGTCTCCGATCTGGGAAAGCAACAGCAGGCGCAGTCAATCGCTGGGCCTGCGCGGCGCCGGCGCTCAGGCCGGTTGCGCATCGGCAGGCAGATCCACGCCGGGTCGATTGAGTCCTGCGGCCCCATGCCGGTCTACCGCGGCTTCAGCTTCATGCTGACCCATAGCGCCAGCGCCAGCCACGCCGCGGCCGCCAGCGCGAAGGCGGGCACGGCGCCGGAGCGGTCGACCAAAAGCGCCATCAGCGCCACGCCGGCGCTTTGACCGAGGAACAAGGCCGAGGAAAAGGCCGCGACCGCGGTGCCGCGCGCCTCCGGCTGCATCTGCGTGGCATTGGTCTGCAGCGTGTTGTGCAGCATGTAGTAGCCGTATCCCAGCATGCCGCAGGCAATGGGCGCGCTCAGCCATGAGGGCGCGCCGGCGAGCGCGACGAATCCGATCGCCACGACGATGCCGCCGCCGACGGCGAGGCCACGTTCGCCCAGGGCGGCGAGCAGGCGCTGCACCGAGCCGGCATAGAAGACGCTGCCGACGCCGTACATCGCGACGACGAGGCCGGCCGTCGCGAAGCTGACGCCGAAACGTCCGGTGAGATCGGCCGCCACATAGGCGAACCCGCCGAAGAAAATGCCGCCTTCCAGGAACACGGCAAGCAAGATGAAACGGCACCAGGGCACGGCGACGAGCTTGCGGTAGCTTGCGATCAGGCCCGGTCGCGTACCGTTCCCGGACCTCTGCGGCCGGGCATAAGGATTGCCGCCAAGCTCGCGCGCGAGCGCGAGCGCGGCGGCGGCGAAGACCGCGGCGAGTACGAGGAACACCGTGCGCCAGCCGAGAAGATCGCCGATCACGCCGCCGGCCGCCTGGCCCGCGATCATTCCGCACATCTGCCCGGCGAGGAAGCGGGCGAGAACGGTCTGCCGCCGTGCATAAGGCACGGTATCGCCCACATAGGCCATGCCGAGCGGGACGATGATGGCCGCCCCCGGCGCGGCCAAGAGGCGCGCCAGCGCGAGTTGCGGCAGCGACTGCGACGCGGAACACGCGAGTACCAGCACGCAGGAGACGGCGCAGGCCGCGGCGACCGCCTGGCACTTGCCCATGCGGTCGCCGATCAGGCCGGCAAGAGCCTGGGTGAGGCCGTAAGGAACGGCATAGGCGGTGACGATGGCGGAGGCGCTGCCCAGACTGGCGTGGAAGTCGGCCGCCACCTGCGGCAGCAAGGGATCCGAGACGCGCAGGCTCGCACCGCTCGCGAAGGCGGCGATCGCCATCAGCACGATCATGCGGGCGAGAGCGCGATCGGCGACTGGCAGGGCGGCAGACACGTTGACTCCGGCGGGGGTCGCAGGCTTTCTACCGCGCCACGACGTTCAAGTCACCGCGCGATGATCGACAAGACATACCAGCCTTCGCAGATCGAAGGCCGCGTTTACGCGGCGTGGGAACGGGCAGGCGCCTTCCGCGCCGGTCGCGCCGAGCGTTCCGGCGCTGCGCCCTACTGTATCGTGATCCCGCCGCCCAACGTCACCGGCTCGTTGCATATGGGCCATGCGCTCAACAACACGCTGCAGGACATCCTCTGCCGCTTCGAACGCATGCGGGGCAAGGACGTGCTCTGGCAGCCGGGTACGGACCACGCCGGCATTGCCACCCAGATGGTGGTGGAGCGCCAATTGATGGAGCGGCAGCTGCCGGGACGGCGCGAAATGGGGAGGGAGAAGTTCCTGGAGCGCGTGTGGCAATGGAAGGCGGAATCCGGCGGCGCCATCGTCAACCAGCTCAAGCGGCTCGGCGCCTCCTGCGACTGGTCGCGCGAGCGCTTCACCATGGACGAGGGACTTTCGCGCGCGGTCGTCAAGGTCTTCGTGGAGCTTTATCGGGCCGGGCTGATCTACAAGGACAAGCGCCTGGTCAACTGGGACCCCAAGCTGCTCACCGCCATATCCGATCTCGAGGTGGTCCAGGTCGAGACCAAGGGGCAATTGTGGCATCTGCGCTATCCGCTCGCGGGCAGGGAGTTCGATCCGGACGATCCGTCGACGTTCGTCGTCGTCGCCACCACGCGGCCGGAGACGATGCTGGGCGACGTCGCGGTCGCCGTGCATCCCGCGGACGAGCGTTACAGGACCTATGTCGAGGCCTTCAAGTCCGGGACGCCCGCGCATGTCGTTCTGCCGCTCGTCGGCCGGCGCATTCCGATCATCGCGGACGAATATTCCGATCCCGCAAAGGGCTCGGGCGCGGTGAAGATCACGCCGGCCCATGACTTCAACGATTTCGAGGTGGGAAGGCGCCACGGGTTGCCGCAGATCAACATCTTCGGCGTGGATGCCCATCTCGCGCTCAGGGACAATGCCGAGTTCCTCGCCGGCGTGCCGGCCTCAAGCGAGCTCGACGAGACGCTGAGGCTGCACGGCACCGAGCGTTTCGCGGCGCGCAAGCGCATCGTCGCCCGGCTGGAGGAAATGGGCCTGGTCGAGAAGACAGAACCGCACACGCATGTGGTGCCGCACGGCGACCGATCCAATGTGGTGATCGAGCCATTCCTCACCGATCAGTGGTATGTCGACGCCAGGAAGCTCGCCGAACCGGCGATCGCCGCCGTGCGCGCGGGCAAGACCAGGTTCGTCCCGCAGAACTGGGAGAACACCTATTTCAACTGGATGGAAAACATCCAGCCCTGGTGCATCTCGCGGCAATTGTGGTGGGGTCATCAGATACCGGCCTGGTATGGTCCGGACGGCTGCGTGTTCGTGGCCGAGAGCGAGGCGGACGCGCGCGCCGAAGCCCAACGGCATTACGGCAAGCCGACCGAGCTCAGGCGCGACGAGGATGTGCTCGACACCTGGTTCTCCTCGGCGCTGTGGCCGTTCTCGACGCTGGGCTGGCCGGACAGGACACCCGAGCTGCAGCGCTACTACCCCACGGACGTGCTCGTCACCGGCTTCGACATCATCTTCTTCTGGGTCGCGCGCATGATGATGATGGGCCTGCACTTCATGCGGGAGGTGCCCTTCCGCGACGTCTATATCCACGCGCTCGTGCGCGACGAGCGCGGGCAGAAGATGTCCAAATCGAAGGGCAACGTGATCGACCCGCTGGCCTTGATCGACCGCTACGGCGCCGACGCGCTGCGCTTTACGCTCGCCGCCATGGCCGCGCAGGGGCGCGACATCAAGCTGTCCACGCAACGCGTCGAGGGTTACCGCAATTTCGCGACCAAGCTGTGGAACGCCGCACGCTTCGCCGAGATGAATGAATGCGCGGCCGCGCCGGGATTCGCGCCGGAAACGGCGCGCGAGACGCTCAACCGCTGGATCGCGCACGAGGCCGCCCGGGTTGCGCGGGAGGTCACCCGCTCGCTCGAAGCCTATCGCTTCAACGATGCCGCCGGCGCGCTCTATCGTTTCGTCTGGAACGTCTACTGTGACTGGTATCTCGAACTCGCCAAGCCGCTGCTTGCCGGCCCCGACGGCGCCGTGAAGGAGGAGACGCGCGCCATGGTGGCTTGGGTGCGCGACGTCGTGCTCAAGCTCCTGCACCCCTTCATGCCCTTCGTGACCGAAGAACTGTGGACCGTCACCGCGGGCTCCTCCGCGTCGGCCTCGGGCGGAGGCGGCAAAAGGGAGTCCCTGCTCGCGCTCGCTCCCTGGCCCGAGCTCGGGGGGTTCGAGGACCCCGCGGCCGAGGCCGAAATCGGCTGGGTCGTCGACCTCGTCACCGCCGTGCGCTCGCTGCGGGCGGAGATGAACGTGACCGCACCGATCCCGATGGTGCTCGCCGGGGTGTCGACGCAGACCGAATCCCGCGCCGCGCGTTGGGCCGAATTCATCAAGCGCCTCGCCCGCATCTCGGACATCGCCTCGGCCGCGACGCCGCCGAGCGGTGCGGTGCAGCTCATCGTCCGCGGCGATATCGTCGCGCTGCCGCTCAAGGGCATCGTCGATCTCGTCGCCGAACAGGCGCGTCTTGCCAAGGAAATGCAGAAGGCCGATGCCGACATCGCGCGCGTGGAGGCCAAGCTCGGCAATGCCAATTTCCTCGCCCGCGCGCCCGAAGACGTCATCGAGGAGGAAAAAGAGAAGCGCGCCGAGGCGCTCGCGCGCAGAGCCCGGATCGCCGAGGCGCTGGAGCGGTTGAAAGGCGCGGCGTGAGCCCGCGCGGCCGCGCGTCACGTGAACGAGGTCCGCACATGAGAATTTTTCTTGCCGGAGCCGGCGGCGCCATCGGGCGCCGGCTGACGCCGCTGTTGCGCGAGGCCGGCCACACGGTGGTCGGCACCACCCGCAGGGCCGACAAGGCGCCGGCGATCGCCGCGCTCGGCGCCGAGCCGATGGTCGTCGACGTCTTCGACGCCGAGGCGCTCGCGGCCGCCCTGCGCGCGGCCGGCGCGGCGGCGGTCATCCACCAGCTCACCGACCTTCCCTTCGCCCCCGGCACGCCGCGCTACGAGGAAGGCCTTGAGCGCAATGCCCGTCTGCGCGTCGAGGGAACACGCAATCTCGTCGCCGCGGCGCGGGCCGCGGGCATCGCCCGCCTGATTGCGCAGAGCATCGCCTTCGTCTATGCGCCGGGGCAGGGCGCTCGCGTCGAGAGCGATCCGCTCGATCCCGATCCAGCAAAGGCGCAGACGGTGGCCGGCGTGAAGGCGCTCGAGGAGGCCGTGCTGTCGATGCCCGAGGGCATCGTCCTGCGCTACGGCTTCTTCTACGGACCCGGCACCTGGTCGCCGGAGGCGGCGTCACGTCGACCCGCCGTGCATATCGATGCCGCGGCGCAGGCGGCCCTGCGCGCGCTCGCGAGCGGCGCACCCGGCGTCTACAACATCACCGAAGACGACGACCTCGTCTCGAGCGCGAAGGCGAGGCGGGATCTCGGCTTCGACGCGGGGTTCCGCCTGCGCGCCTGAACCGCGGCGACGTCGCTACCTGAAGGGCTTGCTCAAGAACGGCGATCCCTTGAGCCCGTAACGCCAGGGACGGTCGACCGCCTTGGTGATGCCGATGCGCGGGCCGGTGACGATCTCGGGCTCGCCGGTGCGTGCGCGCAATTCGAAAGGCGGCCGGTCGAGGGCGAGTCCGTTGTGCCGCAGGGTGATGCCGAGCGCCTCGGTGAGCTTGCCCGGGCCCGAGCACAGTTCGCGCGCGTCGCTGCGGCCGCGGCGTCGCCGCATGAGGGCAAGGCCGTGGGTGGGCGCCAGCGCCCGGATCAGCACCGCGCTGGCCGAGCCCGCGGCTTCGCACACGAAATTGACGCACCAGTGGATGCCGTAGGAACGGTAGACATAGGCGAAGCCGGGCGGTCCAAACATCACCGCATTGCGGGAGGTCGGGCCGCGATAGCTGTGGGCGGCCGGATCGGTATGGTGATAGGCCTCCACCTCGACGATGATGCCGCCCACCCCCTCGACCAAAAGGGTAGCCCCGATGAGTTCGGGAGCCACGAGGTGCACGGAGCGGTCGAAAAAGCTGCGCCGCAGGCGGGAGCCCTTCAGCATCGTGGCGACGGACGCGGTTGAGACCCCTTCGACCGGGCTGATCGTCGGCGGAAAGTCTGTGGCGCCAGCGCGGACTCTGTGGCTTCGATGCAACAGGTAGGGAACATTTAAACCATTCCAGCCCAGGTTTTCCGCTACGCCGCGTTTTGGCCACACCCTCTCTCCACATCAGACCCGGAGGCAAAGCGCAAGCCGTTGTTGAAATTCCCGTTTTTTCCGCGGGCCCGGCGATCGATCCGGTGCTGCAGCACGGCCACAGAAGGGTTGGGGGGTGCGTCGACCGTCATGGATGCGAAAACGAGCTTGAAGTCCCGGCTGCCCAGCCGGCATGCCACCGAAGGGGTGGAGCGGGCGCCGCATCGCTCCTTCTACTACGCGATGGGGCTCACCAAGGAGCAGATCCACCAGCCTTTCGTGGGCGTGGCGACGTGCTGGAACGAGGCGGCGCCGTGCAACATCGCGCTGATGCGGCAAGCCCAGTCGGTGAAGAAGGGCGTGTCGGCGGCGGGCGGCACGCCGCGCGAGTTCTGCACCATCACCGTCACCGACGGCATCGCCATGGGTCACGCCGGGATGAAGGCCTCGCTGCCCTCGCGCGAGGTGATCGCGGACTCGGTCGAGCTCACGGTGCGCGGCCACGCCTACGATGCGCTCGTCGGTCTTGCCGGATGCGACAAGTCGCAGCCGGGCATGATGATGGCCATGTGCCGCCTCAACGTGCCGTCGATCTACATCTACGGCGGCTCGATCCTGCCGGGCAAGTTCAAGGGCCGCGAGGTCACGGTGCAGGACGTCTACGAGGCGGTCGGCAAATATACGGTCGGCGAGTTCACCGAGGAGGACCTCGACACCATCGAGCAGAACGCCTGCCCCTCGGCGGGCGCCTGCGGCGCGCAGTTCACCGCCAATACGATGGCGACGGTGTCGGAGGCCATCGGGCTTGCCTTGCCCTATTCGGCCGGCGCGCCGGCGCCGTACGAAATCCGCGACAAGTTCTGCATGCTCGCCGGCGAGATGATCATGGACCTCATCGCCAAGAACATCCGCCCGCGCGACATCGTCACCCGCAAGGCGCTGGAAAATGCGGCGGCCGTCGTCGCCGCGACCGGCGGTTCGACCAATGCCGCCCTGCATCTGCCCGCCATCGCCCACGAATGCGGCATCGAGTTCAATTTGTTCCACGTCGCCGAGGTCTTCAAAAGGACACCTTATATCGCGGATTTGAAACCGAGCGGCCGCTATGTCGCCAAGGATTTGTTCGAGGCTGGCGGCGTGCCCTTGCTGATGAAGACGCTGCTCGACCACGGTTATCTGCACGGCGACTGCCTCACCGTGACCGGCCGCACTCTTGCCGAGAATCTCAAGAACGTGAAATGGAATCCCGACCAGGACGTCGTGCGCCCGGCCGACCGGCCGATCCTGCCGACGGGCGGCGTCGTGGGATTGAAGGGCAATCTCGCCCCCGAGGGCGCCATCGTGAAGGTGGCCGGCATGTCGGGGCTGCGTTTCGCGGGTCCCGCGCGTTGCTTCGACCGGGAAGAGGATTGCTTCGAGACGGTCAAGAACCGCCGCTACAAGGAAGGCGAGGTCCTGGTCATCCGCTACGAGGGCCCCAAGGGCGGCCCCGGCATGCGCGAGATGCTCGCCACTACGGCCCTGCTCTACGGTCAGGGAATGGGGAGCAAGGTCGCGCTGATCACCGACGGCCGTTTTTCCGGCGCCACGCGCGGCTTCTGCGTTGGCCATGTCAGTCCCGAGGCGGCGGTCGGCGGTCCGATCGCGCTTATCCGCGACGGCGACATCATCGAGCTCGACGCCGAGAAGGGCACGCTCGACGTGCGGCTTTCGGCGGAGGAGCTCGCCCGGCGCAGGAGCGAATGGAAACCGCGCGAGAACGAGTACGGCTCGGGCTATTTGTGGAAATACACCCGCGAGGTCGGGTCGGCGCTCAACGGCGCGGTGACGCATCCGGGCGCGGCGGGCGAGAAGGCGTGCTATGCGGACAGCTAAATCGTTTTTTGGCGCGGTCGCCGTCGTCGCCGGCATGGTCTCGGCGCCCGTCTTCGCTTTCGACGGCACCAAGACCGATGCCGACGCGACGCTTGCCGTCCCCGCTTCGCCGGGCGATGCGTTCCGTTCCGGCGCGCACTGGCTGAAGGTGGGCGAAAAGGACCGGGCGCTGCGCGCGCTCGAATATGCGGCCGAGAAGGGCCATCCGCTGGCGCTGTGGAAGCTCGGCCGCATGTATGCGGACGGCGACGGGGTGGGCCAGGACGACTACAAGGCGTTCCAGTATTTCCGGCGGATCGCCGAGAGCCATGCCGAGGACAATCCCAACACGCAGCAGGCGCGGTTCGTGGCCAATGCCTTTGTCGCGCTCGGGCAATATTACCTCGAAGGCATTCCCAAGACGCCGGTGCAGCGCGACCCCGACCGCGCGCGCGAAATGTTTGCCTATGCGGCATCCTATTTCCGCGATCCCGACGCGCAATATTATCTGGCGCGGCTCTATCTCGACGGCATCGGCGCGCCGCACGATCCGCGCATGGCCGCGCGCTGGTTCGGGCTCGCGGCACAGAAAGGCCAGTGTCGCGCCCAGGCGATGCTCGGCGCCATGCTGTTCTCCGGCGATCACGTGCCGCGTCAGGCCGCGCGCGGGCTCATGTGGCTCACCCTCGCCAAGGACAATGCCAAGGATGCGCCGACGAGCGACCAGGCTTGGATCGGCCGGCTTTACAGCAGCGCCATGAGCCAGGCGAGCGAGGACGAGCGCGCGCTTGCCGGCCTCTATCTCAAGCAGTGGATGGAGTCGCGGCACGAATAGCTGCGCCCGGCGCTGCGCCTGCATGTGCCGCGGGGATCCGTGCCGCGGCCGGCGGCGACGGCCCGCTCCTCACCCGAGGTCGAGATCGACGTAGACGGGCACGTGGTCGGAGGGCTTGTCCCAGGCGCGCACGTGGCGGTCGATGCCCGCCTGGAGGAGGCGGTCGGCGGATTGCGGCGACAGGAGGATGTGGTCGATGCGGATGCCGTCGTCCTTGGCAAAGGCGCCGGCCTGGTAATCCCAGTAGGTGAAAAGCCCGGGATCGTCGCTCACGGCGCGCAGCGCGTCGACGAGGCCGAGATTGATCAGGGTGCGGAATTTGTCCCGCGTCGGCTTCAGGAACAGGGCGTCATTGACCCAGGCCTCGGGACGCTTGGCGTCGACGGGTGCGGGAATGACGTTGTAGTCGCCGGCCAGGATCAGCGGCTCCTCGAGCTTCAGGCGCGCGCGCGCGAAGGCGATCAGCCGGTCCATCCAGTTGAGTTTGTACGCATATCGTTCCCCGGGCGCGGGATTGCCGTTCGGCAGATAGAGGCTCGCGACCCGCAGCACCCCGCCGCGGACCGAGACCACCGCCTCGAGGAAGCGGGCCTGCGCGTCGCCGTCGTCGCCCATGAGACGGGGGGCCACCTCGTCGAAGGGCAGTTTCGACAGCAGCGCCACGCCGTTGAACGTCTTCTGCCCGTGCACCGCGACGTTATAGCCGAGCGCTTCCAGCGGCTCGCGCGGGAAGGCATCGTTGGTGCACTTGATCTCCTGCAGGCAGACGATGTCGGGTTTTCTTTCCTCGAGCCAGGCCTGCAGGCCGTCCATGCGCTGGCGAATCGAATTGACGTTCCAGGTTGCGATGCGCATGGGGGAATTCCGGTCGCGACGCGCGGCGGCCCGAATTTACCAGCGGGCGCAGGGATATGCACGTGCGGCCGTTTATATGGTAAGGGGAACCGCGCCGGCGAGCCCCGAAAAGGACGCTCCGTATGGCCGAGGGGAACAACGCCCGGGAAGAGGGCGATCACGGGCAGCCCGGGCGGTCGGGGACACTGCATCGAGGGCGCATCATCGCGCGCGTATCGTCCGGGGTGCATCATCCGGATCGCATCGACACCATGCACATGACCGAGCGCACATGACCAAGCGCAAATGGATTTTCGGACTGGGGGTGCTCGTCCTCGTCGCCCTGGCGCTGCTCGCGCGCAGCCGCTGGACGACGGAAGGCGCGGTCGCGCGTTCGCAGAACCAGAGCGAGCGGGTGGTGCCGGTCGAGATCGCCGCCGCGATCCGCAAATCCGTCCCGGTAGAGCTCGACGCGCTCGGCACGGTGACGCCGATCGCGAGCGTCGCCATCAAGGCGCGGGTCGACACCACCATCACCGCCGTGCATTTCAAGGACGGCGCCCACGTGAATGCCGGGGACCTCCTGTTCACGCTCGACGGACGCGCGATCGAAGCGCAGATCGCGCAGACGGAGGGCGCCATCGCGCGCGACCAGGCGCAGCTCGAACAGGCCGAGCGCGACGTCAGACGCTACACCGATCTCGTTGCCAAGGGCGCGGCGCCGACGGTCAATCTCGACAACGCCAAGACGCAGGCCGAGGTTTACCGCGCCGCCATCAAATCGGATCAGGGATTGCTGGAAAACCTGAAGGTGCAGCTCGGCTATTGCACGGTGCGCGCGCCGATCAGCGGCCGCATCAGCGCCGCGAACGTGAAGGTCGGCAATTTCGTGCGCCAGGCCGACACGGTGCCAATGGCGACGATCAACCAGATGGCGCCGGTCTATGTGAGCTTCACGGTGCCGCAGAAGAACCTGCCAGAGATCCGCAAGGCGATCGCGGCGGGAACCGCGACCGTCGAAGCGGTCGTGCCAGGCGAGGAGCGGCGTGCGCACGGCACGGTCACCATGATCGAGAACACCGTCGACCCGGCGACCGGCATGGCGACCGTGCGGGCAACCATGCCGAATGAGGACGAGCTGCTGTGGCCCGGCACGCTGGTGAATGTCCAACTGACGCTGCGTCATGAGGAGGCGGTGCTCGTTCCCTCCAACGCGGTGCAGGTGAGCCAGACGGGGAATTTCGTCTTCGTCGTGGCCGACGGCGTCGCCAAAGTGCAGCCGGTCAAGGTCGAACGCCGCTTCCAGCAGCAGGCGGTGATCGCGTCCGGCCTCAAAGGCGGGGAGACCGTGGTGACCGAAGGTCAGCTCCTGTTGTCGAACGGCACCCGCGTCAATCCGCGCAACGTTGCGGCCTCCGCGGCTGCGGGCAGCTAGCGCATGACGCTCTCGGAAACCTGCATTCGCCGGCCGGTGCTGACGACGCTGATGACGGCGTCGCTCATCGTGTTCGGCATCTTCGCCTATCGGCTGCTGCCGGTGGCGGCATTGCCCGCGGTCGACTTCCCGACGATCCAGATCACCGCGCAGCTGCCGGGTGCGAGCCCGGAGACGATGGCCGCGTCCGTTGCCGCTCCGATCGAGCGGCAGCTTTCCACGATCTCCGGCATCTCCTCGATGACGTCATCGTCCGCGCTGGGATTGACGCAGATCACCATCCAGTTCGACCTCGGCCGCAATATCGACGGTGCCGCGCTCGACGTGCAGACCGCTCTGTCGGTCGCAGCAAAAAATCTCCCGGCGGAAATGACGACGCCGCCGAGCTTCCGCAAGGTCAATCCTGCGGAGTTTCCGGTGCTCTATGTGAGCATGCGCTCCGATACGCTGCCTTTGTCGACCATCGACGACTACGCCGAAACGGTCCTGGCGCCGCAGATTTCGCAGATGCCGGGCATCGCCCAGGTGCTGGTCTATGGCGAACAGAAATTCGCCGTGCGCGTGCAGGTCGACCCGGTCGCGGCCGCGGCGCGCAACATTACGTTGGAGGACATCCGCAACGTCGTTGCGAGCACCAATTCGAACGCGCCGGTCGGTACTCTGTCCGGCAGCAAACAGGCGGTGACGCTGCTCGCCACGGGCGCGATGCGTCATGCCGCGGACTATCGTGACGTGATCGTCGCCTATCGCAACGGCGCGCCGGTCAAGCTCGAGCAGGTTGCGAACGTCATCGACAGCGTCGAAAACGACAAGATCGCCACCTGGTTCAACGATTCGCGCGCGATCGTGCTGGCGATCCAGCGTCAGCCCGACGCCAATACCGTGGCGGTCGTCGACGAAGTGCGCAATGCGCTTCCGCAGATGCGCGCTCAGGTTCCGGCCGCGATCCAGATGCAGCCCTTGTTCGACCGGTCGATCTCGATCCGCGCCGCGGTGAGCAACGTGCAGGAGACGCTGGCGATCGCCTTCTGCCTCGTCATCATGGTGATTTTTCTGTTCCTGCGGAAGGTATCGGCCACGATCATACCGACCCTGGCGGTGCCCGTATCGGTGATCGGCACCTGCGCGGCGATGTATGCCTTCGGTTTCTCGATCAACAATATGACGTTGCTCGCGCTGACCCTCTCGGTCGGTTTCGTCGTCGACGACGCGATCGTGATGCTCGAGAACATCGTGCGTCACGTGGAAGGCGGCATGCGCCCCTTCGAGGCGGCCCTCAAGGGGTCGCGCGAGATCGGCTTCACCATCATTTCCATCACCTTTTCATTGATCGCCGTGTTCATCCCCGTCCTGCTGATGGGCGGCATGGTCGGCCGCGTGTTTCGTGAATTTGCGGTGACGATCGCGGTAGCGATCGTGGTCTCGGGATTCGTCTCGCTGACGCTGACACCCATGCTGTGCGCGCGGGTGCTCAAGGGAGAGGGCTCCGAGCACGGGCGGCGGCAGAACGTCGTTCTGCGCGCATTTGAGAAGGCCTTCGAGCTGATGCTCGGCGGTTATCAGCGGACCCTCGATCTCGTGCTGCGTCACAAGCCGGTCATGCTGGTCGTCACGCTTGCGACCTTCGTCGGCACGATCTGGCTCTATGTCGTCGTCCCCAAGGGGTTTTTCCCCACGGAGGACACCGGCTACATCATCGGCATCACCGAAGGCAATACCGACATCTCCTTCCCCGCGATGGCGGCGTTGCAGCGCAAGGTCGCCGACATCGTCCGCAGGGATCCGGCCGTCGATTACATCAACTCCACGGTCGGCGCGGGAGGGCCGAACACGCTCCCCAACAGCGGGCGCATGCTGGTTGCGCTCAAACCGCGGGAGGAACGCGACAAGCTCGCGACCGTTCTCGATCGACTGCGCCGCGAGGCCAATGTGGTCCCGGGTATCCAGATATTCTTCCAGCCGATCCAGAACATCAATCTGGGCGGGCGGCTGAACAAGAGTCAATACCAGTACACGCTGCAATCGAACGACACCGACGCGCTCTATCGCCTGGCGCCCGAACTGCGGGACAAGATGGCAAGACTTCCCGCGCTTCGGGACGTGACCACCGATCTCTACGTGAAGAATCCGCAGATCACGGTCGAGGTTGATCGCGAGAAGGCGGCGGTCTACGGCGTGAGCGTCGATGCGGTCCGCCAGACGCTCTATGACGCATTCGGCGCGCGCCAGGTCGCGACGATCTACACGCCGACGAACGACTACGAGGTCATCCTGGAAACGAATCCCCGGTTCCAGCAGAGCCCCAACGATCTCAGCCTCATCTATCTCAAGACCTCGAACGGAACGGTCGTTCCCCTGTCGGCGGTCACCCATTTCGTCAATTCCGTCGGGCCGCTGCAGGTCAACCATCAGGGCCAGCAGCCTTCCGTCACCATCTCGTTCAATCTGACCCCCGGCTATTCGCTCGGCGAGGCCGTCGAGGAGATCCAGCAGCTCGAGCGGGAGGCGCGCTTGCCGGCATCCATCACCACCGGCTTCCAGGGCACGGCGCAGGTGTTCCAGGATTCACTGCGCGGGCAGGGCGTTCTCATTCTCGCCGCCGTCTTTGCCGCCTATGTGGTGCTCGGCATTTTGTATGAGAGCTTCATTCATCCGATCACCATCATTTCCGGCCTGCCTTCGGCCGGCATCGGCGCCATTCTCACGCTGATGCTGTTCAACATGGACCTGTCGGTGATCGCCATGATCGGCATCGTGATGCTGGTCGGCATCGTGAAGAAGAACGCGATCATGATGATCGATTTCGCCATCGAGCGGCGGCGGGTCGGCCTCTCGGCCGAAGCAGCGATCCGCGAGGCCGCGCTGTTGCGCTTCCGGCCCATCATGATGACGACCTTCGCCGCCATTTTCGGCGCGCTGCCGATCGCCTTCGGCACCGGCTCAGGAGCCGAGCTGCGGCAACCCCTCGGCGTTGCCGTCGTGGGCGGCCTGTGCCTCTCGCAGCTTTTGACGCTCTACATCACCCCGGTCGTCTATCTCTATCTCGACCGGTTCGACCGTATCATCCGGCGGCGGATCGAGCCGCAGCTCGAGGAGGTGCCGGAGGCGCCCGCCGCGGTGGCGGCGGAATAGGGCCGTCGGACGGATCGGCAAAGCCGGAGAGGCGGAACGCTCGGCGCGCGACGGCCTCCCTGCATCTTGCATCGCGCTTTATCGCGTCGCCAGGGAATCGCCCGGCGGCGGCGAACCTTGCGGAAGCAGGCGCCGATCGGATGGAATGGGCGCCGGCACGATGCAGAGCCCCGCAAGGGGCGACGAAGCCATCCGGCTTCACCATGCGCGATTGCGGTTGACGCCGCTGCGTTCACCATCGCGGGTCAATTGACGGAAATCCCGCGTCAGAGGGAGAAGCTGGTGCCGCAGCCGCAGGAGGCCTTGGCGAGCGGATTCCTGACCTTGAACGCGGCGCCGATCAGATCCTCCACGAAATCGATCTCGGCGCCCGCCATGTAGCGCACGGAAACCGGATCGATGACGACCGTGGCGCCGTCGCGCTCGACGGCGAGATCGTCCTCGGCACGCGTGCGTTCCATGTCAAACCTGTACTGGAAACCGGAGCAGCCGCCGCCCTCCACGGACACGCGCAGCATCGTGCCGGCGGGCTCGTTCTTCAGGATTTCGCCGATGCGGCGGGCGGCGCGTTCGCTCAAGGTGATGCCGTTGTTCATCATCGCCACCGACTTGGCAGAGCCTCGGACAATTAGTTAAGTGCGACCGACACCCACGTCAATGCGGCCGGTTCATGGCCATCTCGACCCAGGTTTCGCGCGCCGCCTATGCCGCCGATCCGGCCAGGAGCCGAGGACGGCGCTTCGACGAGCCGCCGAGCGGCTCGCGCAATGATTTCCGTCGCGACTGCGACCGGATCATCCATTCGAGCGCCTTCCGTCGACTCGCCTACAAGACCCAGGTCTTCGTCTATCACGAAGGCGACCATTATCGCACGCGGCTGACCCATACGCTCGAGGTGGTGCAGATCGCCCGCTCGATCGCGCGCGCCCTCGGACTCGACGAGGATCTGGCCGAGGCCGCGGCCCTGGCGCATGATCTCGGGCATCCGCCCTTCGGGCATGCGGGCGAGCGCGCCCTCGACGTCTGCATGCAGGCCTATGGCGGCTTCGACCACAATGCGCAGACGCTGCGCGTGGTGACCGCGCTGGAGCGCCGCTATGCCCGCTTCGACGGCCTCAACCTGACCTGGGAGACGCTGGAGGGGATCACCAAGCATAACGGGCCGCTCACCGACCGCCACGGTCGCGGCATCGGTCGCTACGCCGAGAAGGGCGTGCCGATGCCGATCCTGCTCTATGACCGCATCCAGAACCTCGCCCTGTGGTCGTTCGCCAGCGCCGAGGCGCAGGCGGCCGCGGTCGCCGATGACATCGCCTACGACGCGCACGATATCGACGACGGGCTGCGCGCCGACCTGTTTGCGCTCGGCGATATCGCCGAGGTGCCGCTCGTGGGCGCGATCATCGGAGAGATCGACGCATCGCATGGATGCGTCGATCCGGCCCGGCGCACGCATGAGACGGTGCGCCGGCTGATCACGCGCATGATCGAGGACGTGATCGCCGAAAGCCGACGTCGCCTCGAGGCGCTCGCGCCGCGCTCGGTCGAGGACATCCGCGCCGCCGCGACCGCGGTGGTCGGTTTTTCTCCGGCAATGGAGCGGGCGGACGCCGAGATCAAGGGTTTCCTCTATCCGCGCATGTACCGGCACGAGCGGGTCGGGCGCGTGATGCGGGCGGCGGAGGGGGTGTTGCAAGACCTGTTCGCCCATTTCACGGCGCACCCGACCGATCTTCCCACGGAATGGCGCGGGGGTGTCGCCGACGCGGACGAGTCCACGCGCGCACGCCGCATCGCCGACTACATCGCCGGCATGACCGACCGCTATGCGTTGATCGAGCACGCCAAATATTTCCGCACCACCCCGGAATTGCGCTGAGGCTGGCGCGCCGGCCGGTCCGTGCTATCGTCGGGTGCATGGCACGTCTGGCAGGCAAGGTGGCCTTTATCACCGGCGGCGGCGGCGGTATCGGACGCGCCACGGCCGAACGGTTTGCGGAAGAAGGGGCCAAGGTCGTCGTCGCCGACATCGACCGCGCGGCGGGAGAGTCGGCCGCGCAGTCGGCCAAGGCGCGCGGCGCGGGAAACGGCGGCGACGGGCATTTCGTGGCCTGTGACGTCACCGATCGCGGCAGCGTCGAGGCCGCCTTGGCCGAGACCGTGGAGCGCTTCGGCCGGCTCGACATCCTGCACAACAATGCGGGCGGGGCTTCCCCGCGTGACGGCCCGGTCACGGAGGTCGGCGAGGAGGAGTTCTGGCGCGCGCTCCGGCTGGATCTGTTCGGCACATTCCTGTGTGCGAAGTTCGGCATTCCGCACATGATCCGGGCCGGCGGCGGCTCGATCATCAACATGTCGTCGATCGTCGCCCTGCGCGCCTTGCCGGGACGCGACTGCTACACGGCGGCCAAGGGCGCGATCGCCGCGCTGACGCGCTCGATGGCGGTCGAATACGCGCCGTACAAGATCAGGGTGAACGCGATCGCGCCCGGCGTGGTGCTGACGGACCGCGTCAAGAGGCTCATGCAGGGCTCGCAGGACCTCGAACGCCTTGCTGCGACGCATCTCCTGGGTCTCGGCCTGCCGGGTCATGTGGCCGAAATGGCGGTCTATCTTGCCGCCGACGAGTCGGCCATCACGACCGGGCAGGTGCTGTCGGTCGACAGCGGTGCGACGATCCGTTAGCGCGCCCGCGCCTCTGCCGCGGACGCCGGATGGTTTCCGCGGCTTCGCCGCCTCGCAAGGACGGGCAAGAATGCGCGGCCTCGCCATGACCGCAAGGTGCCGTGACGCGCGGCATGCCCTCCGTCATGGCGAGCCCGCGCGCAAGCGCGAACGGAGCAATCCAGACTCCGGATGCATCGCGCGCCGGCGTGCGCAGAGTGGCGCGGGCTCCCCGACCCGAAAGGCAGGAGAGCGAGGTGCGGGTAGGGATCGTCGATCCATGCGTCGGGGCATCAGGCGGACGACGCCCCGGGGGGACCGGCGGAAATGGGCAGACCCGCCGCCCGCCATTCCGGAAAGCCGTCCTCGAGCCGGCGTGCCTTGAAACCGCGCGCCCGCAGCGCCGCGACCGCCTCATAGGACAGCACACAATAGGCGCCGCGGCAGTACGCCACGATTTCCTTCGTGCGGGGCAGCTCCGACAACCGCGCCTCGAGGTCGCGCAGCGGAATGTTGAGCGCCCCGCGCAGATGGCCGAGCGCGAATTCGTCCTCCGGTCGGACGTCGAGAATGACGACCTCGCCGGCACGTGCCCGGCGCAACAGTTCCTCGCGCGAGACGGCTTCGAGGCCATCGCGTGAGCGGAAATAGCTGCGCACGATCCGTTCGACCTCGGCGAGGTTGCGCTCGGCGAGCCGGCGCAGGCTCGCGAGCAGGTCGAGCACGGCATCGTCGGCGAGCCGGTAGCGGACGAATTTCCCGTCGCGCCTGCTCGCGATGAGGCCGGCGCGTTTCATCTGCTGGAGGTGCTGCGAGACGTTGGCGGTCGAGAGCCGGGTTCGCTTGGCGAGCGCTTCCACGCTGTGCTCGCCCTGCGCAACCTGTTCGAGCAATGCCAGGCGATGCGCGTGGCCGAGGGTTCTTGCCACCAGCGCGAACTGGCCGAACAGGGCTTCTTTGGGGGTCTCGCTTGACATCGTTGCCATATATAACAAACAATCAATAGCACAATTGAATATATGACCGTGCGCGTCAAGCGACGGGATCGCGCCCGGCGGGCGAAGCGGAGGTGCCATGATCCTGCGCCAATTCCTGCATTCCGAGCCCGTAGCCGCGTCCTACCTTCTGGGCTGTGCCAGCCACGCGATGGCGGCGGTCGTCGATCCGGTGGGTGACGTGGCGCCCTATCTCGAGGCGGCCGCCGCAGGCGGAATGCGCATTCGCTACGTGATCGACACGCATCTGCACGCCGACCACGTGTCTTCGGGCCGAGCCCTCGCCGGGGCCTGCGGCGCCGACTACGTGCTGTTCGCGGGGGCGCCGGTGAACTTCCCCTTCAAGGGCGTGCGCGACGGCGAGGTGCTCGAGCTCGGCAACGTGGCGATGACGGTCATGCACACACCGGGACACACGCCCGAGCATCTCTCGCTCCTGGTGGCGGATCGCACGCGCGCACCCGAACCCTGGTTCGTCCTGACGGGGCACACCTTGATGGTCGGCGACCTCGGCCGCACCGAGCTGGCCAGCTCGGCGGAGGAGGGAGCGCGGGCACTCTTTGCGAGCGCGCGCCGCTTGCGAGCCTTGCCCGATCATCTCGAGGTGCTGCCCGGAGCCTATTCCGGCTCGGTATGCGGACGCGGCCTGAGCGGCAAGCCGACCTCCACGATCGGCTTCGAAAAGCGCCACAATAAGGCCTTTCGCCTCGACGACGAGTCAGAGTTCCTGCGCATCATGACCGCGGACATTCCCCCGCCGCCGCCGCAGGCCGCACGGATTCGCGCCGTCAATGCGGGTCTGACCGCGACACTCGAATGAATACGGGCGGCGTCCGTTCCCGCGAGTCGCCGCGTGAGGCCGTCACCCTCGGTCTGCGCGCGAACTGGCCGCAGTTTACGCTGCTCGTCCTCGTCAATGCCTTCGTCGGCGGCATGGTCGGCGTCGAACGCACCGTCGTGCCGCTCATCGGCGCGGAGGAGTTCCACCTCGCTTCGACGACGCTCGTGGCTTCCTTCATCGTCAGCTTCGGCCTCGTCAAGGCGTTTGCCAATCTCGTGTCCGGGCCGCTCGCCGACGCGTGGGGCCGCAAGCGAGTGCTGGTCGCAGGATGGCTGTTCGGGCTTCCCGTTCCGTTCGCGATCATCGCCGCGCCGAGATGGGAATGGATCGTCGCGGCCAACATTCTGCTCGGCATCAATCAGGGCCTGGCCTGGTCGATGACCGTGCTCATGAAGATCGACCTCGTGGGTCCCAAATCGCGCGGACTCGCCGTGGGGCTCAACGAGTTCGCGGGCTACCTCAGCGTGGGCGTGACGGCGTTCCTGACGGGTTATCTCGCCGCCGCATATGGCCTGCGCCCGGCGCCGATCTATCTCGGCGTCGCCTATGCGATCGCCGGCAGCGCGCTTGCGGTCCTTCTCGTGCGCGATACGCGCGAGCATGTGCGGCTCGAGATCGGCGGCGCGTCGCAGCCCGTCACTCCGCTCGGCTTCCGCGAGGTCTTCGCCCTGACTTCGTTCCGCGACCGCAATCTGTTTGCCGCCTCGCAGGCGGGGCTCGTCAACAATCTCAACGACGGCATGAGCTGGGGCATCTTTCCGTTGTTCTTTGCGAGCTTCGGGCTCGGCGTCGAACGGATCGGTCTGCTCAAGGCGCTCTATCCGGCGAGCTGGGGCATCCTCCAGGTGGTGACCGGACCCTTGAGCGATCGCTGGGGGCGCAAGGGCCTCATCGTCGCCGGCATGTGGATCCAAGCCCTGGCGCTTTTGCTGACCGCGGCGACGCACGAGTTCCGCTACTGGCTGGTCGCGAGCCTGGTATTGGGGATGGGAACGGCGATGGTCTATCCGAGCCTGATCGCCGCCGTGTCCGATGCCGCGCATCCGGCCTGGCGGGCGCGCGCGCTCAGCATCTACCGCTTCTGGCGCGATCTCGGCTACGCGGTCGGCGCGCTTGCGGCCGGCATCATCGCCGACCTGTTCGGGCTCGCCGCGGCGATCGCGGCGATCGGCGCGCTCACCTTCATCTCGGGTCTGGTCGTGGCCGCGCTCATGCGCGAGCGCCCGGCGGTCCTTTGACTCCTCATCCAAATTCCACTACCCGCAGCGGCGATGCCTGCCCGGTCCGAATACGCCCATCTTTTTGCCGCCGTCCTCGCACGGGTGCGTGCGGCCGTGGCGCCGCTCGTGGCCTCCGACGCCGACCTCTCGCGCATCGTGGTGGAGCCGCCGCGCGATCCGACGCACGGCGACATGGCGACCAACGCCGCCATGGTGCTCGCCAAGGCGGCCGGCCGCAGGCCGCGCGAACTTGCGGAGGCGATCGCCGCGACATTGCGCGCGGAGCCGGCCGTCGCCAAGGTTGACGTCGCGGGGCCCGGCTTCATCAATCTCACGCTCAAGCCGCATGTCTGGGGCGAGGCGCTCAGCGCCGCGCTCGACGCGGGCAGCGATTACGGCCGCAGCGACATCGGGGCAGGCGAGCCGGTCAACGTCGAATATGTCTCCGCCAACCCGACCGGCCCCATGCATGTCGGCCATTGTCGCGGCGCCGTCTTCGGCGATGCGCTCGCCAACCTGCTCTCCTTCGCCGGCTACAAGGTGACGCGCGAATATTACATCAACGACGCCGGCGCCCAGGTCGAGACGCTCGCCCGCTCCGCCTATCTGCGCTACCGCGAGGCGCTCGGCGAAGAGATCGGGCCGATCCCGGAAGGGCTCTATCCCGGCTCTTATCTCAAGCCGGTGGGGGCCGCGCTGGCGGCCGCACACGGCCATGCGCTTGCCGCCATGCCGGAGGCGGAGCGCTTGCGCATTGCGCGCGATACGGCCGTGCGGATGATGATGGACGCCATCCGCGACGATCTTGCCGCGCTCAATGTGCATTTCGACGTGTTCTTCTCCGAGCGTTCCCTCACCGACGGCGAGGATCGCGTCGCCGCCGCGATCGAGGCCCTGCGCCGGCGCGGCAAGGTCTATGAGGGTCGTCTGCCGCCGCCCAAGAGCGGCGCCGCGGAGGACTGGGAGGATCGCGAACAGACGCTGTTCCGCTCGACCGATTTCGGCGACGACATCGATCGACCGCTGAAGAAATCGGACGGCAGCTACACCTATTTTGCGAGTGACATCGCCTATCACAAATCCAAGCTCGATCGCGGCTTCCGTCACCTGATCGACGTCTGGGGGGCGGATCACGGCGGCTACGTCAGGCGCATGCAGGCGGCGGTGCAGGCGCTCAGCGACGGGGCGGCGCAGCTCGACGTGAAGATCGTCCAGCTCGTGCGGCTGTTGCGCGCCGGCGAACCGGTCAAGATGTCCAAACGGTCCGGGGAGTTTGTGACCCTGCGCGAGGTCGTGGACGAGGTGGGCCGCGATGCCGTGCGCTTCGACATGCTCTACCGCAAGAACGACGCGGTGCTCGACTTCGACCTCGCCAAGGCGATCGAGGCAAGCCGCGACAATCCGGTGTTCTATGTCCAATACGGACACGCGCGCGGCCAGTCGGTGTTCCGTCAGGCAAGGGCCGAGTTCCCCGACCTGCCGGAGGCGCCGGGCGAGCGCGTGCGGTGGTTGCGCGGCGCGCCGCTCGAGCGGTTGACCGACGCGGCGGAACTCGACCTGATGCGCCGCATCGCGCTCTATCCGCGCCTCGTGGAAGCGGCGGCGGCCACCCACGAGCCGCACCGCGTGGCGTTCTATCTCTATGATCTGGCAAGCGAGTTCCACGCGCTCTGGACGCGGGGAAAAGACTTGCCTCATTTACGCTTCATTATCCAGAATGATCCAGAAACCACGCGGGCGCGGCTTTCCCTGGTCCAGGGGGTCGTGCAGGTGCTGGCTTCGGGGCTCGCCCTGCTTGGGGTCTCCGCGCCCGACGAAATGCGATGAGCGCTCGTGCGCGGGCGGACCCGAGGGATGGGCGCACAACCGGACAGCCGATGGCCGACGATCCTTATCGATCCTCCCGCATGAGCGACGTCGGGTCGCGCCCTGTGGCCGCGGGCTCGAATGATCCGCTGGCGGAGCTCGCCCGCCTGATCGGTCAGACCGATCCCTTCGGCGAGTATGGACGCGAATCGGCGCGCACGGCAGGCGCGCAAACCGGCGCGTCGTCCGCCGCGCCGCAGCCGGGCGTCGCCCCCGCGGCCGGATCGTTCGGGCATCCTGCGGAAAGCCAGGGCGCCGCGGCGCAGGCCCATCCGGCCTCTCATACCTATCCCCCGCCGCCGTTCGAACATGGCCTCGAAGACCCGGCGCTTGCGGCCTATAACGATGAGATCGCGCACGACGATTACGCGCCGCCGCCGCGCCGCCGCACTCCGATCGTGGCAGCGGGCGCCGTGTTCGCGGTGGCGGTGATCGGCGTCGTCGGCGTTTTCGGCTACCGCACGCTGTTCGGCGAGCACGGGTCCTCGCCGCCGCCCGTGATCAAGGCGGATCCGACGCCAAGCAAGATCGTGCCGCCGAAAAAGGACACCAAGCTCATCCAGGAGCGCCTCAGCTCCCGGCCGGGCACGGAAAAGGTCGTTTCGCGGGAAGAAACGCCGGTCGACCCCGCAGCCATGCGCGCGGACCTCCAGTCGCCCGCCGCCCCGCAGCCCGCGCCGACTCAGGCGGGCGCGCCGCTTGCAAGCGGCGTGATCGCGACGGAGCCCAAGAGGATCCACACCATCACCATCCGTCCGGACATGAGCACCGCGCCGGCGACTCCCTCCGCTCCATCCGTTCCTTCGCCTCCCTCCGCCCAGGCCTCGCCGCCCGCGTCC
>Ga0209810_1000916_pt1 | contig 51786 bp, 47 predicted proteins | sample Coa_R1_7_FD_187159 | JGI IMG/M metagenome (GOLD analysis project Ga0209810, IMG submission 187159) | Surface soil microbial communities from Centralia Pennsylvania, which are recovering from an underground coalmine fire - Coalmine... | ecosystem: Environmental > Terrestrial > Soil > Unclassified... | reverse complement strand
AATATTCTTTGTGAGTTTATGAAATCCTTTCACAATGCTAAAGACTATCATTCAGAGGGGTACCTCCTAACTGTATTTTACCCCTCTTCTAATCTATTCTTGTCTCATATCTTTCTGAACCTATTCAGACATTGCTCATTTGGCGTTTAGATGGGACTGCTCCTAACTGAAAACCCTAAAACCAGCCTTCCTTGTGAAACCAGTAGAGCATTCCTACAGGGATCAAAATGCATAATATCAGGGTTATCGTGAAAAGCAGATTATTCCCAAATGGCATACGTTGGAAATTCATTCCAAAAAAACCAGTAACAAATCCAAGGGGTAGAAAGATTGTTGCGATAATTGTGAGCCGTTTCATAACCTCATTCAGGCGGTTAGATACGGTTGAGAGATAAACATCAAGCATATTTCCCGCCATATCGCGATATGTATCAATCATGTCCTGGATCCTGATCAGATGGTCATGGACGTCGCGGATGTAAAGATAAGTTTTCTCTTTAATAAGGCCGGACTCGCGCCTGTGAATTAGACCGAAGACCTCTCTAAGAGGGGCTACGATCTTTCTTAGCCTTACTAAATCCTGTTTAAACACAAATATCTTTGTGAGGGACTCAGGATTTGGAGAGGAGATTATTCTATCTTCAAGCTCATCAATCTCATCCTCTATTTTATCGAGAAGTGGAAAATACCCGTCTACGAGAGAATCGCTCAGCATATAAAAGATAAAATCGCAGCCCCTCTCCAGCGTCTGAGGCTCGTCCTTGCACCTTTTAAGACAATTATCAATGATTTCCATAGGCTTATCGTGAACGGATACTATAAAGCGCAGCCCCAAAAAGATATGAAGTTCATCCGCCTCTATCCTTTTGTCATTTTCGAGACGACACAGGTGAAGGACAAAGAAGATGTAACCGTCATATTCTTCAAGTTTAGAGCGCTGGTTTAAATGGATGCAGTCTTCGAGTGCAAGGGGATGAAAATTAAAGACGCGGCCCAGCCACTCGACTTCCTCTTTATTTTGATTTTGAACGTCCAGCCAGATGTAGCGGTCGTCTTGGGAGAGTAATGGGGGAACTGAATCCCGGTTGTCCCCCTCATTAGCTATTTTCCCCGACCGATTCCATGAGAGAAATCTTATTGCCATTTATTGGGTTCTCAATTTAATTAGAGTTGGAGAGGAGCACTGTATCTCCCTCCTTTAGCCCGCTTGTAATCTCCACATTTTCATCATCATAAAGCCCAGTGGTTACCTCTTTTTCCTCATAGGAGCCGTTCTTCTTTACTTTGACCGATGCGGTTCCATCCAAATCCCTTACGGCCTTTAGCGGAAGAACAAGAACATTCTCTTTATTATGCACAAAGATTGTAACGTCCACATTGAGTCCCAAATTGAGCTTTTGGCCGGAGTCGAGTTCAATCTTGACCTCAAGAACCTTGGTGTCTACCATCTCAGCTGGGTTGTCGGAGATTATCTTTTTCTTTCCTACAGCGGAGCTTATCTCAGTGACTTTCCCTTTAAATTTCTCTCTGGGATAGGCATCTGCAGTGATTACTGCTGGTTGTCCTACTTTAACCTTTCTGATGTCCGTTTCGTCTATTTCGGCTCTCACTATGATTTTACTTACGTCTGCTATTGTGACTATGGGAAGCAGCTTCTCAAGCGTAATGGTTTCTCCTGGGTCAAGAAATCTCCTCACGATTTTGCCTGAAAATGGCGCTCTTATGTATGTATTCTCAAGGAGAGCTTCTGCGTATTGAAGATCGGCTTCTGACTTTTTGATTTGCGAGAAAGCCAAATCATACTTCATTTGGGCACTGTCAAGTTCGGACCTTGATATGATCCCCCTTTTAAAGAGCGCATTGAACCGGATCAAATTTTGCTTTGCCTCTTTTAACTCTGCCTCTGTGCCTAGGAGATTAGCCTTTGCCTGCTCAACCTGCGCTTTCACTTCATCGTTTTCGAGCACTGCGACGACGTCGCCCTTTTTGACGAAATCCCCTTCTTTGACATCAACTTCCTTTAACCTTCCAAGGGTCTTGGGAGCTAGATCAACCTCCTCAAGTGCCTCGACCTTTCCCTTTGCGGCAACGATTAGGTCTATATTTTTCTTTTCAACCCTCACCTCATCTTTAGATGGATCACGGCTCACAGATACGGCTAATATCAGGAAAACTAAGATGAGTCCAAATATGGATATAATTATCTTTTTACTCATTGCGCTTGCAAGATAATGGCTGAATTACTAACAGATAGTATATTCAATTTTTTGTTTATTTATAGCTATTCTCATAGGTTTGTGTTGTGGTTGTGGGTGTAACCCTTGCGGTTAAACTTCTTACATTGTTCAAGAGAATATGGCGGATGCAATGGTCTGTCCCTCCTCAGCTTGTTTTACACTGCACTTTTTCTGTTCTGATTCCAACAGTCTTTCGACTTGTGGTAAAATTGTGTTAACTTTTTGATATCGAAAGAAATAAGACTATAGAAGAGACAAACATGAAAGTAATCTTTGACCCGGAAGAGCCGCTTAAATTCCCTACATCTGCGACGATTGGAATTTTTGATGGAGTTCACGTTGGGCACAAGAAGATTATAAGCATTATGCGAAAAGACGCTAAAGAGAAGGGACTCACTTCATGTGTTATAACCTTCTATCCTCATCCACAGAAGGTGCTTCGCGGAACCGATGTTCCACTCATAGTTCCTTTAAAAGAGAGGTTTAGGCTTTTAGAAAAAGAGAATGTAGAAGTTACTGTTTGCTACAGTTTTACGAAGGAGTTTGCATCAATATCAGCCGAGGACTTTGTTAAAGACATACTCGTCAGGAAGTTGAATGTTAAGAGTATATTTGTGGGGCCTGACTTTTTATTTGGGAGAAAAAGGGGAGGAAACGTAGAGCTTCTTGAAACGATGGGGAAGAAATATAGATTTGAAACGAGGATGGTTGAGCCTGCTATACTGGATGGAGAGGTAGTGAGCAGCACAGCTATAAGAAATCTCATTGAGGATGGGATGGTAAAAAAAGCTGCGAGGTTTTTAGGTGATTATTTCTCCATAGATGGGAGAATTAAAGAAGGAGAGAAAAGGGGAAGAAAACTCGGATTTCCTACGGCGAACCTGGATACCAGTTGGGAGATTTTTCCAAAAAGAGGTGTCTACATTACATGGACCTATTTGGAGGGGGAGAGGTTTAGAAGCATTACAAACGTGGGTTTGCGTCCGACGTTTGGTGAAAATCAGCTTCTTATAGAAACCCACATAATTGATTTTAAGGGTGATGTCTACGGCAAGACAATGAGAATAGAGTTTATAGACAGGTTGCGGGATGAAAGGCGTTTTGAGAGTATAGATGCGCTTATTGCGCAGATTTCAAAGGATGTGGAGCGGGTCAAAGAGATTTTTGAGGAGATGCCTTGAGTATAAAAGGAAGTACCAGGGTTTATGCAATATTCGGCCATCCCGTAAGTCATAGTCTCTCTCCCCGAATGCACAACGCCGCTTTTAAAGCGCTCCATCTTGATTGCGTGTATGTTCCTTTTGATGTTCAACCTAAGGATTTTGAAACGGCCGCTCGTGCTATAAGGGCGATGGGAATTTCTGGAGTAAACATCACGATTCCCCACAAGGAGAGTATAATTTTTTTCCTCGATGAAATCTCTCCTGAGGCGAGTCTCACGGGTGCCGTAAATACTGTTAAAAATGATGACGGAAAACTCACTGGCTATAACACAGATGTGGGTGGTTTTCTCAGATCAATAAAACAGGACTTGGGATTTCATCCGAAGGGATCGAATGTTGCTGTAATTGGGGCGGGTGGTGCAGCACGCGCGGTGCTTTCGGCTCTTTGCATGAACGAAGCATCCGAGATTTACATAATAAATAGGACCTTTGACAAAGGGAAGAAGTTGGCGGTGGAATTTAAGAAGAATTTCAAAGATACTCAGATTTACGCCGTCTCCCTGGATAATAAAGAGGAAGTGGAAAAGTCTCTGAGTTCGGCTAATCTTCTTGTGAATGCGACTTCAGCGGGAATGAAGGGAGTAGACTCGGTTGAGGTGCCCTTGGAGTTTCTTTCGCAGAGAGCAGTAGTCTATGATCTTGTTTATGATCCCCGGGAGACGAACCTTGTTAAACAAGCAAAAGGGATAGGACAAAGAGCCTCAGGGGGACTTGGTATGCTTCTCTACCAGGGTGCGGAGAGCTTTAATATATGGACTGGTGTGGAGGCTCCGATTGAAGTGATGAGGAAGGCAATCGGATAGGAATAACAACGTATTACGCCCAGGGGATGCCAGGCACTTGACAATCTGATTTTAATATTTTAGGGTGTAAAAAGGACTTTAGTAAACCCTAAGGGGAGTATGAATGCCCGGAATTGTAGTAGGAAACAATGAGAGCATTGATAGCGCTCTCAGAAGATTTAAAAGGCAGGTAGAAAAAGGAGGAATTCTGTTCGAGATAAAAAAGAGAGAATTTTACGAAAAACCAAGCCAAAGAAAGAAAAAGAGATTATTCACATCGAAAAAACGCTTCACAAGAACGACTAAAGGAACGTAATCTTTAGAGAAAGTATAGTTTTAATTTTTTATGAATTACGGGAGGGGGAACAATACTTTGAAACTCTATCTTTTATCTTCTTTTTCTCTACTTTGTTCTTTACTAAAACTGAATATCAACTTTTTAAGCATAATAGTCAATGGATTACTCTATCTCCGAGTCAATAATTGAAGAGATAAGAGGGAGGCTTAGCATCATAAACCTCATAGAGACCTACGTGTCTCTTAAAAAATCGGGAAGAGGCTATGTCGGACTTTGTCCGTTTCATGATGAGAAGACGCCTTCTTTTCATGTAAATGTTGAAAAGGGGATATTCCACTGCTTTGGCTGTGGAACGGGAGGAGATATTTTTGGGTTTATGATGCGGTATAACAATTTTACGTTCCCTGAAGCCGTAGCGGAGCTTGCTCGCCGCGCGGGACTTAGAATTGAGAAAAACTCCTTGCTCCCCGGAAGAAAACCGAGAAGGGACATCCTTTTTAAACTCAATATGGTCGTCTCAAGGTTTTATCACGATATGCTGATTGGGAGTACTGAGGGAAGAGCGGCAAGGGATTACCTGAGAAAAAGAGGAGTCTCTTTGGAGATAGTGAATGAATTTGGGTTGGGATATGCCCCCGGTGGATGGGATGCGCTGGTTAGGTTCCTGACCGAAAAAAAGGCTCCGCTCAAGATGGCGGAGGAAATCGGGCTTATAATCAAGAAAAAGAGTAAGGATGGATATTACGACAGATTCCGAGAGCGGATAATATTTCCAATAAGGGATGTTGACGGCAGGGTGATTGGGTTTGGGGGAAGGACTCTGACTCATGAGAAACCCAAGTATATAAACTCGCCTGAGTCGGAAATCTACCGTAAAAGGAGCGTTCTCTACGGACTTGATATGGCGAGAGATTCCATAAGAAAAATCGGGCAGGTTATAATGGTCGAAGGCTACATGGATTTTCTCTCTCTTTATTCTGCCGGAATAAAAAACGTTGTTGCTACTTTGGGCACGGCTCTTACGCGTGATCATGTGGTGCTCCTTCGGCGCTATACAGATAGAGTGGTAGTTGTTCTTGATGGGGATGAATCTGGGGAAAAAGCCTCTCTTAGAAGTCTTCTTGATGTTTTTCTTGTGGAAGGTCTGTTGCCACTTATGGTTCTTCTACCTAAGGGGGATGATCCGGATTCCTTTATCTCAAAAGGGCATCGGGACGAATTTCTCAAGCTAATTGCGGGTGCTGGTTCATGGCTCGATTTTTTCATAGAGACGGTTGTAAGGGATTTTAAGGCGGGAAAAATAAGCAGAACCAAGGCGGCTCAAGCGGCGGTTGAAATTGTCGCAAAAATTAAAAATGATATTGAGAGGAGCCATTATACAAGAAAACTAACGGAAACATTGGGGATAAGAGAGAATGACTTTGTATCTTTGGTTGGTCGGAAAGAATCTGAGTTAGACCTTAAAAAGGCAAGAACACAAACACACGTGGAACTTAAAAAAACGTTTGACACTCAAGAAAGGCTTATTCTTAAGATTCTTCTTAGATTCCCCAAATGTTCTCGATACTTGAGGGAGGAAAACCTGATTGATCTTATTGCTGATGGTGAAATTAAACTAATTTTGAAAGAGATTGTTCTCAATGGGCAATCCGATGCGTCATCTCTTCTTTTGAGGTTTGGTGATGTCTGTGCTCATGAGATTATATCGGATGCCATTTTTTCATCCGATATAATCTCGGATGAGAGTACGGCGTGGAGAATACTCAAAGACTGCATTCGAAAATTAAAGCTAAAAAGAATAGAAAACGAGTTTAGCATGTTGAGGTTAGAAATAGATAGAGCCAGAAAGGCGAAGGACGTACATCTCGAAGAAAAACTCATCCAAGAGTATCGAGACTTGATAGAGCGGGAGAAAAACATAAGGGGAGAGACGCATGAAGATTAAAAAGAAAAAGGTCCATGACGAGTTTGAAGGGGGCAGCCAAGACAGCCTTCCGGGATTCTTGTTTGAAGATTCCTTTGGGGATGAGGAGGAAGCGGAGGAATTTTTAGATATTTATAGAGACTACGATAACAATAAAATTGAGGAGGCACCGTCTCTCACTAGAGAAAACTATACAGGTGTGGGCAGAGAGATTGCTAGCGAGTACGATTTAATAAGATTCTATCTCCATGAAATAGCCGGGCACTCCCTCCTTACAAGAGATGAAGAGGTGCGGATAGCAAAAGAGATTGAGAATGGAAAACGGATTATAGCAAGGGCAATACTTGGCTCTTCCTTAATGCTCCGGGAAGTTATTAGCCTCGGCGAGAAATTAAAAAAAGGGATGCTCAGCGTAAGGGATATAACAAATTCGATTGACGACGAGTCGGATGATTTAGGTGAAGAGGAAATTCTTCTCAGGGTAAAACGTGCCATAGATACGATAAAAAAAATTCATCTGGATAACAGAAAAATGAGGAAAAAGCTTTCTCTAGCTCCTAGAGATAGCAGGGAACCGCTAAGGCAAAGGATAAAAAAGAATAACGAAAGGATAATCTCTTATTTAGAAGAGATTAACCTCAGTAAGCATCAGATGGACAGGATACTCTCGATCACTAGGAATTACATAAATCGAATAGAAGAGATTGAGAGGGAATTTACAGAAGCTCAAAAGTGTGCTGAAGCTCAGGCGGCGGAGATAAAGACCGGTCTAAAAAAGAAGATACAGAACGTTGTAAGAGACGCGGGAGGAAATGTCGCGAGACTCAGGAGAACCCTTGAGAGAATTGAACGGGGAGAGGAGAGGGCCTCTAGAGCCAGAAGAAAGCTGATTGAATCCAATCTGAGACTCGTTGTAAGCATAGCAAGAAGGTACATCAACTGCGGTCTTCCGTTTTTGGATTTGATTCAAGAGGGGAATATCGGACTTATGCGCGCCGTTGAGAAGTTTGAATATCATAGGGGATATAAATTCTCCACATACGCTACGTGGTGGATAAGGCAGGCAATAACTAGGTCTCTTGCGGATCAGTCGAGAATAATAAGAATTCCGGTTCACATGACTGAGACCATAAATAGGCTAATTAGAGCTTCTAGGCTTCTTGTGCAGGAACTTGGACGCGAGCCGTTTCCTGAGGAGATAGCGGAAAGGGTTGGAATGGCGGACGATAAGGTAGCAAGGATTCTTAAAATTGCGAAGGATCCGATCTCGCTTGAGACCCCTATTGGGGATGAAGAGGACGGCAGACTTATGGATTTTATAGAGGATAAAACCACGGCCTCTCCGCTTGAGGCTCTGCAGATGAAGGAGCTCAAGCAGATCTTAAAAGGTGCCCTCTCCTCGGTTCTCAACAGCAGAGAGGAAAGGATAGTGAGACTGCGGTTCGGAATCGGAAAGGAAAGGGAACATACCCTTGAGGAGGTAGGTCGGGAGTTTAAGGTAACAAGAGAGAGAATCAGGCAGATTGAAGTGAAAGCTATAAAGAAGCTAAAGCATCCGGGCAGGGATTTTCCAATAAGGAGTTATATAGAAAGAAGGTGATTATGTCCTCTGCTTTTTCTTTAACTCCTCTGCCTCTTCGAAATAAACGAGAGTGGAATCGACTGTCTTGTGGCGAAGCATCTGTTTTACTTCTGAGACCGCCGCTCCGGCTTCTATTGCAAGGAGCGCTGCCGTATGCCTGAGGCTGTATGGAGTTATTCCCTTTCTTTTAATCCCTGCGAGCTTCAGGTAGTAATTTACACGCTCCCTTATGGCACGTGTCGTAATTCTCTCTTCCTTTGCTCTATTTCCTACACCCCAAAGAAGCGGCTCGTCTTCTTTGGGCTTTCCTCTAGTCTCAAGATACCGCTCGAGCACCTCCTGAGCCTGGGGCGTCAGTATTACATATTCGTCTTTTTTGTCTTTACTTTTTCCCTGAACGAATATTACTTGTTTTCCGCCTTTTACCCTTATGTCCCCCACGTTTGCCCTTACGATTTCTATTTCACTCAACCCGCATCTTACCATAAGGTTTATCATCGCCCAGTCCCTCGTTCCTACCGCGGAGGTCGTATCAATCGCGCCGAGCATCGCCTTTACCTCATCGGGCGTCAGGGGTGCTCTAAGATGTTTCTGAGGTCTTCCGCTTCCCTTTACTCTTTTTGCGGGGTTCTGGACAACCACTCCCTTTGAGGTAAGATAATCGTAGAACCTTCTTACGGATGTTAGATATGTGGAAAGCGATGTCGGAGAGAGATTTTTAGAAACTAAAAAGTCTTTATATTTTTGAATATCATCTATAGAGAGTCCCACTGGGGAATTGCCTCCCAGCCACCTTGCAAACTCGCGCAGCGCCTTGAAGTAGGTTTCTTTGGTTGTTTCTCTCCTATCGAGTGCCTTAATAAATTCATTTATAAGCTCTTCCATAAGAGTGTAGATTAAATCATGTTCGAAGGAGAATTTCAAATCCAAGAGTTGACCATTACGATGTATTCTTATAAATTCGGTTACGATTGCTCTTGACATTTTTTTTACATTCAGTTACTTTCTATAATTGAATCTGGGTGGCAATGCTGAAGAGGAAACACCCGGTCCCATTCCGAACCCGGAAGTTAAGCTCTTCAAGGCCCATGATACTGTCTCCTTACGGGGGTGGGAAAGTAGGTAGCTGCCCTGATTCTTTTTATTTTAATGGATAAAAAAACCCGTCTTGCTGTTTTCGTCTCGGGAAGCGGAACCAACCTTCAAGCAATAATTGATGCCAAAATCCAGAACTTAGAGATTGCAGTGGTGGTTAGCAATAATCCTGGTGCTTATGCCCTAGATAGGGCAAAAAAGCACGGTATTCCTGTAGAGGTTGTAGACCACAGGAACTACCCTTTAAGAGAGGAGTTTGAGAGAGAAATCCTGACGAGGCTTGAGCCGTATAATATTGATCTCATTGCTCTTGCGGGTTTTATGAGAATACTCTCTCCGCTTTTTATAAGGTTATATAAAAATAGGATAATTAACCTTCATCCCGCGCTTCTGCCTTCTTTTCCAGGTACGCACGCAGCAAAGCAGGCTCTTGATTATGGTGTGAAATTTACCGGATGCACGGTGCATTTTGTTGACGAGGGGGTTGATACGGGGCCGATTATAATTCAGGCCGTGGTTCCAATTTACGATACGGATACGGAAGATAGCCTCCTCGAGAGAATCCATAAAGAGGAACACAGAATTTATCCTGAGGCGATAAGGCTCTTTGCCCAGGGGAAGCTGAAGATTGAGGGGAGAAGGGTTTTTATCAGAGATTAACTTTAATAAATTTCCCGATACCTAGAATGAACGAATGCCCAATCTGCAAGAAAAGATATCCCCGATTCGCAGAATACTGCTCCGAGTGCCGAGTAAGTGTTATTCGTGGATTTAACGGGTCTTCTAAAGAAAAGACGTTTGTTGAGGTTTACAGAACCAAGGATGTTGCTCTTGCGGGTTTAATTAAAGAAGTCTTAGATGACCATAGAGTAATATGTTATCTTGACAACTACTTTATCGCACATATATATAGTCCGTTTTTCTCACCAGTAAAAGTGATGGTTTATAAGGAAGATGTAGAGGATGCTGAGGAGGTTATTAACCTATTCTTTAGGGAAGATTAATAGAGGCGGGTTTAGGGCCTGTCCCTAGGCGTTCTCTAATTCATCTCTTCATTGCTAGAGAGAATTAAATGTCCCTTCCCACCGCCCGGGCAACGGGTTTTGCCTTCTCCATAAGTAGAGAGAACTTTGAGGGCTTGAGCGATTGCCCGCCGTCGCTTTGTGCGATTTCGGGTCTGCAATGAACCTCGATTATCAACCCGTCAGCCCCTGCCGCGATTGCTGCAAGCGCCATAGGAGTTACATATTGCCAATAACCCGTGCCATGACTGGGGTCGGCTATAACGGGAAGATGGGTTTTTTCCTTTAGCACAGGAATAGCGTTGAGATCAAATGTGTTTCTGGTAGCCGTCTCAAATGTTCTTATCCCCCTCTCGCAGAGGACAACATTTTGGTTTCCTTCGGAGAGTATGTATTCGGCGGCCATAAGAAATTCACTTATTGTCGTAGACATTCCCCGTTTAAGAAGCACGGGTTTATTGCACCTTCCCACATATCTTAAAAGGGCGTAGTTCTGGGAGTTGCGCGCTCCAATCTGAAGCATATCGGAGTATTCTGTTACTATGTCTAGATCATGCGCATCGAGAATTTCGGTTACTACGGGGAGCCCGGTCATTTTTCTGGCCTTGGCAAGCAGCTTTAATCCTTCCTCGCCAAGCCCTTGAAATGTATATGGGGAGGTTCTTGGCTTATAAGCTCCTCCCCTTAAAATAGCCGCTCCTGCCTGCTTTACCGCCATGGCTGTCTCAATAATCTGTTCCTCGCTCTCGACGGAGCAAGGCCCCGCCATTACGATGATTTTGTTATCTCCAATTTTAACATTTCCGACCTTTACAGCAGTGTTTTCGGGCTTTACCTCGCGGCTGGCGAGTTTATAGGGCTGAAGTATTGGAACGACTTTTTCAACCCCTGGGAGCACGCTTAGGGATTCAAGGTGGTAGGGTTTTCCCCTCTCGTCTCCCACAGCTCCGATTACGGTTCTCAGAACTCCTTCAATTATGTGGGCTTTGTATCCAAGCTCCTTTATTGTGGATATTACCTTATCAATTTCTCCCTGTGTGGCGTCGTTTTTCATTACTACAATCATTACACTTTCCCTCCGACTTACATCAACTTTCTTTATACATAAACCTCGAATGATACACAGACGGGATTTTATTGTCAACACGCGAATTAGCTGGAGATTAGCAGATTGAGGGGAGTGGGGAGGAGAGAGAGTAGAAGAATTCTTACTGTCGGATTAAATTGTGTTAAGATTATTTCCGTCAACCTATCTCAACTGGAAGACATGATTCATTCTATCTTCTTTTGTGTAGACGCTTTTGTCAGCTAGACATGTAAGCCCTTCTACTTCTTATGTTGTTTTGCAAAGTGAGTCATGCCTGTGATATCAATTACCACCACAGGTTCGTTTCCAATGACCCAGCCGTCATGCCCGGGAGGAATTACTGCCATATCGCCTGGACCAAACTCGGCTTCTGTGCCGTCATTCATTTTAACTTTCAGACGTCCTGAAATAATATACTGTGTGTGGGGGGACTCACAACTTTCGGTGTTGGCTATTGGTTTGACATGCTCGGACCACTTCCATCCAGGCTCAAGGGTGACCCGGCCAAACGTGATGCCCTCGACTGTAACAATCTCTACTTTCCCCTTTGGGAAGGTGCGTGTTTCATCCGGTGAGTTTAGACTTTTTTTCTGTATCTTCGCCATGCTTTGATACCTCCTTGTTTCTATTGTCTCGTATAATGTACTAGCAGTAAATTGAGAGAAACTTAATCCTACTTCTCAATTCCTACATAACTTCTTTGCAGTCTCGGTGATGAATCTTTCTTCATCAATGAAGTTATCGCATGGGTTCCGAATATTTACACTCAACATACATTACAGCTAGTTGACTCTTTAGTACTTAATTCTCCCGGTCTCGGAATATCCTTTTGGAATTCCTTCCAGTCTGCCATCCTTGAAGTTTGCTTCCCATTTCAATACGCCGTCTTCGTAGTAGGTAGCGATTATGCCTTCCTTTTTACCGTGTCTATAGTTCCATAGGGTCTTAAGTGATCCCATTTCATAGAATTCCCTGCTTATACCTTCCAGTTTATTATCTTTGAAATTCAACTCCATCTGCAATCTTCCACTCTCATAGTAAACCTTGCTTACCCCCTCTAACTTGTTACCGTTACAGTTCAATTCCGCAAGTAGCTTTCCGCTCTTGTAATAAACCTTATCTACCCCATATCTTTTACCTCCTTCTTAAGTAAAAATTCAATCTCATTGCAAAACTCGACTCCTTATGATTTCTGTATGGTTGATTTTTGACAGTGAGGCAGAACGAGGGAACTTTTGGAAAGCAGTGGTAAAAACTCTATTATTATCCCTGATAAAGCAGTCTACCCCAATTCAGCCCCACACACTGTTTTATTTCTTTAAGATGATTATAGATGAAAACGGTAGCAAAGCAATGGGCAATTTTAGTGCTAATAAAAATAGCTCCTCTTCCACGCATTTATTAATCTATTTCCTCTAGTAAGCTTTTTGAGACCCAGCCTATTACTCCACTTTGAGTTTTAATTTTTATCCAATATTGTTGTTTGCCATCTAGCTCTTCAATTACTTCGCCCTTTTTAACTGACGACCGGATAGGGAACCTCGTTCCCGGTCCCCCTCTTATATTGGCCCCCTTAGAAATAACAACTAGATACCTTTTCTGAAAGGATATCGGTTGGATGGTTTCATTTCCTCCCTCGGTCTCAGTTGTCTGTATTTCGGGAGCCTTCCCCGTATTCTCTTGAGCAGTTTCTTTTGCACTTACCTTTCCTTCCTGGGTAGCTTCACCGTACACTTCTTTTGAACTTTTACTGTAGACGGGTTCTGGCTTCGCATGCGATACAATTTTTGTAGACCTACTCCTGTTATTAAAGACCAACAAGCCAAAGAGCAAAATCAAAATCACAGATATGATAAAGGCGATCCTTTTATATTTTCCCTCTGAATCCATGAATGACTTTATAGAAGCCTCCATTGAATGGTTAGACTCTTTTATCCTCTCTTTCTTCCTAATGTCCCTCTCCACAATCAATCCTTCGTCCTTCAAGTTCTCTATCAGAGCCTTTAATTTGCCTTTATCCGTTATGGATATTCCAGTCTTATTTAAGGCTCTTTCCACTAATCTCGTTTCATATGTTAGCCGACTATCATCTCTTCCATGGATTACATCATAGTAGCCCCATACTACGAAAGGCAGATCATAGCCATCCTCATTGTCCAGTCTGTAATAACCTTCTCTATTTCCCAGGATTCTATTCCCGTATCCAAGGGTGTAAATCTCAAGGGGCAGGTCTGCCTCTTTTATATCACATTCTTGTTTATGGACTCTAAGAAGGTATTTTTTAAGGGCATTGGCTTCCTTCTCTGTAAAGAGTTCATACAGGTTATTTTCAGAAATATAGTGTGAATTATCCAGATTCTTTGCATAGTTCGTTATTACCTGGTCGTAGTCAACACCGGGGCTGTCTCTATAAACAACAAACCACCTCATTTCCACTCCATCGTAAGTTTCCCCACCATGAGAGAGGTTGTTAATTATTGATGTTACTCTAAGTAATCCCATTTTATGTATAACCCTTAACTCTTTTCCTCTCATATTATTTTACTGATAAGCCCATCGTCAACAAGCTTTGAGTTGACCGTATGTTACTTTTGTTGGAGGTGGGGTATAGACAGAGGCACACGGTTCTGTCTAGCCCCGATTTACCCATGCCAACTTTCTATATATAATAAAAAGGTTTAGTAAAGCTTTAAAGGTGTCCGATTCTTGAACATCCGACACTTATTTCTCACATCGCCTTTTATTCTCAATGGCAATTATTAGAAAAATTCTCTGGCACATTAATTGCCGATTCAAAAATAAGGGGAGTTTGATATGTGGCACAACATGAAAACAAAGGGCTTATTAAAGAAAGTTATGCATAACATTGAACGGTTAAAATTAAGTTTGTTTCTATTAGCGCTCTTCAGTTTGGATATTATCACTGCTTGTGGTGGAGGTGGTGAAACAGAGGCTGGGGATAGCGGTACGTCATTATCCATTCCCGTACATGAGGGATCGCTGCTCCAGGTAGACTCGGCAAATCCGCGCTATTTCAAAGATGCTTTGGGACATGCGATCTATCTTACTGGGTTTCATAGTATGTCCATACTGGACAGCGGGCCTACATATCCACCTCCCGCACTTGATTATGTTTCTTATTTGGACCAGCTTAAAGATTGGAATCTCAATTTTCTTCGTCTCTGGCGATTTACGGAGCTGACCCAGTTCAAATACGGTACATTGTTATATTATGACCAACCGCATCCCTGGGCTCGAACGGGTCCGGGTACGGCTCTCGATGGTAAACCAAAGTTTGATTTAAACCAATTCGACCAATCCTATTTTGATCGGTTACGCTCAATTGTAGTTGCTGCTCGAGACAGGGGAATATACGTGTCGGTGATGCTATTTGAGGGGCATGCCATGCGATTTTCAAAAACCCCATGGAACTGGTCTGGTCATCCGATGAACATCAATAATAATATTAATGGTGTCAACGGTGATACAAATGGGGACGGATATGGCCTTGAAACTCAGACCCTGTCCCTTCCACCTGGAGTGGATGCGATTCAGAAGGCTTATGTGCGAAAAGTCATTGATACGGTAAATGATTTGGATAATGTGCTGTTTGAAGTATGCAACGAAAGTGGCACTTACTCAAAAGATTGGCAGTATAGCATGGCTAATTATATTAAATCATACGAAGCAACAAAGCCCAAACAGCATCCAGTTGGAATAACTGAATTTAGCGATACCTTGTCTGATTTGACAACAAGCCCTGCTGATTGGATTTCGCCCTTTGGCAGTACATATCGGAACAATCCTCCGGTTGCCGACGGCAGTAAAGTGAGCATCGTGGATACGGATCATATTGGTGCAGGGGATGCATTTGGTAATAACTGGGATCTTTGGAATGCTTTTATCTGGAAAAACTTCACACGAGGGCATAACGTGATAATGTATGAGGAGAGTCTGACGGGGCGTGATGGAGCTCTGGTGGGAATGAGTGATACACTTTACTATTCAAGAAAGATGAGCCTTGAGACAATGATCCCTTCTACAACTTTATGCTCAACAACATATTGCCTAGCCAATCCTGGAGTAGAGTACTTGATCTATCAGCCATCGGCAGGGGCTTTTACGCTTACACTTCCGTCTGGGACATATTATCCCCAATGGTTTGACCCTCATCATATCGCAGCAACTGTTAATGGTTCATCTGTTAGTGGCGGAAGAACCGTGACTTTCACGCCGCCCTTTAATGGTAGCGCGGTGCTATATCTCACCACAATGAAAACCCAGTAGATTTTCTCAAATTATCACACAGAGAATGATCTCTTTCAAGAAAAACTTTCTCTTTGACTTTTTTCAATCTCATCGGTACTCTCAAGGTCGTTTTTAATGCCGCTATTGCCACACAAATCATTGGAAGCTGCCTTATAAAAGGGTCAAAAATGAGATCGCAAACCTTATAAACACAACTTGCTGGAAGTACATGACATTACATAGAGGGATATATCTATATGTCCGAATTTAAGACATCTGACACAGTGAATAAAAAGGAGGACGGTTTGTGCTGATGATCAATGTCTCACTTGTATTCTGTTTCCCTACTTATATAATGAAATTAGGGCTGTTAGCTATGAAAAAACTCGTAGAACTCATAAAGCCTCCGAAAAAGCTCCATACCCTAATCTTCTTCGTTACCTCCCGTTGTAATGCCCTGTGTAGAACCTGTTTCTATTGGGAAGAGCTTAACAAAAGGGGGGACCTGACATTTGAAGAGATAGAGAAACTGTCTCGAACAATGCCCCCCTTCCATGACTTACTCCTAAGCGGCGGTGAACCGTCTCTTCGAAGTGACCTTCCCCAAATAGTAAACCTCTTCTATAAAAATAACGGAATAAGGAGAATCTACTTCCCCACAAACGGCCTTAAGCCACAGCGCATAAAGGAGCTTATTGAGAAGATACTCGAGGAAAATGGCCTACTTGAGGTCTATCTTAATAATTCAATTGATGGCCTTCCTGAAACAAACGATAGGATTCGTAGCGTTCCGGGAAACTTTAAGAAATCCCTTGAGACTATAAGGCTTGCTCAAACCTTGAAGCCGAGATTCGGTCACAGGCTTCAGATAAACGTAAATTCGGTAATCTGCTCTGAAAACTGCGATGAACTCGTTGAGCTTGGAAATTTCTTTCTCCAAAATGAGCGCCTTGATTACCACTATTTCCAGATAGTTCGCGGAAATCCAATGGATAAAAATTTAAAAAAGGTTCCAGCGAAAGAATTAAAAAATCTCTATAGAAAAGTAACAGAGATTCAAAGGATATATGCTCAGAGACAAGCGGAGGATCGCGGGGTATTAGAGGGATGGATAAGGAAATCGGTGTATGCCGCCGTTTTTAATTTTCATCATCAAACCCAGTTTAATAACTATACGGAGGATGCCCCTTGGCCAATGCCATGCACCGCTGGCGAAACGGCGGTGGTTATTGACTACGATGGGGGCGTCAGGGCATGCGAGCTTCGAGGCTCACTGGGAAATATCCGGGATTACGGGTGCGATTTCAGGGCATTCTGGAATTCTAAGATAAGGTCGGATGAGGTTGACTCAATTGCCCGCGATAAATGCTTCTGCACCCATATCTGCTTTCTCCATGACAGTATGAGGTTTTCTCCGCGCGTAAGGTTCTGGGAGCTTCCCAAGAGCTACATTACGGGGCACTTCTGGTGAGTTTCTCCACTTAGATATAACCGAAATCGAAACTGGATTGTAGTTCCGCTATTGGTAAGCTATCTTCTGCTTAAACTTAACGCGGGTTTTCAGTTTAGGATAGCTCTGCTCCTCTTCACACGAGTGTATCAGTATATGCGGCGCCTGAACAACCAGCCTGATAAAGCCAAGTTTACTACACCAATTATAGCCATGGGCCAGAACTGTTGGAGAAGTAGGTGAAGTGGAGTGCCTTCCAAAAATACATCTCTAAGGATTGCCATGAAGTAGTGCATTGGGTTAATGAAAGTAATGAACTGCACCCACGGTGGCATGTTGGCGATAGGAGTCGCAAAACCCGATAGAATGACGGCCGGCGTTAGAAACAGGAATGTGCCCAGTATAGCCTGTTGTTGAGTAATCGAGAGCGAAGAGATCATAAGCCCCATGCCGACGGTCGAGAGCAGAAACAGCAGTAGACCAATATAGATAGTTATAAGATTACCTTGTATAGGTATTTGGAACCAGAATATTGCCAAAAGGATGATCACAGTGGATTCAAAGAACCCAATGATGAACCCTGGAAGAGCCTTACCAATAACGATCTCAACTGGACGAAAGGGAGTGACCAGTAATTGATCGAATGTGCCAAGCTCGCGTTCGCGGGCAACAGAAAGGGCTGTCACCAGTGTGGTAACTACTAAGGTAAGGAGGCCTACAATACCAGGCACCATGAACCAGCGGCTCACTAGATTTGGATTGAACCACGCGCGAATATCGAGTCTTGCGGGTGGTGATACCTTTCCATGCTGCTTTTCCCATTCAACATTAAACTGGGCAATAATACTGTTCACATAATTTAGTAGAATCGCTGCAGTGTTGGAGTCTCGTCCATCTACAATTACCTGTATTGAACTGGAGCGGCCGAGCAACAGATCACGGCTGAAACGCGGACCGATATGTAACACCATAAGCGCCTTCTTACCATCAATTATAGGGAGGAACTTCCCTAAGATCACCTCACGCATCACCACAGGCGTTACCATGATGGTTTCCATGGTGCCGCGTTCCCATTCACGTGCCATCACCATGGCCGTCAGTAGGGCACCGATTAGGGTCATAATGAGGGCGATAAGCCCGGGGACGAGGAAGTTACGGCTCCTCAGTTCGCTGTTGAACCAGACGCGCTGTTCAATCTGGACTGGCATATAGAGTTTCTCCCCCCGTGACTGTGCCTCATGTCCCAGCCATATACGCCAAACGCCCTCTACATAGCCGGAGATGATTCGACCATTGTTGGCGTCCACTCCATTGACAATGACCTGTATAGTAGCACCACCTGGAAGCCTCAGACGGCGGGCGAAGTCTTGACGCAGATAAACAATGGCGTCGACGCGGTGTGCCCTGAAGGCCTGCTCTGCCTCGCGCATATCGTACATTGTAATCGTATCGAAGTAGCGAGAGCCTTTGAATTCGCCGACAAGGCTTGCGGTGTCTGCACTCGGTTGCTCAACCACCAGCGCGATGGGAATATGTTCCGCATCCAGGGATACACCGAAACCAAATAGCAAAAGCAGCACAACAGGCATCAGGAAGGCAATTCCCATGCTACTTGGGTCTCTCAAAATTTGAAAAAACTCCTTACGCACCAATCCACGCAGCCGCATTATGGAGCCTCCGCGCGATATCAAGTCGTGAGACCGGGTCCACACCAACTGTTGGCTCGTCTAGAAGTAATAAGCGAGGCGAGCGCACCAGGGTGCAGGCCAGTCCGACTTTCTGCTTCATCCCTCCGGAGAGGCGTCCTGATAGACACGAAGTGAAAGGAGTCAATCCTGTCATATGCATTAACTCTTGATATCGGATTGGGCGTGCTTGTCGGGGTATACCCTGAAGGTCCGCGTAGAGGTCCAGGTTTTCCTGCAGCGTAAGGTCTTCGTAGAGGCCAAACCGCTGGGGCATATAGCCAATAGCGGACTGCACCGCCAAGGATTCACGGGCTGCATCCATGCCCAGCACTGTGACCTGGCCGGTGCCTGGAATCAACAGGCCTGCGGCTATCCTCATCAGTGTTGTCTTTCCTGCACCGTCTGGGCCGATCAGACCTGTGATCTGGCCGCGATTTGCTTTCAAGTTGATGTCTCGGAGGGCCTGAACTTTACGCCCACTAATGAAAAAACTTTTGCTGACTTCCCGAAGTTCTAAGACTATATCTGATGAATCAGCCGCTCTCTCTGGGTTCTCATAGTTTAGCTCCATTAGATTCGACATCAGGAACCTTCGTTGGTTTTGGTTTCGGCCTCTGCATCTGTGGAGTGGGACTGATTTAAAGGAATGGTCACCACTGCTGGCATACCAAGACGGAGTTCTTCGTGCGGGTTTTGAACAAACACGCGTACCTGGTATACCAATGGTCGCGATCCTGCCACCAGCCGGTCGACTACCTGCTGCATCGCCACCTGCGCCTCTTTGCTCCTGACAACGGCCTCTAGGCGTTGGGTCTCCAGGGTTGCAAGCAACCGCCCCTTTTTACCTTATCCCCTTCCTTCACTAGGATAGTTGCGATTCGCTCGTTACCGTTAAAAGCCAGTTGGACCTGGCGGATATCCACATTACCATATAGAACGAGTTCTGTACCGGACTTTTTGTTCTTGTGTAATTGCCACAGCCAGACACCGGCTCCAACTGCAATGATGACAAGCAAAATGACTACGAGAATACGCCTTCCTATTTTCACCATCCGCAATTCCTCTCATGGCACAGGCCCTAAGAGTTCAAATTTAAAATCCTATCTAGGCGTTGAGCTTTATTCAAGTAGGCATAATTTGTAGAGATTATGCGTGGCATAGTCTTAAGAAGATCGCTTGATTCATGACAGAGTTACGAATAAAACGCCGAGGATCATGGTTAAGACTCCAATCAGCCTCTCCTTTATACCCCTTTCATTGAAGATCAGGTGGCCGAAGAACACGCTCATTATCGTGCTTGTTCGTTTTATTGAAATAACATACGCCACATAGGTTAGGGTTAGTGCCTTCATCTGAAATATGGCGGTTAGCCCGCCGAAAAGACCGATTGGTATGAGTGTCATTAAACCCTCAGAAATTCGCTTTACGTCTCTTTGAGATTTATAGAATACTACCGGCGCCATGACGATTGCTATGAACGTATCTATCGCGATAATCCAGAAGATCGGGGAGGAATTTTGAACGCCTACCTTGTCAAAATTAGACGTTATGCTCCATATAAAAGCCACAATCAGCATGAGTTTTGATCCCCGCTCTTTTAAAAGCGCTCTGAATGGAGCTAAATATCCCTTGTGTTTTTCCTTGATATTTAAAATGTATGATCCAGCAACAATAAGGACAATCCCAACCAAACCAAAGAACCTTGGAAATTCGCCGACAATCAAGGGCGAGGTTATCAAAAGAAATAGCGGCGTAAAGGCGACCATTGGAACCGTTATTGATAAGTCCGAGTACTTAATCGCCTTCATGTAGAGTATCGTTGCTATAACGTTGAGACTCCCTCCAAAGAATAAGGCCGTCCAGAATTGATCCCCCAGGTGCGGAATTTTCATAAAGAACAGGAATGGAACTAAAAAGGGCAGGGCAAAAAGGGTCAATGACAGGGAAACCATATACTCGTCAACATTCTTGAGGTTCCCTTTGCTGAAAATGTCCTTTATGGATTCAAAGAATGCCGTCAAGACCGAACATAAGAACCAGATCATGTGTGCCCCAATTAGAGGAGATACAAAAGCCCTTTATTGATTTTCATTCTCTTGATTTTATGTGTTCCTGAAGATATATCAATAAGCCATGATAAAATCCTGCCTCTGGATTGGAAAGGGTGACGTAAATGCGTTCTTCGGACTTATGATTGACAACATCACAAACCTCGTGATTCTTTCGGGGCTTCTCATCGGTGTCTTCGGGTTTCCAAGGGATATAGTCTTTTTTCGTATGATTCCGGGAACCGCCATCGGGGTTCTCTGTGGAAATCTCATGTTTACTTATCTCGCCTACAGGCTTATGAATGAAACGGGGAAGGACGGTATTACCGCGATGCCTCTTGGAATTGACACCGTGTCTCTTTTTGGATATACGCTGGGCATTATAGCCCCTGTTTATGCGGCGACAAACGACGCCGAATTCGCCTGGCGTGTGGGCACGGCGACGATTATCCTTTCGGGGCTTATTAAGATTCTCCTCTCATTCTCGACCGCCTGGATTAGGCGGCTCTTTCCACAGGCCGCCCTCCTTGGGTCAATTGCAGGGGTTGCATTGCTCCTTATAGCCTTTCTTCCAAGCGTATCGCTGTTTAAAATGCCGATCGTTGGATTTATATCATTGGGGATTATTTTCCTCAGCTTTTTCTCAAAAAGGAGATCACTCTTTGGGCTTCCCGGGGTTCTATGGACTGTAATTGTCGGAACGATTATCTACTATGGACTAAAATATTTTGGTGTTCATGCGGTTGGCGATACATTGAGAGAGGAGATTCCCATTGGAATCCATATTCCCCTGCCATCACTGGGCTCTTATGAATCCTTTCGTAAAGCCATCAGCTACATCTCTATAACCATTCCTCTGAGTATTACAAACGTCATAGGCGGGGTTGACGTAACCGAAAGCGCCGAGGCTGCAGGCGACCCCTATGATGTGAGGCTCATCATCTTTACCGAAGGAATCACTACCTTGATAGGAGGCCTTTTTGGCGGTGTGCTTCAGACGACTCCTTACATTGGCCATCCCGCTTACAAAAAAATGGGCGGAAGAGCCGGATATACTTTGGCTACGGGATTGTTTATCGGCCTTGGAGGGATTCTGGGGTATATATCTTTTATCGCCAACTATCTGCCTGAAGGGGTTATTGTTCCGATTTTAATCTTCATAGGGCTTGAGATTACATCACAGGCATTCCGACGGGTTCCTGAAACACACGCCCCCGCCGTGGCTATGTGCTTTATCCCATCAATTGCAAACCTTGTGATTATTGAGGCGGGGCAGATGGGATTGAGTGAGGGTTCTCTTTCGGGTGAAAGCCTCTCAACCTTCAACGTGATAAAGATTCTCTCAAATGGCTTTATCGTTACGTCTCTTATATGGGGAGCGGCTATGGCGAGCCTGATCGAAGAGAAATTGGATCATACGTCGCTTTTTCTCCTTCTCGGAGCATTATTCTCCCTCTTTGGGCTCATGCACTCCCCGTACACTCATGGCGCGCTGTTTCTTCCTTGGACGGTGGCCGATAAGGCTCCTCTTTACCTCTCGCTTTCTTATTTTATCCTCTCGGTTTTTTCCCTTTGGACGTATTATTCCGGGCATCGTTCAGCGAAAGGTTGACACACTCGATTTTCTAATCTTAAAATAAATTGGTTCTAAAAGGGGCTCAAATGGACCTTTTGATTTCCATGAAGGCTGAAACTATTGAAAGGGCGTTTGAACCCAATTGGAGCATAATGAGCATGCCCACTGCTCAGTCAAGAGGGTATTTCATCGCCGAGTTTAGGGAAGCGGATCGAGAAAAATTAGGACTCCTCAAGCGTTACGCAGAGATACTTGTAGGTAAACTCGATGGGAATAATTTTAGGGTAGAGCTTACCTCATACGGATTTATAGTTAAAAAAAGGGTTGATGAGGATATTGAGTACATGCAGGCATGGGAAAAATGGGTTGTTTTTTCAAGAATGCTATATAATGAACTTTTGGAGATAATTGGTGATTAGAAGCTATCTGATAATAGGAACAGACAGAAGTGTCTATCTTATAATTTTTACCTAATAACCCTCTAGAGTCGAAGGGTCTATCCCTTTCAATGGAGCTAGCCATTTATTGTAAAAATTAAGTAAACAAAAAAGAGGACCGAGGAGCCCTTTTTCTCTAGCAGGATAAATCTGCTTTGAATAGGACTCCTCGGGAGGGTTAGAGATTGGAGCAGAAAAAGCGTTACATCAAAATTGGCAAATCATTAAACCTTGTCTGGTGACACGGTAGCTCCTACTGACTGTTCAACGGACATAGTGTGAGCAGCGGCCTGAGGAGGTTCAGGATAATAATCTGTATACCCGGCATAGCCCTCGGTACCCATCTCAGGCACATCAAGCCCCTGCATCTCTACCTCTGCAGACACTCTCATACCCATTACTGCATCCAGAATTTTGAAAAACACATAGCTCAGTGTAAATACAACAACAAAACAAGTAATCACCCCTATAGCCTCAGCAGCCAATTGAGAAGGGGCCCCATAGAGCAGACCCTTAACTGTCCCTTGAACTCCATTCCACCCATCCCCATACATACCATCTGCAAATATCCCTAGACTCAACACCCCCCACGCCCCACATGTCCCATGCACTGATACCGCTCCAACAGGGTCATCCACCTTAAGGGTTCTCTCTACAAAGAACACACTCCACACTACTAGAACCCCTGCAATCAGTCCTATGATTACCGCAGACACACTGTTGACAAACGCGCAGGGCGCAGTAATAGCCACTAGCCCGGCCAGCATCCCATTTGCCATCATACTTGGGTCGGGCTTACCATACCTCAACCACATATAAACCATCGCTGAAAATGCCCCTGCCGCAGATGCCAGCATCGTATTAGTCGCAATCACCCCAATCCTCAGGTCTGTCCCAGCCAGTGTGCTTCCAGGGTTGAATCCAAACCAGCCAAATGCCAAAATGAACGTCCCCAGAATCGCCATAGGAATATTGTGTCCTGGAATGGGATTCGGCGTTCCATCCTTCTTATATTTTCCAATGCGAGGCCCAAGCACCATTGCCCCTGCCAGAGCAGCTACTCCTCCAACCATGTGCACTACTGAAGACCCCGCAAAGTCCACATGTCCATGGCCCAGTCCAAAATTAACTCCCAACTGTGACAGCCATCCCCCTCCCCATACCCAATTCCCAAATAATGGATATACAACCATGGATATAAAGAACCCGTATATCACAAAGGGAAGGAACTTCCACCTCTCTGCCATAGCACCTGTAGGAATGGTGGCAGTTGTATCCATGAATACCATCTGGAATAAGAACAATGTAAATATCCCCACATCATATGATGCCCCAGAGAGGAGAAACCCCTTGAGACCTACGAGTCCAAATGGATGTCCAAAGAGTGTTATTGTCGCTTCATGATTGAGTGCCGTAGCCCCTCCGAGAGTTGATAGTGGTCCAACCCCTCCAAACATGAATGCGAACCCGCATATCCAGAACCCCAGCATACCAATGCCGTATATCATAAAATTCATCCCCATAGTGTGAGCCACATTCTTTGCACGTGTAAATCCCGTCTCAACCAGGGCAAATCCAGCCTGCATGAACATGACCAGGTATCCAGTGATCAGAGTCCATACAATGTTAATAGCTATTTTATTGTGACCCACTGCATCTGCTATCTCCTCAAGGGCTGGCTTACCAGGTGTCTTTGCTGGAATATCATTGATGGTGCCGGTGGCAGTACCGGAGGGGTCTCCAGCCCAACTTAGGATAGGGAATATCAGAACCCCCATAATGAATAACAAAAAAACAAGGTTAGTTAATTTTTTACCCTTGAGTCCTTTTATATTTCTCCCCATAAAAGTAGTAATAGCCCACACCTTGCTCCCTCTATTATTCATTTTCCCCTCCAACCCTCTTGGTAGCATTGGTTTGTCCTCCTTGAAATATAGAATTTCAAAACATACATCTGCAAGGGATGTGCCATAGGAGTTAGGGCAAAGATATGGGAGTTTTCTATTTGATTGTATATGTATAGAGAGTAATTATAGGTCAGTACTATATAGTCACTTAATTTCGGGAGATGACTTAACCGCCTGACAATTAAGCACACAAGCCCAATTTTCAGGCGCTTTTAAAACAACCCGTTTTCATTGAATGCGGTACAGTCTGGACAAATTGCATATGGTATGCAATTTGCCTAAAGAAAATAGGGTGCGCTCTGAAATAATAGATAGCTGAGTGGGTTGTCATAAATATTCGTTTGGCTATATGATTAACTCAATATTGCACAAATTCTCTCTACTCTCTACGGGTAATCTCGGCTCGACACTTCCTCTCTGGAGTGTTTTGCCATTTGTTTGTATGCTCATTGCCATTGCGATCCTCCCTCTTGCGTGCGGCCGCTGGTGGGAAAGTAACAGGAACAAGGGCCTTATCAGCGTAGTTCTGGGAACCCCGGTCGGTGTTTATTTTCTATTTTCAGACCACCATCAGTTGATACACACGGCAATGGATTATGTCTCCTTTATCATACTCCTTGGGTCCCTCTTTACGATTTCAGGGGGTATTTTGCTCCGAGGAAACCTGCGGGGGACGCCTGTCATAAATACCGTTTTTCTCTTTATAGGGGCGGTAATTGCAAATCTAATTGGAACAACCGGTGCAAGCATGCTCCTTATAAGGCCCTTGCTCAGAACAAATGATACGAGAAAGCATATAAGTCACATACCGATATTTTTCATATTTCTCGTAAGCAACATAGGTGGCTCACTCACACCCCTTGGGGATCCGCCGCTCTTTCTTGGATACCTTCAGGGCGTGCCGTTTCTCTGGCCCCTAAGGCTTTTGCCTCTTTGGACTCTGTCGGTTGGGGTAGTCCTCTTTATATTCTATCTGTTTGAGAAACGGGCGTGGAAAATGGAGGCGCCCATTGACATTGTAAGGGATGAGATCCGTGAGGAGCCTATTAAGGTTGAGGGAAAACTGAACCTCCTTTGGTTCCTTGGCGTGCTGGTATCGGTGTTTCTGTCCACGCCTTATAGAGAGATAACAATGGTTTCTATGGGCTGCCTTTCATATTTGTTTACACCTAAGGGGATCAGGGTTCAAAATAGATTCACATTCTATCCTATGAAAGAAGTGGCGGTGATCTTTGCCGGGATTTTTAGCACGATGATTCCCGCTCTTTTGATTCTAAAGGCGAGGGGAGCCGATATTGGAATCAGAGAACCCTGGCAATTCTTCTGGATTACAGGGGGGCTTTCATCGTTCTTGGATAATGCTCCTACATACCTTACCTTCTTTTCTCTTGCCGAGGGATTGAATTTTGGGAGTGGTGTAACCGGAATTCCAGAAAATATCCTTATAGCCGTAAGCGCGGGAGCCGTTTTTATGGGGGCAAATTCTTATATAGGAAACGGCCCAAATTTTATGGTGAAATCAATATGTGAGGAATCGGGTATTAAGATACCAAGCTTTTTCGGATATATGGTATATTCGAGTCTGATTTTAATACCCGTATTTATACTGTTAACCACCGTGTTTTTCTTATGAATGGAGATTCTAAGTGGATTTCCCCTGGGGCATAGTAATTGCCTTTCCTACTTCCTTGTGAACTTTCAGGGTTGGAAATGGGTCATTGCCTGTAATCAATAACGCACTGCGCTTTCGTGTAAAGTAATTCCAGGCCCATTGAAAAAGAACCAGGACTTTATTATCAAATTCAACTAGATATCGGATATGCACAAAGACCCATATTAGCCAGGCTATGAAGCCATCAAATCTGAGCCTTCCTAAGTCTGCTACAGCCTTATTTCTTCCAATCACTGCAAGGCTGCCCTTGTTGTTATAGTGGAACTGCGGTGGGGTCTTGCCTTTAAGCCGCTCCTTGATAACATTTGCCACATAAGGCCCTTCCTGCATGGCTACAGACGCCACACCGGGAAGGGGTTTCCCGTCTCCATGTGAATAACTGGCCAAATCACCGACTACGAATATATTTGGATAGTTCGGCAGTGTGAAATCAGGCTGGACTATTACGCGCCCGGCGCGGTCTAGTTTGGCTCCTGTTTCCTTGGCTAGCACCTGCCCTAGTGAGGACGCTTTTACTCCTGCCGCCCAGAGTATTGTTTGGGCTTTGATCTGTTCTATACGATTGTCGCCCTGTGTTGTCACAACGCCATTTCTTATGTCGGTTACCATCGTTTGAGTTCGCACATTGACATTCAGTTGGGAGAGGTCCTCTTGGGCTTTGGCGGACAGCTGCGGTGGATATGTGGGCAATATGCGGTCAAGCCCCTCTATCAATGTAATTTCTGACTCTGATGTATTTATATTTCGAAAATCATTTTTTAGAGTGGTACACGCGAGTTCCCCCAGTGCTCCCGCCAGCTCTACCCCGGTAGGGCCGCCTCCAACTATAACGAACCTCATCCAGGCGCGGCGCATATCGGGGGCCGTCTCCCGCTCTGCTGCTTCAAACGCGAGAAAGATGCGGCGGCGTATCTCAAGGGCATCTTCAACTGTTTTTAGTCCGGGGGCCTCTTGTGCCCAATCATCATGGCCGAAGTAGTGATGGCTCGCGCCTGTAGCCACAATCAATGTGTCGTATGTGAGTTCTCCATCGCGGAGAATGACCCTTTGCCCATTTGGATCAATATCAATTACCTCTGCTGTCATCACCCAGATGTTTTTATACCTACTTAACACTGCGCGGATTGGAGATGCGACATCGCCAGGCGATAGTCCGCCTGTAGCCACCTGATAGAGGAGCGGCTGGAATAGATGGAAGTTTCGTTTATCTATAAGCGTTACCTTTACGGGGGAATTCCCCAGTACCTTTGCGGCATAGAGTCCTGCAAAGCCACCGCCAATGATTATCGCATGGTGAATATATCTGTTCTTTCTATCTGCCATGATATGATCCATATACCTTTGTATTAGTTAATCACACGGATGGTGTGTCATCAACAAAAACTTTCGGAGCGCAGTCGCAGAGAACACAAAGGAAAGTATAAGCCATGAATTGATGTGAATGAGAGCAATCAGATGCGGGATGAAAGATGAATCATGTGTCTTGCATCCTGCATCTTGTATCATTTATCGTCACTGCCTATTGCAACAATTGCCCTTAGCACTTCGGCAACGCTCCAGGCTTGGGCAATGCATCCCCTTGGGGTATACGGAGATTCGGCGTCAAAAATCTCGCTTATAGTTCCAATGCAGGCATCTCTCAGGTGCTCTTCAAGCCCTTGGAGAAACGTGCGTGCATTCTTTCTATCCGGATATACCCTCCGCCACGCATCCAGGAAGTTTCCGATTAACCAGGGCCAAACCGTTCCCTGATGGTATGCGGCGTCTCTATGCCGCCTGTCTCCATAATAGCGCGGGTAATAGTCCTTGCTTCTGGGAGCAAGGCTCCTTAACCCCACCGGGGTCAGGAGGTTCTTGACAACGACATCGAGCACAGGCCGCCAAAACTTTTCAATTAAAATGGGAAACCTCAAGGACATGGAAAAGATCTGATTTGGCCTTAGGCTCGTATCATCCCCATTCTCTCCATCAATCACGTCGAAAAGGTACCCGCCGCGCTCAAACCAGAATCGGGAGTTAAATGAGTCATAGGCGTGTTTGGCCAGGGATAAAAACTCATCCGAGGATTCCCCTAAATCTTCGGCCCATACGGCCATAAGCCTCAGCGCATTATACCAGAGGGCCTGGATCTCGACCGGTTTGCCTCTCCGCGGAGTAATAACCCAGTCACCGACCTTTGCGTCCATCCATGTAAGCTGAAACCCCTCCGCACCCGCCATAATAAGCCCATCCTTGTCCATACCAATTCCAAAATCCGTCCCTCTGATGTGGTGCTCTATGATGGATTTCAGCACAGGATAGAGCGCCTTTAATGTTTCTATATCACCTGTAGTCTGGTAGTAGCGGTCAATGGCATGGAAGTACCAGAGTGTCGCATCTACGGTGTTGTAGAGCGCGGTTCTTTCTCCTTCTGGGAAGTGGTTTGGGAGGAGTCCGTCTTTTACATAATGTGAAAATGTGCGCAAAATCTCTTTTGCCTCTTGATGGCGGCCTGTGCAGAGTGTCAGCCCTTCGAGGCTTATCATTGTATCCCGGCCCCAATCTGTAAACCAGTGATAGCCGGCAACAATTGTGCGTGCCTCGTTGCCGGAAGCACGCGCCAGAACCCTTTCTTCAGGCCTGGTTCCGGGGAATATAACGAACTGCTCGGCAGCAATAATCAGTTGTGCTGCGGTTCCAGTTTGGGCCGATCTAGGCACTCTATCCAGTAGACTTTGGAGGCGCTGCCTTTCGGCCTCTAAAATCGAATCGGGTGCTGGCTCAAGTGCATCCCATGATTCGGTACTCCCAACCAGTGCAACGGATTTCTCAGGCGTAATCTCAACCGTAAAATAACCTGGACTAAAGAGGTTATCTGTGTGCTCATAACCCCGCTCCCTTTCTACACGGTAGAGAACGTTCTTAATTACCCTCCTCTCGGCTACAAAGACACCATGATACGGCCTCATGCAGAGTTTTAGGACTGGTCCTCCCTTGGAGGGATGCGCTTCGTACTGATCCTCTGTGATTGTGACTGTAAACGGCCATTTTGTGGGGTCTTCAAGGGACAACGGTTCGTCATGACCACGGAAGGAGATATATGGACGAAGATTAAGACGAATTGGTCCGCCCTTTAATAATCTGTAATCAACGTACACTGTATTTTGTCCGTGAGGCATAATAACCCTCTTCTCTAATATGTGGTTGTCAATCTCAAATACCCAAACCGGGGTCTGCCACTCGCGCCGAAACTCCTTTAGGAATAGATGTCCCTCTCCCTCTATTTTGCCACCCTCAAACTCGGTGCCCCCAAGGTGCACCGTTCGGTTTTCAGAATGCTCCCCAGCTAACCTCCCTCTCGAATCGCTATCATATCCCCATTGAATCTCTTCATCAATCTGAGGCATCATTACTATTCGTCCTAGTGGTGCGGGAAGATTAGGTGTAAACGCCCCGTGATACCGTCGGGTGGGGACGCCAAGCAATGTCCCGGAGGCGTATCCGCCGAGTCCATTTGTAACCAGCCACTCGCGTGAGAGCAAAAAGTTTGGGTCGTTATCGGGCTTCCAGGGAAATACAAAAACCGGCTCGGCCATTTTTCTTTTCCTTTTAATTTAGTCCCGAGTTTACGCGAATTGTTTTAAGAAGAGAAAAGCACGGCACTCTCTCCGGGCAATGTCCAGCCCCCTTTACCGCAAGGATTGATAATTCCGGATCCGCCGTATCGAGGGTCATCGCTTGACCAGACAAGATGCCAAGAACCGCCGCTAATCGGTGCAAGGAGCGGCTCAGGGGCGGGTTTATACTCGAATTGAGTCCCGAGATTGACAACCAGAAGACGATCTTCTCCATGGGGATGCGGTAGTGATCCAAGAGGGAGGGTAGTTGGGGAACCCGGGGGATGCGGCAGTGATTTGAGATGAGGGTTAGTTCGACCGGGCTCGCCACAGTCCTCACCAAAGAACCGGATGATAAATGCGTTGGGGCCTATGACGGCGCCGTCAATGCGATCCCGCCTCTGTGTGGCGATAACAGAGTCCTCCCGACGAAGGCGCAACAGGTCTTGATGAAAGATATAGATTTGGGCGTGTGACTCACGCTCAGAGAAATCTAATTTTGAGCGCTCGAACGTTGATAAAGCACAGGGGTCTGGAATGCGATCCTGAGCATCCTGCGATCCGTAACTTGGAAACTGCTTAAGGAATTCTTTGCGTCCTTTGTGGATGCTTCTTGCCAACACCTCATCATCACCATAGTCTGCGAAATAGAGAAATGGGGTTGAAGCGCCGAACTCTTGACCCATAAAGAGCATTGGTGTCTCAGGTGCAAGGAGCATCAAGGCTGTAATTGCCCGGTAACGGGATGGACTCGTCAGGGTATGAATCCGCTCCCCGTACAGGCTATTTGCCACCTGATCGTGGTTTTGTGTAAACAGGACGAATGCGCTGGCTGGCTCCCGTGTTACGGCTGTGCCTCTGGGCTGTTTCTGCCACTTGTAGTGTTGTCCTTGGTAGAGGAAAGTGCGTTTTATAGATGAAATGAATTCCTGCGGCTCGCCGCGGTAATCCGTGTAATAGGCCTCACGTCGTCCTGTTAGAGCAACTCTAGCTGAGTGGTGAAAGTCATCGTTCCAGAGCGCATCGAGACCGTATCCTCCCTTTTCAACCGGAGCAAGACAAACAACGTTCTGTGGCTCATTCTCTCCTATAATCACGATCCTTCTCTTTCCGGCTACCTCCCTTGCCCTTTGCGATATCTCTGATATTATGTGCACGGGGCTTGAGTCATATATATTTTGCGTTGCATCAAGGCGTAGCCCGTCCAGATGAAATTCGGCAATCCAGTAGCAGGCATTGCTTATGAAAAACTCCCGAACCTCTTTCGACTTTGGTCCATCAAAATTGGGTGATTCTCCCCAGTCGGTTTCGTACCTATCTGTAAAATAGTAGTCGCTGTAATCTTTGAGGTAGTTACCATCCGGCCCAAGGTGGTTATATACAACGTCGAGTATAACTCCAATGCCATATTTATGCGCTGCATCAACAAATCGCTTCATTGCTTCAGCATCGCCGTACACATGAGAGGGGGCATATATATCTACGCCGTCATATCCCCAGTTCCATCTGCCTGGAAACTCAGCCACGGGCATCACTTCAATAAGCGTTATTCCGAGACGCTTCAACTCTCCAAGCTCCCGTGCTGCGGCATCAAACGTTCCCTCACGAGTGAATGTGCCGATGTGTATCTCATAAATTACCTGTCCGGATGTATCTACCCCGCGCCAAACTGAATCTCCCCATTTGTACGCCCATGGATCAATTACCATTGAAGGCCCGTGCGGTCCCTGTGGCTGGAATCTGGAGCAGGGGTCGGGATATTTTCCCTCCTCATCCAATCTATATCTGTATAGAGGCCCTGCCTCTAGGTGCGGCACAAATCCAGAGAAATAGCCGTCTCCTTCGGGATCGAGCGGAATAATTCTCTCATTCCCATTCTCAATTACGACATCAACACTCTTACGCTTGGGTGCCCATACACGGAATCTCACCCCATTAGGAAGCACCTCTGCTCCTAAACCTGAGCACCAGACAGTCTGATCTTTAACAACCGTGTTTCTCTGACTGGTCTGTCTTTTTCTTCGAGTCTGATTCATTTAGGTACTTCCTTTAATAGCAATATGCATACCACAACGTTTTAGCCTGTTTAATTTTAGCTTTTACAAGAACTTGAGGAAATTTAAAGGTGGTGATAATACCTCTGGCTGTGCATCAATACACTAAAGGGTTGTGTAATTTTACACAAAAGATAGAAGGGGCCACTGTAGCACGCCCCTGCCAGTTGCAATCCGTCTAGCCTGTGCTTTTGGACTGATTACTTCTCTCGTGTTCCCGTTCTTGCTCCTCCTCCTCAATTGTCTCAACAATATCACGGACCTTATTGTTATGTCTCTCGCGCAGCCTTTCAAACTCTTTTTGAAGCCGGGCCAGCTCCTCATCCGAGAGGTTTTCCAGGTCAACTAAGCCGGTGCGCGCACCCTTGACCCCGCGAATTAGCTCATCGAGTTTAAGATGAATCGCCTTTGCATCGCGGTTTTGGGTGTTCTGTATAAGGAACACCATGAGAAACGTCACAATGGTTGTGCCGGTGTTGATCACGAGCTGCCATGTGTCTGAGAAATGGAATATCGGTCCGGTTGCAGCCCATATGATGATGACTGCCAATGCACATATGAATGCCCAGGATGAGCCGAAAGCCACCGAGCTTTTCTGGGCAAACCTGCGAAAGAATTCATTCATGTCATTATCTCCCTTCCATAGTATTTGCAATGAGCGTGCCAGTCCACCAATAAATCTAAATCCGCTATTGCTAACTACTTTCGTCCACTGAGACCAGTTGAATTCAAATGAAAGAGAAACAAAGTAATTTCATAGCTTAGTATCTCAAGTGGATTTGAAAGGAAGTACACTCTACTTAGGGTTTAGCTTAATTTTTGTTGACTCGATTGATATACACGGCTAAAATCCCTAAGTGTGTGTATCTAAATGGCATGAACCCATCATTGAAGCATGCGCGGTGGAGAAGTTCTACCTTCAACCGGACGGACACCGCATAGAGGTTATCGCACCGACTAATTTGTCTATATATCCCGATCAGATTGTCGCCATACTCGGCCCATCGGGTTCGGGTAAGTCTACACTCCTGCGTATACTGACCGGGCTTGCCTATCCATCAGCGGGCAAGGTACTATGGCACGGGTCTCCATTGGACGGTCAACTCCCTAATATTGGCATTGTGTTTCAGACCTTTGCACTCTTTCCATGGCTAACAGTGCTTGAAAATGTTGAAGCTCCTCTCAAGGCACGTGCGATAGGTGCTATTGAACGACGCAAGCGGGCGTTAAAGATTCTAGACACAGTTGGCCTGGACGGTTTCGAGACTGCGTATCCGAAGGAACTCTCAGGTGGAATGAGGCAGCGCGTAGGTTTTGCCAGGGCACTGGTGATCGAACCGGAAGTCCTTTTTATGGATGAGCCATTCTCATCTCTTGATGTCCTGACTGCAGAAAACCTGCGCGGTGAACTCCTTGAACTGTGGCTTAATAAGAAGATACCGACACGCGCAATCTTTATTATTACACACAACATCGAGGAGGCAGTGTTTTTGGCTGACCGTATTATCGTATTTGGCAGGAATCCAGGACGAATCCGCACCGATTTCATGGTCCAACTTACACATCCGCGTGAACACCAATCAGAGCGGTTCATAGAACTCGTTGATTACATATATAAAGTGCTTACAAAACCACAGATTGAGCAACCACCACTGACCATAACTGCCGAGCAAATTGATAAAAGGTATCCAATGCTGCCCCATGCGCGACCGGGTGGTCTCATCGGCTTGCTTGAGATTCTGCTTGACCGAGGGGGGCGTGACGATCTCCACCGTCTTGCAGATGAATTGGGGATGGAAGTAGATGATCTACTGCCAATCGTTGAAGCGGCCGCGCTGCTCAACTTCATCCGTTTGCATGAGGGTGATGTCGAGCTTACGCCTGAAGGTCGGGCTTTGGTTGAAGCCGATATTCTCAGGCGAAAGGTCCTCTTCCGTGAGGCAGCACTACAGCACGTGCCTTTGCTCCGTCAGATCGAACACGCACTGCGAGCCAAATCTAACCACAGACTTCCTGACGACTTCTTCTATGATATTCTCGAGGAGCACTTCACTGAGAAAGAAGCCCAACGGCAACTTGAGACTGCAATTAACTGGGGACGGTATGCTGAGATATTCGACTACGATGCTGACAGCAAGCTGCTCTTTCTGACCGAATCTTAGCATCATTCAAAAGCTTGGATTCTCTTATACACGAGAAGCAGGTTTAAACATGACATTAACGACATTAGGAAGAACTGTATTTCAAAAACGGACGTGGCCCCTGCTGACTGAGGTGTTGATCTTCGGTGTGGGACTGACACTTTTTTATGGCATCCTTGTATTAGCACGCACATGGTTTGGCCCGCTTACCCCTGTTGCCTCAATCTCACACCATCCCTCGGCATTACCACTTTATGCCGCATATTCGCTTCTGCGCATTGCCATTGCCTACGCACTCAGCCTCATATTCACACTGGTGTATGGTTACATAGCCGCATACAACACCAAGGCTGAGCGCATCATGATCCCGTTGCTCGACATATTGCAATCCATTCCTGTGCTGAGTTTCTTGCCTGGCGTGATGCTTGCGATGGTAGCACTCTTCCCTCACAGCCAGCTTGGTATTGAGCTTGGCTCAATCCTTCTCATATTCACTGGCCAGGTCTGGAATATGGCCTTCAGCTTCTATACATCCCTCAAGAACATCCCGCGTGAACTCTATGAGGCAGCGCGAATATATCGCTTCAGTTGGTGGCAACGTCTCACACAGCTTGAACTGCCTTATGCGACGATCGGGCTGGTGTGGAACTCAATGATGTCTGTATCGGGTGGGTGGTTCTTTCTTATGGCATGCGAGATGTTTGTGCTCGGCAATCGCGACTTTCGATTGCCAGGGCTAGGTTCGTACTTGCAGATGGCAGCCAGTGCCGGTAATACCACTGCTATCCTGTGGGGACTCGGTGCAATGATCGGCGTCATTGTGCTACTTGACCAATTGGTGTGGCGTCCCCTCATAGCCTGGGCCGATAAGTTCAAATTCGAGCAGGTAGAGAGTGCCACTGTATCGCGCTCGGCCCTGATCGGTCTAATGCGTCAGTCAACCATCCTGGCGTATTTCAAACGGCAAGCCTTGGAGCCATTCAGTGAGCGCATCGCGCTCTTTTTTGCACGTCACGCCAGCAGACCTAAACAATCCGATGATCCAAAACCCTGGCAGGTGTGGATGACACGAATGCTTGCCTTGGTGCTTTTGGCGGTGGTTGGCTACGGGCTAGTGCGTGCCATCTTGACAATATCAGATCTGACGAGAATGGAGATTGGAGAAATCGCACGCGGGGCAGTTGCTACATTTCTGCGTGTCAATGGAGCATTGATCATTGGTGCGGCCTGGACAATTCCTGTGGGGGTGGCAATTGGTTTCAACCCACGCCTGGCACGCGTGGCGCAGCCGCTAGCTCAGATTGCTGCCTCTGTGCCGGCAACGGCACTATTTCCAGTAGTGCTACTGGTGCTAATTCGTGCAGGTGGTGGTCTAGGACTTGGCTCAGTGTTGCTGATGCTGTTAGGCACCCAGTGGTATATCCTGTTTAACGTGATCGCGGGGGCAATAGCTATTCCAAATGATCTGAAGGAAGCGGCTCGAATCTTCCGGTTCGACTTTGTAGGCCGCTGGCAACTGCTAATCCTGCCAGGCATATTTCCTTACCTTGTCACTGGCATGGTAACGGCAGCAGGCGGCGCCTGGAATGCAAGCATCGTTGCCGAATACTTTCACTTCAAAAACCAGATACTCTCAACCACAGGTCTTGGAGCAACAATAAGCCGGGCTACGGATACGGGCAACTTTGATCAGCTGCTTGCAGCCACCATCGTAATGGCCGCGATGGTGGTAATTGTGAATCGGCTGGTGTGGCGAAGGCTCTACCATTTAGCAGAAACGCGCTTCAAGTTAGAGGTGTGAGTGTCTCTACCAAACCGAATAACAGAAGATAGCAGATAAGATTGGATTAACATAAGGAATTTTAATGTTATCTTTCTTTCACTTATTTGTTAAAGAAGCGCGGTTTTTGTCAGTTTCCCGTAGTCAAAGATGGAAAGCTAGATGTAGATGAGGTACTTAGGATGATCAGAATGTGCTCGGAAAAGGTATTACTTGTCAGTTCATTCGAAAAAGCTGACTATACATTCTACTGCTGGCTCATAGGCTGTGATTTTGAAGAACTAGATAGGAGATTAAAGAAGGAGAAATTAAACGCTGACCTTACGTATTCTGGAGGCTCTTAATAAACTAATAGTGTGAAATCAAAAGGAAATACTACACGCCTGTTGGCTTTTAAAATACTAAACAGAGTGCTCTTAGAGGGAGCCTATCCCGACCTCGTGCTCAAAAGCACATTTAATAAAAACCCGGACCTCACCTCTGTGGATAAAGCCCTCTTAACAGAACTGGTCTATGGTGTTATCAGATGGCTTGTGAAATTGGATTACATAATAGGCGTTTTTGCGGAAAGGAGGGTTAATAAAAAGGAGATTCTCAATATTCTGAGAATCGGGATATACCAGCTCCTGTTTTTAAGTGGCATTCCTGACTATGCCGCCATATTCGAAACTGTGGATATCGCAAAGGGCATATACGGAGAGAGGGTTGCCAGGTTTGTCAACGCGATTTTAAGGGAGTTTTCGAGAAAAAAGGAAAACATCCGTTATCCCGCGAGAGAATCAAGCCCAATGAGTTATATATCTGTAAACTACTCCTTTCCCCCATGGCTTGTGAAAAAGTGGATGGACGTATTTGGCATGGATTACACGGAGGGACTATGTCATTCGCTTAACCAAATCCCGCTCCTTACGGGGAGGGTAAACACACTCAAAACAACAAGGGAGGATTTAATACGAAAAATGAGAGATAGAAATATTGAAGTAGTAAGGACCAAATATTCACCAACTGGAATCTCATTTTTTACTGATCTCAACCCCGCGGAGATTCCCGAGTTTAGATCGGGGCTTTTTACGGTGCAGGACGAAGGGGCACAGCTTATTTCCCATCTCCTCGATCCAGAACCAGGAGAAAAAATACTTGACGCTTGCAGCTCGCCCGGCGGAAAATCCACGCACATTGCTGAGATTACGGGAAATCGGGGCGAGATTATTGCCTGCGATGTTAATCCCTCAAGGCTAAAGCTTGTCGAGTCGCAATCGAGGAGATTGGGAGTAGAGATAATTAAAACGATTTGCGCTGACGCTTCTAGTGAGCGATTTTTAGAAAAAGAGAGGTTCGATAAGATTCTGGTTGATGCTCCATGCTCCGGGCTTGGAACTATCAGGAGAAACCCAGATGCAAAGTGGAAGAAGGCATGGAGTGATATACTTGAACTCTCGGAGATTCAGTTTAGAATCTTATCTGAGACATCAGTCAGGCTTAAAGTAAATGGTATAATCGTTTACGCAGTATGTACGCTGATGCCAGAGGAGAATGAAGTGGTAATTCAAAGATTTCTATCCGTGCATCCGGAGTTTAAAATTGATTTAGAGATAGAATCAACCTCACCGATTAAAGCCTTTTTAGATAAGGATGGATTTTTCATTTCTGATCCCGTAAGGCATAATATGGATGGGTTCTTTGCTGTGCGACTAAGGAAAACCAAATAATTATAATTGAGATGAAGAGATTGATAGTTCCATCAATACTTTCTTCTGATTTTACGAGATTGGGAGAGGAAGTAAAAGCTGTCCAGAGGGGAGGGGCTGACTGGATTCATGTGGACGTAATGGACGGCCATTTTGTGCCCAATATAACCATAGGGGTTCCTGTGGTGAAGTCGCTTAAGAACCTGACTCCCCCTATGATGGATATTCATCTCATGATTGAGAACCCCGAGAGATTTATTCGATCCTTTACTGAGGCGGGAGAGCCGTTTGTAAAGGCTGTGACGGTTCAGGTAGAGGCCTGCAGGCTTCTTTACAGCACTGTTATTGAGATTAGGTCTTGTGGAGTAATGGCAGGAGTTGCGATCAACCCGGGGACGCCGATTTCTTCTATAGAAGAGATTCTTCCTTACGTAGATCTGGTTCTTGTAATGACAGTAGAGCCGGGATTTGCGGAGCAGAAGTTCATCAGGACGATGGTTTCTAAGGTAAAACGCCTGAGACATATAATTGATAATTCGGAATACAAGCCGCTCATTTCGGTTGACGGCGGAATTAAATTGGACAACATTCGAGAGGTCGCTGAAGCTGGAGCGGACATTTTTGTTTCGGGTTCGGGTATATTCAAGACCGAAGACTATGCTGAAACCATCCAGGCAATGAGAAGGGAGGTGGAAAATGCAAGAAGGAAAAGTGATAGACAGTACCCTTTGGGTGAAAGGACAGATTGAGGGAAAACTGGAAAGGGGACATTTTAAATCCGCCATTCCTCTACTTGAAAAGCTTCTCAGACTTGGACGAAATAGCCTAACTCTCAAAGAATTTGTATACGGAAACCTGGGACACGCATACCTTTCCCTAAGAAGGTTTGATAAGGCTGAGGATTGCCTGCAAAAAGCCGTTAAATTAAACCCTCGGGAGTCGCGCTATCACTACCTTCTCGGCCTTGTCTACAGCGCATCCAGCATGATTTCGGAGGCTCTCAAAGAGTTTGAATATGCGGTCCGCATGGGTAGGGATAAAAGCGAATATCAGCGCACCCTCGGTTGGGCAAAATTCGTTTCTGGACAAACCGGAGAGGGAATAAGGCGCCTAAAAAAGGCCTTAGATTTAGACAATAAAAATGTCTATGCCTATGCTGACCTTGCATCCTGTTATATGAAGATAAGCCGGTTTGATGAGGCAAGGAGGGTTCTAAAAGAGGGACTCTCGAAGGTTCCGGGTGATCCTTTTTTGCTCCGCACTCAAAGCGCGGTTGAACGTACAGGGGGTGAATACAGAAAGGTTAAAGAGGAGGAAAAGCGGGTAAAGCACAGAATTGACAAGATAAAAAACTCCGAGTTCCACAAGGTGAGAAAATCGCTTCTCCGAGGAATGAGGCTTGCGGGATATAGTGAGACCCAGAAAAAGAGTGCCGAGAAACTCTGGTATGACTTTTATAAAATGAGAAAACTCCAAATCAGGCGTCCTGAGAGCTGGGCCGCTGCTCTCGAATACACTATAGCTAGACTGGATTTAATAGAAGGGGAAACTCAAAAGACTGTTGCATCCAAATATGGTGTCTCGGAAACAATTGTTTCTTCTCGATTCAACGACATATGCCGTACTCTCGACATTAGGGTTTTTGATAAGAGATACTCTGCGGGGGATGATTTTTTCATAGGCATATTACACGGCCTTTCTCTCAGGGATGAGTAGCTGTGGCCTATAGAAATTCCTACATTATTGACATACAAAACCATTTTCTTTTTCTAGTTGGCAGAGGGATTTTGCTCTCCCCCAGGGACTATGACCTTATTGTAAGATGGAAAAGGAGAGGGGTTCCAAAGGAGATTATATATAGGGGGATAAACAGGGCGATTGAGAATTTAAAAAAGAAAAAAGGTAGCGGTTGGCTCCCACGAAATTTTTCGGAGTGCGCTCCGTCTATTGAGGAAGAGATAATGAATTATCGTACTGGTAAATCTGACATTGAATTAAGCAGAAGCGATCTTATTGAAAGGATTGTCAAGAAACTAGCCTTAGTGATTACATCTGAAAAGAACGAGAGAATAAGGCGGCACTACATAGAGATTCGAAGAAGGGTCATGGATTTGGTGAATTCCAATGAGGATATTTTTAGAGCACTGGAGACAATAGAACAAGAATCCTATGAGGCCTTTTTCCAAGCCCTGCCGCAAGAGGAAAGAGAGGAAATAGAGCAAGTAGCTCTAGGTATGATTGATAAGAAGAGGGAGCATCTTATGACCGAGAAGGCTCGTCATGAAAGTGTTTTATCGTTTCGAAATGAAATACTGAGGAGAGACTATAAGCTGAGGAATGTATTCGCATACGATTGAAAAACATGACAAAGGTGGCTAAAGAGAGGACTATAGGGTGTAAAGATTGTTATCACAAGGGGTATGTAGTTGAACAACGGGGAGACTACTCTGTTGCAAAGACCTGTAAATGTGCTTTGAGATGTACGGAGTGCGATGGCACAGGCTCGATTTTATCTAAAAGCGATAAAGGATATACATACATTAGTACCTGTAATGTATGTGGAGCGGTACGAAAAAAGGTGAAACTCTACAATCTGGCATGCATTCCGGCTAAATACTCGCATGTGCTTCAAGTGGATGCTGCATTTGAACACAAGGGCAATCAAACACTTCAAAATGCCCTTAAATATGTAAAAGAGGAGTTTGTAAAAAAGTATCCTAGTAACAAACGTGGTTTTCTTCTTATGGGAGGTCCGGGTCGTGGCAAAACACACCTAGCTATTGGCACGATATCTGAACTCATTCTAGAGCGGGGAGTAAAATGCATGTTTAAGGATTTCTTCCATCTCCTTTCTGAACTTAAAGAGGCATATTCACAGGGCACACCGGAGAATGCGGTGCTTTTTCCCCTTATAGAAACCGAGGTTCTTGTCATAGATGAGCTTGGCAAGGGAAAGAGCAGCGAATGGGAACTTAACATACTCGATCAATTGATTTCAAAAAGGTATAATGCATCAAAAACCACTTTGGCAACTACGAATTATATTTCCAGAGAGTATAGTATGAAAAGGGATAACAAAGAGGAACAGCAAATACTCGAAGACAGAGTTGGAGAGAGAATCGCATCAAGGCTCTATGAAATGTGCGAGTTTATCTATATTGAAGGCGATGACCATAGAGGCGAGAGTTATAAGAAGGCAAAGAAGAGGGGCTAGAATCTCCAGAACTCAGAATGTATCTTCTTTACGCTTTCTATAACCAGGTCTGCCTTTGTCTCTTCTGTCGTGTCCCCGTAATCGGTTTGGGTTTTTTCGAGCAACTCCTCAATCACGGCTTTTGTAGATTCCCAGAGTCCATCCAGGTTATACCCACCTTCGAGGATTAAAATTATCTTCCCACCGCAGTGCTCCTCGGCCATTTCTTTCAAAAATCGGGTCATCCGGGCAAACCCTTTCGGAGTGACTTTCATCCCTCCAAGCGGGTCTTCAAAATACGTATCGAATCCTGCAGAGACCAGAATGAGTTGAGGTTTATATTGGCTGATAACTGGCTTTAAGATTTGAGAGAAGATTTTTATGTACTCCCTATCCCCCATTCCCGGGGGGAGAGGCACGTTAATCGTGTATCCCTTTCCGTTCCCGTTCCCTACTTCTTCAATTCTCCCTGTCCCCGGGTAGTAGGGATATTGGTGTGTGGAGAAATACAGGACATGGGGGGAGTCATAGAACATGTTCTGAGTTCCGTTTCCATGATGGAGGTCCCAATCAACTATTAATATACGGTCTATTCCATGAAATTTATTGGCATGGGCTGCACCAACGGCGACATTATTAAACAGGCAAAATCCCATAGCCCTATTTTTCTCGGCATGGTGTCCGGGCGGGCGAACGAGGGGAAACGCTATATCAACCTCTCCATTTAAAACGCTCTCGATTGAGGAGAGCATTCCGCCTACCGCCCGAACTGCAGCATTAAACGACACCGGGCACGTAGATGTATCAGGATCCAGAAATACCCTCGCTTTTCCCCTCGTTGACTGAATGAGGTCAAAGTATCTGGGTTCGTGAACGAGGGTGATCTCCTCTTTTGTCGCATCGCGGGACTGAATGCTTACTACTTCCTCAAAGAGTCTCGTTTCCTTTAACATATCAACAATAGCAAGGAGCCTTTCCTGAGACTCAGGGTGTCCACCGCCATTATCGTGGTCAAAGTAGAGTTTATCAAGAACGATGCCAAGCCTTTTCATTGATGAAATGGTAACACAGGTTAAAACGGGGTGCAATTTATCTATTCTTAGGGGCTTTAATGCCGCTATTGTAAAGCCCATTCTAAAACAAAAAATTAACACCCCCCACAAACTCTTTTATAGCCCCAATAAGATAAAGAGAACCAGTAACACACACAGGAGCTGAAAGCAACTCCACTTTGCGAAACGCCTCCCTAAAGTCCTTAACAACCTCTATACTTAGAAACTCTGCTCCTATCCTAGCCAATTCCTCCGCCCTAATACCCCTCTCAGATGGCACGTCAGTTACCACCACACGTTCAGCAATTTGAGAAATCTCATTCATATACCCCTCATGATCCTTATCCCCAAGCATCCCAATCAAAAACACAAACTTTTCTCCTGGAAACAGTCTCTGAAGCGATTCTCTCAGTGCCCGCGCCCCACCCGGGTTATGCGCGCCATCCAAAATCAAAGGCGGATTTTTCCTCAGAAACTCCATCCTTCCCTCCCACCTCACGGATGAGAGTCCATTTCTCAGACTTTCTTCATTTATCTCTATCGCATAGAATTGGAAAAGGGATTCAATCACACAAATAGCAACAGAGGCATTTTCAATCTGATAAAAACCGGGCAGGGCAAACTCAATGTGTTCAAGGTTCCATACCCTCCCAAGATAACTAAAATCATCCGTGCCTTCCCCACCGGTTCTAAAATCCCTTCCCATTATGCTAATTGGAGCAGATTTTTCATAAGCTGCCGTCTCAATCACCCTGAGAGCTTCTCCTTTTGCAGCGGTTATAACAGGCACATCCCGCTTTATAATCCCCGCCTTCTCAAATGCTATTTCCCCTATGGTTTCTCCAAGAAACTCTGTATGGTCTTTTGAAATATTGGTTATAACCGAGAGGAGTGGATTAACCACATTAGTCGCATCCCATCGCCCTCCCATTCCCACCTCAAGCACCGAAAAATCCACCATTGTCTCCGCAAAGAAAATGAATGCACACGCCGTCAGAACCTCAAAGTAGGTCGGCTCCTCCGGCAGCCGGGAGGAGAGCCTCTTAATCTCAAGAATCAATCTGGACAAATCACCAACGGAGATCTCTCTATCATTTACTTTTATTCTCTCTGAGACCCTTACAAGGTGAGGAGAGGTATAAAGTCCAACCTTATATCCACCAGATTTTAGTACAGATGCAATCGCCGCCGACACAGAGCCTTTTCCATTTGTCCCCCCGATAATAATACTCCGTGTTTTATCCTGTGGATTTCCAAGTATAGAAAGGAGCGTTGTAATCCTCTCAAGACCGGGATTCACTCTGTGAAGCCCGAGGGAATTAAGATAGTCAATTGCATCCATCAATTCCAACTCCCATTTTAGGAATTCTAGCCTGGGGGCCAGGTCATACGCCTTCCACCCAAGAGGTGTATATGGATATGCCAGACTGTCTGCCCACTCTGTGCACCACAATTTATGACCAGTCTGAATCCCCTCTGACTGATACCCTCTTTCTTTGCAATATTATTTGCGACATATATGAGATGCCCAAGAAGGGGTTTATCCTCCTCAGCCGATTCAACTACCGTCCGTATATGGCTCTTAGGAATCACGAGGATATGGACAGGCGCCTGAGGCTTTATATCCCTAAATGCAATTGACAGATCATCCTCATAAACAACATCAGCAGGAGCCCTTCCACTCACAATCTCGCAGAATATGCAGTCCTCCATTTTTTCTCCTCTACGATTATGTTTTTCTTATTATATCACAAGCCCAGTGACGGAAGAGGCAGATTTATACAGAGAGCCAAAAAACAGTAATTACTTCCACTCGGTATTAACTTGATATTAGAGTTTACCAAATGTAGAATTGGTATTGAAACCCAATCATAATTTTGAGAGGCACAGAATAATTGCTCTCCAAACCAAAATCGAAAGCCGAGAGGAAAAAGGCATTAGAGGAGTACATATCGAAAAAGAGGCTCAAATCCACAAGGCAGAGGGACACCATTTTTAATGAATTCTTTAACCACCCCGGACAGCACATAACAGTAGAAGAACTGTACGAAAAGGTAAAAAAGCAAGATCCAAAAATCGGCTACGCCACGGTCTATAGAACACTAAAACTCTTTAAAGAATGCTCACTAGCTTTTGAGAGAAACTTTGGAGATGGGAGGACCAGGTACGAGCCTGTTAAATTCGAAGGGGAGCATCACGATCATCTCATATGCATCGGATGTGGAAGGATCACAGAATTTGAGAATCCGGATATTGAGCACTATTCAAGAGAGGTTGCGAGATTCAACGACTTTAATGTTGTGAACCATAAGCTTGAACTCTACGGCTATTGCTCAGCATGCACAAGAAAATCTAAAGAAAACCAGGTTTAATTTAGTAAAAGAGAATTCCCTTCTTCTTAACTCAATACATCTACCTCTCGAGGATAACAACTGCAGTAGCATAATCGCCGTCATGTGAGATTGATACATAAATGGAATTTATTTGTGCAGTTTCTGCCGCCTGCTTTGCTCTCCCATAGAGATTGATGTAGGGTTTCCCATATTGATCATGTAAAACCTCTATATCAACCATTCGGATATTGCCCTTAAAACCATTTCCAATAGCTTTAAAAAAAGCCTCTTTTACAGCAAAATTTGCAGCAAACCGCTCCGAGCTTCTCATGTATCGCTGGGAATTATCTATCTCATTCTGAGAGAATACCCTTTTCTTAAACCTATCTTCCCAATTTCGCAAGAGCCTCTCAATTCTAGGGATATTCACAAGATCAATTCCTATACCACAGATCATTTTACTTCTCAAGGGAAGACAATTACCTGCAAAGCTCAACCATCTCTCTTACGGCAGTTTCAATCCCAACGATTACGGCACGGGATATAATACTATGACCAATGTTCAATTCCTCAATTCCACGTATACAAGCGACCCTTTTTACATTTGAATAATTCAACCCATGCCCTGCTGCAACCCTCAAACCAATCCCAAGGGTTGCCTCTACGGCTTCTTTAATCTCTTTTAATTTAGTGTTTCTTTCCCAATCGCGCCTTGCCTCCGCATATCCGCCCGTGTGAATCTCAATCATATCAGCCCCTGCGGCTTTTGCAGCCATAATCTGATTTGAATCCGGGTCCATAAAAAGGCTCACAAACAAACCGTTTTCCTTGAGGCTTTCTACAACGCCGAGAATCTTCTCAGGGTTACCTAGAACATCAAGTCCACCTTCAGTGGTTATCTCCTCTCTTTTTTCAGGCACAAGCGTTACAATATCGGGTTTTATGCTCGATGCAATATCTACCATATGAGCAACCGGAGCCATCTCCAGATTGAGTTTAGTCTTGACAACCTCTTTAAGAATTCTGAGATCCCTGTCCTGAATGTGCCTCCTATCTTCCCTCAGGTGGACCACAATACCATCAGCCCCGGCGAGCTCCACCAGACAGGCGGCAAGAACTGGATCGGGTTCAATTCCTCTCCTCGCCTGTCTTAGAGTTGCCACATGGTCTATATTTACGTTCAGTCTAGGCATTGCTTTTGTTATTCACCAATATCGCGTTCAATCAAGGAAGCAATCTCCCCCGCGATTTCCCTTATTAGTGATTCGTCTTCACCCTCTACCATAATTCTCACAAGGGGTTCAGTCCCGGAATATCTAAGGTTTATTCTTCCCCTGTTTTTTAGGTTTCTCTCAGAGAGAGCAAGCAGATCAGAAAGCCCCTTTATAGCCTTAAGGGATTTTTTCTCCTTTACCCTCACATTTAAGAGCAATTGTGGAAACAAATCTATTATCTTTGCAAGCTCCGAGAGCCTCTTTTCCTTTCTCTTCATGATAGCCAGAACCTGAAGGGCAGCAAGTGTTCCATCCCCAGTTGTAGTATGGTCAAGGAATATTATGTGTCCCGATTTCTCCCCTCCGAAATTGCACCCTCTTGCCCTCATCTCTTCCACAACGTACCTGTCTCCGACTGCAGTTCTGATCAACTCTCCCCCATTGTCGCATATAAACGCCTCAAGAGACATATTACTCATCACGGTTGCAACAACCGTGTTTTTTAATAACCTTCCAGTCCTAATCATCTCCTCCGCACATATAGCCATTATTTTATCCCCATCCACTATATCCCCAGTCTCATCACAGAAAATAACCCTGTCGGCATCCCCATCCAATGCTATTCCCAGATCCGCACCCGTCTCTTTTACCTTTTGTTTGAGTAACTCGGGGTTGAGAGAGCCACACTCTGTGTTTATGTTTTTACCATCGGGTTTTACTCCAATTGTTATAAGGTCGGCACCCAACTCCTCAAACACAATGGGGGAAACCCGGTAAGCCGCTCCGTTTGCACAGTCCAGGACAATTTTAAGCCCTTCAAGCGTCAGGTCTTTTGGAAATGCGTTTTTGAGAAACACGACGTATCTTCCCGGAGCATCATCGAGCCTCAATGCCTTTCCAATGTCTTTAGGGGGAACATTCAAGCGATTAATTCCTTCACTGAGGACAAGCTCTTCTATCTCCAATTCCTTTTCATCTGGGAGTTTAAACCCGAACCTATCAAAAAATTTTATGCCGTTGTCCTCATATGGGTTATGTGAGGCGGATATAACAACGCCCGCGTCCGCGCGCATACTGGCGGTGAGGAATGCAATAGCAGGGGTAGGGAGAGGACCTACGAGAAGTACATCTGCACCCATAGAGGCAACACCCGCGGATATTGCCTGTTCAAACATATATCCTGAGAGCCTTGTGTCTTTACCAATCACTATTCTGGGTCTTTTTGAATCAGTCTTGTTCTGTTTTAATATATATGTCAGCGCTTTGCCGAGTTTGAGGCTTATCTCAGGGGTCATAGGATCATAATTTGCCACACCTCTTACTCCATCAGTTCCAAAGAGACGCTTTGCGAATTCTCTCAATTTCATCCTCCACTATTTCTTAATATTACCTGAATCTCATCAGGCACCTTTTTCTTAAGGATGAGATTTTCCTTATATGGATAGTTTACATTCACCTTGAGTTTCTGTACCTTTTGCTTGGGGTTTTGTTTAAGTTTACTCGCATCCACGGAAACTTCTATATCGTCGCTGTTTAGGTCTTTAATAATGCGGTAAGGACCCTCAAAGACTAATTCGGCCTTGAGAGGCTCCAGAGGCTCAAATTGAACCCCATCGGAATTAAGGAGGCTTATATTCATATCCTTAAATTCCTTTATCACGGTTTTCTCTTGGAGGTTTACTGTAACCCTTGCAAATCTCTTGTCAATTATCTCAACCCCAGGAGGCGGCTTCAAAGGGACCTCAATTGTGAAACTCGATTTTACACCAGCGGTTGAAACCAGATCGGTAGAGACGCTCTCAATCTGGGATACTACTCGTTTTGGCCCTCTAATCCTGACCTTGGAGGGTGTTACTTTAGGTTCGCCGACAATCTCATAACCGGTGTCGGGGATAGAGACCGCGGGCTTTACCGCAACCTCTTTTTCTATTACCTTATCAATATCTATCCTGATTTCAGCCGGGCTTATCCCTACTACCTGCACCCCGCTGGGCGGTTTTATCTGATCAGTGCGAATCTCAAATTTGGAGACGCCGGGAGTGGCATGGGAAAGATCGAGTGTAAAGACCATATCCCTGGGCGAAAGTGATGAGAGCTGGGTTCTGGGACCCCGAACCCTGAGGTTTAGGGTTTGAGGAGGATCATTCATTATAACAAGATCGGCTGGGAGATTAGTATAATTGACCTGGGCCGATACGCCTCTCTCTACGTCCTGCTCAATATTGGCTGAAAACCAGAGCGCTACTGCAAAAGCCACTGCAAGGATCTTTTTGCCACGGTTTTTAAGGAATAGTCCTTTGAGTCCCCTTACAATTGCCTCCCCTATGACGGGCATGAGAGCACGTGCCCCATTCCACCACAGAGACACCGTCAGTTTAATCTTTTCCCATATCCTGCGACCATTATCTTTCATGATAATGATATAGACCGAAATTAGGTTCCTGTTTTTTCAACCTGCTTTTTACTCAAAAAACTGAGGATCCTATGCTCCCCGGTCCGTCCTCTTTTTATCCCGAGTATATCGAAAAGACGGTTATCGAGAGAGGTTGCATCAAGCCCTCTCATTAGCTTTCCCCCAAATGCGAGAGATATTATCCCCGTTTCTTCCGAAGCTACTACAACTACGGCATCGGTTTCCCTTGATAACCCTATGGCAGCCCTGTGCCTTGTGCCGAGTTCCCTTTCTAAATCCGGGTCTGTGGCGAGTGGGAAAAACGAGCCCACAGATAGTATCTTATTGTTTTCTACAATCATCCCGCCGTCATGAAGAGGGGAGTCCTTATTAAAAATGGTTATAATCAGCTCCCTTGAGACCCATGCATCAAGCCTCATTCCAACCTCTACAAAATCTGCAAGGCTGTCTTTTCTCTCAATTGCGATAAGCGCTCCAATCCGGCGGCTCGCTAAGAAGCTCACCGCCTTTACAATTTCATCAACGATAGACTGCTCCGACTTTCTGTAATAAGTTTTTAAACCGAGCGGGTTGCTGCCGAATGCCGCGAGGGCCTTTCGTATATCATTCTGAAATAAGATCACGACGATTAGTATTATGGAACCTAGGAAGTGGTCCAGTATCCAGTTGAGTGTGTAGAGTTCCCACTTCTGTGACAGAAAATAAAGGACAAATACGGACGCAAGCCCAAAGAGCATCTGAACCGCACGTGTTCCTTCTATGAGCCTCAATATATAATATATGATCAGGGCGACTACTATAATATCTGTTGTATCGGAGAGATATCTGAAATGTAAGATTGCATCAAGCACTGCCGCCCTCCTTCCTTACGAATTGGTATTAGGTTTTAGCTAATAACTAGAGTACACGATTGAATTAAGCCGACAAAACTGCATCTACCATCCTGGCTACTCGCTTCATGTAAAGCACGTCATGGACTCTTATGACCGAAGCTCCATTCATAATGCCAACGGCTACAGTTGCGGCGGTTCCTTCTAATGTTTCCTCCGCATCACCCACGGTTTTGCCTATAAAGGATTTTCTTGATGTCCCGATTAAAATTGGTTTACCAATTACAAGAAATTCGCTGAGACGCTTGAGGAGCGTAAGGTTATGCGAGATGGTTTTTCCAAACCCGAAACCGGGATCAATCAAAATACCTTCCGGATCAACCCCTTTCTCCTCCGCCAGCTTTATAGATTCTGTGAGCGACCGTGTTATGTCGGAGACAATATCACTATACTGGGCTTTGCTCTGCATATCGTATGGGCGGGATGTAGTGTGCATGAGGATAAGTCCGGCTCTATACTCTGCCGCGACCAGAGCTATGTCGGGATCGAATTTAAGCCCGCTTATATCATTTACTATTGATGCCCCTTCTTCTAAAGCCTCTCTAGCCACCTCCGATTTGGTTGTATCTATTGAGAGGACAACGTCAAATTGCTTTCTTGCCTGCTTTATTATTGGAATTGTGCGTCTCAATTCCTCTTCCTCTGAAACCCCGACCGAGCCGGGCCTGGTTGATTCTCCGCCTATATCTATAATGTCTGCTCCTTCGACTACCATCCTTGCAATCCGTCTCAGAGCGTCATCGAGATTATAATACCTGCCCCCATCATAAAATGAATCCGGGGTTGCGTTGAGTATACCCATAATATATGTTCTCGAACCAAGGGGCAGTTCTCTATCCCTACATTTAAAGCGCGCTGGTTGGCGACTTAGAGGTTTATTGGGGCTTTTGATGGTATTTTGATTGTTAACTATTTCTACCACCACCCTACATACACCAATTGTTTCTACCACTCAGAGCAATATAATTGGCGATTGACTTTGATTGTGTCTCATAACAAAGCTCCGCCGGCTGTAATTTGGATTTGTATAACACACTATCAATACTTATTGTCTGTAGGGCTAGGGAGAAATACTGTAGCTTAAGAATCCTTGTTAGTTCTCATTGCTACCGCGCCCTTCGCACTGAGTGAACCTTCGGAACTTTCCCAAGACGGGTATGCTGACCTTGTCTGTTTTACAAGGTCATCGAGCTCTTTTCCATCAACCACTTCTCTTTCAAGGAGTGCCTCGGCAAGCTTGTGGAGGAGGTCTATGTTTTCTTCTAGGATCGTTTTGGCTCTTTTGTAGTTTTCGGTAACTACCCTCTTTATTTCCCTGTCAATTTCAAGTGCCGTCGCTTCGCTGTAGTCTTTATGCCGGGCAAGTTCCTTGCCAAGGAAAATCTGCTCTTCCCTTTTTCCAAACGTCACGGGCCCTACTTTATCACTCATTCCCCACTCACATATCATCTTTCTCGCAATCTCTGTTGCTCTCTCAAGATCATTTCCCGCTCCGCTTGTCTGCTCGCCAAATATTATCTCTTCCGCGGCTCTTCCACCGAGAAGAACAGTAATTGTATTATTGAGATAGGCTTTAGAGAGTGTGTATTTATCCTCTACGGGAAGCTGCTGTGTGACGCCAAGGGCAAGCCCTCTTGGGATTATCGTTACCTTGTGTATGGGGTCTGTGCCAGGGGTGAGCTTTGCAACAAGGGCGTGTCCGCCTTCGTGGTAGGCGGTTATTTTTTTCTCCGCATCGCTTATAATGAGACTCTTTCTCTCAACACCCATAAGCACCTTGTCCTTTGAGTACTCAAAATCTACCATTGAGATTTTTGCCCTTCCCACGCGCGCCGCATGAAGAGCGGCCTCATTTACGAGATTCTCAAGATCAGCCCCTGAAAACCCCGGGGTCGCGCGCGCCACTGTGGCGAGGTTTACATCATCGTTGAGCGGTGTGTCTCTTGTATGTACCTTGAGTATCTCTTCTCTGCCCCTTACATCGGGTCTTGGAACTACAACCTGCCTATCAAATCTTCCTGGGCGAAGGAGGGCAGGGTCTAGAACATCCGGGCGGTTTGTTGCAGCAATAACTATTATTCCCTCATTCGGCTCAAACCCGTCCATTTCGACGAGGAGCTGGTTAAGGGTCTGCTCACGTTCGTCGTGTCCACCTCCAAGCCCTGCTCCGCGGTGCCGTCCCACAGCATCGAGTTCATCAACGAATACTATGCATGGGGCGTGACGCTTTGCCTGCATAAATAAATCCCTCACTCGCGAGGCGCCCACTCCTACGAACATCTCTACAAAATCGCTTCCGCTTATTATAAAGAATGGCACTCCCGCCTCTCCTGCTATGGCTTTTGCGAGCAGGGTTTTCCCCGTCCCCGGAGGGCCTACAAGGAGTACCCCCTTTGGAATCCTTCCACCGAGTCGGGTGAATTTCTTTGGATTCTTGAGGAACTCTACTATTTCCTGAACCTCTTCTTTTGCCTCATCAATTCCGGCAACGTCTTTAAAAGTAATCTTATTCTGGTTTTCTGAAACCATTCGGGCGCGGCTTCTTCCAAATGACATGGCCTTAGTACCGCCGGCCTGGAGCTGCCTCATAAATAAGACCATAACGACGATAAGGAGTATTACGGGCGCCCAATTAAATAGTATGTGCATCAAAGACCCCTCTCTCTGCTCCTCGAATCTGAACGCCACGCCATTTTTCTTGAGGGTCTTTATAAGCTCATCGCTTGCGGGTCCAGCCGTTTTAAAACCCCTTTGAGATTCATCCTTTTTGTTTGAATAAGTCCCTCTTATTTCATCGCCCTTGAACTCAACATCCTTTACCTCTCCTTTTTCGATGCTTGTGAGGAATTCGCTGTATGGAATTTCGGCATAGCTACTTCTTGGGGTCTGAAGAAATTGATACAAGGCGATAATGGTTACGAATATAACAAGCCATAGAATTAGATTTTTAAAAAGCTGACTGCTCACATTTGCCTCTTTTGATGAAGTTTCCTAAGAGAAGGATAGCACACCCAAAATCTCATTTCAACATTTTGTACTGGTTCAGGGGAAATGAGACAAAACAGAGGGGTCACGAGTACGAATAATGCCATTGTCTTTGAGAAATTGCAATGGTGTCCTGTAGCCTAGTGCCTGATGGGGTCTAATACAATTATA